>Ga0256914_1003466_pt1 | contig 12423 bp, 10 predicted proteins | sample HulkmetaG_FD_191571 | JGI IMG/M metagenome (GOLD analysis project Ga0256914, IMG submission 191571) | Hydrothermal chimney microbial communities from Main Endeavour vent field at the Juan de Fuca Ridge, Pacific Ocean - Hulk | ecosystem: Environmental > Aquatic > Marine > Hydrothermal vents ...
ATGGAAAAGCATCAAAGTTTAAGCGGGACATTTCGCTCTTATATTAAATGCTTTTGTAAGTCCAAGATCATCTAGTAACTCAACTAGTCTCGCATCACATGCACAGATATTTAATTTTATTTCATCTTTTTGTATAAGTTTCATTAGATATCCGATCAAAGCGGACGGCATAGAAAACGAATCTTTAATCTCAATGCTAAATCTATCGCCGTTTTCAAGGTTGAAAGATTCGATAGCATCTTTGATCTTGTTTACATCTTTCAATCCTTTTATGTTTCCTTCCACCCTGATCATTTTTATTTTTTTCGTAACTACAGCCATTTAACCATCCTTTTTCTGTATTTTTTTCATTACCAATTTATTCCCTTTATCGTTATAGTAAAAGGCATCTACCATTTTGGATGTCATGATCAATCCTCGTCCGCTGTATGAACTTTTCTTTAAAAACTTATTTCTTATAATCGAAGTATCAAAACCGTCTCCTTCATCTTCTATCTCGATAATAAAAATTTTAAAATCTCTTTCCTCTTTTACCGAAAATTTTATGTAAATCTTTTTATCGCCGAATCTCTCTTCTCTCTCTTTTATAAGCTCATCAAAAGTTCCGTTTTCCATATGTTCGTTTTTTTGTCGATAAGATATGGCAAGATTACCATGTTCATACGAATTCATAAGCATTTCGTTGAATGCACTACTAAAATATACTTCATTTTCCAAAGAGAGACTATGTTTAAAAAAGAGAGCTTCCGTTTTATCTATCGCTTTTTGAAGTTCATTCCTGCGACTTTTGATACAAAAGCTCTCGCTAACGCTCTTGTCGCAAACCTCTTTTTCTATATACAAAAATGTCATATCGTCATCGAAACTTCCAACTCTTTGTTGCGCTATGGATAAAAATTCTTTATAATTGGCTCTGTTTGCGAAGTCGTTCTCAAGATACTTTTTATACATATGCATATCACTAGTAACCGTTTCGTTAAGCCCGTCGCTATAAATTAAAAGTTTTACAACATCCTCCAAAGAGTGCTGAGTTATGTTTATTTTGAGTTTATATTTCGAAAGCGGAAGATTGTTCGATTTTAACGATTTTACACTATTATCCGACATTTTTAAAAGTACGGGCGGCATTGAAAAACTTGCATATTCGACCCTATTTTCATAAAAGTCGAAAACAAAAAAAGAGACTGAAATTATCTCATCGTCAAATATACTTTTTTTTATGAACCTATGATACTTTTTAATAGTATATTCAAGATCGAATTTACCCTTTTGAGTCTGAGTATCCGTAATATAATTTAAAAATGTTGAAGACATAATCGATGTAAACGACGCGTTAAGACCCTTACCCATAGCATCCACCAAAAAGACAAACAGTTTATTTTCGCCTACATTTCTGATAGAGTAACAATCTCCGCTTGGAATCTGATGAGGTTTATAAGATATATCGAAACACCATCTGCTTACATCGTTTTCAAAAAATTTATAATAAAGATCGTTTTGCAGAGCAAAAACCTCTTTTTTAAAAATATCTCCATATCCGCCTTTATCGCAACAGGCGTCGCTGTCATCTTTCATCTGAAGCATTTTTACGTCCTAAACATCTCTAACCGTTTGTTGAGATCGTCGGATTTTAGAGCTAAATTTTTAGATACTTCGTTTACGTTCTCTCCCGCTTCTTTGTTATTGTGCGTAATGGTGACTATATCGTTCATATTTCCTATAAGTTCTTTTGTTCTTTGCGCTATATATGTAGTTTTATGAACGGAAATCGAAGAGACTTTTACACTCTCTCCGAGCTTCTCTTTTGTAGTATTCGCCTCTTCAATGAGTATGTCGGCTTGATTGGACACTTGAACGAAATCTTGCGACGTATTTTCAATCTCTACGCTGATTTGATTTATACTCTCGGTAATAGTATTGACATTTACGTTTATCTCGGCCAAAGACTTTTGAGTTCTCTCGGCCAATTGTCTCACCTCATCCGCAACTACCGCGAAACCTCTTCCATGTTCGCCGGCTCTTGCCGCTTCTATCGCCGCATTCAAAGCCAAAAGATTGGTTTGATCCGCTATTTCCCCGATTATCGATATGATACCTTTTATCTGTGAAGCTTGAGAATTAAGATCGCTAATTTGCGTCGTAAGAGAAGCCTGTTTATGATTTGTCTGCGCGATTTTACTAACTACGTTTTGAAGATTTAGCACGAACTCTTCAAGAGTTGTTTGAGTTTTTTCCAGATCCTCGGTAGTACTTATAACCTGTTCTTCCGTAATGTCTAAATTTTTGCCGACATCTTGAATCAATACATGAGCATCGCGAAACAACTCTTCGCTTTTGTTGATATTGTTCGCGAGACTTTGCGCCGTTTTTTCAAGTATAATACTCTCTTGTTTCGTCTGCTGCGAATTTTGTTTTATCTTATGAAGCGTCTCTTTAAACGCCTCTATAAGAATATTGATCGAGTTTACGACTTCCGCCAATTCGTCGTTTGATTTTATCTCTATTTTTTTGGATAGATTCATATCCGTCGAAATCTTTTTTATTTCGCCTTTTATGCTCTCCACACTAAATATGATACTTTTCGAAGTGAAAAACAGCACCAAGATCAAAACGATAAGCAGCCCGCTACTTAACGCTATATCTTTTATCTCCTCTTTAAAAAATTCATCTTTTATCCTAGAGGTCGTCTTTATAGCTTGTTCGGTGATCTTATCGTCAATTTTTTTAAGTATATTGATTTTTTTAGTCATCGTTTTAAAGCAATAGACAGGATCAACGCTAAAATCTCCATTTTTCAGAGCTTTTTCTCTCATAACCAAAACTTCTTTGATAGGCTCGCCTTTATACGTTTGATAATAATACTCTTTTATCATATTCGGGATAACGGCTAAAAACGCGTTTAAATAGCTATCTTGCTCGGCTATAAGTTTGATCTCTTTGTCTCTCATTCCCGGTCCGAAACTACCGGCCGAGAAAGTATTCGTAAGTACGGCTCTTTCTATTCCCGCTCTCTCTTTTGACTTAAGAAAATTGGAATAAGCGCTCAATAGATTCGCCAACTCCCTATTCGGGCTTATTTTCGCTGTCAAAGGAACGATATCGAGCATTTTAGAATTCATACCGCTATAATATTTTATAGCCTTCACAGTACCTATATCAAGGGTATTTATCTTTTTTCTTATTTGATTCAGTTTTTGAAAATCTTTATCCAAAACCGTCAACTTATCTCGAATCTCTTTGGAAAATTGATGCTCTTTTATGTAGTTGTTATACTCTTTGAGTCTTTGATCCGTCAACTTTCTTTGCTTTATCAAAGAGTCGTAGAACTTGACACCTTTTGAACCGATATATCCGGCGCTAATACCTCTCTCTTTTTGAGTTTCATGAACCAAAAGAGATATTTTAGATGAAAGTCGAACCAAATTTTCAAGTTTTCGGATCTCTTTTTGATCGTAATATTTTTCCATAACCGTTGAAAAAATACTTGAAAGACCTACCAACGTAATGACCACGGAAACTAGAAAAAGTTTTTTTCTTATGGTTAAATTGCCAAACATAAGAGTCCTTTATTTTTGTTATAATGTGCTAAACAAAAGATCGTCTTATGCGTTTTTTTCTTTAATCTCCGTCACTTGCAAGTTTAAAGATATCTCCAAAATCATTTTCAAAATTTTCACATCTGTCGCAAATCTCCTCGCCCCCCTTATAAGAGAAGGCGCATTTGCACATCTTGCAGACTCTAAGATCGTGCTCTATCAGCACTTGCGCGCGATCAAAAGCGAAAGAGACCAGATCGAAATCGTGATCGATCTCGTCAACGACGGCTTTAGTTTTGCATATATCGTTACATATATCGCAGTCTATACATTTACCTTCGCTAAATAGATATTTCGCTCCGTCGCTCGATCTAAAAAGTGCGTCGGTGGGACAAAAAGTAACACAATCGCCGCAGTTGGTACAATCTTTCGTGATCTTTTTTTTAGTAGAAAAACTATAGTTACCGCTTATGGTGGTTTCATCGATATCTTCTAGTTTTCGTTTGATGGAGTTTTTTAAAATCGTTCTTTTTACGGGAAGAGGACTTTTTGATCGTTTTTGTATCTCGTCACTTATATTTTGATCCGCCGAACTCTCTTTTACGCTATTTATCGCTTTTTTAAATAGAGCTCTTCTTGAAAGATCTTCATCGGTTTTTTCCACTTTGATGATTTTATACTCAAATCCGATCTCGCTTACGAAGCGATTCGATTCCTCTATGCGGCTTATTATCGCCGTCTTTATAGCTTCATCTTCATAATCGCTTAGATCACACTTGATATCCGTCTCTTTTCGAAGAAGTATCGATATAAAATGATCCGGCGCAAATACTCCAAGACACGGAACATTCGTCTTTTTCGAGATCATATTCTCTTTAGAGTCGCAAAATTCGATCACAAAGCGGTTCGGATCGAAATTTTCAAGTGAAAGAGCTTCCGTGGGACAGCCGCCTATGCAGGAAGCGCAGGCGGTACACTCGTCGCTTACTAGAGTCAGCTTTTGTTTCTCTATGACCATAGCGTCATGAGGGCATATATCGATACACTCTTGACAATCGTTGTAAAGATACTCGTTTCTAAGACATTTGAGTTTATCAAACGAAAAGAGACCGCTTTTTTCTATGTATTTGTCAACTTTCAACTTCCGTCGCCTCGCTCATCAATGTTTCATAGCTTGCCAAAATAAACTCTATCGTAAAATCACACAACTCTTCGTAAAAAAGACTCCGCGCACTCTCTTTCATGCTCAAAAGATATGAAGGAACCCACTGTAAAATATGTTTTTTCAAAAACATAGCCGCAATGTCATACCGCTCTTTTTGTACCAAGTTTTGCATAAAGCCAAACTCCAAAGATATATGATCGGGAGTTTGAATATGCGTCTTATCCAAATGAAGCTCGTATCCATGATCGAAATAAAACTGCATAACGGGATTTTGAAGACCGACCAACACTTCATCTTTATCATCCAATATAGCCGTCTCGATCGGCTGCGTATGGTTCATGACAAAAAGTGAAGTGAAATCTATACTAAGCTCTTCGAGCAATTCATCGTCGGATTTTAGATCAAACCACTTATGCAAATCAGGAGATATCATTTGCGTTATCTCTTCACTCTTTTTCAAGTCACTTAAAAGTTTGAGATCTATCTCTTTTTCAAATAGCCTCGAGAGAAACGCATATATATAAACCTGTGTTTTTTTATCCAAAATAGTTACCTTCCGTAAGCGGGAGATATTCCCGCTTTGTTAAATGCTACTACAGACATCCTTTAAAAAAGGATTTTTTAGGGGGCGGAGGAGCTTTAAATTCATGAGCTATGATAGTGTCGTCTTTAATCTCACCGATAATTTCGACTTCATTTCTAGCGACTCCCTCATCTAGTTCGTGTCTTGGAAGTTTAGATATATCGAGCTTATAAGCTTTTCCTTCATCATGAACGAAAAGTACGAGTTCAGCCGTCTCTTCGTCTCCGGGATTCCACTTTTTATAGCATCCGCCCTCGCCGCATAAAAAACTCTCCAGCCTGCAATCGGAAAAATATCCTCCCTCAACACACCACTTCGTCGATAAAAATCCGCTCTTGCTCGGCAAATCTTCCATCTCTTCGTCCGCTTTTTCGCTTGCATTCAGTGACAATACCAAAAATGCCGAAAGAAGCATATAACTTAATGCTTTCATTATTTCACCTCCGCTTTCAATGTTTGTAAAAACGCTACGATATCGAGTATCTCTTTGTTGTTAAGGTGTGCGAAAGACGGCATAGTGGATACTCTTTTTCCTTTCTCGTCCAGAGTGTACCAATCAAAATTTTTATGAGCGTTTTTGTTGTAGCCGGGAACCACAACCGCAGAAGGATCCACGATAGACTCGGTAAGATACGCGGCATTCGAATAACCGCCTATGTTCGTAAGATCGGGCGCCATAAACAAAGGAGCGTTTGTCGCACCTTCATATCTATGGCAAGATGCACAGTTTTGTTCCGCCAACTCTTTTCCTCTAGCGATATCGCCTCCGGCAACGGCATTTAGCATTTTTACCAAAATATCATCTTTGCCGCCGCCAAGATTAACCGCAATCCACGGGGAAAGAAGCTTTACTCCGTCTCTTTGAAGTCTCTCTCCGTCCCATATGGCAAAAGCTACCGGAACGCTTGAAGCATCAAGATCGCTGTAGGGGTCTTTTAAACTCCTTATAAGCGTTCCTTTCCAAGTACCGTTTGCATACTCCATTTGGGCTTTTGCATCCAAATCTTCTTTTTTGATCTCGCTCATAGATCTAAAGCCTTCGCTGATATAAGCTTTTTGATAATCACTCATACCCAAGGAGGAGACTTTTTGATCAAATTTCACCAACTCTTCGCCAAAAGCGTTTGTATTGTTTCTATTTACTTGAGAGGCCACATCACCGTTACCGTTTGGCTCATAAAATCTTTCAACCCTCTTTTGTAAAAATATCTCGACGGGTCGTCCCTCACTTCCCATGCCGATATAAGGCAGTTTCAAAGGATCGACTTCACCGCTTACAAACTCTACCGCGAAACCGTCGGCATAACTAGCGGTTTTGTCCTTTTTTTGAATACTTTTCGTACCGTCGGGCCACTCGAGTAAAAAAGCTATGTTTGTACCATCATACAGGGCTCTAACCGCCACTTTTTTCGCTTTTAACTCTTTATTTAGTTCATTTGCCTTTTTATCGTTTAGAGTTATAGTCGTTTGAGGATAGAGATATATCTGCGAAACTTTTGCCGACATCCACTCTTTTGAAACGGGAGTGACGCCGCTTAAGCTCTCTATCTTTTTAGCGTCGATTGTCGAGGCACTCAGACCAAGTACCGCCGTCATACTTAAACAGATTGTTTTTAAAATCCTCTTTTTCATCTTAATGCCCCTTACCGCGTTCATCGTCCAAATTAATGCCAAGTCCCGTAAATGTGTGAGACGGCGCTTTCGTATGTTTTCCGACTATATACCTATGATCGACGGGAGGCGCCAAAGGATTTCCTTTCTCTTTCGCCACCTGTCGGTAGTATTCGTTATCAAGCCTGAACATATCCTGATGCCGATAAGCTATGAGTATATCCATAAGTTCACTCTCGCCGCTCTTTTTTCTCTTTTGCATCTCGGATTTTACCCTTTTTACGGCTTCATGAACATCGGGACCGAAAAGTTTTTCAAGCTCCTCTATCGGGATTCTATTCGAACCCTCTATGATTCTCCCCTCGGCGTCAAATTTTGCGGGAGCTTCGGTAGGCGGCACATAGTAAACATTCGGTTGCGTACCGTAATCGCTTCTAAGAGGAAGTGCGACTTTGTATTTTTTTACCAACTTATAAACTTGCGAATCTTCATCATCCAAAAATCCTACAAATCTGATACGACCGACACACTGTTGCGCACAAGCCGGAGGAAGTCCCCGTTCGATTCTCGGAAAACAGAGGATACACTTTTCAGATTTCGAGATTTTGGGATTGAAGTAGATCTTTTTGTAGGGACATCCCGCTATGCAGTATCTATACCCCTGACATCTATCAAGATCAACCAAAACAACGCCGTCTTCATCTCTTTTAAATATCGCATCTCTAGGACACGCACTAAGACATCCGGGATTCGTGCAGTGGTTGCAGATACGAGGTATATAAAAAAAGTAGTTATCTTGAGGAAATACTCCCGCACCTTCGTCTTCATCCCAGTTAGGCCCCCAAGTCGGCTCGACATTGGGTGTGAGGATCTCGCCTGCGGCCAGCGAATCGTAGTTATAATCCCAAGGCACTCCGTAATCACTCTCTATCTCCGGCACCACACCCGGTTGAAGATCGCCTGCGGCATCAAAACCCCCGCCAAGCTCCATCCAGTTTTTGGGATATCCGCTTCCCGGATATGTTTCGACATTGTTCCAGTACATATACTCTCTGCCGTTTCTATTTGTCCATTGTGTTTTACAAGCGACGGTACAGGTTTGACATCCGATACATTTGTTCAGATCCATTACCATCGCTAATTGTCTTTTTGACATATCTCTTCCCCCTACGCTTTTGCTTTTTCAAAATCTATCGCACCGTCGTACGCATACTGGTTACCGTCCCAAAGACCGCCGAATTTCAGATGTCCCCAGCCGTCAGCCAATTCCAAAAGATTCATAGCCGTCGGTACGACTTCGTTATGACCTTTGTTCTCTCTATACATATACGGCTCCCAGCCATGCTCCATCACCAAAGAGTCGGGAGGGCATGAAGAGCTGACTTTCGCCATAGCGTAAAATTCGCCTATATTGTTAAAAATTCTTATCTCGTCGCCGTCTTTTATCCCTTTTATCTTCGCAACTTCTCTATTTACCTGAATATAAGGCTTTCCTCTTTGAAGTCTAAGTAGCGTTCTGCTTGTTTTATAGTTTGAGTGGATCGACCATCTGGCATGCGGTGTCATCATCGTAAACGGATACTTTTTGTTGTCCGGTCTTATGCCTTTCATTCCGGTATTTGTCTGAGCACCCAACTTTATATACATATCATGATCGACATAAAATGTTTGACGACCGCTTAGAGTTTCGAGTCTTTCGAATTTAAATAGATGATCTTCGTTCGAATTGAAAGGTCTGTCTGCATAAAGAGGCGAAGATTTCGCCGCTTTTTCGTTAAGCTGTAAGAAACCTCCCGCCTTATACATCTTCTCCATAGTCCATGGCTCGTATTGTTCGCATTTTTCCAAAGCCGCCTCTACAGCTTTTTTATCCGTTCCAAGATACGGCTCCATCTCGATTTCGGACTCTTCATCCGTGTTTGTGTATTCTTTATAAAAGTTGGCAAGATCTCTATAACCTTCTCTTGCGTACTTTTTATCGTCTTTTACTTTCGCTTTGTCTATATTTTCAGGCTTATTGGCGAGCTCTTCTAGTTTTTTGGCTAAAAACGCAAACATACTCCACTCATCTTTGGCTTCACCTACGGGTTTCATATTTGCGACGGGCTGGGCGAGATTCGTAAATCTATGATATCCCGGGCTGGTTCTGAGGTCATAAACCTCGTAGTGTGATTTTGCGGGAAGCAAAAGATCGGCATATACCGCGGCTTCACTCATCCTCGTATCTACATAGCACCACCATTTGATCTTTTTCAAAAAGGCTTCTCTGTATTCGCTTCCTTTGTTTCTTCTAAATCTGGAATCGGCGACTATGATGGCGGTATCGGGAGACCAGTGAGGTTTTACTATATTTCCTTTTCCCCCTTTTTCCGCGTACTCGAGATTGGCTTTGTCGTCTTTTCCCTCTTCTAAAATGAGTTCGACTATCTTTTTATACTCCTCTTTGCTCATGCCGTTTTGAGCTCGTTTGACATCTTCATCGCTAAAATATTCGTCAAATGTCTTCATCCCGTCGCCAAAGACAAACTCTCCGACCATTCCCGAACCGAATCTAGGACTGTATTTCCCGCTAAAGCCCGAGAGAACTCCGAGTCCCGAGAGGGTAAATTCATTTTCGGTGTTTATACCCCCATATGGACCCATTCTGCCCGTAAGCCCGCATATAGAGGAGATATTCCAAAGAGTCATAATACCGTTGAAGTATTTGTTCAGAGAAAATCCGGCCGTTATCTCCACGACTTTCGCAACCGCTATATCTTTTGCCAACTCTCTTACTACATCCGGATGAACTCCCGTATCTTTTTGAGTATCCTCAGGAGAGAAAGGAGCGATATTTTTTTTGAACATCTCAAAGACGGTCGTTACTTTTATCTTCTTCCCGTCATGAAGAGTTACTTCCCATTCTCCTTCAAGTTCGGGATCTATACCGAAATCGGAGATTCTTAGAGTTTTGTATTTGCTTCCTTCGGTTCCGGGCATAAGAGCGATCTTGCCTTCTTTTTTGTTCATGCAGTAAAACTCCTCTTCGAAGCCGTGCTCTTTGTGACCTTCCACATCGCTTCTTCTAAGAAGTTTTTTCGTATCGGTATCTACAAGAAAAACAAGATCCGTATAAATTTTCATAAATCCGGGTTTATACATCTTCTTTTCAATTATCTCATGAAGTACGCTTGCGGCAAGCAGGGTATCCGAACCGGGTTTTATCGGTATCCAAAGATCGGCCGACTTCGCCGAGGCGTTGAACTCGGGAGTTATAACGATGACTTTCGCGCCGTTATATTTTCCCTCCCAGACGAAGTGAGCGTCGGGGATTCTTGAAACGGAAGGATTTCCGCCCCAAAATACGGCCGTATCGACCGTGTACATAAAGTCGTAAGTGCATCCCATATTTCCCTCGCCGTAAGCTACCGCAACACCTGAGAACATATCTCCAAGATACGATGACGGGTAGATTCTCGAAGCTCCAAGCTGAGTCGAAAACCTAAGAGGAGCGCCCCTCCTTCCTTCGGTCAAAAGCCCCGTTCCCGCATGAACGGTTAGTTTGTTCGGTCCTCGCTCGGGATCGGTCATGACATCCCAAATCTTTTGAGCTACCAGTTCTCCCGCCTCATCCCAGCTGATTCTTTTCCACTTTCCTTCACCTCTTTTACCGACTCTTAGCATCGGATAAAGAATACGATCTTTTTCGTACATGATTTGAGAATGTTGGACGCCTTTGTTACAGCCGCGCGGATTGAAATCGGGAATTTTCGCGTTGATTCTAGGGTATCTTGCCGACTGATTCTCTCTAGTTACGACACCGTTGTGCGACCAGATCTCCCATGAACAGTTACCCTGACAGTTCACACAATGATAAGCGAATCCATGCTCCTCTTTTTTTCCGTATGTGAACCCGAACTCGTTTCTATACATCTGCTCCGTATAAGTTGTATTGGGATAGTTCTCTTTAGCGTTTTCCACTCTTGTTACGCCCGTATTCGCAAAAAGATATCCGCCTCCCGCGACCATAGCCGCCGTCGCTGAAGATATCTTTAGAAAATCCCTTCTTTTCATATCGCTCATGCGCCCCTCCTGTTTGTTTTATGCTTTTTATTTTTAAAAACTCTCATGTTCTCTTCCTATCTTCGAATGGGCAGGTTCATATCATTACCCCACTCATCCCAGCTTCCGGTATATACTTTGGCATTTTTATATCCCAACATCTTAAGAGCCGTAACGATCTCGGTGCTTCTTCCGGCTCCCACCTGACAGTAAGCATAAACGATCTGATCTTTTCTGACTCCGTATCTATCGAAAACTTCCTGCATCTCTTCTAGATCTTTAAAAGAGAGTTTATTTTTAAAGTCGGTAAAATTTTTCCACTCTATGAACTTCGAACCCGGAATATGTCCGCCTCTTGCGACATTGTCCATCTTTCTTTGCCCTATGATCTCTATCATTCCTCTTGTGTCTATAACGGCGTATTTTGATTTATTACCGTTTTTCAATATGTCGTCAACCGCTCTTTTTACATCCTCTTTGTCGGCTATCCAGCTATGGTCGATCTTGGACATATCTATGACATATTTTTTAGGTTCTATTTTCGGCTCTTTTCCTTTTACCACTATGAGATTTTTCTCTTGATCTTTCATCGCCTGTTTGGCTTTTTTCATCTCCTCTTTTTTAGCATCTATCTGTGCCCTGTCGGCTTTTGCCTTTTTCAGTTTTTTGAACTCTTTTTTAATCGCTCTATATTTTTTCTTGAGATCGTTATATATCTGTTGCTGCGGATCGGCTTTCATCATAGCCGCTCTACCTCCGTCGAGTATTTTTATCTTTTCGTGTCCGTAGCTTTTAAAAAACGCATACACGCCCGTAGCGTTCGGACCTTTGAAATCGTCATATGCGATTATGAAGGTGTCGTTGTCTATACCTTTGCTTCCTATATATCGCTCGGCGTCCTCTTTGCATCTAAAAAGCGGGGCGCACGCCATATTTCCCATTATATCCGAGTGATGAAGATGGTGAGCGTACATCTCTACCGATCCTTTTATATGTCCGAGTTCATAAGTGGTATCGCTGTCTCCTGTCACAAATACCACTCCCTCTTTCCCGACAAGTTTTATCGCCTCATCGGCGGAGATCAGTATATCTTCTTTACTATTTGCGGCATTCAGGCTTAAAGTCGCGGTTAAAAAAATCGCGAAAACCTTCATAATTTTTTTAGGCATAATATAACTCCCTCTACTGATTTGAAGTCTCCATTATACAGGTGACGAGCTTAACAAAATATAAATAATTGTTATTTTACATACATAAAATTTAACCAGTTACTTTATTTAATGTTTTTCATATTTGCTTTATATTAATATATGTTATACTTTATCGACAAAAGAATATAATATAATTATTTATAATATAACAGGAAGAAAAAAGATGAAAAAAGACGACATAATTTCGTCACTTGAAGACAAAGATATCGCCATCGAAAAAGTTGATAAAATTTTTGAAGAAAACAGAGACGATCTTCAAATCGTAGGTCTCGTCGC
>Ga0256914_1003467_pt1 | contig 12423 bp, 11 predicted proteins | sample HulkmetaG_FD_191571 | JGI IMG/M metagenome (GOLD analysis project Ga0256914, IMG submission 191571) | Hydrothermal chimney microbial communities from Main Endeavour vent field at the Juan de Fuca Ridge, Pacific Ocean - Hulk | ecosystem: Environmental > Aquatic > Marine > Hydrothermal vents ...
AAAATATCACTACTACTATTATCATTAGTAGTAGTACTAATATTATTTTCAACTAACAAAGTTGACCTATTATCTACATTGCTACTACTACCACACCCCACATTAAATAAAATAACTATTACCAAAAAAGGTAATATACACATTTTCTTCATTTTTTCCTCATCACATAAAATTTTTAATGCATTTTATAACATAAACTAAATAAATAATATATAAAACTTAATATAATAATATATATGTTACTCTTCATCTTATGAGTAAAATTATATTGGCAATTATATTGTTATTTGTCTCCAATCTATTTGCAACAACAGAGATAGATAAATCACAATTATTTAATAAAAAAATAGATAGCTTTATCAAAAAAGTTATTGTTGAAAATCAAATATTTTACATAGAGCAAAATGGAGATCTGCTAGATGAAGATATTGCAATAATAACATCTAATCCATATTATGCAAAAAACTTCAGCTACTCATTCCAAAGATCCAAAAACATACTTGCAAAAACAGTTTATGATTCTCACAAAAAGCTATTTTACAGTGGATGTAAATATGTTATTAAAAAAAATAGACTTATTCCTATTCATAAAAGCTGTGGTTTTAAATATAGAAAAAATAAAAGAAGAGCAAAAAGAGTTGAATGGGAACATATAGTACCTGCATGGCACCTTGGACATAAATTAAAATGTTGGAAAAGGGGGGGCAGATTAGAGTGTCGTCTAAAAAATAAAAAATTTAGACAGATGGAAGCAGACATGCACAATCTAGTACCAGTAATAGGGGAAATAAATGGAGATAGAAGTAACTATCCATACTCCCTTATAAAAGGAGAAAAACGGATATATGGTAAACCTGATGTAGAAGTTTCATTCAAACTAAATATCTTTGAACCACCCAAAAATAGATATGGTGATGTAGCTAGGACATATCTATACATGAGAGATAAATATGGTATTAAATTATCATACAAACAAGAGCAACAATTTATAAAATGGAATAATCAAGATCCTGTGGATAATTGGGAGAGAGTTAGAAATAGATCTATAGCAAAAGTACAAGGGGATCAAAACCCTTATATAAGTAATAGTAAAAAACTAAAACCAAAAGAAAATCCAACACTAAAAGAGGAGTTTGAAGAGATAAAAGCAGATCTTCAATATAGATATGGGGAATTTTTAGAAAAACTTTTTCCAAAATATGCACTACTTATTATAACAGTAATGGCATTTCTTTTACTTATTTTTAGAAAGTGGATGAAGAGATAGTTATTTATTTTCTAGCTCTTCAAAAGCTTTTTTAATATTAAAAGCATTTTTAGTTTCATCATTCCAACTATCAGAAGCTAAACTAATAGATGGCTCTTCTACTACGGCTTCAGATGCAACAGTTGGTCTTTGTCTTGACTCAATTTTTGATCTTGGATACTCAACCACTTTTCTATATCCCTCTTTTTTTAGAGCGTTTATAAACTCCTCAATTGAGGCAGTTTCATATTTGAGTTGAAAAGATTTGAGATATACAAAATCTATATCTACTTGATATTTTTTTTGTATATACTTTTTTAGTTGTTCCTTAAATCTCTCTTTACCTTTGGAGGTAAAGAGATCTTCAATGTAGAAGCTACTAAGTATAATATTTAGAGCATCAACAATTTTATATCTATTAGTTCTTAAATTTCTACCCTCAAGTTGGAGTGAAATTTCAATTTTTTTAAGTCTATTTCCCTCTTTGGAAAAAAGATCACTCTGTAGTTTATCAATATGAATCGTATCTGAAAATAGAGATGAAACTATCAATAAAAGATAAGCGATCTTTTTCATAAAATTTATCCTAAAGTGAATTTGTTACAAGATCATTTATTTTATCAGTAAAACTATTAACATCATTAATCTTCATACCTTCATTAAGTTTGGCAACATCCAAAAGCGTAAATGAGATATCTTGAAGTTTAACAAAATCTTTTGTCTCCAAAATCTTAGTAAAGATAGCATGGTTTGGATTAATCTCTAAAATTGGTTTAATTTCAGGTAAATTATCTTGTCCCATCTGTTTTAACATCTGTTGCATTGCAAAATCGGGATCATCTTTATCATATACTAAACAAGTTGGAGATTTTTCAAGACGAGAGCTTACTTTTACATCTTTTACTTCATCTTTCAAAAACTCTTTCATTTTGATTAAAATCTCTTGATACTTCTCTTCATTTGCTTTAATATCTTCTTCATCAGAATCTAATTTAACACTATTAGCCGCTACAAGTGGTATCTCTTTATAGACTCCAATTTGAGGAACAACAATAGTATCAACCTCTTCATCAAGTAATAAAACATCAATACCTTTTGTCTTAAATCCCTCAATAAGTGGAGAGTTTTTAAGCATATTTACATCTTCACCTGTAAGATAATAGATCTCTTTTTGATCTTCAGCCATTGACTCTTTATATGTAGCAAGATCAATTAACTCATCATGTTGTGCAGATTTGAAAAGTAGTAGATCCAAAAGTAGATCTCTATTATCAAACTCACTCATAAGCCCCTCTTTAAGGACACGACCAAAAGTCTTGTAGAATTCTAAATATTTCTCTTTGTCACTCTTCTTAAGTTTTTTAAGCTCAGTCAAAATCTTTTTCACTGATGCTTTTTTTACCTTTTCAAGTATTACATTTTGTTGTAAAATCTCACGACTAACATTTAGAGGAAGATCTTCAACATCTACAATACCACGAACAAATCTTAAATATGTAGGTAATAACTCTTTATCATCATCACTAATGAAAACTCTTTTTACATAGAGTTTAATACCAGATTGATAATCTACACGAAAAAGGTCCATTGGTTGAGTTGTTGGAATATAAAAAAGTGTAGTGTACTCTAATATACCCTCCGCTTTTGTATGAATATAAAGTAGAGGATCACTATTATCATGAGAGAGAGTTTTATAAAAATCATTATACTCCTCTTTTTTAATCTCACTTTTACTCATTCTCCAAAGTGCAGAAGCTTTATTTATTTGAGTTACTTCAAGTTTCTCTTCTACCTCTTTATCTTCTTCACCCTCTTTTGGCTCCTCTTTTACTAGAGTCTCCAAAAAGATAGGGAAAGGGATATGATTTGAGTATTTTTCAATAATAGATTTAATTCTATACTCTTCTAAAAACTCCTCTTCACCCTCTTTTAGATAAAGTTTAATAGTTGTTCCATGGCTATCTTTCTCACTCTCTTCGATCTCAAATTCACCACTTGCATCACTACTCCAAAGATAAGCTTTATCTTCTGTAGCTTTTTTTGTAAGTACTTCAATCCTATTTGCAACCATAAATGCAGAGTAAAAACCAACACCAAATTGACCAATTAGTGAAGCATCTTTTGCCTCATCACCACTCATCTTTTCAATAAAAGATTTAGTTCCACTTTTTGCAATTGTCCCAAGATTTGCTTTTAAATCTTCCTCATTCATACCAATACCATTATCACTTAGTGTAAAAGTTTTGGCATCACTATCAACTTTAATAGTAATATTTGGATTGTATGATAAACTTTTATAGTTATCATCTGTAATACATAAATAGTTTAATTTATCTAACGCATCTGAAGAGTTAGAAATCAGCTCTCTTAAAAATATCTCTTTATTAGAATAAAGTGAATGTATCATTAAATTTAACAGATCACTTACTTCAGTTTGAAATTCATATTTTGACATCTATTCTCCTAAAAAATTTTAAGAGAGATTTTATCATAATATTTTTAAGTTTTTAAAAACTATAACTCTTTATCTAAAATTTTTTGCATATCTGTTTTCATATTTTCAAACCAATTAGGGTCATTTTTGGGATTAACAGGTTCAAGATAAGTGATTGTAACCGTTCCCTTTTTTGCAAGAAAATTTTGAGAATCTACGATATTACGGGTATTTGTTATAACAGCAGGTTGAACTAAAAGATTAAGTTTTTGAGCAACAATTTTTGCCCCTTGCTTAAATGGTAAAAGTTTTGTACCATCTCCTCTTGTACCTTCAGGAAACATGGCAATTACACGATCATCTTTGAGAAGTTCTTTAGCCTCTTTGATAATTTGCACGAGAGATCTGCTACTCTCTCTATCAATAATAATCATCTTAGGAAGTGTTAAAATTTGACCAAAAAAGAACATATCAGCAATCTCTTTTTTTGCAACCCATGCAACATTTTGGGGATAAATACCCTCAATAATTACAATATCTAATAAACTTTGGTGATTTAGCAGTAACATTTGAGCATTAATATCAGGTTTGCCATTAATGATAAGTTTATATCCTAGCAACTTAGCTTGCATCTGAGCCCATTTTCTTCTAAAAAACCAATGATATTTATTAAAAAATTTCATAAAAATAATTACAACTGTTACAGTAATAACAAATTGAATTAAAATAAGAACTGCTTTACCTCTTTGTAATATCTTCATTTTTTATCCATCCAATCTTTTTATTTGGTAATAAAACCTTTGTATATCCATCTTTTTCAAGCAAAATATCAGCAGTAACTTTTTGAAGACTTTTATAAAATATTGTAGAATTTTCTGTAGGCAAAATTTTCAACTCAATACCTTTATCAAAAGTAATTTTATGTATCGGTGCACGAGTCATAAAAAGATAGACCAAGATAAAAATACCTAAAATAAACCAATAGATTTTTCTATAAACAAAAAACAGAACAAAGAGAATAAGGGCAATTAGACCAATTGTAATAGTCTTATATAGATAATATTTATTCTTTTTTGGATTAAGATCTGTTTGTGTACTAAGTGTTGTATCTCCATAATCCATGTTAAAAGATACTATATTAAATTTATTGCTAATTTTATTAAAATATTTAAATTTAAAAACTTTTAAACTCTTAGGAACAATAGCATAATAATAGATACTTTGATTCACACCTACTCTTTTATGAGTATCTATTCCATCTCTTTTACTAAAAGGTAGATGAAAATCGCCCAAATTTGAATTAGAAGCATTTATCTCCATAACAACAATGGTTGAGTTATCATCATATTTCTTTTCATGATGACTTATAAGTGTAAAATCCTGAGCAATTACAGAACAAAATATATCATCTGCTTTAAGAGCCACTATCTTTGGTCTAGTTGCCAAGAGAGTTTCACTTGCACTATAGAGATCACTTTTATATGATACTTTTATATTAGGTAGTTTTGATTTTGGCGATAATAATTTAAAATATAGTCTATTCCTATAAGTTTTATCACCAATTTTTGCCCATGTTGATGCCTTTTCAAAAACTTCAAAATCTTTTCCACCACTAAATGTAGTATCAAGACTTCTAATATTATCAGCTGTAATAACAGCCTTAACATCAATAAAAAACTCCTCTTTTAGATATACCTTATCTCTTTTGCTAAGATAAAATAGAAAAATTGTCTTCTCTTTAACATTTGATACCTGCTCTTCTGCCTCTTGAAACTCTTCAGCAAATGGATCATCTTCGACAAATATCTCATTCACATTACTATTATCTTGCGAAGGGAGATCTTCATCAAAAAATTCATCAACACTAATAACTTTATTTTCAATCTCCTCTTTATACTGTTTGCTACTCTCTTTATCTGGTGTTTTAAAATCAAACAGATCACTAAAAAAGTTAGCTTCTAAAGAAGAAGTTATCAAAAAAGTAAAAAATAGTGCTAATGAAAAATATCTCATTATCCTATAAACCCTTCTAACATTTTGATTCCATCAGAAGAGCCAAGTATACTCTCCATAGCTCGTTCAGGATGAGGCATAAGACCAAATACATTTTTATTTTTATTACATATTCCAGCAATTGAGTCTACTGAACCATTTGGATTTAACTCTTTTGCATTGGAATCACAATATGTCAAAATAACTTGTCCATTTTTATATAACTCTTTAAGTGACTTATCATCAATATAGTAGTTACCTTCACCATGAGCAATTGGAATATTTACAATATCTCCATTATTAAGTTTTCTTAAAAATTTATTGCTATTGTCTTCTACTTTTAGATAGTGATACTTAGAGACAAAATGAACATTTTGATTTCTCTTCATAGCCCCAGGTAAAAGCCCTGCTTCAAGTAAAATCTGAAAACCATTACAAATTCCCAAAACATATCCACCATCATTGGCAAATCTAATTACATCTTGAATAATTGGTGAAAATCTTGCAATAGAACCACTTCTAAGAGCATCTCCATAACTAAACCCTCCAGGCAAAACAACCAAATCTATATTTTCTGGAAGTTTCTCCTCTTTATGCCATACCAAAACGACATCTTGATCTAGTTTTTTATAAGCATACTCTGTATCATATTCACAGTTTGTACCAGGAAAAACTACAACAGCTACTTTCATTTGAGTATCTCAATAGTATAATCTTCTATTACTGTATTTGCTAATAACTCTTCACACATTTGGCTTACAGACTCTCTTACTTTTGCTTCATCACTCTCATCTATTTGCATTACAATTTGTTTACCAATTCTAACATCATCAACACTATTAAATTTTAGAGCACTTAATGCATGGTGAACTGCTTTTCCTTGAGGATCAAGTACACCCTCTTTTAATGATATATTTACAACTACTTTCATGATTTATCCCCCAAAATTCTTTTTAATACCTCTTCATAAGCAACTTTTACATTTCCAAGATTTTGTCTAAATCTATCTTTATCCATCTTTTCATTGGTATCCATATCCCAAAATCTACAACTATCAGGACTTATCTCATCACTAAGTAGTATTTCACCATTTGAATCAATTCCAAACTCCACTTTAAAATCTATTAAATTCAATCTTCTATCAGCAAAAAACTTTTTTAGTACACTATTAATTATCAATGCTTTTTCTCTAAGAATATCCAAGACTGCACGATCATCTACCAATTTTAAAATTATACAGTGATCATCTGTAATAATAGGGTCATTAAGATCATCATCTTTTAGATAAAATTCGGTCAAAACAAATGGCAACTCCAGACCATCTTCAATACCGAGTCTTTTACTAAGTGATCCTGTTGCAGTATTACGAACAACTACCTCAATAGGAATAATCTCAACCTTTTTTACAAGTTGATGATTATTATCTAAAGTCTCAATCAAATGAGTTTTAATACCATTCTTTTCTAATAATTTAAAAAGATTTGTGCTAATTTGGCAATTTAAAGCACCTTTTCCACTCTCACTCCCCTTTTTTTCTGCATTAAACGCAGTCAAATCATCTTTAAACTCAGCAATTAACTGATCATCATTATCAGTAAAATATAGCTTTTTTGCTTTCCCCTCATACAATAAGCCCCTTTTCTCCATACTCTCTCCTCCTATTTTATACTTTTTGTAATTGATAAAACTTTCAAAATATCCATTGCTGTTTTTAGCTGAATATCTTTTAAAATATTCTCTTTTAATATTATTTTTTTATTTTTTGTACTATTATCATCTTCTGATTTTACATTATCTTTCTTTGCATCACCATTGACTTTTTTTAGTTCACCCTCAAGATGTTTTTTAAGATCTCTCTCTTTTATAGAAAATTCATCTTTTTCCACAGGAACCTCTCCCGGAAAGACCTCTACATCAGGAATAACACCCTCAGCTTGAATAGTTCTACCACTAGGAAGATAATATCTAGCAATTGTAATACGCAGGGCTTCTGATTGTCCTATTGGCAAAATAACTTGAACGCTACCTTTTCCAAATGTCTTTTGACCTACTAATACAGCTCTTTTCATATCTTGCAAAGCACCACTCACAATTTCACTAGCACTTGCACTTCCGCCATTAACTAAAACAACAATTGGTATATGTTTATTTGTACCAACTTTTGTTGCTGAATAGATCTGATTTTCACTCTCAATCCTCCCTTTTTGAGAGACAATTACACCCTCATCAACAAATAAATCTACTAGACCCACTGCCTGATTCAAAAGACCACCAGGATTATTTCTAAGATCTAAAATTAGACCTTTTGCATCTTTATGTTTACTCAATGCCTCTTTTACACCCTTGACAACTTTTTTATCAAAGCTTGTAACTCTAACATAGAGTACATCACTACCTTCTATAGTTTTTGTATACACTGAATCTATCTTAATAATATCTCGTATAATTTCAATACTTAAAGGCTTTGGCTCTTTTTTTCTAACTACTGTCAATGTTATTTTTGTTTTTGGCTTACCTCTCATGATACCAACAGCTTCATCAATAGTTAGATTAAGCGTTGATTTATCATTAACCTTCAAAATAATATCTCCAGCTTTAATACCAGCTTTATCTGCTGGTGTGCCTTCAATAGGAGCAATAACTGTCAATGCTCCATCTCTCATACCCACAGTAATACCCAATCCACCAAACTCACCATTAGTTGAAATCTGCATATCACTATATTTTTTCTGATCCAAAAAAGAGGAGTGTGCATCCAAATTTGAGAGTAATCCTGATAAAGATTTATTTATAATATCTGTAATATTAACATCATCGACATAATACTGTTCTACTGTTTGAATTACTTTTGTATACTTAGCTAATGCCTGTAAACGATCTTTTGTTAGTTCATGTGTTGTTGGTGTTTTTGCCAAAACAGTTGTTGTCGAAAAAATTGACGCAGCAACAACTGTTGATAAAAATCCTAAAGTGATATATCTTTTTTTCTTCATAATTATTTATTCCTTAGTTTCTCATTTTTACCTATTGTAGTCAATTTTATTCATTTATTGACATTTACTATTCTAGAATGAGAGATTTTTTTTACTATTGTTTCAGACTGTGACCTCTTTGATCTCTGCAATCTCTCTAAAAGCATTATATATTGTAGCAATTAAATTTTTTCTATTATTTTTTACTGATATATCCTCAACATTTACCATAACCTCATCAAAAAATCTATCAATAGATGGTTTTAGTGCAAAAAGAGACTCTAATTTTTCGAGATAACTATCAAAACTTTTTTTATCTACTTCCATAAACGCTTCAAATAGAGCTTTCTCAGCATCTTCACTAAAGAGTGTAGGATCAATAGTAAGTTTACCTTTTACATCTTTGACGATATTAGCAACTCTTTTAAAAGTTGATGAAACCTCTCTAAAATCTTTACGACTTACAATAATATTGAGAGCTTCTATCTTTTTGGATATCTCCACAATATCTCTCTCTCCACTCTTAAGCACAGAGTGTATAACCGAAGGATTAACATTAAAATATTGTACAAATCTCTCAATAAAGAAATTTTCCAATATAAGAAAATCAAAATCTTTATAGGAAGCTGATAGTTTTTTTAGATCCCTCTCAATATCAAATGAAAATCCTCTATCTAAAACTATTTTGATAATACTAATAACCGCACGACGAAGAGCAAAAGGATCTTTTGTCCCTGTTGGAATTTTACCAAGACTAAAAAGCATAAGTATAGAATCAATTTTACTACTCATTGAGACAATAGCACTAAAATCATTGGAAGGTAGTTCACTATCTTCTCCACTAGGCAGATATTGCTCTTTTAGAGCCAATGCAAGAGATTCATCCTCTTTTGCCGCTGTGGCATAGTAATAGCCCATTATTCCTTGAAGCTCAGTAAACTCATAAACCATATCACTTAGAAGATCTGATTTACTCATCATGATTGTCTTTTCTAATAAAGAGGAGTCCTTAACATCATGTGAAGCTTGATATTTTTGGTGTAGATATTCCCCTATACTTGCTTCTCTTACAACTTTATCATAGATAGATCCACCATCATGAATAAAGGTAACATTTTTAAGCCCCTCATTATTAAGACCATTTTTGAGATCATTTTCATAAAAGAAAAGCCCATCACTAAGCCTTGCTTTTAGAACTTTTTCATTTCCTGCAATAATTTTTTCAAAATTATCACTCTTAGCATTTGAGACAACTATAAATTTATTGACTAAAACACCATCTTTAAAAACAGGAAAATATCGCTGATGCTCTTTCATAGATGCAATAATTACCTCTTGAGGCAATTTAAGAAACTTCTCATCAAAACTACCAAGTAGAGCATTTGGATACTCTGTAATAGCGACAACCTCAGCAAGAAGCTCTTCATCAAGATCAATAGTGAGAAAATTTATAGTTTCAATCTCTTTAAACTGTTTTAAAATATGTGATTTTCTCTCATGAGGGTATAAAATTACACCGGCTTTATCTAACTTACAAAAATAATCACCACTACTACTATACTCAAATGGTTCATAAGAGATAGTACGATGTCCATAACTTATATTAGAGCTATCAACGCCATATACATTCATTGGTACAATCTGATTATCTAACATACAACCAAGCCATCTAATAGGACGAATAAATGTATAATCATAATTCCCCCACCTCATAGACTTTCCAAAATTAAGTGTTTGAAGTAGTTCCAAAATCATATTTGAGAGCAAGGATTTAGAGTCTAACCCTTTTTGCTCTTTTTTATAATAAAGAACCTCTTTAGAACCCTTTTTTGTACTACTAAGTTCTTCAAGAGTAACTCCACACTTTTTTGCAAATCCCAATGCAGCAGGAGTAGGTTTAGAATCTTTATAAGCGATATCAATAGGTGCTCCAAAAAACTCAACAAAAGAGTCCTCTTGTTTAAGAGGAAACTCTCTATGCCAAAAAACTAATCTTCGAGGTGTATAAAAAAAATCAAAATCAGATTTCAAACCATTTTTTTCTAAAATGGATAACCATTTTGTAGTAATATTCGGAAGTTCTTTCAAAAATGGAATAGCAGGAAGTTCTTCAACACCTATCTCTATTAATAGAGGTTTTTTCATATAAAAGTGCCTTTAATGTATTTAAAGACAATATTCTATCTAAGAAGTTTTAAAAGTTAGATATTTTTCCACAATGAATTATCTATACAAATCAAAAGTATAATTATAATCTAAGACAACTCAACTATTTTTTATTATAAGTATCACGATTTTTATCTTTAGCTTGTAACATAAAGCCCCTCACCATCCAAACCATAAAAAGGACAAACAGACTAAGCATAATAACATCAAAAATTTCTCTCAACTTAAAAACCTTTTAAATAAACTATCTCTCATACAATAAGCATGAGAGATGATTCATTATACTATTCAAAAACTAAATCAAATGCACAAACAACTCTTTTTTCAATAAGATTAATTGAAAAATTTTCTATTCGTCTTTGAATTAACTCTTTGCTAAACTCAGGAACTGTATTTAATATAAGAAATGTAATTGTACGATTATCTTTATCTATAAAAATATTATCATACTCTCTGACGATTTTTCTAATATTATAATCATCAAGATCTAGTTCTGCTTCATATTCATAAGTGAGGAGTGAAAAGAATACTTTTCGCTCAAGAAGAAGATCTACTTTTTTCTGTAGATCCTCTCTCTTATTGTATAAGATATCTTCTTGATCATATAGATCAAAAAGTCTTTTTGAATAAAAATTATTTCTCAAAAACATCTCAGTGGAAATTACAAAATCTTCCATCAAAAAATCTCTTTTGAACAGTTTATCCACACCACTTGTATGGGCTACTAAGAGATCTTTTTGTCGCAAATATTCTGCTGTGCTAATTTCAAAAAATTTGATTGGCAACTCTTCTATCTTGATAGTTTGCAATAACATATCTTTAAGAGCTATATCATCTTTATTAAAAATAACAATATCCATATCTTGCAACATTGAGAGATCATCATGTTTAAAAGAGTCAATCATATAAAAATCAACATCTTCAACACTACTAAATAGATAATAAGTAAGCTTTTTCAATTCATCATTATTACTCATTAACATAATTTGAACTTTATCATTTACTTTGCGGATTAGATGACTAAGTTTTGGCATATAGTTTTCATCTTTTATTAATTCTACAGTTTCAATTTTTTCTTCTTGCTCTAGTGGCATTAAAATATCCTTACATATAAGTTTTATATTTTCTAATGCTTAACATATCGGCTAATTGATAAAAATATTTACAATAATTTGAATTATTTATTAGTATTATTTTTCTATTCTAATAATTTTACTCATATCAACATCAATTTTTAGAAGATTAATAAAATGTCTCTGATAGATACCAGAATCTAATCCTATCCTATCTAGCTTCATCATTGGTTTACTAAAAGGGGTATGACCAAAAATAACGGTATATTTCATTTTAAGAGGAGAGAAGATAAAAGGATCACGAATCCAGTAGATAGTACCTTTTTTTGCTTGTGAAGATAGTGAACCACCTTTTGGATTTACTCCTGCATGAACAAAAAGGAGATTCATCTCTTTATCCAAATAAAAGGGATGTAGATCTTTTAGAAAAGTAATCAAAGACTCTTTAAAGGTAGAATCTTTTTCAAAAACATGCTCCAAACATGTAATAGCATCTCTAAAAAAATCATACTTATCATAGGGATTATCATTTCCATCAAT
>Ga0256914_1003468_pt1 | contig 12422 bp, 10 predicted proteins | sample HulkmetaG_FD_191571 | JGI IMG/M metagenome (GOLD analysis project Ga0256914, IMG submission 191571) | Hydrothermal chimney microbial communities from Main Endeavour vent field at the Juan de Fuca Ridge, Pacific Ocean - Hulk | ecosystem: Environmental > Aquatic > Marine > Hydrothermal vents ...
TGCATGGTACCACGAGCTGGGCCGCGGATACGGGGTGGCATTTCTTGCCGGCTTTTCCGGCTACCTCTACTATCTCTATCTCCAGAAAAAGGCCCTATCCGAGCCCTATATGGAGGAGATGGATGAAAAGGAGGAGGCAGCAGGCTCCCCCCTGTCGCTCCTTCTCCAGATCCCCATAATCGTGGCGAGTTTTGCAGCCCTGATCTATGGATCGAAATTCCTGGTTTCAGGGGCCGTGTTCATAGCTCACCACTTCAACTGTCCGGAGCTCATCATCGGACTCACCGTGACCGCCATAGGCACGTCCCTGCCAGAGCTTGCCACCACCTTTTCGGCTGCCCGTCAGGGCCACGGCGCCCTGGTCATCGGAAACGTGCTCGGCAGCAACCTTGCCAATGTCTACGGGGTGCTGGGCATTACCGGCCTCATCCATCCCATTCCGATAAACCATGAGGTCATCGTAAGGGACATGCCGGTGATGGCCCTTTTCACCCTGGCCCTGGTGCCCATCATGAAGAGCGGCAAGCGGATTACCAGGCTGGAGGGTATGTCCCTGCTCGGCGCATATCTCTGCTATATTTGTTTCCTTTACTTCCAATCTTGACTTTTGTTAAAAACAATAACAGGTTAGACCGATCCAGGGAGAGGATGAAAAAATCGAGCAAAATAGACAGGAGGGATAAGATGAAAGCTCAAAAAGCCAACTTGCTGTCCGTCGCCACCTTGATGATCCTGCTGCTGGGCCTGAGCACAAGCGCATGGAGTGCAGGCTTCCAGCTCTTCAATGAGATGTCTGCAAGGAGTGCAGCCATGGGCTCTGCCGTGGTGGCAAGGTCTGATATCGCAGAGCTTGCCTGGTTCAATCCGGCAGGGGCCGCCATGATGGAGAGGGCCGAGGTGATGGCCGGCATGTCCTTTGTGGTGCCATCCATGGAGTTCGATAACGACAACGGAAAGGACTGGGAGATGAAGGACCACGTCTTTCCTCTGCCCCACGTCTATATGGCCACACCTCTTGGAAAATATTTCGGGGCCTCCCTGGCCATAAACGCCCCCTATGGGCTCACCACGGACTGGGACAGGGACTGGGCCGGAAACACCTATGCGGTCTATACGGACCTGAAGACCATCTACATCTCGCCATCTCTTGCGTTCTCACCCTGTGATTTCATCTCGATAAGTGCAGGGCCTCACTTCGTGTACGCCGATGCCGAGCTGAAAAAATATGCCTTCTACAACCGTGACTTCGGCCCTTCCCTCGGGCTGCCCGTGCCTGTACTGGCAAGCGTCTACTCCAGGCTCAAGGGCGATGACTGGGGCTATGGCTATCAGGTATCCATGATGATCAAGCCCATGGAAAAGTTCCAGATCGGGCTCACATATCACTCCGAGGTGGATCTCGACCTGAGCGGGGATGCCAAGTTCGACATATCGGGCAATCCGGCCCTCCAGCCCACTCTGGCAGCCATGTTCAGAAATGGCGACATGTGGCTCGACCTCACCCTGCCCTCCACCTTTACCATCGGGCTCACCACCACGATCATAGAGAACTGGCGCTTTTCTGCAGACTTCATGTGGACCGGCTGGGGCTGTTACCGTTCGCTCGATTTCGAGTTCGAAAACTCCCCCTACTATTCAAGTGTGCCCAAGAAGTGGAACGATGTCTGGTCCTACCGCTTTGGCGTGGAGTACACCATGAATCCCCAGTGGCAGTTCAGGGCATCGTATGTCTATGATGAAAGCCCCATCCCAGACGACTATCGCGATCCCAGCCTGCCCACCAACGATCGCCACGTATTCGGCTTTGGCGTGGGCTGGAACATGGATGAGCACTTCGGCCTGGATGCAGGCTATACCTATGTCTATGTGGAGGACGGGGATCCAGGCGAAGATGCCACCCCCACCCTGGATGGCGAGTACCAGGGAGATGCCCACATATTCAACGTCTCCCTTCGCTGGACCTTCTAGGATATCAAGGAGATATCAAGGATTGACAGGCAGGAAAGAGACCGCATGGCCACAGGCAAAATGACCTCAGCAAGGCCCAAAACCATCCCTGAGCTCTTAAAGAGGTCTGCCGAGCTCTACGGGGATCTTCCCGCCCTGACCGCCAGGGAGAAGAGTGGTGACAGGACCATCTCCTATGCCACCCTCTATGAACAGGTAGGGCTCCTTGCCAGGGGCCTTGCCTCCCTGGGCATCAAGAAGGGAGACAAGGTGGCCATCCTCGGGAACAACTCCCCGGAATGGGCCCGTGCTTATCTGGCGGCAAGCGAGATAGGGGCGGTGAATGTCCCCATCGACTCGCTCTTGAGCAGGAACGAGATGCAACAGCTCATCGCTGCCGCCCGGGTCAAGGCCGCCTTTGTAGCCCCAAGATTCCTGGATGTGCTCCTGGACAGCCCAAAGAGCTTCAAGGGGCTGAAGAAGATCATCTGCCTGGCCTGTCACCCTCGTGATATCCCGGAAGGCGTGGTCACCCTGGAGCAGCTGGCAGAGTCAGGGGCCAAGCAGGGCCAGAAACACAAGAAGCTGTCCCTGAGGGGCAAGGCCGCTGGTCCAGGGCCGGACGATCTTGCCTCGCTCATATTCACCTCCGGCACCACTGGGGCACCAAAGGGGGTGATGCTCACCCACTGGAATATCGTCTCAGACGTACTGGCCTGTGCTGACACCTTTGGCCAGTTCCTGGAGGAGGGCAGGGAGCGGTTTCTGTCTGTCCTGCCCATCCACCACACCTTCGAGTTCACCGCCGGCTTTGCGCTGCCCCTCTACTACGGTGCCTGGATCACCTATGCAAGGAGCCTCAAGTCCAAGCAGATCATAGAGGATCTCAAGTGGTGCCGGGCCACCATCATGCTCGGAGTCCCGCTGCTGTTCCAGAAGATGATGGAGGGGATCCTGCGTGCCGTTGACAAGGCCCCCATTGCCAGAAGGCTCATGTTCAAATCCCTCTGGAATGCGGTGCTCGCTGCCGAAAAGCTTGGTGCTGCCAACCCCGGCAAGGCCATATTCAGGCCGTTTCGGGAAAAGGCGGGCCTTTCTTCCATAAAGTACTTCATAGTCGGAGGCGCCCCCCTGCCCCCCTATGTACCCCAGTTCTTCAGACGCTTGGGCCTCACCATGCTCCAGGGCTACGGCCTTACCGAATCGAGCCCGGTACTCACCATAAACCCGGCCGATGCCCCCATCGACTCCAGTGTGGGCAAGCCCCTGAAGGGCGTGGAGGTCCGGGTGGTGGACCCTGATGAAGATGGTGTGGGGGAGCTGGCCTTTCGCGGCCCGATGATCATGAAGGGCTATTATGAGAACGAAGAGGCCACCAGACAGACCCTGGACAGTGAGGGATGGCTCTACACAGGGGATCTGGGCTATGTGGACAGCCAGGGCTATGTCTATATCTGCGGCAGGGCCAAAAACATCATTGTCACGGCCGCCGGCAAGAACGTCTATCCAGAGGAGATAGAGGCGCTCCTGAACAAGAGCCGTTTCATCCTGGAGTCCATGGTGTATGGCAAGAAGGCGGACAGAAGCGGCGGTGAGGAGGTGCATGCCGTCATAGTGCCCGATCACGAAGCCCTGGCCGAGGCGGGCAGGGAGAGCCTGTCCGACCAGGAGCTCTACGATCTCATGGCCGCAGAGGTAAAGGCGGTCAACAGGCAGATGGCCTCCTACAAACGGATAAAGGGCTTCAAGATCATCAACGAGGAGCTGCCCAAGACCTCCACAAGGAAGATAAAGCGCCACATGCTGAAACTCTGAGCCTGCCATGACCACAGAACCCTTCTGGCTCCAGGGGCTCAACCGCCAGCAGCGCCTGGCAGTGGAGAGCGAGGCTGATGCCCTGCTGGTGAGGGCAGGGCCGGGGACCGGAAAGACCAGGGTACTCACCTGCAGGATTGCCAACCATATCGCCACTGGGATCTGCCCCCCTGAGGCCGTCCTGGCCATCACCTTCACCAACCAGGCCGCAATGGAGATGGCAGAGCGCCTCGGCTCCATGGAGGGCAGGGGGGCAAGGGGCCTGTCTTCCGTTACGGCATCCACCTTCCACAGCTGGGCCTGGAGGCTCCTTTCCCGCCCGGCAGTGGTATCGGAGGCGGAACAGCTCGCGCTCATAAAGGACTCCATGGAGGAGGCCGGGGTGAAGGGCAGGGCTCAGCAGTTTGCCTCTGCCATCAGTCTTGTCAAGCAGCAGCCAGAGCCGGACCCCCAAGGACTCGACCAGGACAGTGCCAGGATCTGGGCGCTATATCACCAAAGGCTCAGGGACTTTGGGCTCAAGGATTATGACGATCTCATCCTGGATGTGCTGGCCCTCCTGAGGCCGGATGAGAGGCCAGACGGGCAGAAGGAGGCCCTTTCTGTCCCTCTGCCCGGCCACCTCTTTGTGGACGAATTCCAGGATGTGAGCCCGGCCCAGTTCGAGCTGGTAAGGCTCCTTTACATGAGATGCGGCCACGTGACAGTCATTGGGGATGAAAACCAGGCCATCTATGGATTCAGGGGTGGCTCCAGGGCATCGATGGACCGGTTCCTGAGCCGGTTTCCCGGCGCGGAGGAGATAAGGCTCGACACTGCCTATCGCTGCCCTCAACTGATCCTCGACGCTGCCCAGGCGGTGATCAATGGCCCGGGCCAGGGCAAGGCCGGCCTGGTCTCTGCCAGAAAGGTGCCGGCCAAGGTGGAACGCCGCCTCTTCAAGGATGACAGGCAGGAGGCGGCCTGGATAGCTGCTGCCATAGAGCGGGCAGTGGGCGCCTTGAGCTTCGATGCCATAGACTCCGGCCTGTCTGACGGATCATCCTTCAGGAGCCTTTCCGACGTGGCAGTGCTCTACCGCTTCAACCGCATGGCAAGGCCCATTTCAAAGGCCCTTGAAGAGGCAGGAATCCCCTTTCAGAGCTGTGAAAGGAAAAGCCCCTTGGCCCAACCGGAGCTGGAGTGCCTGCACCACCTCTTGAGCCTCATCTGCCTCATGTCCGACAAAGGGCTGGAAGGAGATGCCCTGAAGGGGCCTGAGGGCTTTCATCTCATGCAGCTTTCAAGGCGCGCCAAGGCCCCTTTTGCCCGTGGGGCCATCTTGAAGCTCGACTCCATCTACAGACAGGCCGGCTCCGAGACCTTTGTCAGGGCGGCCCTGGAGGCCATGGGATTTCCCGCCCCTGACCGTCCCCTCCTGGAGCAGGCCGTACGGGCAGTCGAGATGCACAAAAAGGGCCTTCCCCTCCCTGTCTGCCTCAGATCGGAGCCGGACGCCCTTGGAATCGAGACAGAGGCCGTAACCCTAATGACCATCCATGCAGCGAAGGGCAGGGAGTTTCCCATCGTCTTCCTTGTCGGTCTCGAAGATGGGGTGCTGCCCTGGGAAAAGGGCGATGAAGAGGAGGAAAGACGGCTGTTCTATGTGGCCATCACCAGGGCCTCGGAGCAGCTTGTCATAACCAGTGCCGCCAGGAGGTCGGCATTCGGCCAGGGCAGGCTTCAGCCCTCGTCCCTGCTGGACCCCATCTCTTCCTTGATCCCAGAGGTGAAAAAAGCTGTCAAGGGCCAGAAAAAAAGACGCAGAAAGAGACAAAAATCCCTCTTCTGATCCTGCTGCTCCCCCACTTGGGCCCGCCTCCCCCTTGGCCCTGCACCACACAGCTATGGCGCATCGGGGGCTTTTTGTATAAGATTAGCCAGGAAAAAGGAAAGATCCGACACTCTATGGGCAAGATGCAAGGGCCCATGGATGGGGATTTTCCGCCGGTTTCTCACGATCGATCTCTTTAGGAGGGAGTACGCTTTTCATGGCACGAATAACCATAAGCGAAGTGGAACACGTGGCCCATCTGGCCCGTCTCGAATTTGATCAGGAGGAAAAGGAGCGTTTTGCCAAGGAGCTGAACGATATCCTGGAGTTCGTGGCCCAGCTTGAAGAGGTGGACACATCCGGGGTCGAGCCCGCATACCACGCCCTGGAGCTCAAAAACGTATTCAGACAAGACAGGGTGGAACCATCTCTTCCAAGGCAGGAGGCGCTCAAAAATGCCCCGGAGGCCGAAGAGGGGGCCTTCGTGGTTCCGCGCATCATCTGAAAAGGGCTATCACCGGTGACAAATCCTGTTGATACAACAGTGAAATATTCAAAATAGCAGAAGGTAACGAGGAAGACCATACATGTCTGAGATAATAGAGCTTTCCATATCCGAGCTCAGGGACAGGCTGGATGGCGGCGAGCTGTCGGCCAAGGATGTGACACAGGCCTATCTCGACCGCATCGCCAGCACCGACGAGCAGGTCAAGGCCTTTGTCACCGTTACGGAGGAAGAGGCCCTGGCCCAGGCGGAACAGGCCCAGTCCGCCATCTCATCCGGCAAGGCAGGGCCTCTTACAGGCATCCCTCTGGGAATCAAGGACGTCATCTGCACCAAGGGGATACCCACCACCTGTTCATCGAAGATGCTGGAAAATTTCAGGCCCCCTTATGACGCCACGGTCATGGAGAGGCTAAAGGGGCAGAAGGCGATAATGCTTGGAAAGCTGAACATGGATGAGTTCGCCATGGGCTCGTCCACAGAGAATTCCGCCTTCTTTCCCACCCACAACCCCTGGGATCTGGAAAGGGTCCCTGGTGGCTCAAGCGGTGGCTCGGCTGCCGCAGTGGCTGCCCGGCAGTGTGCAGCAGCCCTGGGCTCCGACACAGGCGGCTCCATCAGACAGCCGGCGTCCTTCTGCGGTGTGGTTGGCATGAAACCGACCTATGGCAGGGTCTCCCGTTATGGACTGGTGGCCTTTGCCTCGTCACTGGACCAGATAGGACCCTTTGCCCGGAATGTGAAGGACTCTGCCCTGCTGCTTTCCGCCATTTGTGGCCATGACCGGAGGGACTCCACCTCTGCCCCAATGGAGGCCGAGGATTTCTCAGCCTCCTGTGTAGCCGGGGCAGACGGATTGCGTGTGGGGGTGCCGGCCGAATATTTCGTGGACGGGATGAGCAGTGAGGTGGAGGAGGCTGTCCGGGCGGCGATAAAGGCCCTGGAGGATGCCGGCGCCACGGTCGAAGAGATCTCGCTTCCCCATACCAGATATGCGGTTCCAACCTACTATATAGTGGCCACAGCAGAGGCCTCATCGAACCTTTCCCGTTACGACGGGGTGAAATATGGCTTCAGGGCAAAAGAGTATTCAAACCTCATGGAGATGTACAAGAGGACCAGGTCCCAGGGGTTCGGCCAGGAGGTGAAGAGGCGGATAATGCTCGGGACCTACTGTCTGTCGGCAGGCTATTATGACGCCTTCTACAAGAAGGCATCCCATGTGCGCGGCCTCATCATCAGGGATTTCAAGGAGGCCTTCCAGCACTGTGACGTGATCGCCACACCGGTTGCCCCCACCACTGCCTTCAGGCTCGGGGAGAAGACCGACGATCCCCTGCAGATGTACCTGTCCGATATATTCACCATTCCGGTGAATCTTGCCGGGGTGCCAGGCATATCCCTGCCCTGCGGTTTCGACTCAAAGGGGCTTCCCATAGGGATTCAGCTCATATCCAAACATTTTGACGAGGCCACCCTGTTCAAGGCCGCCTACAATCTGGAAATGGCCCTCGATTTGCAGATAAACTGGCCGAAACTGAATTGACGACACACACGGTATCAGGAGGCACAGACACTTGCAGCGCATACCCATAAAACTTGCAGCAGCCGGCATGAAGTTGGCAAAGGAGGCTGCAACGCCTGAGGGGCAGGTGCTGTGCGGGGCCGGGACCGAGCTCACCGAAGATCTGATCCTGCGCCTTTCAAAACAGGGGGTTTTGGTCCTCACGGTCGAGGGCCATCCGGTAAGGCTGCCCGGGGAAAAGCCCCTGTCCCAGAGGCTAAAGGAGCTTGCCGCCAGGTTCGAGCCCGTAGGCGATGACCCTGTTCTGAAGGCCCTCAAGAATCTCATCGCCGAATACTGGATAGTGCAGGAAAAGGGTGAGGAGTATCTCCGGGAGCTCAAGGGCAGGGCAGGCAAATGACCAGGCTTTCCAAGGAAGAGATCAGACAGCGGCTGAAGGAGGTGCAGTCCCTGCCCACCCTGCCGCCCATAGTGGGCCGTCTGAACGAGATGGTGGCAGACGAGGACGTCACCGCCGTCAAGCTGGGCAAGGTGATCGAAAAGGATCAGGTACTCACCAGCAAGCTGCTGAAGATGGTCAACTCCTCATTCTTCGGCTTTCCCCAGAGGATAGGCACCGTCTCCAATGCCCTGGTGCTGCTCGGCTTCAATGTCATAAAGACCCTGATAGTCACCTCATCTATATTCGAGGTGATGCAGGCCTCGGACGTGGGCCTCTTCGAGCACTCCCTTGGGTGTGCCACTGCCGCAGGCATCCTTGCAAGGCGGGCTGGCATCAAGAATCCGGAGGAGGTCTCGACAGCCGGCCTCATCCACGACCTGGGAAAGATCGTGGTGCGGGCAGAGCTGCCGGAGATCTACCAGCAGATCATAGACCAGGCCCAGAAGGAGGCCAGGAGCATGAGGCAGGAAGAGAAAGAGATCCTTGGCCTCGGCCATGGAGAGATCGGGGCCATGGTAGCAAGGCAGTGGAATCTGCCGGAACGGCTGGTGATCCCGGTCGAGTACCATCACCGCCCGGACAGGAGCCCTGACTTCAAGGAGGTCTCTGCCTGCGTCCATTTTGCAGACATACTCATCCGGGCCGTGGGCTTCGGTTATGGAGGGGATCCCTGGGTCCCCCCACTGGATCACCAGGCCTGGGGCCTCATAAAGTTTTCTCGCTCCGAGATGAAGGAGATCCTGGAAGAGCTGGACGAAAAGCTGCTGGAGCTGCAGGACTTCACACTCAACCTGAAGCCTCAGGATGAGGCCCAGCCATAGGCCTTAACGGCCTTGGCCCTGGGGTGATGGCCCCAGGATTCCGATAAGAGATTCATGGCAAGAATAGCCCTCATCACACCCGATTATTTCAAGAGGCAGGACGAAAGGCTCTGCTTCGAGGCAAAGGGACACAAACTGATCATCGCCAAGGATAGGGCAGATGACAGGGATGCCAGCGGCTCCATAGGCATAGATGCGGTGATCTCTGATCCGCCAGATCTGATGATAGTGCAGAAGGGGCTTCACAGGCATCTGGATCAAGAGATCATCCAGGCCCTGAAGAACAATCTGCAGCTTGCCCTCATGCCCGTGATCCTCCTGGTAACAGACCGGGATCTGGCAGTTGGTGTGGACATGGAGCGCTATCCTGTGGACGATCTGATCTCTGAACACGCCCCCATAGAGGAGGTGATCACCAGGGTGGAGCTGGCCCTGGCCAGGGCCCACCGGGTTGCCGACAACAACCCGCTCACCAAGCTGCCCGGCAACTCCTCCATACTCAAGACGATCCAGCAGGCCCTGGATGCCAAACGTGACTGCGCAGTGGCCTATGTGGACATAGACAACTTCAAGCCCTTCAATGACAGATACGGCTTTTCCCGCGGCGACGAGGTGATCCGGATGGTCTCGCGCATCCTGGTGAATGTGATACAGGAGACGGCCGGAAAGGAGAGCTTTGTCGGCCATGTGGGAGGCGATGATTTCGTCTTCCTGATCCCCCTCGACCGCGTGGAGGAGACCTGCAACTCCGTCATCCAGAACTTCAATGCCCTGATACCGCTCTTTCTCGACGAGGAGGACCTGACCCGCGGCTATTTCCTCTCAAAGGACCGTCAGGGCAAGGAGCAGAGATTCCCTCTGACCTCTCTATCTATTGCAGTGGTGCCATGCCCTCGCGGGCGCTTTCTGCATTACGGGGAGGTGGCCCAGGTTGCTGCCCAGGTCAAGAAGAAGGTCAAGGAGATGGAGGGCAGCAACTACTTCATAGACCGCCGAAGGTCATAAGGTGCCCCCATGTTCTTTTCCCCCTTTACGATCCTGTTCTTCCTGCTCTTTTTACTCGGGCTCATTTTCCTGTTCATCTTCATCCATGTGGGGATCATCACCATCGCCTTCAGCAAGATCGGCCTTACGGAAGGGCAGGTCTTCGCCTTTCTACTGGTCTCCCTGGTGGGCAGCCACATCAACATCCCTGTAAAAAGGCTCAGAGGAAGGGCCCCGCCCGCACTTCCGCCCCAGGTGAGCTACTTTGGCATCAGCTACCGGGTCCCCCCGCACATGGAGAGCGAGACCGTGGTGGCCATAAATCTTGGCGGTGCCATAGTGCCGATAATGCTATCACTCCATCTGATGCTCAAGTGGGGGCTCTTTTTCGAGCCATTGATGGCCACCCTGGCAGTGGCCTCCATCTGCTATTTCCTGGCTCGGCCCGTGCCCGGCATCGGCATAGCGCTTCCCCTCTTCGTGGCCCCGCTCATGGCGGCCCTGATTGCGCTGATATTTTCAGACAGTGCCCATGCCCCTGTGGTGGCCTATATTGGAGGCACCATGGGCACCCTGATCGGAGCAGACATCCTGCACCTTAAAGATATCCCGAAGATACAGGCCCCCCTCATCTCCATCGGAGGGGCAGGCACCTTCGACGGGATCTTTCTTACCGGAATAATCGCTGTGCTGCTGGCTTAACCTGCTATAGCGCTATAGCAGACGATAGGCAGGCTCTCTTGGGTTGATTCTCTCTAACGCTCTTCGTCGATCCCGAAGATCCTGCACACAGCAGCCAGGGCCTGGTCCCTCTCCTCGGAATCTATGCCCTTTTTTAGATAAATGATGGGGTCATGGAGCAGCTTGCCTGCAAGGGACTTGCTCAGACGCTCTATGGCCGCCCGCTCCTTTTCACTCAGGTTTGGAAGCCTCTTCAGGGTCTTTTTCAGCTCCCTCTGCCTGACCTCCTCGGCCTTCTCCTGGAGCCTTTGGATTATGGGGACGATATCCAGGCTGTCGAGCCATCTTGTGAACTTGATCACTTCCTCTTCCACCATGCGCTCGGCCTTCTTGGCCTCTTTCTGGCGCTCGGCCTTGTTCTCCTCCACCACCTCCTTGAGCTCGTCGATGTCATAGAGATAGACGTTCTCTATATCGTTGACGGCCGGATCTATATCCCTTGGAACGGCGATATCGATGAAAAAGAGGAGCCTGTGACGCCTTGGCCTCATGATGGACCGGACCAGATCTGCAGGAATCACTATGCCTGGCGCACCGGTGGAGCTTATGACTATGTCCGCCTCTATGAGGGCGCTGTCCAGCTCTTCCAGGGACAGGGCCTTTCCCCCAAGCTCGCCAGCGAGCTGGACCGCCCTTTCCAGGGTGCGGTTTGCCACCATCAGGTCCTTGACTCCGTGGGTCTTCAGGTGCTGGGCTGCAAGCTCGGCCATCTCTCCTGCCCCAACCAGCAGGGCCCGCTTGCCCGACAGGTCCCCGAAAATCTTGCGGGCGAGCTCCACTGCCGCATAGCTTATGGACACGGCCTGGCTTGCGATCCTGGTCTCCGTGCGTATGCGCTTGGCCACGGAGAAGGCCTTGTGAAAGAGACGGTTCAGGATCTGGCCAGAGCTCTTCTTCTCGGCGGCCTCCCGGTAGGCATCCTTCAGCTGTCCCAGGATCTGGGGCTCACCGACTATCATGGAATCGAGGCTCGATGCCACCCGGAATATGTGTCTGACCGCCTCGCTGTTCTCGAACCTGTAGAGACACTCCTCTACGCTGGCCCCCTCAAGGCCTGCGGCCCTGAGCCAGGCATCCATGATCTGGCGGCAGCACTCGTCCCGGTCCCTGCAGCTTGCTATCACCTCCACCCTGTTGCATGTGGACAGGAACACCACCTCCTCGCACCCATCGAGGGAGGCAAACATGTCGAGGGCAGGCCTGTCCAGCTCCCTCAGGGCAAGCCTTTCACGCACCTCCACAGGGGCGGTCCTGTGGTTCACGCCCAAAAGAACTATCTCCTGTCTATTTCGAGCCTGCGACATAGGAATGGGCCCCTGGCAGCAGATAGGTCACACCGAGAAAGGTGAACACCAGGGTCAGATATCCGATTATGGTCATGTAGGCGCTGCGTCTTCCGCGCCATCCAACGGTCAGCCTCTGATGGAGAAGGGCTGCATACAGAAACCAGGTGATGAGGGACCAGGTCTCCTTTGGGTCCCAGCTCCAGTATGCGCCCCAGGCCTTCTCTGCCCAGATGGAGCCGGTGATTATCCCCAGGGTGAGCAGGGGAAAACCGATCTTCAGGCACCGCTCAGCCATGACATCGAGGGTCTCCAGGGAGGGCAGGCGCTTGAATATGGCCCCGAGGCGCTTGCGCTTTATCTGCCGCTCCTGCAGCAGATACATGAGCGAGATCAGAAAGGACATGGTGAGTATCGCATATGAAAGCAGACAGATCGCTGCATGAAAGGGGAGCCAGAGGCTTCTGAGCACTGGGGGCAGGGGGGCTACAGAGCCGCTCTGGAGCGATACCGCCGCCACGGTGATGAGGGTTATGACCGGTGCCA
>Ga0256914_1003469_pt1 | contig 12420 bp, 6 predicted proteins | sample HulkmetaG_FD_191571 | JGI IMG/M metagenome (GOLD analysis project Ga0256914, IMG submission 191571) | Hydrothermal chimney microbial communities from Main Endeavour vent field at the Juan de Fuca Ridge, Pacific Ocean - Hulk | ecosystem: Environmental > Aquatic > Marine > Hydrothermal vents ...
AGATCCGGGAGCGGGCCGATGGCGGCCAGGAGTTGCCTGATCACGGGCTCCAGCCGCCGGGGCGCGTATCGGTCGCATCGTTGCAAGGCCACCGTGGTCGATTCGATCTTCATAGGCAAAAAAAAAACCGGCTCAGCCACGATGACCAAGCCGGAAAAAAAGGAGAGAAGAGATGAAGAATACTTTAATGACTGCAGATAGTATGCCAAAAATGGAAAAATAGCAGCAAAAAAATAATTGTTGCAGTATCAATGAGTTGCCCGTTTGCTCGTTTACGGCCGTTCGTTTACTGTCTCTTTGGCGGTACAATAATTTAAATCTTTTTTCCGTAAAATCTGTTTTCCGGATTTATCGGCATGGCCTCTTTGTCATAAAAACAGCAGGATAAGGTAATTGTCAATTTTTTAACGACAATTACCAGGTATTACACTGGTTATTTTCCAGACTGGGTAAAATTTACTCACCTCCTCTTGTCAGGGGTCAGGATTTTGCCCAGTTCAACAGGCCACCGGCCGCCACGATCTGCCGGTGTCGGTCCGAGAGTTCCAGCCGGGCGGTCATGGGCACGCCGTCAACCTCCACCTGGACCGTCTCGGCGCCGCCGAGCAGGGCCTTCCTGATGCCGGGGATGGTCACATCCGCCCCCTGGCTGATCCGGTCGTAATCGTCGGGATCGGCAAACACCAGGGGAACGATGCCGAAGTTGATCAGGTTGGCCTTGTGGATGCGGGCAAAGCTCTTGACCAGTTTGACCTGGATACCCAGGTACCGCGGTGCCAGGGCGGCGTGTTCCCGGCTTGATCCCTGGCCGTAGTTGTCTCCGCCCACCACCATGCCGGCGATACCTGCCGCCGACGCCTCCTGCATCTCGCGGGCGAAGTTGTGGTCGATGGCATGGAAAACATACTCGCTGATGGCCGGGATGTTGGACCGCAGAGGCAAGATTTTGGCACCGGCCGGCATGATGTGGTCGGTGGTGATGTTGTCGCCCACCTTGAGCATGATCCTGCCCTGCCAGGTATCCGGCAGGGGACTGAATTCCGGAAAGGGAGCGATGTTCGGGCCGCGGACGATCTCTACCTCGGTGCCCTCTGGCAGAGGCTTTTCGATCCGTTCGTCCCCGGGCAGATAGCTCTCCGGCAGCCTGATTTCCGGATAGGCGCCAAGCTCCCTCGGGTCGGTGATGACGCCCCTGATGGCCGACGCCACTGCCACCTCTGGGCTGCAGAGGTAGACTTTGTCGCCCTGCGTTCCACTTCTGCCGGGAAAGTTCCGGGAAAACGTACGTAGGGAGACGGCCCCGGTGGGAGGTGCCTGTCCCATGCCGATGCAGCCCAGGCAGCCAGACTGGTGCACCCGGGCCCCGGCCTTGAGCATCGGCAGGAGCAGGTTCTGGGCGGCGAGATTTTCCAGGACCTGGCGGCTGCCGGGGTTGACTTCGAAACTGACGTCAAAGCTGATGGAGCGGTTCTCCAGGATCCTGGAGACAGCGGTCAGGTCGCGGAGCGAGGAGTTGGTGCAGGAGCCGATCAGCACCTGGGCGACCTTTGTGCCGGCCACCTCGCTCACCTTGACCACGTTGTCCGGCGAGGAGGGACAGGCGATCATGGGCTCCAGGGTGGAGAGATCGATCTCCAGGACCTGGTCGTATGCGGCGTCCGGATCCGGAAGCAGTTCCTGCCACTGGTCTTCCCGCCCCTGGGCGGCAAGAAACCGCCTGGTCTGCTCGTCCGAGGGGAAGACCGAGGTGGTGGCGCCCAGCTCGGCGCCGAAGTTGGTTATGGTGGCCCGGTCGGTGACCGACAGGGTGGCCACGCCCGGCCCGAAATATTCCATGATGTATCCTACGCCGCCCTTGACCGACAGGCGCCGCAACACCTCCAGCAGTACGTCCCGGGCTGCCACCCAGGGTCTGAGTTGGCCGGTCAGCCGAATGCCGTAGATGCCGGGCATGATCAGGTAGAACGGCTTGCCGGCCATGGCCATGGCCACGTCCAGGCCGCCCGCTCCCATGGCCAGCATGCCCAGGCCGCCGCCGGTGGGCGTGTGCGAATCCGAACCGAGCAGGGTCTTGCCGGGTGCACCGAACCGTTCCAGATGCACCTGGTGGCAGATGCCGTTGCCCGGCGGAGAAAAGTAGAGGCCGAATTTCCTGGCGATGCCCTGGAGAAAGAGATGATCGTCGGCATTCCTGAAATCAGACTGCACCAGGTTGTGATCCACGTAACTGACCGAGAGTTCGGTCCTGACCCGGGGTATGCCGATGGATTCGAACTCCAGGTAGGCCATGGTGCCGGTGGCGTCCTGGGTGAGGGTCTGGTCGATACGCAGGGCGATCTCCTCGCCCTTTTTCAGCTGCCCCGAGACCAGGTGGGCTGCCAGAATTTTTTCAGCAACTGTTTTCCCCATGAATTTCTCCTCTGCTGACGACTGTCTCTCGCATCCCGGGATTTCTGCCCAAGGATGCGGGTTTTTTGTTTTTTGTAGTGTTTTTCCTGTGTTCTTCCGACCGGTTCCGAAGCGGGAGCATCATGCTTTGAACCGGATGATCCTGGTACTGATGACCCCGTCGTGCTGTTCGATCTCCTTGCAGACCGCCTCGGAGACCGGCCCCTCGCAGTCGATGATGTTGTAGCCGATGATGGAGTTGCTCTCGTTGGCATAGCTCATGATGTTGATATGGTGCTTGCCCAGGATGTTGCTGACCAGGCCGATCATGCCAGGCCGGTCGTGGTTGATCATGATGAGCCGGGTATGGACCCAAACCGTGGGAATGGCCTCGATATTGGGAAAGTTGACGCTGTGGGTGATATTGCCGTACTCGAGGTAGGACTTGAGTTCCCTGACCGCCATGCAGGCGCAGTTCTCCTCGGACTCGCTGGTCGAGGCGCCCAGGTGCGGCGAAAGGAGGATCCTGTCGTGGCCGATCAGCTTCGCCGAAGGAAAATCGCTGATATACCCCTGCAGCCTGTCCGCGGCCAGGGCGGCAAGCACCGCTTCCTCGTCCACCACCGGGCCGCGGGCATAGTTGATCAGCACCGCCCCCTGTTTCATGGTCTCCAGAAATTCCGTGGAGACGAGTCGTCTGGTCTTGGCATTGAGGGGCACGTGCAGGCTGACATAGTCGGCCCGGGCCAGGGCCTCTTTCCTGGACTTGACCAGCTCCACCTCGGGCAGGAGCTCGTGGATGTTGTCCATCAGGGGAAAGGGATCAAAGCCGATGACCCGCATGTGGTGATGCACGCCGGCATTGGCGACCCGGACGCCGATCTTTCCCAGGCCGATGACCGCCAGCGTCTTGCCGGCCATCTCAACCCCCCTGAACCGTTTTTTCCGCTCTTCCACCTCGCTGTTCAGCCGATCGTCGTCCAGACCGGCCAGGTTTCGGCAGAACGTGATACCCTGGTAGACGTTGCGCACCCAGATACCCAGCATGGTGAAGACGAGTTCCACCACCGCGTTGGCGTTGGCCCCGGGCGTGTTGAAGACACAGATGCCCCGCTGGGATGCCTCGTCCACCGGGATGTTGTTCACGCCGGCTCCTGCCCTGGCGATGGCCAGCAGCTCGGGATACCTGTCGATGTCCACCGGCGAGCTGCGGACGAGCAGGCCATGGGGATTCTCCTCCTCCGGACTGACCTGGTAGCGGTCGTCCAGGAGTTGCAGCCCTTCACTGGCGATGGCGTTGAGTACCTTGATGCGAAATCGTTCGTCCATGATGCCTTCCTGTCCCTGTAGTTGCGGAAAAACCGGTCAAAGACCTACAATGAACCGGTTGTTTTTGTCAAGAAAAAGCACTGCCCGGCCGGCCGCTCTTTTCTTTTCCTGCAAAGTGATTATCATAGCCCTTCAACCGATACCGCGCCGCCTGCCTCCGGCACGCCGGGAAGAGGCGGCAGCCTTTGCCGACTGAGACGAGAAGTGGAGCATCCATGTCGAAAAGAATCCTGTTACCGTTCTTTCTGATCATCTTCATCCTTGCTGCAATACCTGGCCGGAACCGTGCCCTGGCCGACACTGCTGACCAGGTGCCCAGGCACGCCATCTCCATTACCGTTGACCTCGACAGACAGACATTGCTGGGCACCTCCCGTATCCGGCTGCCGGCCGGCATGCCTCTGGTCCTTCACGGGGGCCCCCTGCAGATCACCGGCGCTGTACTGGAACAGCTGAACACCACGCCGGTCCTGGTGAGGATGGGGCCGGACAACACCATGCGTGTACCCGCTGCCCCGGCTCCGCAGACCCTGCTCCTCTCCTGGTCCCTGGACCTGTCGGCCGGCCGGAGCGGCGACAACCTCCTCGGCAGGGAAGGGATCACCCTGGCCGGTCACTGGCACCCGGTCCCGGACCGGGACATGCTCTACTCGCTGGAGGCGGTGCTGCCCGGGAACTTCACCGCTGTCTGCGAGGCCGAAACCGTGACCGAGGAAAAGGGCGACAAGACCAGGTTCAGGGCCTCCTACGACCACCCGATCCGTTCCCTGCACCTGGCTGCCGGCCCCTACGTCGTCCGGTCGGTCACCGTGGGAACGATCAGGCTTTTCACCTATTTTTTCCCGGAAGATGCCGGCCTGGCCGACGGCTACCTGGAGAGTGCGGCCAGTTACCTGCGGCGGTACGAGAAACTTCTCGGACCCTTTCCTTTCAGCCGCTACGCCATTGTCGAGAACAGGCTGCCCACCGGTTACGGCATGCCCACCTTTACCCTGCTGGGCCAGGCCGTGGTCCGGCTGCCTTTTATCAGGGATACTTCCCTTGGGCATGAGATTCTGCATTCATGGTTTGGCAACAGTGTGGAATTGAAGGGAAACGACAACTGGTGCGAAGGGCTGACAACCTACCTGGCCGACCAGAGTTTTGCCGAGGACAGGGACAGAGGGTGGGAATACAGGAAAAACCAGATCCTCCGCTACCTGGCCTATGTACCCCGGGACAACACCATGACCCTGGCCGATTTCCAGGGGGTTGGCGACAACCGGCCCATGGCGGAGAAGATCAGGGCCATCGGCTACGACAAGGGGGCCATGTTCTTTCATCTGCTGCGGCAGCGGCTCGGAGACAAGGCCTTTTTCAAGGCGTTGCGCACCTTCTATGCAGAGAAAAAGTACCAGCGTGCCTCATGGAAGGATCTGGAAGAGACTTTCTCCAGGGTCGGAGGCAGGGATCTGGGACCGCTCTTCGACCAGTGGCTCCACCGGGCCGACCTGCCGGATATCTCCATGCAGCTGGTCCAGGTGGAACAGCAGGAAGGCGCATCCCATATCATCTTTCACCTCGTCCAGCATACGGAACAGCCCTATACCCTGCCGGTCCGGGTGGTGATCCATACCCTGAACGAACGCCTGGAACAGGTGGTGGAGCTGCGGGACAAGGACCAGAAAGTCGAACTGGTGGTCGAGGATCTGCCCACCGAGATCGTCCTGGACCCGGAGTATGACGTCATGCGCCGCCTGGCCGTGGAGGAGCGGCCACCCATTCTGAATGGTTTCCTGGGCAGCCGCCACCAGGTTGTCCTCAAGCCGGACGAGGGGGCGGAGATCTACCAGCCCCTGCTGGCACTTTTCGAGGAGCGTGGCAGCAGGATCGTCGACAGCGGTGAGCTGAAAAACAGTGAGCTGGGCGGGGCCAGTGTCCTCTTCCTAGGTCCGTCGGCCCACCGGGCCTCCCTGTTCGCCGGCACGGTCCGCAAGGACGGGTTTTTTGTCGACGTGCGCCGGAATCCCCTCAACAGCCGGGAAACCATGGTCCTGGTGGACAGCAGCTCGGTGGCCGAGACCAGGGCCGTGGTCCGCAGGCTCCGTCATTACGGAAAGTACAGCTTTCTCCATTTCCGGAATGGCCGGATCCGGGAAAAACGGATAGCCCCCTCGGCCCGGGGCATCCGGAGAGAACTGGTCAGGGCGCCTGCCGGCATGCCGGTGGCCGGGATGCGGTCCTTTGCCCGGATCATCGACGACCTGGCAGACAGCCGTGTTGTCTATGTTGGCGAAACCCATACTGATTACGGTTCCCACCTCCTGCAGCTGCAGATCATCCAGGCCCTTTACGGCCGCGATCCTGACCTGGCCATCGGCCTGGAGATGTTTCCCCGCAGCTCCCAACAGGCCCTGGACGATTACATAGAAGGACGGATCAGCACGGAACGGGAGTTCATCAAGGCCTCGCGCTACTATTCCGTCTGGGGATATGACTACCGCATGTACCGGGATATCATCGCCTATGCCCGGAAACACCGCATTCCGCTCGTGGCCCTGAACCTGGACAAGCAGATCGTCAGCCAGGTATTCCGCAGCGGCTGTACAGACGGCCTGGACGAGTCTCAGCTCGCCCAGGTGGCTGCGGAACGGGATCTGGATCTGCCTGGCTACCGCAAGCGCCTCAGGGAGATCCATGCCCGTCACCAGCGTTCCCCGCACGGCAGCGACTTCAAGGGATTCTTTCAGGCCCAGTCCATGTGGGACGAGACCATGGCCGAGTCCATCGTCAACTATCTCCGCCGGTATCCGGACAGGAGAATGGTGGTTCTGGCCGGGACCGGTCATGTGTACAGGGATTCGGCCATCCCGCCCAGGGTGGCCCGGCGCCTGCCGGTCAGCCAGCGGGTGGTGGCTGCGGAAAACGGCATGGAGACCGGCCTGGAGCAGGGCAGGCAGCTCGACTATCTCGTCTTTGCCCCATCGGTCTCCCTGCCGCCCGCTCCCAAGATCGGGGTGGTCCTCAACGAGGAAAAAGTTCGGTTCAACGGCAGCGAGACCGCCAGGATGCGCATCGTCCGGATCAGTCCGCACGGTAAGGCCGGCGAGGCCGGCCTGAAGGAGCAGGACGTGATTCTCTCCATCGGGGAAACAGAGATCCATTCCATCGACGACATCAAGATCGAACTCATGGAACGGCAAAGTGGCGACAGGATCAGGATGAAAATCCTCCGCCAGCACAGCCTGCTGCCCGACGAGGTCCTGGAGGTCACGGTTCAGCTCTCTGCCATGCAGCCTGGTGCAGCCATGCCGCCCGGCCACCCCGGCAAGTGAGCCGGAACGCGCTGCCACCTGCTCCCATCTCTGCAAAACCGGTGCGTGCATCCCGGGCACCGACCGGGCAACCCGGTAAAATGATGTTGTTTTTTCACGGAACTTCTGGTAACTGAAAAACAGGGGCCCGGGCATTGCCAGGCCGTGGCAGCAACCGGTTGATCAGGAAACAGCAGGGAGAGGAGCGATGACCGAGAAGAAGAGTTACGAGCAGCTGGATCTGTTTTATCTGGGGCGGGAAGTCGATCCGGAAAGCGGGCAAACCACGCCGCTGCCCCTCCTGTACAAGAATAAGCATCTCACCACCCACGCGGCCATAATCGGCATGACCGGCAGCGGCAAGACCGGCCTGGGCATCGCCCTGCTCGAGGAGGCCGCCCTGGACAGGCTGCCCGCCATCGTCATCGATCCAAAGGGCGACATGACCAACCTGCTGCTCAGCTTTCCGGAGCTGCGGAGCGAGGATTTCCTTCCCTGGATGGATGCGGCCAAGGCCGAACAGAAAAACATCAGCCTGGAGGAACTGGCCGCCCAGACCGCGGCCACCTGGCGGGAGGGGATCCAGTCCTGGGACCAGGACGGAGAACGGATCCGGACCATGCACAGCCATGCCGATTTTTCCCTCTACACGCCGGGCGCGGCAGGCGGCCGGCCGGTTTCGGTCCTGGGCAGCCTGGATGCTCCGGAAGCCGAGGTGGTGGCCGATGCGGACACCGTGGCCAGCCTGGTGAATTCCACGGTCTCATCCCTTCTGGGGCTGATCGGTCTGCAGCCGGACCCGCTGAAGAGCCGGGAGCACATCCTGCTCTCCTCGCTCATCCTGCACCACTGGCGGAGGCAGGAGGATATCACCCTGGAGGGCCTGATCAGCGAGGTGGTCAATCCACCGTTCGGCAAGGTCGGGGTCTTTCCCCTGGATACCTTCTATCCGCAGAAACAGCGGCTGGAGCTGGCCATGCAGCTCAACAACATTATCGCCAGCCCGGCCTTTTCCGGCTGGATCCAGGGGGAGCCGCTGCAGGTGGAGAATTTTCTCTACACCAGGGAGGGCAAACCGCGGATATCCATTTTCACCATTGCCCATCTCAGCGATGAGGAGCGGATGTTCTTCGTCACCATGCTCCTGGGACGGCTGATCTCCTGGATGCGGCGCCAGGAAGGAAGCAGCGGCCTGCGCTGCCTCCTGTACATGGACGAGATCTTCGGGTATTTTCCGCCCACGGCCAACCCGCCCTCCAAGAAACCCATGCTCCTGCTGCTCAAGCAGGCCCGGGCCTATGGCCTGGGTGTGGTCCTGTCCACCCAGAATCCCGTGGATCTGGATTACAAGGGATTGGCGAACATCGGTACCTGGTTTGTCGGCCGGTTGCAGACCCGCCAGGATCAGGAGCGGGTGATGGCCGGCATAGCCGGTTCCTCCGAGCGGTTCGACGAACGGCAGATCCGCTCCATGCTGGCCGACATGCGGGGCCGGACCTTTCTCATGTATTCTGCCCACCTGGACGAGCCGGTTCTCTTCGAGACCCGCTGGGTTCTCTCCTATCTGCGGGGGCCCATATCCCTGGCCGAGCTGGAGCCCCTGCTGGCCGAACGGCCAGAACCTGGACAGCGTCCGGAGGCACCCGCGGCCGGGACTGGTACGGAACGGGGACGGTTCAGCAGGACGCCACCGGTGCTGCCGGCCCGTATCACCCAGTGTTTTGTCCCGCCGCCGGTGCCCATGGAAGAGGTCCGTTATGTCCCCTGGCTGGCGGGCTGGGCCAGCGTCCGCTTCTATGACCAGCGGCGGGGTGTCGACCAGGTCAGCGAGGTCTGTTTCCGGTTGCCCCTGGCCGAGGAGACCGGTTCGCTGGACTGGGAAGAGAGCCGGCAGTGCGACCTGCAGCAGGACGAGCTGGACGATGCCCCGGCACCCGACTGCCTCTACGGCGTTCTGCCCCCTGTAATCAGCGGCCTGACCAGCCTGGCCGGTCCGAAGAAGGAGTTCGCGGATTTCCTGTATCACTCGCAACGGATCCGGCTCTGGCGGGTGCCGGAACTCCGGTTGGAATCCAGGCCCGGAGAGAGCGAGGAGTCCTTCCAGCAACGCCTGGCCGATCAGTTGCGGGAAAAGAAAGAGATCGAGCTGGCCCGCCTGACCGAGCGGCTGGGAAAGAAACAGCGCCAACTGGAGAACCGGCTGGAGCGGGCCCTGGCCAGGGTGGACAAGGAAAAGGCGGATGTCAAGACCAGGGGAATGGACACGGCCCTTTCTTTCGGGGTGGCCGTGTTCGGTGCCCTGTTCGGAAGGAAGCCCTTTTCCGTCACCACGGCCAGCCGCTCGGCCAGGGGAATGCGCAGCGCCGGCCGGCTGTACAAGGAAAAACAGGACGTTGACCGGGCCATGGAAGAGGTGGAACGGATCGAGGAGGAACTGGCTATCCTGGGCCGGGAGCTGGAAGAGAAATCGGCTGCTCTCGGCGAGCGGTTCGATCCGGAGCGGTACAGGATAGAGCCCTTTGCCATCAAGCCGCGTCGGAGCGACATCTTTTCGGTCAGGCTCTGCCTGCTCTGGGAACCTGACCTGGATTTTCTCGACCGGCTGGCCTGAAACCGGCGTATCCCCCGTTTCTGCCGGGCTTGCCGTATACGGCTGGACAGGAACCGGGTTCGCGGCCTCCTATCCCAGCACCATCTGCAGGGTGGGTGATTTGAGCAGTTCCTTGAACTGCAGGTGTATGGAAAAGGCGTCCGGTTTCCGCTCTGCCGGATTGATGCCGGTTATCCGGCCATGGACGTGCAGGCTGGCGGCCCGGTTGCCCACCGGAATGGTGATCTGCATATCCCTGTTCAGGAGCATCTGCCGGTGCTTGGCCTTGAGGATACGGATGAAGAAGGCCAGGCCTCCGGTGGAGATATCGATCAGTTCACCACGGAAGTCGCGGCCCAGCGGCCGACCCTTGGTGTCGGTGAGCTGGAGCTGTACCTTCCGTCGGATCATGTACCGTTCATACTGGCGGCGGTTCAGTTTCTTTTTCCTGAGCATGGCCTGGATATCGGTGCGGCTCCGGTAATGATCCTCCAGCTTGTTCTTCAGGCCGGGCACCTGTTCTTCCAGCCTGGCCAGGTTTTCCCTGGAGAGGACATAGAGCTTGGACTTGGTGAGGGCCGTCAGGTTGACGGTCCACAGGGAGACGTTGAAAAAGTTTTCCCAGGCGATATCGCCGGTGTTGAGGGTGGTTATGAAGAATTCCCGGTCACCCTGGACATAGGTGACCTTGATGCTCCCCTGGTGGATCAGGAAGAGTTCGCCGTTCTGTTCACCCTGGCGGGCGATCACGGTTTGCGGCTCCACGCTGCGCCTGGTGAGCAGCCGGTAGATATGGTTTCTTTCCTCCTCGCTCAGCTTGAGCAGTTCGCCCCATGATTCCAAGAAGTTGCGCTCTATGGTCGTCAATTGTCCGTCCATGCCCCTCATCTCGAGCCCTTTTGAAAGAGTACGGTTTTGATGGTGCGGAATATGATCAGCAGATCGATGAACAGTGTCTGATTCTTGATGTAATAGAGATCATACTCCAGTTTGCGCAGGGCATCCTCCTCCGAGGCTCCATAGGGATAACAGACCTGGGCCCAGCCGGTGATGCCCGGTTTCACAGTATGCCGCAGTCGGTAATACGGGATGGTCTTGGTAAGTTTTTCTACGAAAACTGGACGTTCCGGCCTGGGGCCGACAAAGCTCATTTCCCCCTTGAGGACATTGAGAAACTGGGGGATCTCATCGATCCGCACCTTGCGGATGAAGCCGCCGATCCGGGTCACCCGGGTGTCGTTTTTCATGGCCCAGACAGCCCCGTCCTTTTCGGCGTCGGTACGCATGGATCTGAATTTTATCACCTTGAAGTTTCTATCTTTTTCTCCGACACGCTCCTGGAGGTAAAAGACAGGGCCGGGAGAGTCCAGCTTGATGAGGATGGCGATGGGGATGGTGATGGGCAGGGTGGCTACCAGGCCGAGAACCGAGAGCACCACGTCCATTGCCCGTTTGAGCAGGTAGGACATGCGGGTGAACTGGAATCCCTCGGAAAAGACCAGCCAGGCGGGGTTGACGTTCTCCACCAGGATTTTGCCGGTCAGTCCCTCGAAGAAGGTGATGCCGTCCTCGATGTGAATGCCCTTGACCTTGCAGGTAAGCAGGTCGTCCACCGGCATGGTGCCCCGCCTGTCGTCCAGGGCCACCACCACCAGCTTGGAACCGGTGGATTCGCAGACGGAGAGCAGGGGAGTGGAGCTGGGAATGAGCTGAATATCGTTTGGGTTGTACCGGGGTGGCGTATCGCCGATAAAGGCGGCGATCCGGTAGCCGGAATCCTGGAAGTCCTCGATGACCGCGGTAATGGCGGCGCTGATCTTTTTCGTGCCGATGATCAGCACCGGCTGGGCAAAGAGTCTTTTCTCCAGGATGAGGTAGTAGAGGGTCCGCCAGATCATCAGCACGATGCAGATGACCACGTAGCAGATCCAGAAGATCCTGGTGGAGATGACAAGGGGGGGAAAGGTGTAGTAGAGGATGGCCAGCACGATACAGCCGGCCCCGAATGCCTGCACGATGCGGGTGGCCGTGTCGATGGGGGCGGTGATGCGGCTCAGGTCGTACAGGTCGAAAAAATAGAGCGTGCCCTGGAAGACCAGGGTCACGATCATGGCCCGGATATTGTCCTGAATGAAATCTATCCGATAGATTTCCCACCCGGAAAAGGCGATGTAGACCAGGTTGATGGTAAGATAGATCAGGAGACCCTCTCCGAAGAAAAAGAGGATGTTCCGGACAGGGTAGTATTTTTTCATTATGTAAGGCATTGTCTGTTCATCGGTTTTCGTCCTGGAGTCCGCAGTCGGCCGATGTATGGAAGCCGGTCGATCGTCTCATGATGCCGTTTCGCGGTATACCACAGCGTCGCCGGGCCGGATCTGGAGGTCGTATCGGGCCTGTTTGTCCTGCCGGCCAACGACTTTTCTGGTTTGCTCCAGTATAGTTATGGCATAGCACAGGTGAAGACGGGAAGTCAAGGCCGGACATGGCCCCGGGCCCGGATCCTGGCCATTGCCGGCCGTCCGAGGAGTGTCTCAGGACCCCGGTGTACAACCAATGGCCTGGTGCTCCAGGAGCCAGCGGACCAGGAGATGGATCGGCAGGCCGACGACATTGGAACAGGATCCGCTGATTTCCCGGACCAGGAATCCTCCCTTTCCCTGTATGCCGTAGGCCCCGGCCTTGTCCAGCGGTTCGCCGCTGCGCACATAGGCGGCCAGGATCGGTTCCGGCCAGTCGGCAAAGACCACGGTGGTGGATTCGGTGGCAGAGCGGCGGATCTGTTTCTTCCGGCAGTGGATGGCCAGGCCGGTGATCACC
>Ga0256914_1003470_pt1 | contig 12418 bp, 10 predicted proteins | sample HulkmetaG_FD_191571 | JGI IMG/M metagenome (GOLD analysis project Ga0256914, IMG submission 191571) | Hydrothermal chimney microbial communities from Main Endeavour vent field at the Juan de Fuca Ridge, Pacific Ocean - Hulk | ecosystem: Environmental > Aquatic > Marine > Hydrothermal vents ...
CTGATCTCTGACCCACTGACCTCTGACCCACTGACCTCTGACCCGCTGACCCTCTGACCTCTGACCTCTGGCCTCTGGCCCACTGACCTCTGCCTCTGGCCCGCTGACCTCTGACCCTCTGGCCTCTGACCTCTGACCCTCTGACCTCTGACCTCTGGCCCTCTGACCACTGGCCCGCTGACTGGCTGCGCAGCGGCTCCCTGAGCTGCCCCCCATCCCAGCCTCTCCCAATTTTCTCAACATGGTTGCTTTCCTCCCGAAACTGGGATACAATCATCCTGACATTCAACCCAGTTTCTCCCCCAAATGCCCATGAAGAAGAAAAACCCATTTGCCGATAAACTCATCCTGGTTGTGGATGATGAACCCCGCATGATTCGTTTTGTGCAATATAATCTCGAACTGGAGGGATTTCGGGTGATTGTTGCTGGTAATGGTCTTGAGGCCATCGACCGGGTGCGTGTTCATATCCCCGATTTGGTGATTATGGATGTGATGATGCCGGAGATGGATGGTTTCGAGGCGTTGGCTCGCATTCGCGAGATTTCGGATGTGCCAGTGATTATGCTCACCGTAAAAAATGAGGATGAGGACAAGCACCTGGCTTTTTCCAGTGGGGCCGATGATTATTTGACCAAGCCTTTTAGCCCACAAGAGATGATAGACCGGGTGAAGGCAGTGTTGCGCCGGGCCTCGGGCCCCTCTTCCAGCGATTCACAATTGATGGAAGTTGATGAACGCCTGAAAATTGATTTTGCCAGTCACGAGGTTGTTGTCGATGGCCAACGCATGAGTTTGCGACCTACCGAGTGGCGCTTACTTTATCATTTGGTGAAAAATGCCAATTGGCTACTGCCAGCAGATTTACTTTTGCAAAAGGTGTGGGGATTCGAGTATCAGGATGATGTGCAATTGCTGCGGCTTTACATCTCTTATTTGCGCAACAAAATCGAGGTGGATTCCAAACATCCGCAGTATATCATCACCGAACGGGGCGTGGGCTACAAGTTTGTAATGCCTGAGTAGGTAGCGGTAAGGCTGCCAGGCTTGTTTGATGCGGTTGTGGTGAAAATATGCAACATGGGGAATGCTGTCAGTTTGGCTCGCATCAGTGCTGTTCGAGGAACAGAAATCCAGCCAGGGCTTGCGGACCCGAACTGGCGCCAACGTTCAGCAAAGCTTTTGCCGCCTGACAGATGGCTTGCGGTGAGGCTGTTTGCATGGCTGTGTGCAACGCGTGCCAACGGGCATCAAAGCGCCCGGCAGTGGCGTGCAACAGCCAGGTGCGGCTCAACAACGTGGTGGCAGCGGCTTGTTCTCGCACTATCCGTTTCAGGTGCATGCGCTTGGGCGATTGGCTGAAAAAGGCGCTGGCCAGCACCCCCAATACAAAATCATCACCAGCAGGAGTTAGCCCCGGGCCCAGACCCAGCAACAAGGCTATGCCCTGGCGCAAGGCTGCGGCATCACCGGTCAATCCCAGCCGGAGCGCAGCGGCCCCCTGTTTCATGCGGGTGATGGTGTGGGCGTTCATTTGAGCCCAGCGTTGGACGTAGCGGGGCGCGGCAGCCAGGCATTCGTTTAGCACGGGCCAGGCTTGCGGGGCCAAGGGGATAGCTGGAAGCTGCGGCTGCCAGGGCGCTGCTTGTGTCCAGGCTACTGTCAGCGCTGGCAGGGTTAGCGTGCGTGCGTGCATGATGCCTGTCGCGCCCGGACGCATGAACTCGAAGCTGATGGGCTGCGCCAGTACCACATGGAAGGGCGCATCGCCCAGCTCGGGCGAGACAATAGCTGTCACTTGCCCGGCAGCATCCACCACATTCATGGCGCGCCGATGCACCGAAAGGACGCTGATGGGGCGTTGTTCCGGCAGCGTTGGCAGAGCCAGACTAAATGAACGGGCACAGATGGTGTTGGAGAGGGCGGGCATGGTGTAATCATAGCGCAATGACCGGCAGAAGTAAATTTGCCTAAATGCTGTGCACTTGCAGCGCTTGTTCCCCACTTTTGGGATTGACAAAATCTTTGAGTCTATGGTAATGTCTTTCCATAATTGAATAAGTGCCGCATTCTTTTTTCACCTGTCTCTCTCACCGTTTCCTTTCACTCACCCATCCGTTCAAGGACAAAAAGGAGTAATAACGATGAAGCACCGCTATTTTAAGTACACACTTGTGGCTATTTTGCTGTTGGCCCTGTTGACCCTGACGCTTGCTGCGTGCGGAGGGCAAAAGGCTGCCACCAAAGCCCCGGCAGAACCCACCAAAGCGACGGAGAAGAAGGCTGAAGAACCTAAGAAAGAAGAGCCTAAGAAAGAAGAGCCCAAGAAAGAGGAGAAAGCTGTTACTCTGGCCATCGAACATTTCAGTATTATCGAGGGGACAACTTGGTCGGGGGCGCATGATCGAGCTGGTAAACGTGTTGCCGAGAAATATCCCAATGTCTCTTACATCTATCGCGAAGAAGTCGGGCCCGATAGCACCGTTCCCTTTGCCGAAGAGATGATTGCCGAAGGTGCGAACATTGTTATTGGTAACGCCGAGTTTATGGGTATGCCCCTGAAGGATATTGCCGATAAATATCCTGATGTCACCTTTGGCTCCGTTATTGCCAGTGATTTGACCTCCAAAGGCAATTTCATCCGCTTCTTCCCCCGGCAGTATCAGGCACTTTATCTCGAAGGTCTGGTTGCGGCCTCATTGACCAAAACGGGCAATATCGGTGTCGTTTCGGCGTTCCCATCGGTACAGGTTATTCGTCGCCAGGCTGGCTTTACCCTGGGCGTACTGGATGGCGCCAAGTTGCTGAATAAAGATGTGAACATCTATGTGAAGTATGTTGGTGATTGGTACAATCCTTCGGAAGAAAGTGAAATTGCCAAAACCTTGATTGACCAGTACAAGGTCGATGTGCTTACCCAGCAATCGGACTCGGGCTCGCCTCTGGATGTGGCCGAGAAGTCTGGTATCTGGTATGTGGGTAAAGATATGGACATTGTCGGCGAATATGGCTGGTCCAGCACCGACACCGTGGCTATCTCTTTTGATACCCGCTGGGAAATCATTTATGACCAGATGGTGCAAGATTACATGGCGGGCAAAGCCTCAGCTACTGTCATGTATCCCGGCATGGAAACCAGCATCACTCTGGCCGATGGCACCGACGTTGCCACCGTGGATATTATGAACGCCGGCAAGACTGGCGTGGATGCCATCAGTCCCAAAGCTGACGTAGACCAGAAAATCAAAGATTTAGTTGCCCAACGCCGCGAAGAGATGATGAGCGGTAAATGGGATCCCTTCACCGAACATGCATTTGTCAGCAATGGCACGGGCCTGGCTCTGGATGGCAATCCTGTCCCCGAGGAAGGCAAAGAGGTTAAGCCTGCGGGTGAAGCTCCTACTGCCGAATGGCTACTTTCACAGTTCAACTTTGATCTGGCGGGTGTAACTATTTTGGAATAAGTTCAGACATTGATTGCCGACGCAGGCTGCAAACGCCACTTTTTGGCCTGTATCGTTTTCATTGATTTAGCGTAACGACTAACGTACCCGACTTCAATCACCACCAAGGCACAAAGACACTAAGAACACTAAGAATTTCAAAACTTTTTCTTTCTTTGTGCCTTTGTGGCTTCGTGTCTTAGTGGTTTCTAGCCGGGCGACCTTAGTCGTAACGATTTAGCTCAAACACCAGTGGGGTGACCTCTGTTCGCCCCACTGGCTTTATGTAGAAGATCTGTAAAAGTGCAAAACGTGATGATGCGACAGCCTTTATCCTGTGCAGCCAAGCGCCTGCATTTTGGTTGTGGCGGTCACACCCACGACAAAAGACATTATCGGAAAGAAAACGACAAAAGCTGTGCCACTGGCTGAAAATTCATCCAGGAGACACAGAAGCCCCAGAAAAGAAAACAGCAGGTGTTTTGGAGGCTTTTTCTCCGTGAACCTGTCACATTTCTCTGTGGGTTTCATGCCTCAGCGGCGGGCCGTGATTTCCCATAATGTTTGATAATTCATATCGAGTGCCAGAATGGTCTGGTGCTTGCCATCTGCCATCATTTCGAGGTAGCGCATGTTCCGAAGCAAACAGAAAAATGCAGCAGTGGAGCTACATGGTGACATTTGGAAGCATATCCAACCGGGTGAGGTGGTTTTGGATGCCCGACAGATAACCAAGCGTTATCCCGGAGGTGTGCTGGCCAATGATCATATTGATTTCAAGATCAAAGCGGGAGAAATTCATGCGATTTTGGGCGAAAATGGGGCGGGTAAGACCACATTGATGAGTATCTTGTTCGGGCTGTTGCAACCGGATGAGGGTGAGATTTATGTGCGGGGACGCAAAACAAATTTCCGTTCGCCCGATGATGCCATCAGGATGGGTATTGGCATGGTACATCAGCATCGCAAGCTGGCCCCTGCCCATTCGGTGCTGGAAAACATCCTGCTGGGGCATCCCAAAAGCCGGGGCATTATGAAGCTGAAGGAGGCGGAGGAGGAGATTATGGCGTTGGCCCGGCGCTATGGCTTTGAGATTGATTTGCGGGCCAAGGTCTGGCAATTGACCGAAGGGGAAAAACAGGTCACCGAAATTGTCAAAGCGCTTTATCGTGGCGCAAAAATTTTGATCTTGGATGAACCCACATCAGCGCTGACCCCGGTCGAGACAGATCGATTGCTGGAATCTATTAAAAATATGACCCAGGATGCTCTGGGCGTGGTTCCCTTTATCACCCACAAGCTGCCAGTTATTTTGGCCATCAGCGACAAAGTGACCATTTTGCGCCGGGGCAAGGTGGTAGACCAACTGGAAACTGCCGAAACTACTGAACAAATTTTGGCCCAGCGCATGGTAGGCCGTCCAGTTATCTTCAATTTACAAAAAGAGCCGGTCACGCCGGGCAAACCGGTGATTCAGGTCGAGCATCTTTCTGCCCGCAACAACAAAGGCATTATGGCCCTGGATGATGTTTCCTTTACTGTGCGTGAAGGAGAAATCATGGGCGTTGCCGGTGTGGCTGGCAATGGTCAACATGAGCTGGCTGAAACGCTGTTTGGCCTGCGTCCTGCGGTAAAAGGTAAAATCTTGCTGGAAGGTAAGGATGTGAGCAAAGCCTCGGTGCTGGAACGCTGGCAACTGGGCATGGGCTACACGCCCTCAGAACGCACCGAAGTAGGCTCCATCCCCGATTTTACACTGGTGGAAAATGTCGCCATGAACTATTACTTTGATGAGCGGTATCAGCGTAAGGGCATGGTGGATTATAAAGCTATTCGTCAGCTAACCGAGCAAATCATCCAGGAGTTTGACGTGGCCACACCGGGCCCCGATGTCAAAATCCGCACCCTTTCGGGCGGCAATTTGCAAAAGGTTATTCTGGGCCGGGTGCTTTCAAGGCAGCCACGTTTGGTGATTGCCAATTTGCCCGCTCAGGGGTTGGATGTGGGCGCGACCGAATTTGTGCAGCGCAAGTTGTTGGAGGCCCGCTCGCAAGGGGCCGCGGTCATCCTCATCTCGGAAGATTTAGATGAAATTCTCTCCCTCAGCGATTGGATTGCGCCCATGTATGAAGGTAAAATTGTGGCGATGATTCCGGGCGAGAAAGCTCAAAAAGACACCATCGGCGCCATGATTGCCGGATTGCATCAGGAGAATTGACCATGACACTAGGTGGCTACGAACTCAGATTGCAACGTCGGGCAGCACTGCCGGGCTGGAAGGCAGCCTTGTTTTCGGTGCTGGCGTTGCTTTTTGGATTGGCTCTGTTCAGCATTATTTTCTTGCAGGCAGGGCAAAATCCTTTGGAGATTTACAAACAGCTTGTCAACTATGCCTTTTTTAATCCTTATGGATTGCATTTAACCATCAACCGTTTTATCTTTTTGGCGCTGGCTTCCTATGCCTTTATCATTCCGGCACAGGCGGGCGTGTGGAACATTGGCATGCCTGGTCAGCTTTACATGGGCGCGCTGGGCGCATTTGGTGTAGTTTATCTGATGGGGGGCAAAACCAGTGATTTAGCGGGCATGCCGTCAATTGTGGTCATTGTGGCCATGTTGGCCGCAGCCATGCTGGCCGGCGCGCTTTTTGGCGCTATCGCCGGTTGGCTCAAAGGCAAGTGGAATGTCAATGAAATTGTGGTGACGATGATGCTCAATTTTGTGGCCTTCTACTTTGTGGCTTTTATGATTAAGGATGGCGGGCCTTTTATGAATTTGGGCGGACGCGGCGAAAGTTTTGAGCTGCCCGAGGTGGCCCGGGCCCCCATGGTTTCCGATTTTCCCATCACCCTGCCCATAGTCTTTTTGCTGATGATTGCCTTGGCTGTGCTATTCTCGCGCATGAGTCTGGGGTATCAGATTCGGGCCTTTGGCAAAAGCCCCAAAGCCGCGGGCTATAGTGGCATCAAGTCGTTCAAGATTGCGGTGCTGGTGTTTGCTCTGGGGGGCGCCATTGCCGGATTGGCCGGGTATCATTATTTCACTGCTGTGCCCGGCGTCTACAAAATCGCCCGAACCTACGGTTACTTTGGCGATTTGTCCTTCTACGGCATGATTTGCGGCCTCATCTCCCTGAGCAATCCTGTGGCCACCCTGTTTGTCGCCCTGCTCTTTGGCGGGCTCTCCATCGGCGGGCGCTATGTGCAGGGCAAATTGCATCTGGGTTTCGGCGTCGATTACGCCTTGATGGGGGTGTTGATGATTACCCTGGTGGGATTCCAGTTTTTCTACAATTACCAGATTTCGATAACCAAAAAGGAGAAAAAACATCATGTTGCCCTTTCTGATTAGAAGCCTGGAGGCTGCTATGATTTTCACCTTCGCCGGATTGGGCGAGCTGGTGGATCAGCGTGCTGGCATTTTGAATGTGGGTCTGGAGGGTATTATGCTGTTTGGAGCCACTCTGGGCTTTATTGCGGCCAAAACCACCGGCAATTACTTCATTGGATTTTTGGTGGGCATTGCCATTGGCGCGCTATTGGGCCTGTTACACGGCTTTTTCTCCATCACCCTGGGGGTCGACCAGGTAGTGAGCGGCATGGGGATCTGGATTTTTGGTTTTGGCATGACAACCTACATCGGCAGTCCGCACACGGGCCCGCTGGGCCTGGATCAATTGCCCACCCTTCTGGGCGTCTCTCCCTTTGTCTATCTGGCATTGGTGATGGTGGTTGTAGTCTGGTTTGTGCTGAGCAAGACTGGCCTGGGCCTGCAAATTCGGTCAGTAGGTGAGCGGCCCGCGGTGGCGGCGGTTTCTGGCATCAGCGTCACCAAAATTCGCTACATGAGCGTGGTTTTTGGCGGCATCATGGCAGGTTTTGCGGGCGCAGTTTATGGCCTTTATTACAATCCTGTGTGGAATTATAATTTCCTCATGGGCTGGGGATTTATCTCCCTGGCGCTGGTTTTCTTCTCTATGTGGAATCCCTACATGCTTTTTGGTGGCGCCTTTTTGTTCGGTTTGCTGTGGCAACTCTCCCTGAATCCGCAGATGTTCTTCCCCGGCATTGCCTCCCGCTACATGTGGCGCATGGTTCCCTTTGTGATGACTGTCCTGGTTCTCACACTCACCTCATCCAAGTGGTTCCGTTCCCGCTGGGGCGCGGCCAAACCTGAAGCTCTGGGCAGGCCGTATCATAAAGAATAGCTGTCAGAAACAGAGGACGGAGGCCGTGAAAATTGGTCGCCCGTCCTCTTTGCCTGGGGTTTGTTTTACACCATTGTGCGGATGCGCCCGAGTACATCATCGGTGAAGCCTTGCAGCAGGCGGGCCACATAAGTCACCACATCCAGCGCATCATTCTGGATGAGTGGGGTCAAGTCCATGGCAAAATCCATATAGGTGGCATCATCGGTGGCGTGCGAGGCGTAATAGGTGGCATTGGCCCGGCGACGGCCCATAGTAGCTAAATCGTAGCGCTTGCCGCCGCTAATCTGAGAATCAAACAAGCTTACCAGGGCCAATTGCAGATTTTCGTAGCGGGAGACATTAAATGCAATTTTGTCAGATTCCGCCATCCAGTCCAGGTCGCGCCAGACTTCGCAACCATAAAGCCGCTGCGGACGGAATTCGGCAGGCAGTTGACGAATAGCGGCCACTGTTTTCAGGGCTACACCAATGTGCGTATCATGTTTATCGGCAGGGTTGTGGGTGTAGATGATTTGAGGACGCGTGGCCCGCAGGATGGCCACCAAATCTTGAACGGGCTTCTGATTGCGGGCATCCTTGATGGCGCTACTGGGATAATCCAGCAAGAATTGGGCTGTGTACTCGCCCATGGTTGCCGCTTTTTTCTGCTCGTGGGCCCGAACTTCGCACATCTGGGCATCGGTAAAGTGGGCATAGACGCCTGCCCGCGGACTGCCCGCTCCATTGGTCATAGTAACGCCGGTAAACCATTTATCGGGATTTCCGAATGCTTCAAGAATGCCATCGATGGCCATGATTTCGATGTCATCCTGGTGCGCGCCGATGGCCAGGTGCGTGGTGCGAGCCAGCGCCTCGGCCGCGGGCGTGTTATCGGGAATGTAGAGTTGTGCAGTGGGATTGGTGAGTTTCATCGTTCGAGTGCCTGTTTAACAGCCTCTTGGGCGTGGATGCGCGTTGTATCAAAAACCGGAAGCTGGCAATCCTCTTGATTCACCAGCAGGCCGATTTCGGTGCAGCCCAGAATGATGCCCTGCGCACCGCGGGCCACCAGCGCTTGCATAATTTGCAGATAGCGGGCTTTGGACTCGGCGCGAATTTTGCCTGCGACCAGCTCATCGTAAATGATGCGATGCACATCAGCCCGGCCTGCGTCATCGGGAACCAGCACCTTAAGGCCATGGTTGCGGATGAGCCGTCCCTTATAAAAATCCTCCTCCATGGTAAAACGGGTTCCCAGCAAGCCGATGGTGTTGATGTTTTGCGCCTTGATGCGGGCTGCGGTGGCATCGGCAATGTGCAAGATGGGAATCGTAATGGCTGCGGCAACGTCATCGGCCATTTTGTGCATGGTATTGGTGCAGATGACTACAAAATCGCCGCCGCCCGCTTGTACTTGCCGGGCCGCCTCAATCATGCGCCGGGTGAGCGCGGGCCAGTCGCCCGCATGTTGCAGAGTCTCAATCTCGGCAAAATCGACCGAGACCATGATGCTTTTGGCAGAATGCAATCCGCCCAGTTCATCACGAATCGTTTCATTGATGATGCGGTAGTATTCGATGGAGGATTCCCAGCTCATACCACCAATGAGACCAATCGTTTTCATAGGCTTAGCTCCAATAAATAGTGGGTATCTAATGTGCAACTTTTTATGGCGCATCAACGGGCTTATCAAGCATCTTCTGCTTAACAAGCCGACGAACATGGACGAAAACAGCATCTTCCGTCGTCCCTTCGTCTGTTTGCGGAACAGTAGCTTAATGCATTAGCGCCCGCTTTTTAGAATGGAAAAGTCACACATCAGGTAACGGGTTACTTTTTTGATAGTGTGGGAAGGCTGGCTGCGGCAATCGATTGTCCGACGCGGCGACTTTTTTCATCGGGAAGTCGAAGCGCTATGTGCCTGAGTTCGGGGAAGTCGTTATCAAGAATGCTTTGTGCGGTTTCCAGGATGATATCGCCGCCCGGGCCCGAGGTGACGCGGCCCAAAATGAGCACATGCTCGATGTCGTAAAAATCGGCGTAGTGAGCCAAGGTGTAGCCCAGGTAAACGCCGATAGTCTGCCAGATTTGGCGGGCGCCCGCATGGCCAGCCTGCAAATGCTGCTGAATCGATTTGAGTCGGGCTGCTTTGGTTGCGCCCGTGGGCGTAAGGCCCACACGCGGGGCCAGGCGAAACACCGCCTGCTGCGAAAAGTAAAGCGCGCCCACCCCACGATCTCCTGACCATTCGTCGATAGGCGCGGCGGGCGCGTAATCCACCGGCGCAAAAGCCAGCTCGTTGAGCCAGTCGGTAATGGCTCCGGCCCGGTTCACGTAGCCTACCGCCTCGCTGGAGCCCATGGCAATGCCCAAAATGCCATGAACCCCCAACGACATGGAGCCCGCCAGTGCGGTAACTTCGCCATCGTTTACCACCTGCAACGGCACACCAAAACGCTGCTGAATGCGCTGAAAAAGGGTACGGATTTCGTGGAATCGGGCCTGGGGAATGCCCCGAAACAGGGAGGCGATGCGTGGTTGATTATCCACATAAACCCCTGCCGAGCTGCCACCAATGGCATCCAACCGGGGCAAATGGCTGGCCGCCAGCTCCAGCGCCTCGATGATGCGGGTTTCGTGATAGACGGGGTCTGCCTGCTCTACCGGCTCCCACACGAGTTCCGTGCTGAACAGAGCCTTGCCATCCACCACCGCAGAAACTTTGATATCAGAAGCGCCCAAATCAAAGCCGATGCGGGCCCCATCCAGATTGCGTCCCAGGGGCTGACTGCGTTCCCGGGCAGAGGGCGCCTGCTCGGGCGAGGTTATGCGAACCTCAAAGGGACGCAGATAAACTTGGTTTCCCATGAAATGCTCATCAAAAGCGCGGGCCCCTTGTGGAGCATAAAGCTGGCGGATGTGCCGTCCAATGGCCCGCGGCCCGGCCACGGTAATCTGCCAGCCGCCCCGCTGCCACAGCAGAAATTTTAGCAAGCGTTCGGCATAAGTCAGATTTTCGGGGGCCCGAGGATGCCCATCAGGAAAAACCACGGTCTCGTAGCGTGAAATTGCGCCATCGGTGCGTTGCAGCGTGAGGATGAGGGGGACACTCCCCGCAGCCCGGGCCTCTTGCCGAAAAGCCCGATTAGCCAAAACAGCGGGACGAAAATCAGGGTCCAGCGGGGCGGGTGTGGTAGGAGGGATAAGTTTGAGCATGATTCGTTGGTGGCGTGAAGGTTGATAGATTGCGATGCGGCGAGTTTGGCTTCAGGTTAAGCATCCAGCATGCTGCCTCATATGCCAAGCTCTTGTTGGATGATGGGTACAGCGGCCCCCAGCAGGGTGATGCTTTCGCCCAGTGTGCTGAACGAAAGGGTGAGATTGCGGGCAAGCATGGGCAATGTCTTTTGGTGGATGGCCTGTCGTACGGGAGCCAGCAAGGGTTCGCCCAGCGCCTCCACCTCGCCCGAAAGTTGAATGTGTCCGACATCGAGAATGCCAACCAGCGCAGCCAGAATGTTGCCCAGATGCCGTCCGGCATTGGCGATGATGCCGCGGGCATCGGGGTTGCCAGCCTGCGCCAGGTGTGCCAATCCTGCCAGCGAGATGGCTGCAGCGTTGGGAAAGTGATGATGGAAGGCGCTCTCGGGGCGGGCATGATAGATGGCCCGGGCCTGTCGCAGAATAGCCGCAGCGCTGGCCACAGTTTCCAGGCAACCAAAGCGCCCGCAGCGGCAGGGCTCGCCATTTTCAACCACCACCCAGTGCCCGATTTCACCTGCGCCAAAACTCTCGCCCAGATGCAGCTTGCCATTGAGAATCAGGCCCGCACCAATGCCCTGACCTATGCGAATGACCGCCAGATTCTCGGCCTGGATGTTGGTATCAAACGCATACGCACCCAGGGCCGCGGCAGCGCTATCATTGACCACATGCACCGGCAGCTCGTAGCGCCGGGCCAGGATACGGGCCAGCGGCACATCCTCCCAATCCAGATACACGGCCCGATGCACCACGCCCTGGTGACTATCCACCACGCCGGTGATGGCAGCTCCCAGCCCCAACACCGGGCCCGGCGCCATGGGCATCAATGAATCCAGCAGTGCCAACAATTGCGGCAGTGCGTCCTGGTCATCTTGCAGTGCCCAAGTTTGCAAATGACGCACCTCGCCTTGCAGATTGACCAGCCCTGCCACCAGCAGATTATCGGCAGCGGTTACAGCCAGCACCCAGCGTGCATCGGCAACAATGCCCAGTAAGATGCCCGGCTTGCCTCCCTGCGAAACTTGGGCGCCCAATTCCTGCACCAAGCCAGCATCCAGCCAGTCGGCTACAATGTTCGAGATGGTTGGACGCGTCAGGCCGGTGCGCTTGGCAACATCGGCGCGGCTAATGGGCTGATGTCGGGCGATGGTGCGCAGAATCAGCCGTTTATTCAGGTCGCGAGGTCGGGCGCTGGGCATGGGCGTGGGGCGTGAGACGCATTGATAGATAAAATTGCCAGTCTTGCGCCAGCATTTGTAAGAATGGCAAACAAACTTGATGATATTTTAACAAGGTTTTTGATGTCGAGCAAAAAATGCGGGCAGCTTTGTAAACTTTTACAACAAAGTAACCTCGGGTTGCCCGCGGGCCCGTGCATCAGACGGCTGCTGCGCAGCCGGTCAGAGGTCAGAGGACAGTGGGTCAGTGAGCAGTGGGTCGGTGGTCAGTGGTAAACCGCCAACTCCTCCGCCAAAAAAACGCGACCAGGCGAGTCTGTGACTCGGCGGGTTGCCCGCCCGAA
>Ga0256914_1003471_pt1 | contig 12416 bp, 14 predicted proteins | sample HulkmetaG_FD_191571 | JGI IMG/M metagenome (GOLD analysis project Ga0256914, IMG submission 191571) | Hydrothermal chimney microbial communities from Main Endeavour vent field at the Juan de Fuca Ridge, Pacific Ocean - Hulk | ecosystem: Environmental > Aquatic > Marine > Hydrothermal vents ...
TCGTCAGCCCCGGCCGGCCGAGTCCCGGCCCGGAGGGCCGTTTTCCTTTTCCCTCGTCAGCCCCGGCCGGCCGAGTCCCGGCCCGGAGGGCCGGGACGAGGACGCCCGGGGCTCGAGGGAGAGGAGAGACCCCGTGGAAGCCTACTAGTGGGTTCCCAGGGTGCCCTTCTTGGCCCGAAGCCGCGCCAGGGCGCGCCTCATAGCGTATTCGGCCCGAGGGATATCGATATCGGGGGCGGCCCGTTCCCGGAGTCGCTCTTCGGCCCTCTGGAGGGCGGCCCGGGCCCTGGCCTCATCGATCTCCTCGGCCGTCTCCCCGGCGTCCACCACGAAAGAAAGGCGGTCCTCCCGGACCTCCATGAACCCCCTGGTCAGGGCCAGGAACCTGGTCTTCCCCCCTTCCTCCACGATCTTGGTCACCCCGGGCTCGACGAGGGAGATCATGGGAGCGTGTCTCGGCAGGATTCCGAAGAAACCGTCTGCGCCGGGGAAGAGGATGGACCGGATCTTGCCCCTGTAGACCACCCGGTCGGGGCTGATCACCTCCAGCTCCATCACCTTCGTCGAAGTGGATCCCTCGGCCATGGCTCCCATCCCCGGTCTCTCAGGCTCCGGCTTCCGCCAGGAGTTTCTTGCCCTTCTCCACGGCCTCTTCGATGTTTCCCACCATGTAGAAGGCCTGTTCCGGCAGGTCGTCGTGCTTCCCTTCCAGGATCTCCTTGAAGGAACGGACCGTGTCGGTCATGGGCACGAACCGCCCGGGCGTGCCGGTGAACTGCTCGGCCACGAAGAAGGGCTGGGAGAGGAACCGCTGGATGCGCCGGGCCCTCTTCACCACGAGCTTGTCCTCGTCGGAGAGCTCCTCCATGCCCAGGATGGCGATGATGTCCTTGAGGTCGTGGTAACGCTGGAGGACCCGCTGGACCTCCCGGGCCACCTGGTAGTGTTCTTCCCCCACCGTCTCGGGGGTGAGCATCTTGGAAGTGGACTTCAGGGGATCCACAGCCGGGTAGATGCCGAGTTCCGCGATCTGGCGTTCCAGGATGATCGTGGAGTCCAGGTGGGCGAAGGTGGCCACGGGGGCCGGATCGGTGATGTCGTCGGCCGGCACGTAGATGGCCTGCATGGAGGTGACCGATCCCTTCGTGGTGGAGGTGATCCGCTCCTGGAGTTCGCCCATCTCCGAGGCCATGGTGGGCTGGTAGCCCACGGCCGAAGGCATACGTCCCAGGAGGGCCGACACCTCGGAGCCCGCCTGGACGAAGCGGAAGATGTTGTCGATGAAGAGGAGGACGTCCTTTCCCTCGGTGTCGCGGAAGTACTCCGCCATGGTGAGACCCGAGAGGCCCACCCTGAGCCTGGCCCCGGGGGGCTCGTTCATCTGGCCGAAGACGAGAACCGCATTGTCCAACACCGAGGCCTTGGTCCCGTCGGGAAGGGAGTATTCCGCTTCGGCCATCTCCAGCCAGAGGTCGTTCCCTTCGCGGGTCCTCTCCCCGACGCCGCAGAATACGGAGAAGCCCCCCTTCTCCACGGCGGTGATCCGGATCAGCTCCTGGATGAGGACGGTCTTGCCCACCCCTGCGCCTCCGAAGAGGCCCACCTTGCCGCCCTTGGCGAAGGGGCAGAGAAGGTCCACCACCTTGAGGCCCGTCTCGAAGACCTCAGAGATGGCCTGCTGCTCCTCGAAGCTCGGCGGATGCCTGTGGATGGGCCAGCGCTCCCGGGTCTCCACCGGGCCCAGGATCTCGCCCGTCCTCGGGTGGGCCACCCCCTCCTCCAGGGGACGGCCGAGAAGGTCGAAGAGGCGGCCCATGGTCTCCTTGCCCACGGGGACCGTGATGGAATCCCCCGTGTCCACGGCCTCCATGCCCCGGACCAGTCCGTCCGTGGAGGCCATGGCCACGCACCGGACCGTGTCGTCGCCCAGGTGCTGGGCCACCTCGAGGACCAGGTCGATCTTCTTCTCCTCGTCCTTGATGGTCACGGCGTTGAAGATGGCCGGCAGGTGCCCGTCCGCGAAGCGGACGTCCACGACCGGGCCGAAGACCTGGAGGACCTTACCGATGTGGTTGTTTTCGCCTGTCACTTTACTCGTTCTCCCGATATCCCGTCAGCGGAGCGCCTCGGCCCCGCCCACGATATCCAGAAGCTCCTTGGTGATGGATTCCTGCCTGGCCCGGTTGTAGGTCCTGACCAGGGAGGCCTGCATGTCGCCCGCCGCGTCGGTGGCGTTCTTCATGGAAACCCTTCGGCTCGCATACTCCGAGGTGAGGGACTCCGCCATGGCGTGGAAGACCTGGACCTCCAGGAACCTGGGAAGGAGGGAGGAGAGAATCTCCCCCGGCCCGGGTTCCAGGATGTAGTCCACGGCCTCCCTCTCCTCCTCTCCCGCACCCAGCTCGTCCGGGTCCAAGGGAAGGAGACTCTCCACGGTGGGCTCGTAGCGAACCATGGAACGAAAGAGGGTATAGACGATCCGGACGTGGGCCGTCTCCCCGGAGAGGAAATCCTCCACCAGGGCGGAGGCCACCCGCCGGGCCGTGCGGAAATCGGCCTTCTCCAGGGGCGGGTCCTGGAACCAGGCCTTCACGGGAAGGCCCTTCTTCTTGAGCCAGGAGGCCCCCTTCCTTCCGAAGACGTAGAAGAGGGGTTCCTCCTCCAGGCTCTCCAGGTGCCTCTCCAGGAGATGGAGGATGTTGGTGTTGTAGGCCCCGCAGAGGCCCCGGTCCGAGGTGACAAGGAGGATCCCCGCCTTTCCCCCACCGCCGGAACGGAAGAGTTCCTGCCCCTTCCTGGCCTCCGGGGAGGCCGCCAGGCGGGCCACCATGGACCGGATCGACCGGGCGTAAGGGTGGATGGACTCGGCCCTGGCCTGGAACCTGCGGAGCTTGGTGGTGGCCACCATCTCCATGGCCCTGGTGATCTGCCGGATGTTCTGGACCGACTTGATCCGGCCTTTGAGTTCCCTGACGTTGGCCATGACCTAGCTCAATTCTCCCCTTCCGGCTTTCCGTAACCCTCCCTCTCCTTGCACTCTTCGACGGCTTTGTCCAGGGCCGCCCGGATCTCGTCGGTCCACTTCCCCTCGGTCCGGAGCTTCTCCAGGACGGAGGCGTAGTTCTCCCGGAGAAAGGCCACGTAGGCCTTCTCGAACTCCTGGATCTTCGCCGTGGGAAGGTCGTCCAGGGCCCCGGAGGTCCCGGCGTAGATCACGGCGATCTGTTCCTCCACCGGGACGGGCTGGAACTGGCCCTGCTTGAGAAGCTCCACGAGCTTCTCTCCCCGGTTGAGCAACTGCTGGGTGGCCTTGTCCAGGTCCGACCCGAACTGTGCGAAAGCGGCGAGTTCCCGGTACTGGGCCAGGTTGATCCGGAGCCCGCCGGCCACCTTCTTCATGGCCGGCACCTGGGCGGAACCACCCACCCGGGAGACCGAAATCCCCACGTTCACGCCCGGGCGGACACCGGCGTTGAAGAGGCCCGACTCCAGGAAGATCTGGCCGTCGGTGATGGAGATCACGTTCGTGGGGATGTAGGCCGAGACGTCGCCCTCCTGGGTCTCCACCACGGGGAGGGCCGTGAGGGAGCCGCCGCCCTTTGCGTCGGAGAGCTTCGCCGCCCTCTCCAGGAGCCTGGAGTGGAGGTTGAAGATGTCCCCGGGGAAGGCCTCCCGGCCGGGCGGCCGGCGAAGCAGGAGCATGACCTGCCTGTAGGCGATGGCCTGCTTGTAGAGGTCGTCGTACATGATCACCACGTGGCGCCCCTCGTCCCGGAGGCGCTCCCCCATGGCGGCCCCTGCATAAGGGGCGATGAACTGCATGGAGGCCTCCTGGGAGGCGGGGGCGGAGACCACGATGGTGTAGTCCATGGCGCCGTACTCGGAGAGCTTCTCCACGACGGACTTCACGGTGGACTGTTTCTGGCCGACGGCAACGTAGATGCAGATCACCTGGTCGGGGTTTTCGGGATCCCCTCCCCCGGTGCTCTTCTGGTTCAGGATCGTGTCCAGGAGGAGGGCCGTCTTTCCCGTCTGCCTGTCGCCGATGATCAGCTCGCGCTGGCCCCGGCCGATGGGGATCATGGAATCGATGGCCTTGATGCCCGTCTGGAGGGGCTCCTTCACGGGCTGGCGCTCCGGGACGGAGGGAGCCCTCCCTTCGATCGGGCGGAGGTCGGACTCGGTCCAGGGGATGGGCCCCTTTCCGTCCAGGGGCCGCCCCAGGGAGTCCACGACCCGCCCGCAGAGCTGGAGCCCCGTGGGGACCGAGATGATCCGGCCCGTGGTCCGGACCGTGTCCCCTTCCTTCACGCTGGCGGCGTCCCCCAGCAACACGGCCCCCACGTTGTCTTCCTCCAGGTTGAGGGCAACGCCCATCACCTCGTTGGGGAACTCCAAGAGCTCGGACATCATGCAGTCGTCCAGGCCGTAGATCCGGGCCACCCCGTCCCCCACCTGGAGGACGGTGCCCACACTACTCATGGAGGTCCCCCCTTCGAACCCTTCGATCTCGCTCTTGAGAACCGAAGTCACTTCAGAGGGTTTCAGGTCCGCCATTTCGATTCCGATCTCCTTGTATCAAAGAGGAACCCCCAGGAGGCGTCGCCGCAACTCCTCCAGCCGGCCCGCCGCGCTGGAGTCGAAGAGCTTCCCCGCCACCCGGACCCGGGCCCCGGCCAGAAGCTCCGGCCTCTCCCGGACCTCCAGAATCACCTTCTTCTTCCCCAGCTTCTCCGCCAGGGCCTCGGACAGACGAAGCCTGGCCTCCTCGTCGAGGGGCCGGGCCGTCTCCACCACGCCTTCCACCGCACCCTGGGCCTCCAGGTAGAGGTCGTGGAAGTTCCGGCAGATCAAGGGAAGGGAGCTCTCCCTCCGCCTTCTTACGGTCATCTTTAGAAAGTTCCCCACCAGGCCTTCCAGCCCGCCGAGGACCTTCCCAAGGACCTGGAGTTTCTTTTCCTTGGGGACCACAGGGTCGGCCAGGAAAGAACGGAAGGCCTTCTCGCCCAGGGCGGCCGCCAGGGTCTCCATCTTTCCCCCCACGGATTCGGCCTCCCCTCTCTCGAGGGCCGCCTCCAGGAGGGCCTTGGCGTATCTTCTCTCCAGGACGCCCACGGTCCTACCCTTCCCGCCCGGTTCCGCCGACCAGTTCCTGCACGAAGGAACGGTGGACCTCGTCGTCCACGTCCCTCTCCAGGACCTTTCCGGCCGTCCGGATGGTCAGGTCCACCACCTCGGCACGGATCTCGGAAAGGGCCTTCCGCTTTTCCTGGTCGATCGCCGCACGGGCGCGCTCCAGGAGGCGGGCCGCCTCCTCCTTGGCCTTCTCCTGCTGCTCCCGGACCAGCGCGTCCGCCTTGGCCCGCGCCTCCGCCAGGAGGGCTTCCTGCTTGGCCTTCAGGCCCGCCAGTTCCTCCTGGATCCTTGCCTTGGCGGCTTCGGCCTCTTCCCTGGCACGCTCGGCCGCCTTGGCGTCCTCCTGGACCTTCTGGTCCAGGTTGTCCAGGGCGCGGGCGATGGGGCCGAAGACGAACTTGATCATCAAGGGAAGGGCGACGAGGAAGATCACCCAGGTCCAGAAAGCCGTGCCCCACTGGTGGGGATCCAGGGGATTGAACCCCCCGGCGGTGCCTTCCGCCTCCGCCAGAAACGCAAGCAGTCCCAGCACTTCCAGCCCCCTTTCACCAAGGGGTCCCCTCCGGGCCGGGGGCCCGGAGGAAGGACCGGTCTACTTGAGCGCCAGAAGCAGGGTCACCACCACGGCGAAAAGGGCGATCCCTTCGATCAGAGCCGAGAGGATCAGGGAGCCGCCCCGGATGTCCGAGGCCGCCTCGGGCTGGCGGCCGATGCCCTCGTTGGCCGAGGCGCCGATCTTGCCGATCCCGATGCCCGCGCCGATCACGGCGATGCCCGCGCCGAAACCGGCGGCCAGGTGGGAGGCCAGGAAGGCCCCTGCTTCAAGGAGAAAGAGTCCCAGCATCTTTTTCCGCTCCTGTTTGCTTTCCGTTGCTTTTCGTCAGTTTTCCTTACACCGTGAATCCGCGGTCTCCGCGGCTAGTGCTCCGGATGCATGTACATCGCAGTGAATACGATGGTCAGGATCGTGAAGATGTAGGCCTGGAGGAGGGCCACGAAAGACTCCACGATCATGATGAAGACGGCGAACCCGACCGAGGGTACGGCCAGGGCGTAGGCCAGCTTCCCGATCATCCCGGCGAAGAAGAAGATGAGGCCGAGGAAGCTCAGGAGGGCAAGGTGCCCCCCCGTCATGTTGGCGAAGAGACGAATCATCAAGGCGAAGGCCTTGAAGAAGATCCCGATGAATTCCAGGAGGAACATCAGGGGGAAGAGCCAGGCGGGAAGGCCGTGGGGCACCAGGCCCTTGAAGAAGCCCACCACGCCGTTCTCCTTCATGCCGGCGCCGAAGAAGAGGGCCAGGCTCGTGGCGGCCATGGCGCCCGTCACGTAGAGGGATCCCGTGGCGGCCACCCCCGAGGGCACGAGCCCCAGGAGATTCATGAAGGCGATGAAGAAGAAGAGGTAGAGGAAGTAGGGAAGGAACTTCCTCCCGTCCTCCCTCCCCATGATGGGGTAGACCATCTCCTCCCGGATCCAGATCACCCAGCCCCGGAAGATCCTGGCGAAGAACCCGGGCCGCTCCAGGTGGAGGCGGGTCCGCAAGGCGCCGAAGATGAGGACCATCAACAGGAGGGCGATGACCTGGAAGATCTGGAAGTTGAAGACGGGAATCCCGGCCACGCTCCCGATCTGGTGGGGCAGGATGTGGTGGAAGAGGGACATGAAGACCGCCCCCCCCTCCGCCCCAGCGGAGTGGGCTCCCGATGCAGCTTGCGCCAGGAAAACCACTTAGGCTTGCCCTCCTGCTTGGATGTCTCCGGGACTTCCTTCCGTCCCGCGCCGCCCCGCCGGGGACGGAGAACCGGCCTTCTTGCCCTTCCTCAGGAACCAGGTGTAGGTTCCGCCGCAAACCAGGGCCGTTCCCAGGTATCCCAGGGCGAAGCCCACCGGGTTACCCAGGAAGGCACTATATCGGGCAAGGATGGTGCCCCCTGCAAGAAAAAAAAGGTTGAGGAGGAACCCTCCCGCCAGGGCGGCCATGAAGTGGGTGCCGCTCCGGTCCAGGGAGTGGTATTTCCAGAAGAAGACCGCCAGGGCCACCGCTCCCGCGGCCAGGATCCCGGCGAAGAGACAGCGGCGGAGGCCCCCTCCCGGAGGGACGAGGAACCAGGCCCCTCCCAGGGCAGAAGCCCAGAGGAAGACTCCCGCGGCCAGGGCCGGGACGACCCGGACTCCATCCTTTCTCTCCCCTTGGCTGCTCACGGTGAGGAATCCTTTCCTTTCGTCTTTCTCCCCCCCTTCCCCTTCCCCGGAGGAAAGACACTGTAATAGAGCTTCACGAAGCCTGCCGCCGCCCCCAGGAAGATTCCCAGGATCATCAGGAAGGGGTAGGTGCCGGCCCACTTGTCCGCCAGATAGCCCAGGGCGCCGAAGGCCAGGAAGGTGAAGGCGAACTCGATCCCCAGGGAGGAGTACTTCCCGAACTCCACCACCCACGAGGGGGGCCGCCGACCAGGATCCCGCCGGGGGGTCACGAAACCTCCAATGGATCTTCCCTCTCTCCGGCAGGGGGATTATGGCCGCCCCTTCCCATGGAGCCAACATCGGGTAGCCTGGGCCCGCTTTTTTCCCTACGTCTCCCCATGGAGGAAGCGATGCACGACATGAAGGACCTTACGCCCAGGAGGATCGTGGAGCTCCTGGACGAGCACATCGTGGGACAGGACAAGGCCAAGAGGGCCGTTGCCGTGGCCCTTCGCAACCGCTGGCGGCGCCAGCAGCTCCCCCCCGACGAGGCGGCCGAGATCTACCCCAAGAACATCCTCCTCGTGGGCCCCACGGGTGTGGGGAAGACCGAGATCGCCCGCCGGCTCGCCGCCCTGGCCAAGGCACCCTTCCTCAAAGTGGAGGCCTCCCGCTTCTCCGAAGTGGGCTACCACGGCCGGGACGTGGAGAGCATGGTCCGTGACCTGGTGGAGGCATCCATCGCCATGGTCCGCCGGGAAGAGGCCGAACGGGTGGCCCGGGAGGCGGCCCGGGCCGCCGAGGAGAGGCTCTTCCGGGCCCTGGCCAGGGCCAGGGGCCTGGAGGAAGAAGAGGAAGAGGGGGAAGACCTGGAGGAGGGAAGCCTCTCCTGGCAGATCCAACAGATGCAACTCTTCCCGACGGACAACAACGAGTGGCTCACCCCCCCGCCGCCCACGGACCTGGAGGGGGACGAGGCAGGAGAGGAGGAAGACCGGGAGACCCGGGAAGAGAAGGCCCGCCGGCGGGAGGAACGGGAGAAGCTCCTGGAGAGCCTGAGAAAGGGGGAGTTGGACCGGGAGGAGATCGAGATCCCCCTGGAGGACAAGACCAAGCCCACTCTCGACATCCAGTCCGGCCAGGGCACGGAGTCCATGGCCATCGACACCAGGGCACTCCAGGAGATCTGGGGGAGGGCCGCCGGACCGAGATACAAGTTGCGGCGCCTCACCGTGAGGGAGGCCCGGGCGGCCCTGATCGAAGAGGAGACGGACAAGCTGATCGACAAGGAGGGCATGATCCAGAAGGCCCTGGATCGTTGCGAGAACGACGGGATCATCTTCCTCGACGAGATCGACAAGATCGTGGGCTCCAACCCCACGGAGGGCCCCGACGTCTCCAGGGAAGGCGTTCAGCGGGACCTCCTGCCCATCGTGGAAGGGACCAGCGTCTTCACCAAGTACGGCTACGTCCGGACGGATCACATCCTCTTCATCGGGGCGGGGGCCTTCTCCACGGCCAGGCCCTCGGACCTCATCCCGGAACTCCAGGGGCGCTTCCCCGTGAGAGTGGCCCTCAAGTCCCTCTCCAAGGAGGACTTCGCCAGGATCCTGACGGAACCCAGGAACGCCCTGACCAAGCAATACGCCAAGTTGCTCTCCACCGAGGGCGTGGAACTCGTATTTACTGAGGACGGAATCAAGGCCCTGGCCGAAGCGGCGGCCAAGGCCAACTTCACCACCCAGGACATCGGGGCCAGGAGGCTCATGACCCTCCTGGAGAAGCTCCTGGAAGAGGTCTCCTTCCGGGCCCCCGAGATGCCCGGGACCAAGGTGGTGGTGGACCAGGCCTTCGTGGCGGAACGGATCGGCGACGCCGGCGACGACGACGACCTCATGCCCTACAGGATCTGAGACCCGTGTTTTCCAGGCGCTACACCTATCCCCTCCTCGTCCTGGCGGCGGCGGCCCTCCTCTGGTGGGGCCGGAAGGAGGGCTACCTCGAGGAACCCCCGGAGCCGAAGAGCTCCACACCATCCCCCTCTCCCTGGTCCCCCGAACCGCCACCTCCCGGGAGAGGAGGCCCACCCGTCATGAGTCCTCCCCCCGTGGTTCCCAGGGAACCCTCCCCGCGCAAGGAAGTGAAGAAGGGGGAGGCCCCCCCCTTGCTCCTCCCCGGCACGGTGATCCTGGACCCCCGGGCCTGGCCCTGGGAGGGTCCCGGTGTCCCCGGCCTGGAAGCGGCGAAGCGCCTCGCCCGGATCCGCTGGACCCCCCCCAGGCCGCCCCTCGCCGGGGAAGAGAAGGTTCCCGACCCGGACGGCATCGGTCCCTGCCCGCCCCGGAAGCTCCCCCCCGGGAGGAGGGATACTCCCGTGGTGCGGCGCTACATCGACAGGCGCACCTTCGAACCCACCTGGGTCCACGCAGACGGGAGCCTGACGTCCTTGAATGTCGCCGTCGTGGAAATCCCGGGGAAGGGCAAGGAGCGGGTGGTCCAGATCCTGACCAAGTACCGCTAGAAGAGGCCGGAACCGGAAAGGTCCGCCAAGAGAGGGAAGGTTCCGCCCCATGAGAAAGGGAGGGATTCCGGTTTCCCGATCCTTCCGCGCGGAACCCTCCGGGCCTAGGGCGGGGACTTACCCTTACCCTTCCCCCCTTCCCTCCCTCTCGTTTTCCCCTTTCCCGAAACCCGGGAAGCAGGGCGTGAAGGCCGGGATTTCTTGCGGGCCGCCGGTTTCGTAGCGGGCCTGGAGGAGGCCCCGGCGCCCCGGGAGGAAGCTTTCCCCTTCCGGCCCTTCTTTTCCAGGGCCCTTGCCCGGGCCAGGGCGTCCTCGAAGATCTTCCGGGCCGCTTCGTAGGTTCTCACCTGGGCCTCGAGGCGGAGGGCGAGGCGGGCCGCCGCAGCCAGGAGGTCCTGCCGTTTCTTCCACAAGGCCTGGAATTCGGGCGTCCCCTCCTTCTCGAGGCGGGCCACCTCCTTGCGCAAGGCCGGAAGCCGGACTTGCATCCTTTTCTTCCGGGCCTCCAGGTCCTTCAGCTCCTTCTGGACCCCCGCCAGGGCCGCAGCGACCTTCTTCTTCTCTCCTTCCAATTCGGCGAGGCGGGCCTTTTCGGCCTTCACCCTTTCGCCTGCGGCTTTCACATCCTCCCTGAGGTTCTGGACCGTCCGGAGGAGCGGCTCCAGCCGGGCCACCAAGGCCTCCTTCTCCCGGGAGAGTTTCTCGATCCGGACCTTCGCCCGGCCGATCTCCTCCCGCAGGAGAAGGATCTCCCTTTGGGCCCGGCGGGCCTCCAGGTCCAGGTTGGACTGGAACGCCTCCAGGCGGCTCACGTCGGTGACCCCGGCGTAGGATGCGTGGATCCTGCAACCCCAGGGCAGGAGGGAGATAAGAAGGAGAAAGAATGGGAAGCGGCCGGCCATGAGGCCATCTTAACCCCGGCGAAGGTGAATTTCTCTTCCCGGATGGGCCGTTTCAGCCCAGAACGTCCCCATCTTTCGAGGAAAACCGTCCATGAGCCCCCAAAAGATCCGGAAGGCCCACAGGGAGAGGCAGACGGCCTGGGCCGCCGCCCTGGTTCTTCTCGTCCTGGCCACGGCCCTCTCCTACTGGGAGACCCAAGGCGCGGGACCGGCTCCCCGCCTCCTCACCCTCACCCGCAGGCCCGAAGGAGTCATGGGAACGACCTGCCTCCTGATCGCGCGGGTGCCCCTGGGAGAACAAGAAAAGGGCGTAAAGGCCCTGGACGCCGCCGAAGAGGCCCTCCGCCGTGTGGAGGCGGCCATGAGCGTCCACCTGGAGGATTCGGAGATCTCCAGGTTGAACCGGGCCCCTGGGGGAACGAAGGTTCCCCTCTCCCCTTGGACTTTGAGAGTCCTCAGGCTTGCCCGGTCCATCTGGAAGTGCACGGGCGGAGCCTTCGACGTGACCTGCCGCCCCCTCCTGCGCCTCTGGAAGAAGGCGGCCCGGGAGGGGAGGCTTCCTTCGGAAGAGGAGATCGCCCGGGCAAGGAAGGCCTCCCACTGGGACCTCCTGGAGATCCTCCCCGGGGGAGTCCGGAAGAAATCCCCTTCCCTGGAATTGGACCTGGGCGGAATCGCCAAGGGTTTCGCCATCGACCGGGCCCTGGAGGCCATGATGGCCGCCGGTGCACGGGCGGGCCTGGTGGACGTGGGAGGGGATCTCCGGGCCTTCGGGGATGGCACGGGTCCGGGTGGATCCTGGTTCGTGGAGGTCAGGGACCCTTTCCGGCCCGGCGTCCTGGGGAGAATCGCCCTGGAGAAGGCGGGCGCCGTCTGCACGAGTGGAGGCTATTTCCGGTATGTCGAAATCAAGGGCAGGCGGTTCAGCCACATCGTGGATCCCCGGACCGGCCGGCCCGCCGAGGCGGCCGCCTCGGCAACGGTGCTCGGGCCGGAGGCTGCCGCCACCGACGCCTGGGCAACGGCCCTGGCCGTCCTCGGCAGGGACGGCCTGGAACTCCTGGGAAACCACAAGGAGATGAGCGCCGTCCTCGTGACGGGAGACCGGAAATCCCCGGAGACCATTCTCACCCCCGGCATGGAATCCTTCTTCAGGAAATGATCCCCTTCCCGCCCGAAAAGGCCCCTCTCCTCGAAGAGCTTCCCCGGAAGGTGGGCCTCCCCTGAAGGCTCTGGAGATCTCCCGCGGGTTTCTCAGGCTGTCCGGTCCCCTCCCCCCCCTTCACGACCCGGTCCGCCCGGCCCGATCCGGGACTCAGCCCCTCCAGTCGGCCTTGTCCACGGTGGTCTGGAAATCGGCCTCCACCCGGCCCGGGGCGGTCCCCTCCACTCCCTCCCCGCCGGGAAGGCCAAGGAAGACGATGCCCTCCTGGGGGCACTTCGCCAGGACGCCTTCGAAGTCCAGGGAAGGATCGAACTTTTCGGGATCCACCCTGGCCAGGTTGCCCTCCACGCGGAAGTAATCCTTCATGGCCCGCTCGCAGGCCTTGCAACCGATGCAACCCACCTTGCAGACCTTTTTCACCTCCGGGCCGAAGTCCTCGTTGGAGCACTTCACGACCACCACCTTGGAGTGCCTGAAGGGCACCATGGAGATGATGTTCCTGGGG
>Ga0256914_1003472_pt1 | contig 12414 bp, 8 predicted proteins | sample HulkmetaG_FD_191571 | JGI IMG/M metagenome (GOLD analysis project Ga0256914, IMG submission 191571) | Hydrothermal chimney microbial communities from Main Endeavour vent field at the Juan de Fuca Ridge, Pacific Ocean - Hulk | ecosystem: Environmental > Aquatic > Marine > Hydrothermal vents ...
GCAATCTGTTGGGCCGGGAACTAATGCAGCACCAACAGTCAAGGGGATCCAGATCTCTTCGATGGAGAAGTCGAAGGCAATAGTCATGCCCTGGTAGACCCTGTCTTCCTTGTTGATCTGATAGACCTTCTGTGCTACGCGGGCGAAGTTGCAGATGCTTGGATGTTCTACTGCCACGCCCTTTGGTTTGCCTGTCGTGCCAGATGTGTATATTATATAGCAGAGATTGTCCCTCGAGGGTGGCAGTTTACTTTCGTCAATGCCTTCAGGGCCAATCGCTGCAAGCTCCTCACCAATCTTATCCAACATTATGGCGCTTACGCCTTGGAGCCTGACAGAATCGGCAATGTCAGAGGTGGTGATCACTGCTGTAACACCGGCATCCTCCATTATGAATTGTTTCCTTTCGGTGGGAAATCCAGGATCCAGGGGAACGAAGACGGCGTGAGCCTTTAGGACAGATAGCAGTGCTACATAGGTGTTTACAGACCGCTCCAGGTGAATGGCTACACGCTCACCAGGTCTTACTCCAGCCTTTAACAAAAAACGGGCAAGTCGGTTTGCCCTTTCATCAAGTTCGTTGTACGTGGTTACGGTGTTGCCGGTTATTATTGCTGCCCTGTTCTTGTTGTTGCGGCTGCATCGCTCAAACAGGTGGTGTAGTCGTTCCATGTTCCTGCCTCCTTCTTTATGGTAGAGGTCCTTTTTATAAAATGATGATGGGCCTGGTTTTTGCCCGATTCTTCATCCACAAGATTGAATGTGACTGCCGGTTTGGCTGAGCCCGATTTCCATGTAGCCAGGGACAGGCTAAATGGTTCCTGGTTGAATTCGATGATCCAATTTTTTAAAAAAAGAGGGGATCCTCCCTGCAAATCCTCGTCTGAAATGATTTCCAAGGGCAGGAGGCCAACCTGGATGGTTGCCGGATCCAATCCCAGCCCCGTTCCAAGCAGTTTCAAATATGCCTCCTTCAAGGTCCAGATCCTGAGAAGCTTGCTGCTCCTTTTTTCAGGAGCAGTAAGTGCCAAGTCACACCTTTCCCTTTCAGTCAGTACAGCCCACAAATCGACAAGCCGGATGTCCTGATTCAAAGGTTCAATGTCTATCCCCACTTCCTGTTCTAATGAGACTGCAACCACGGATATCCCCCGGGCATGAGACAAATTGAAATAGACATTGCCTGTTCCATCAGGATCGGAGGCCCAGGGCTTTCCACAGGAAAGTGTTCTAATCTTCCACCTCTCGGGCGGAACGATACCGTCTGATGCCTCTGAAAGTGCCCTTCTTATAAGAGCCCTTGATATTATATATCTGGATCGATCTTCCTGTTTTACGAATGCCTCAGCCCTCTTTTGTTCTCTCACAGAGAGATATTTATATAATTCTGTATTACAATTATTCATCAAATTTGATGTTATCCAGATTTTAATGGTATATGTGTTGATAGTTTTTGTTTTCATTTAGTTTGCTCTTGACTGATTATATGGCATTTATTTATCATTCTGCAATGAACGTGCCAGGCCTACGGAATGATTCTTTAATTAAAAAAATGAAAGCAGGTCGGCTTTGTCTTTAAATTGACAGATCAACGGCAATTGTATTGTGGCCATTTCGCCACAAAGTGTAGCAAAAAAGCAACAGTCGAGAGGCTTCTGTATTTATGTTGATGAATGGGATTAATAATGCCTTCTTTTAAGGCCACTGATTCATTGAGATTCTGGTTTGATTTTATTGATGTTTCCCATTGGGTATGTGACGCTGCTAATGAATGTCTTGCCGGGGGATGCGAGTGCGCGCTCTTATGCTCAGGTGTTTGGTCCCGCTTGGTTCATATCATGTGCCGTAAGAGCCATCCGCGGTCCCGGGCTGAGCGAGACTTCATCTTTTAGATGGAGAAGATCCCCCTGCACGGATAAAGTTAGCAGTTAAATTATTCGAATCTTTTTCACGGGTACCTTGAGTGCTTGGATTTGGGTTTATGTCTTTACTCCTCCATTCCGATAGTTAGCACAGGAAGAACGAAATAAAAGAGGAGTCTTGAAGATGAAAAAATCTAAGCGCGTACCATTTGTCGGATTATTTGCCTTTATTTTCACAATAATGATAGAATCTTTATTCCTTTCTACTGGATTTACCTCCCAGGGCGTAACAGACAACTCCATCCTTCTTTGTGCATCAAATGCACAAAATGGACCTGCACAGTTTCTGGGAAAGGAATACACCAGGGGATACAAGGCAGTTTTCGATTTTATAAATAAAAACGGTGGGATACAAGGCAGAAAGATCAGCCTGGAGGTTCTGGACGACGGTTACGAACCAGAAAAGGCCATTGAAAACACAAAGAAATTCATAAAAAAGGGGTGTTTTCTGCTGACCGGATACGTTGGCACACCTACATCCAAGGCCGCCCTCCCGGTGGCTGAAAAGGCAGGACTGCCTTACTTTTTCCCCTTCACGGGAGCGGAGTTCCTCAGAAACCCTGTTAGACCCCTGGTTTTTAACCTTAGGGCCTCTTATTTCATGGAGACGGAAGAGATGATTCACTATCTCGCCGATGTCCTGGGCCTGAAGAAAATTGCTATCTTTTACCAAGACGACTCCTATGGACGCGCTGGCCTTGCAGGTTTCAAAAAGGCCATGACCAAAAGAGGCCTGGATATTGCCGGGGAGGCCACTTATCCGCGGAATACAGTAGCCGTTGGCAAGGCGGCAATAGTTATGCGAAGAGTTAAACCCCAGGCAGTTGTAATGATTGGCGCCTACAAGCCATGTGCCGAGTTCATAAAAAAGGCGAAAAAGGTGGGACTGTCTGACACCAAATTCATAAACATTTCATTCGTGGGGAGCAAGGCGCTTTTGAAGGAGCTTGGCCCTGCAGGTGAAGGAGTCTTGGTAACGCAAGTAGTGCCCCTTCCGTGGGACGATTCCCTTGCGGGAGTGAAAGAGTATATAAAGACCATGAGGCAGGCATACAATGATTTTGAGCCGGGTTTTGTAAGCCTTGAAGGCTATTTGGCAGCCAAGACCCTGGTTCAGGTTCTCGAAAAAGCAGGCAAAAACCTTACTAAAGAATCTATACTGACATCAGCAAACGGTCTCAAGGACTTTGATCTTGGCATACAGGACAAAATTTCTTTTTCACCTACCGACCATCAGGGCATGGAAAAGGTCTATTTAACCAGGATTAAAAACGGGAAGTTTGAACAGGTTAATTATTAGCAGGCTGAAGGAGCAAACAAGATGGAAAAAATATTAAGTCGCATCAGAATATCCCGTCTTCTCGGCTTTACTTTTGGCCTTGGGATTCTGGCCATGACGGCCATATGCCTTCTTTCTTACATTAACATGCAGGAAGGGCTCAGGGGATTCGATCAGGTCGCCTCCCTCTTAGTCGCACCTGATAAAAACTCCGGTCAAGATACATCTGCCATATTGACGATAGAAAGGCTGAAGGCGGCCCTTTTTTCATTATACGGGGCATCAGAGCCGGATCTGGTGCGCAGATACCGGTCAGAGGCAGCGGATTCCCTGGAAACGGCCACCTCTGTCCCCGGTATCTCTGATGTAAGCCACCAGGTCCAAAACTTTATAGATCTGGCCTCAAGGATAAACACTAAGCTGCTTCAGCTGAGGCAGGACTGGAAAGACAAAACAAAAGACATTGTCAAGCAGTTCTCATCTGTCCGCAAGGATGTTTTGGAAGCCGTTGACAATGAAGAACTCAATCTCATCCTGGCTGGAGATGAGATATTATCTGCACAGGGGACAGAAGAGTTAAAGACAAAAATAGACCGGCTTATTAACGTGGATTACCGAGTGGTTTCCAGCCTCAAAGACATACTCGGCCAGTTCCAGGAGTTTTTACTCATAAGGGCGGAGCTTGGCTCCATTGACGAGACGGAATTTCTCTTGCCACTTAAAGAAAAATTCAAGGCCACGTCCTATAAAATTCATCAACTAATTACCTCCCTTTCAAGTCTGCCTGTAGAAGACAGCCTCAGAAAGAACCTGGAGGCCAAAGCCGGTGACATGGGAAAGGATATAACCCTTCTTTTCAACATGAGGCAGGATATCCTGAAAACAAAGGCCGAGAAAGAAAGGCTTGTATCTCAAATGGCCACCATCTCAAAGGAGCTTGACAGGATCTCAAGAGACCTGTCGGGAAGCATTTCTGCCGAAGTTTCATCTATTGCCTTCAAGCAAAAGGAAAGACTTGCCCAGAATCTCGAAATAATGGGGATTATTTTAGCAGTCAGCATACTCTTCACGCTTTTTCTAGGCTTTTCCATCACAGGCCTTCTTAAAAAGAGATTTGATTCAATCACCTCTTTGTTGCACATGCTTTTTGAGAGGATATCAAGCGGAAACTTCGACTTCTCTGATCTCAAGCGGATCAGGGGCAAGGATGAGATAGCACAGATCCAGGGCCTTATATTCGATACAGTCATAAAGGTTGGACAAATACTGAAAGAGGTTTCCCAGAGTTCCGAGGCTGTATTTGAACGGACCAGAAAGCTTGACCTGACTGCCAACAACATGACGGTATCAGCGAGCAAGACAGAAGATGTGGCAGCTGACATCCAATCTATGGCAGAAGTAGCTAATGACTATGTCTCCAAGGTCACCTCGGCCATTGCCGAAGTGGATTCGGCCATTAATCAGGTCATGGAGCATGTAAGCTCCTCCAGCACCAATGCAGCCGATGCGGAAGCCAGATTGAGTGATGTAAAGAGTGCTGTCAACGAACTTGTAACTTCATCAAATAAAATCGGGGAGATCACCAGCCTTATTGGTTCCATTGCGGAACAGACAAACCTCCTAGCCCTGAATGCTACAATAGAGGCGGCAAGGGCCGGAGACGCAGGCAAGGGTTTTGCCGTGGTTGCCAATGAGGTCAAGGAACTGGCAAAAGAGACAGGAGGATCGGTAGAAGAGATCGAAAAGATAGTTACGGAGATACAAGAAGGAGTAAACCGGGTCAGCTCCACCATAGATGAGGCCTCGGCCACTATCGCTACCATCGTCAATCAATCAATGGAAGTACAAAACAGCACAGAGGCTGAAAAGGTGGCCATGGATGAGATTCGCAGCCAGGCAGAGGAGACCAAGCACGAAACAGATATTATAGTGGAGCGGATCAAAGAAATTGTCGACACATCTCATTCGACCGCTTCTCTTGCGAGAGAGATAAAGGACGTATCTGAAAAACTCCAGAGTGTGGGTGCAAGGCTCAAAGAAGCACTATCTCGCTTCAGTCTAAAGGGAGAGTTTGGATCATAAATCCGGCAAGATGGTTGCTATTAAGACATTCATTAGCGATGTCACAGGGCCAATTGCAAAACGTCAATAAAATCGATGTAGAACGTCGAGGGTTTACTGGCTTTAAAAATAACGGTCTTAGTAGTTGAGGGAAAACAAGAAGCAGCACGGTACACGATCACCAGGCCTAGAGCAAAATAGCCACCCCCCCTTGAACAAGGTTTCAAGGGGGGTTTTTTTGCTTTAGTGGTATCCGGGCGGGGAAAATATCCCCTTAGCCGGAGTTAACAGTGGAATTATTCCAATGAAATCCTGTCAGCGGGCATTTGAACTGCATAATTTGGGATTATAACCCACCGGTCTTCCAACCCATCCAAAGTTAATGTAAAATAAGCGTGAAAGATACGGAAACAATATCTTTACTCCTCTTTTAATACGGTCATCATAATTCCTCGCCCAAGATAGAGAAAGGAGACAGAAATGGAAAATACTGGCATTACCGTAACCGAACATCTCCTCCTTCACCAGAAACAAAGCCCCATGGCTACAGGACAATTCACCAGGCTTCTTACAGAGCTCATTTTTGCCGCAAAGATCATCTCCCGTGAAGTGAACAAGGCAGGCCTGGTGGACATACTGGGACTGACCGGTGAAATCAATGTCCAGGGTGAACAGGTCAGGAAACTGGATGATTTTGCCAACCGCGTGCTCATTTACCGCATGCAGCAGGCAGGCATCCTCTGCGCCATGGCATCCGAGGAAAACGCCGACATCATAGAGGTACCGGATGACCGCCCCAAGGGGGACTACCTCCTGGTCTTCGATCCCCTTGACGGCTCCTCGAACATAGACGTGAACGTGAATATCGGTACCATATTCTCCATCAGGAAGAAGACCAGCGACCGGAACTATGTCACCCTGGACGATTTCCTCCAGGAAGGCTCCACCCAGGTGGCTGCCGGTTATTTCATCTACGGACCCAGCACCATACTTGTATACACCACCGGCCAGGGGGTTGACGGGTTTACCCTTGATCCTTCAGTGGGAGAATTCCTGCTTTCCCATCCTTCCATACGGATTCCCGAAACCGGCAAGGTGTACTCGGTAAACGAGGCATATACCTGCTACTGGGACGAGAAGGTAAAGGCGACGGTCAATTATTTCAAAAGCCCCGGGAATGAACGCGGAAAGCCATATACTTCCAGGTACATAGGCAGTCTGGTGGCTGACTTTCACCGAAACCTGTTTTACGGGGGCATATTCATGTACCCGGCGGACAAAAAGGATCCGGCCAAGCCCCACGGAAAACTTCGCCTGCTTTGCGAGGCGGCTCCCCTGGCATTTGTAGTGGAACAGGCGGGCGGGGCGGCCACCGACGGCAGCAGAAGGATCCTGGACTTAAAGCCCACTGCGCTGCACCAGAGGGTGCCCCTTTTCATAGGAAGCAAAAAAGACGTTGAAAGGGCCACTCAGATAATGTCGGGGGCCTGAAAAAGCCACCCCTGGAAGAGCAACTGACAGGCCGTTTCAGGCCTTGTATTTTTCCCGGGAATGATAATATTCTGGAAGCGGAATGTGTGTTTCCGGAAATTCCATATCGAAAATCAAGGAGAACAAGGACCTATTATGAGTAATATTTTGAAGACCTTCATATTTCTTGCAGGCCTTACGGCCCTTTTCATGGTAGTCGGAAGGATCCTGGGCGGCCAGCATGGCATGATGATCGCCCTGATCATGGCAGCAGTCATGAATCTCGGGGCCTACTGGTTCAGCGACAAGCTTGCCCTGAAGATGAGTGGAGCCGTACCTGTCAGCGAGCAGGAAGCCCCCCAGCTTCACAGCATAGTGGCCGGCCTTGCCCAAAGAGCAGGCATTCCCAAGCCCAGGGTTTACATAATACCCGAGCAGACCCCCAATGCCTTTGCCACGGGCAGAAATCCCAGTCATGCGGCAGTTGCCGTGACCGAGGGCATCCTGAAGATCCTCAGCAGGGAGGAGCTTGAAGGCGTACTTGCACATGAACTTGCTCACATAAAGAACAGGGACATCCTCATAAGCTCCGTTGCAGCGGTCATGGCCGGGGCCATCAGTTACCTGGCAAGCATGGCCCAGTGGGCAATGATATTCGGAGGCTTCGGGGGTTCGGATGACGATGACGATGGAAGCGGAATCGCGGCCATAGTCATGATGATCGTGGCCCCCATAGCAGCCATGCTCATCCAGATGGCCATTTCAAGGAGCAGGGAATATCTTGCAGACGCCACCGGGGCAAAGATATGCAGCTGTCCGGCCCAGCTTGCCAGCGCCCTTCAAAAGCTGGAGGACTGGAACCACAGGGTGCCCATGAACGTCAATCCGGCAACGGCCCAGATGTACATCGTAAATCCCCTGACAGCCTCGGCCGTGGCAAAGCTGTTCAGCACGCATCCGCCCATCCAGGACAGGATAAAACGGCTCATGGAAATGTCCGGCCGGATCCGCTGACATCTCGGAAAGCCCGTTGTCTCATAATCTGTGGACATAGCCCTTATTGCGCCTCCATGGCCTCTTTTCAACAGGCCTTCCATCCAGCTTGGCGCCCTCAAGGCATTTCTGAAATCCAGGGAACCCGGGCTGAATACAAGGGTCTTTCACCCCTATCTTCAGCTTGCGGTTGCAACAGGCCTTGAGGAATACCTGGAGATCAGCAAATCAAGCTGGGCTGCAGAATCCGTTTTTGCAGCCCTGCTCTATCCTGACAGAGAAGGTCCGGAAAAGCTTTTTTACAAGGCCCTGGCGAAAAGGTCCGGGAAGGGGCAGTCACTTCCAGACTTCAAAAGGATAACGGCCCTGGCAGAAAAGACCGTTGACTCATTCCTGGAAGACCTTCCCCGGGTGCGCCTTGCAGCCCTGAGCCTCTGCCTCAACCAGCTTACCGCAGGGCTCTATATAGCCAAAAGAATCAAGGAGATTTCGCCAGACACTACTGTGGTGCTTGGAGGCGCAAGCTGCTCCGGCATCCTGGGGGAGGGAATACTGAATGCCTTTCCGTTTGTCGATTACATAGTCACAGGCGAAGGAGAGCTGCCCCTTCTGGAGCTCTGGCGATACCTGAGCGGCAAGAAGGAGGGAATCACGTCTCCCGCGGTTTCCTGGAGAAAAAAGGGGGCGGCAGGACAAATCAGGAAGGAACAGGTTGCGGACATCAACAGCCTGCCCCCACCTGATTTCGACGATTACTTTTTTGAGATGAGACGTCTCGGACCTGCGGCAGCCGGCATAACCCCCTTGCTTCCCATAGAGGCTTCCAGGGGCTGTTGGTGGTCCAGGTGCAATTTTTGCAATCTGAACCTCCAGTGGAAGGGTTACAGGGCCAAATCTCCCGAAAAGATAGCAGCCGAGGTGGACTTTCTCTCCACCAGGTACATGGCCCTGGATTTTGCCTTCATGGACAACTGCCTGCCTGCCAAGCAGGCCCCCGAGATCTTCCGGCTTATCCGGAAGGAGAAAAGGGACTATTCCTTTTTTGCCGAGCTCAGGATCGGGCATTCCAGGAGGGATCTTGCATTAATGGCGTCAGGAGGCCTGGAGGATGTGCAGGTGGGTATCGAGGCCCTCAGCACAAGCCTGCTGAAGAGGCTTGGAAAGGGTTCCACTGCCATTGACAACCTTTCGGTTATGCGCAACTGCACCGAGTGGGGCATAGATCTTCAGGCGAATCTGATACTGCATTTTCCCGGAAGTTCCGATGACGAAGTAAAGCAGACCCTGGAAAACCTGGACTTTGCCTGGCCCTTTGCCCCGCTGAAGACCGTTTCTTTCTGGATGGGAATGGAAAGCCCGGTGTACAGGGAACCTGAAAGGTTCGGCATAACGGCAAAATGGCCCCACAGGTTTTACAGGTTACTGTTTCCTCCTTCCATGGCCGGCATGCTGGAGCCCCTGATCCTGGAATACAGGGGAGACAGGAAAAAGCAGGTCATGATGTGGAAACAGGTGGAGAAAAAGGTGAGAAGCATGAACAGGGCCAGGATGGCCTTTCCTGGCCACAGGAAACTGCTGAGTTTCCGGGACGGCAGGCAGTTTATCACCATAAGGCAGGTCCTGCCTGACGGCAGGATTCTCAGGCACCGGCTGACAGGGCTTTCCCGCAAGCTTTACCTTGCCTGCCTGGAGCCCAGGGAGCTGGATTACCTCGTGGAACTGGACGGTGGCCTTTCCAGGGAAAAGATCAGCGCCTTCGCCGACGATCTTCATGCCAAGAAACTCATGTTCAGGGAAGGTGAAAGGCTCCTCGCCCTGGCAGTCAGGGAAAGGAGCCGGGCCTGCAGTAACGGAAACTGACCATGGATACCTGCTGGTTAAAGGAAAAAAGAGAACTCCTGCTGAAAAATGTGGTCAAGGATTTCCTTGACTCCTGCTCCTTTTTTGAGGACCTGAAGGAGCACACGGCGAAATACGGGGTGAGGTATGAAGGCTTTGACTTCTGGGTAGGGACAGAACGCGCCAAGGGGAAACTCTGGCAGCTGAAGGACCTTTGCCACATGCTTTGGGGAGACAGCGATCCAAGGGAGGACAATCACGGCTTCCTGCTGGACTGGATGACCGGCGCCATCTTTCATGAGGCCATGAAATTAAAAGAAAACGCCTACATGCTTGAACGTTACAGGAAGTCGTATCCCCTGGGCGAAAACACACCGCTTCTAAAGCCCAACGGTAACGGCGAAGGCCCCGGCATGGAATTTTTTGAAGAAACCGCCCATGAAATCAAAAGGGCCATAAAGAGGATAGACCTGCTCCTGAAACATGCGGAGCACTACCTGATCTCCGTCCTTCAAAGCGAAAGGGGAAACGCCCTCCTTGTTCGCTATCTCCTGGAGGCCATTGTCTCACCTGCCGAACATTGGGCCAAGGATACGGGCCCCGTGAAACTCCTGAATGCACTTTTCCCCCACGGCCTAGACCAGGCTTACTGCCTGGCAGGAGAAAGCTACCTGGAAGGAAGCTGGTTTACAGAGGCAAGGCACGCATTTGAAAAGGCCCTTGAACTCAACCCGGAATGTACCGAGGCAAGGTCCGGGCTCAGGTTACTTGAAAAACGAATAAATGAAATAGCAGCACTGCTTGAAAGGGAATACGAAATCCAGGCCAAGAACGGAAATTCAGGCAGCCTCAAAAAAGAGGGGATCAGGCCAGAGTTGAATGAGAGGCGATGATCGACCTGGCAAGATCCTTGAGCTTGATGCTCTGGCGCCTGCTTTCCTTCTGCATCATCCTCATGGCGGATTCCTCGTCCACTGACAGGTGTTTCATCAGGATCCCCTTGGCCTTTTCAATGAGTTTTCTGGCCTCGAGCTCCTCGGAAAGATTTTCCACCACGCCCTCCAGGGCGTTAATGGTCTGGGCAATGGACTGGGCCATTTCTATGGCCGGGACAAGGTCATCCAGATGCACCGGTTTCACGAGGTAACCCAGTATGCCCCTTCCCTTGGCCTTTTCCACCAGGTGTTTTTCCGCATAGGCTGTCACGAGAATTATGGGTATGAATGCTCCAGGGTGGCCGTTTATGGCCTTTGCCGCCTCCAGGCCGTCCAGAAGAGGCATCTTGATATCCATCAGGATCATGTTTGGGTTCAGTTCCGCGGTCTTTTCAACAGCCTCTATCCCGTTGTAGGCCACGCCAACCACGTTGTAGCCGGCTTCCTGCAGAATCGTCCGGAAGCCATCGGCAACAGCCTTGTCATCGTCAGCAAGAAGTATGCGGAGTGAACTGCTGCTTCCCAGTTTCCTGTCTGTTCCGTGTTCCTTCCCGGACTGGCCGGTTGTCATGCGGTCTCCAAAAACGTAATCAGGATGTAAAAAAGATTAGATAGCAAAACGGCGAGACTGAATTTTGTCTCGCCGGATATAACAAAAAAACTGGCTGGGGGACTAGGATTCGAACCTAGACTAGCAGATCCAGAGTCTGCGGTCCTGCCGTTAGACGATCCCCCAGCGGTTAGCACAGAAATATAGATGCGCTCTCCTTTGTTGTCAAGACGGATAAGTTCCAAAACACATCCGCCGACAGACAGGTAACTACCTGATAACCAGGCCGGCGTATCCCACCACCCTGGTGTAATCGCCGTTGATCTCGCCGGAATTTGCATATTTCACAAGCTCTGCCCTGGAGGCTCCTATCCGGTTCGATGCCTCAATGGTTGCAGTAGTGGGCACGTAACCGCACATGGTGATGCCGTTTTCCTTGACCGTGTTATACAGGCCTGCCGGATCCAGGGCCAGAATCTGTTTTATGGCAAGCTGGTCCAGTTCCTTGGCAACTTCAGCACTGACATAATGGCTCATGTCAGTGCTTGCCACCAGGAGCACCGGCTGCTCAAAGGAAGCCAGGGCAGATGCCACTGCGCGGCCAACCTCCAAACAGGACTCCAGGTCCAGAGGCCCCAGGCAGACAGGTACAATCTTTAGTCCAGGCTGGAGAAACTGGAGAAACGGAACCTGTACTTCAAGGGAATGCTCGTAGATATGGGCCTGGTAGCCCTCCTGGAGGACTGTGGAATTGTCCAGTATCAGGGAGGCCAGCTCCTGGGACACAGGCACATCTCCAAGGGGCATCTGCCAGATGCCCTGGGTCATTATTTCCGCATAGGAACCATAACCCGTATGGTTGGGCCCCATTATCACCACGTGTTCCGGGACCTTTACCCTGCTGAAGACAGCCCCGGCCACGTGCCCTGAATAGATGTAGCCGGCATGGGGGCTTATGGCTGCAATTGCAGGCTGGGCATGGGCTGTAGTCGGAATTAGCGTGGCAAGCTCTGACCTCAGCCTTACCGGGTCTCCTTCATAGAACTGGTTGGCTACTGCTGGCCGTCTCAAAAGCATGTCTCTATCCTCCGGGACAATCGCCTCTGGGAAAAGGCAAAATTTACTCCAATATGTTATTAACAAAATAATCATGCCAGCGAACCTGTCCAGGGACATATCTTCTGAAGACGGCCTCCGGGAATCCAGGCCTCTGTTCGTAACGAAACTGGAAGAAAGGGTCAGGTATAACCTTTGTGCGGACCTGCCCCTCCTGCTTGCCGGAAACCGGGATCTTGTCCACAGGATAGGCCGGCGTTCAAAAGACCTGCTGGGAAAGATCGTTTACCTGGAAAGGGCCAGGAGGCT
>Ga0256914_1003473_pt1 | contig 12412 bp, 9 predicted proteins | sample HulkmetaG_FD_191571 | JGI IMG/M metagenome (GOLD analysis project Ga0256914, IMG submission 191571) | Hydrothermal chimney microbial communities from Main Endeavour vent field at the Juan de Fuca Ridge, Pacific Ocean - Hulk | ecosystem: Environmental > Aquatic > Marine > Hydrothermal vents ...
TAGCTAGCCACATCGATATCATGGACGCCATACCACTGAGTGGGAGGGAGAGCGGGGAAATACCTGTGCTCAGCAGGACTAGGGTGGCAATAGATAGGTTCAGAGGAGCTTCGAGAGCGAGAGCACTATTCAATTACGAGTACGTGCCAAGAGGCATTAAGTGGAGGTTCAAGGCAATCATCAGGAACGTTGACCTCACCGACAGTAACAGTACTAAGTCAAGGATCGTGAGGTCGTTACTGAAGATGATGAGTGATGGAGCAGAGTACCTGAGTCTAGGGGGTATGAGATCCGTCGGGTTAGGGAGGTTTAAGCTGGACTTAAGAGAAACTAGGGTCACGCGCTATGTCATCAAGGATTATGACTTAATCCCAGAGGAACTTGCACTAGATGAGGTGATTAAGAGATGAGTGACATTAAGCCTTTCGAGTGGTTTGGTCATCATAAGATTCTAAGATATGTAAGCATAGAGGCTGAAGTCGTTAATGAGGAGCCCCTCAGGGTCGGTGCAGGTAAGGAGGCATCGGTATTCGAGCCTGTCGACTTAGTGGTTCTGAAAATGTATGATGTAGCTAGGAGAACCTACATCCCTGTAATCCCGGGATCCTCTTGGAAGGGCTTGTTTAGGGCTCACGCAGTTAGGATATGTAGGGCACTAGGACTAGAGGTCTGCGATGGAGTGCCGGGTTCCACCTGCTTGAGAGGCAATGATTTCATCGACTATGAAAGGAGGAACATCAGTCTAGAATCAAAGTTAGACCTCCTAATTAATGCTACCATTAGGATATGTTTGCTTGATTTAATATTTGGTGGTCCCGGATTTCTGAGTCATGTCGCGTTCAGCGACAGCCTACCTGTTGAGGACTTCAAGCTAGGTTACAGGACAATGGTTGCCTTAGATAGAAGGACAGGGGTCTCCAGCAGGAGAGCGTTATTTAAAGTCGAATACGTTGAGCCTGGAGCGAGGTTTAACTTTGGCATCACGACCAAAAACCTGCCTAATTATGCTTTAGGGCTCCTAGCGGAGATTCTAGGTGACTTAAATAACGGCGTAATTAGGGTAGGAGGATTAAAGAGCAGAGGATTTGGTAGGGTTAAGATCGAGAACTTAGTGTTCAGAATAAGGGAGTTTGGAGGAGAGCCGCTGAGGGCCCTGGATCCAATAGATTCGAGCGTAGAGGTAGCGTCTCAGAAGCTTGAGGGCAAAGATGCTTGGGAATTGCTGAATAAGTTAATTGATGTGTGGTACGGATCGTTGGAGAAATTGCGCATGGTAAGTGAGAACAGGTGGAGGTGGGGAGTGGTTCTTAATGAAGAGGCTAAGAGTGCGTAGGGAAGCATTTACTGGGAGGGATGTTGTAGGAAGGTTAACTGGTAGGGCAGAATTCAGAGTCGTCGTAGCTGACAGCTCCTACCTGCATATAGGATCGGGAGACTTCACCGTTAAGATCGGTGAGGATGAAGAGCTGGCCAAGATAGTTCACGGATCTAGAAGCCTCGAGGAAGTGTTGAGGTACGCTAATCAAAGAGTAGTTAGCGCAGGACAGTTATGCATGGGTTTAGTCAAGTATTCTGGGGTTCCCTGTATCCCTGGCTCAAGTATTAAGGGAATGGTTAGATCAAGGTTAGAACTCATTAACGAGCCAATAGGCAACACTGTCGACTCATGCTTTAGAGTGGTTTCCACGGCTCCCATGACTAAAAGGCCTTCCCAGGGAGTGCACGGCTGGAGGCATGCATGGATATGGTGGGATGCCCCCTCACAGGACAGAGGTCTCCCGTGCAACCCTCTCTCAACAGGCGACTATAGTGTGTGTAAGCTCTGCGACATATTCGGCGCTCCCGGGATTTCCTCAAGGGTGTTCTTTGGTAATGCATGCGCTAAGGGAGATGTCAGAACTGTCACTAAGGTGCTAGATCATGATGAGTGCCTTGAGTTAGTGCCTCCCGGAACGGTCTTCTCCGGTGAATTCAGCTTTATCAACCTATCGCCTGAGGAGCTGGGATTAGTACTGATCGGTATGGGGGCAGGAAGCAAAGGGGTATTCAAGGACGTATTAATGGGTAAGTCGAAGTATAGGGTAAGGAGGTTGGCAGGGGGTAGGGAGATCGAGCTTGGAAGGGTTAGGTATGAGCTAGTGAGCCTAGTGCTAACGTCCAGACTTAAGAGGAACTTGCCTAGGTTCTTCAAGGAAAAATGCCTTAGTAAGGGACATATGATGATATGTAATGAGGCTACGATTAAGGATGTCGTGGCTCATCTAGTCGCTGAGGCAGTTAATGCATACCCGGGGTTCCGCAGGGCACTTACATTCTCCGAGGTTAACGTGAAGTACGGGATTGGGGGCGTGTAGCCGATGGGATGCTCTCAGATCGAGGGGCTGGAGTTTCTAAACGAGCTATTGGGCAGGAATTGCCTGGTATTCGCGTGCGATAGGGATCTGTCGGTAGTGATGTATAAGGAGATTCCAGAAGATGCTATGCACTCGTATCTAGTGTCGTACGTAGTATGTAAGGAAGAGAGAGGGTACAGCCTCTATATTATCAGTCAGGGCAAGGCCATGTTATGTAGGGATGATGACATTAAAGAGATTATAAATAGGTATGTATACCCCAATACCGAGTCGTTGTTGTTAAGAGCTAGAAATCATGCAGGAACCATTAGTTCATTGCTTGGGAGGTGATGGATCAGAATGAAAGTATACTCAGCGGTTTCTGCCCCCCTAATGGATGGCGAGGGTAAAGAGGTATATGTTATTGAAGCAAGGTTAGAGAAATTCAAGATGTATGTGGACGAGCTTGTGAGCTTGTTATCTAACAAGGAACTAGTACAGGTAGCATCGTCAGTAATTAGGAACAGCCCGAACACCAATGGACTTGTGAAGCTAATTAAATTAATGAACGACTTAATAGTAATATACTTTAGGAGAACCTTTACCTCACCATTAACACCTCCACCTAGGAAACCTTCCGCTTACGCCTTCACACCTCAAGATCTATTCTACGTATATATAATTGCGGAAGACCTAGGTTTGCTAGAGGAAGAAGCAGCCAAAGATTTCCTCAGCACACCTCTGACAAAGCTTGATTCGAGGCTCATAAGTGACTTCATTGAAGCGGTCTTTAAGCTCCTAGGGGATACGTTCACCCGAGTATTTGCTGCTAAGAGATTGAGAGAGGTCTACGAAGAATTCAGGGACATAGTGATGAGTGTGCCCGCTGACACTAGGCCAGGATTAAATATCTCTAAGCTATTACCTCACCTGTTAATGACCTCGGCCATAGCATCATCAATATATCTATCCACTCATTGCCGTAAGAAGGAAAAATTGAGCATTGAGGGACAACTTCATCTAGAAATACTCAGGATGGCGTCTCTACTACACGATATAGGCAAGCCCGAGTCATGGCTCAGCAGTATTCCACATCCGAAGGCTTCTGCCAAGATAGCGCAAGAAATCCTCGAAGCAATAAAGAAGTGTCTACTCTTGGCAGGAATAAGTAACCGTTCCGAAGTTATGAAGTTATTTAACGCTGCGACTAAGGCTATACTTGAGGTAATAGAAAATCATCACCGACCGAGCAATGTTTCTGAGGACATTATAGTTAATGACATAAGGATTAGAGTAAGGGAGCTAGTCAAAGTTATGAATGAGGCCGATAGAGCTTCATCGATGAGTGAAAGGTTAACCAAGGAAGTAGCTAGGATAATGGTTGAGGAGGAAAGGGTCATAGGTAAGGGAATAAGTGAGGAGGAATTAATCAGGTACCTGAAGGGTGTTGGACGTGAGGTTCGCGAGTTCTGGGAGAGGAACTTCAGCGAGTCGGAGATAAGGGAGCTAAGTGATAAAGTGGCTAGGAGACTCAGCAAGGAAGTAATAACATTCACTAGGGTTCCTGAGCGTGTTAGTAATGTGAAGATGGCTGGTTTCGATGTGAGAGGTATACAGAAATTCATAAGGAGGGAGTCCCTGAGGGCCGTGATTGCAGCAAGCTTAATTATTGATCTTCTAGTGCTGTATGCAATACCTAGGTCACTTAGGGTAGCTGTGGGTGTGCCTCCAGAGTCTGTAGTGATGGCAGGAGGAGGAATGCTACTTGCTATAGTACCTAGTTGGGTCGATGAACCCATACTCAACGATGTTGTTAGGGAACTAAGAACAGGTGTTGATGTGAAGATTAAGTGCGCCACAACAGATTTTCTAAGTCCTTGGATATTGACGCAAAGAACCCTCTCATGTAAGCTCAAGGCTAGGAAATTATATGTTGAGCGAAAGAAGTTAAGGCTCAGCGACGCGATCTTAGGTTATGAAGTACTTTGCGAATCATGTGGAAGGAGGCCAGCAACTACCAAGGATCCTCATGGACGCATGCTGTGTAACGAGTGTTCAGACCTGCTTGAGTTCGGGAGAAAAGTCTACATCAGGTATAAAATAAGGCTCCTTAGGGACCTAGGATATATTAAGGAGGAATACAGAGATAGAGACATCGAGAGTATCTACAGGAACTTAATGGAGTGGCTTTCAGGCTCAATGGACTACACGAGGAGAGGCAAGTACATATCCGTGATTAAGATGGATGGAAATTCCATAGGATCCTATATGGCTAGAGCGATAACCCCTGCTGACGCCTACCTTAGGAGTGCGAGGATCGATCTAGGAGCTAAGTTAGGGGTGCAGGCATTCCTAGAGAGCCTAGCCTCCCTAGGGAGTAAAGTAGCTATAGTAGATAACCTAAGCTCCGATGAAGCTGTTGTTAGAACCTACTGTGGCATTCTCTATGTTGGAGGAGACGACCTACTGGCCATAATTCCCTCAAGCATGGCTCTCCCCTTATCCCTGTCAGTTGCTTACTGGTTCTGGAGGCTAACCGGAGTGAGAACAATGTCTGCTGGGATCGCCTGCGGCAAACCCAAGCACAACGTGTGGTTACTAATAGATACCGCCAATCAATTGCTCAAGAAAGCTAAACAGAGATTCAGGCAGGAGCTAAGGCAGGAGGGAAGAATTGAAAGCCTGCTACACGTGGGCCTTGAACTAGGGACTCAGCAAGTTCTCCCGTCAATGATTGATGAAGCGAAGGCTGTATACGGAGCCACAGGATTAATGAGGATGCCTTCAAGAGTTCCGCTGAGAACCAAGAAACACCACTCAGATAGCATCCCCCTAGCTCTAAAGCTCATTACCGGGAACGAAGTAAGCGATGTTACAAGCGAAAGATCCTTCACAGACTTGATTAAGGGATTGATGACCCCTAACGTACCTGATTTAATTATGATCAGAGGATCCGTGGCTGAAATACTGACCCAGATACTGGGGTCCCTTAAGAGTGAGAACCTTGACTTCATATGGGCATCGTTGGCTACGAGGCTCTCGTACATTGCTAGCAAAAGGGGAAGAACTGATGCAGAGGTTTACAGACTACTTGCTCTGGAAATGCTCCACGAACGTGAGAGTACTGGGAAGGTGCTTCTTCCACCGTTGAGGGATCTCCTAATGATATTCAACATAATGCTGGGCGGAGGGTGATGAAAAAGTGGTCAAGCTTAGGGTAGGGGCAGTGCTAAAAGTTAAGGGAACAGCCTTCTGGGGAGGACCTTTCAAAGATATCACATCAGGACTAACGATAAGCACATGCTATCACGCCGGATTAGGGAGAAGCACAATATGCATTAGAGGTCAGTACATCAAGGGTCTTCTGAGAAAATGGTCTGAGTCAGTAGAGCCATTACTCATAAGGGCTGGAATACTACAGGGCAATGGATTGACAGACAGGATCTTCGGCCAAAGAGCCCAGCCTGGAAGAGTTTGTTCTAAACCCACCTCGGAGCCAGCGTTGATCACGATCGCTGATGCATTCCCAGTAAGAAGCATAAGGGATGCCACAGATCTATTCGATTCCGGCGAGTTCAACTACCTAGCCGATACTTCTGGGAAGGTCTGTGATGCTATGTTGGATCTAATATCACGCATCAGGATCGATGATGTAAGCGGCAGGGCGGCCGAGTACTCGCTCTTCCACGAAACTAGGGTAGTTCCAGGAACGCTCTTCTACTTCGAAGCCATTCTCAAACCTCTGAGGAACCATGAGATCCGTGACGCGGCTAGGCTACTTACTACTTCAATAACGCAGTTAAGTATATCTAGTGCAGGGAGGACGGGAACTACTATACGTGTGGAGGAGGTAATGATTGAGCCTACGGACTTGCTTAGTGATAATATAATCTCACTCATAAGGGGGTGGATAAAGTGAGGGTGTTTGATGTATCGATAAAGTTCTTGACACCAGCTATAATCTCTACTAAGAGAGGATATAGAGGGATGTTATACTTAGGTTCGTCAAATAAAATACCTGGATCCACCATTAGAGGAGCCTTAATGACTTGGGCATTGAGGGAGGAGCTAGTCAGTAAGAATGAACTTGATGACGAGGTATTAGATCCTAAGTACGGTATTACACCATTCATAGCTACGAATGAGAAGTTACGAATGTATCATGATCTGCAGATAGCCCACGCACTCGCCTTCAAGTTTAAGGACGGACTGGGAGAGCCAAGAGTGTATTCAATAGGAATTAAAGAACTGCTTGAGGAGGTTAGGCAACGTCAAGGAGCAGGTATCGTTGATGCGCTAAGTGAACTGATAGCTAGAGTGAGCACCGCAATCGATTTGAGAGGAAACGAATTACTTTCATCCTCAAACATCGAGGATGTTACTGGGCAACCTGTGCGTTTGGAGGGTAGTGCTTGGAAGATATGCGACAATGTTAGTCAAGGACTATACATAGGAACCGGTATCGACAGAAGTAGGAGATCGGTAGTGCCTGGGGTTCTATTTGGTTACGAGTACGTTAGGCCCGGATCGACCTACGCTGGCATAATTGCTTGTGAAGAGAACTCCATAATGTTTGAAATAATAAAGGAGCTAATGAGATTGTCGGGGAAGGCTAAAGTTAGTATAGGTAAGGGGGTAGGGAGAGGGTATGGTGTAGCAAGCATCCATGTCAGGGAAGCAGAAGCTATCCAAGTGTCTAGTAAAGTTAGGGGATCAAACTACATAGCGCTTGAGGTGATAGGGCCCACGGCAATGCAGCCACCGTTAGATAGCAATCAGCTCCCAATTCCTCGCCCTATATTCCCGAGTGACTCTTTAAACATCTGTAGGGACGGTAAGTGCCTCAAGTTAAGCATTAAGGCAGTATACGGTGGTGAAACAACTGTTGGTGGGTGGTCGTTGAGAACTAGCTCTCCAAAGCTGTCCTTCAGCGCCCTAAGCCACGGATCAATAGTAATTGCGGAAGTAGATGGCGACTTAGGGGTACTTGACCTAATTCCCTATTTAGGCATCAATAACCTAGCATCCCAAGGTTACAATATACTCTTACCACTAATTGAGGACTTCCTACCAAGGTACGGCGGGTGATAAAGATGAATGAAGGGTTGAGAAACAGGTTAATATTGAAACTAAAGTTCGTGCATCTAGGCTCGTCACTACTTCACGTGGGCTCTGGGAAAGCTGAGGGAGAGCTCCTAAAGGTAGTTAGGGTACGTAGCAGTGAGGGAAAACAGCTGTTCATAATTCCCTCACATAGTATTAAGGGCGTCCTTAGGAGAGTTAGCGAACTCATCGCGAAATCAACAAGTATTGAGAAGGAGGGATTAGAGTACTCCCTAATAAGGGCTCACTGCGAATTAGAAGGTGAGGGGGTAAGGCATATCTGTAGCGATGATGAGGACCTTAAAACAATAAACGACTATATTAATGGGATCCTAAGCAATGAATCTTTAGCGCGTAAATACATACCTCCCGACTCCCTTGATAGTATAAGAGAAGCATTTGAGAGTGAAGGCATTAAAGGCACAGCGGAATTGGAGCCCATTGTAGCTCACAAATGCCCGTTATGCAATCTATATGGGGGCCCCGGCCTCGGCGGCAAAATACTAGTAAATGACATAGTACTGGAGGGAGCATCTACATTCATTATCAGTAGAACAAGTATCGAAAGAGCCTCAGGCAAAGTTAGAGAAGGGGCACTCTTCACCGTTGAAGCTCTAAATATCCCGGAATTCATAATCACGCTGATCGTTGAGAACATCACCCCCGGAAGCATTGAATCCTTAATACTTGCTGGAACACTGAAATGGCTCACGAACATAGGTGTGAGCTTCGGAGGGATGAAAAGCGTGGGAATGGGGCACTACGTACTGAGCAGTAGCGAGTCGCGTGGGGTACTAATAAACTATAACGAGGAGACAGGGAACGTCGAGGAATTTCTGGAGAGGCTAGTGAATCCGCTTAGATACGTTGATGAAGGAGTTAACATTGAGGAAATCATAGAGGTTTTAATGGCGCGGTAAATTCCTTAGGGTCGTTAGCGGAGCGTGCGTGACTCAGTAGCCTGCATTATTTGCTTTTAGGGTTCGTTCTTTCGGAGTGGATAGCGAGTTATTAATTTTGTTGGCTGGTCTTAAGGGCTTTTTATTTAAGGGAAAAGCTAAAAGGTTGGGTGTAAGATTTTTGTGTGATTACCTGATGAAGGTAATGACATTTTCAAACCCAGGTAATTTTAAGAGGTATTCTGAGGTGTTTTACCGTGTTTACGTGCCTTCCGTAGGGAGTGCTCAGTCGCGTGAGTCTGTTGTCGTGGCCACGAACTTCGGTTCACTAGCTATAACCGCCGCTAATCTCTACAAGCACCTTGAGCCTGAGGGCGAAGGAGACGGGTATCGATTTTTCCTAGGTTTGTTAGTGCCTATAACGTTGTCGCAGTCACTTCTCAACGCTGAGGAGGTATGCTCGTTTTTCTCTAGCGAAGGTGGTGAGGGGCCTAGATGCCTAGCATCAAAGGTAATTGAGGAGCTAGCGAATAAGGCACGTTCCTGGTGTGAGGATCCGAAGAAGGAGGAGCGTCTTAAGAAGGTAGTGAGCAGTAAGGAGGTTCTAGTGCCGAAGATAGAGATCCGTAGCTCAGCAAGCGGACGCGAGCATGCCGTGCATAGTGACGTTAAGCGTACGTTGCCCGCTGTGGAGTTTACTGAATGCAACCTCGATGTCGAGGTTCTTGGGAAGGAGGAAGGGATGTGGGAGGTCAAGGGAGTTATGGGTGTTGCTATAGTTCCGCTGACAGGTAGCTTTAAGCTTAGTAATGGTAAGATGCTTTTGTTTAGGGAGGCAACGAGGAACGTTATCCAGACCTACAGTGAATTAGCACTAGCAACTTACCTGCAGGCCGTAAGGGAGTTACTCCACGAAGCCATAGAGAGGTTACTCGGAACCTCGCAAAGCCCTGAGGATAACGTGCGCTTACTCGTGGACACGTCGTACGGCCTAAACAGCGCCACGATCGCGATGTTCCACGCCGTAACGAAGTCATTGCCGCTAATCCGCTACGAGATACTGAGGCACGGCACCAAGGAGCCTGAAGTGTTATTCTATAACAGCGACCCAGCCATAGGACTTAATCCCTCGAACTCACTTGAACAAACAGCTAAGAACAACATCAGCTACTACTACGTCCACAGGAAAGCAGGGTCACTAAAGCTGGTTATGGAGGAAGTAGAGGACATAATCCTAAGCGACAACGCCGAGAACTCAGGAGGCCATGAGACCCCCCACCGCAAGGTGTTACGGGGCCTATACCTACTAAGCCTAGGCCTAATACCGTGGGGGCTATACGAGGTCGAAACAGCTAGTGAGATCAGCAAGCACGGGGACTGGGGCAACGTCCTGGAGTACGAGACCAAAGAGAAGGAAGGAGAGATAGAGATCCGTTATAAACCAGCATCCCAACAAATAACGCCACAGCTAGCCCAGAAGGAGATCCTAGGGCTCTGGCTAGCCGCCCTAACCAAGGAAAGCGTGAGCAGACTAATCGAAAGTAACGGATCCGGCGAGCAACTAGCGATTAAGGAGATACCGCTCCCTGAATGCCGAAGCAATGTGGAGGGCAAGGACGACGCAGTAAGATGCTACAACATCAGGGAACTAAAGAGGAAAATTGCCGAGAGCAACAGCCCCAAAGACGTCACCCAAGAATGGTGGGTATCATTCATTAACGAAGTCATAGGGGCCGTAGCTGGGGTTGTGTTCGAGTATGAGGCCGACGTGTGGCTGAAAAATCCAGCACGAAGCCTGCGTCACCTAATCCCGCAAGAATATATTAAGAAGGAAGTAAGTTCACTCAATGAACTGATTAATTATGTCTGCCCCGAGAACGAGGAAATGTGTTGCTTACCGAACAAGGATGTAAGGTTAAACGAGCAGGAAGAAATACGGCACGTAATAGCCCACGCAGGACTAACCACCGTACACCCCCACGTGAGGTTCCTGCTGGAAAAGAGGGACGGGAGGAACTACTCACTCAAGTGGTTCTGCATAATGCGGTCATTCCCGTTCGATGAACTCAAGAAGAAAATCCAATAAACTAAAACACACCAGCCCGAAGAACTCAAGCGGTGGCGCGTTATGGGCGGGTTGGTCGCTGTTAGGGTCTTGGTTCGCTTCACCGTTAAGGAGGACTTTAGTGTTCCGGGCTTCACCGCTAGGTTCGTTAAGTCCTCCTTGATCACCGCTGACCGCTACGGCGTTCTTAAGTCGTTACTGCTTGGTGGCGGGGCTAATAAGCCGGTTGGGCTGACGCCCGTCATGCGGGGCGCCGCACCCATACTTAAGGACGGTGAGGCCGTGCTGAGGGCGGGTGAGGCCTACTGGGTTAGGGTCGGGGTCGCCGGGGGCGAGGAACTCGCGACCCTAGTACCTGACGTGGTCATGGACGCCTTCAGCACCGGCGTGACCGAGTGCCTAGGCATGGAGGTGGAGGCCGACGCGCTCGACTCACCGCCAGGACCGCAGCCAGCGGTAATCCACGTGAGGACCATAACGCCAGCAATAATCAAGGCAACAACCCCCGACGGCGGGAGCGTAACCATAACCACCCCAACACTCAAGGAAATACTCGCATCACCCCTAAGAGTCCTAGGAAGGATCCTATGGGAAGCGTACGGAATGAACATACCCACAGCATGGGCATGGAGAATCACGAAATACTACGCACAAACAAAAAACAAAACAAAAACCACCAAAGTAAAAATCAAAGAAAACCTAAAACCAATAACAGCAACCCACGGCGAATGGACCTACACAGCAACAGCAAAGATGCCCACCTACCTAAAAGCAACACTACACAAAACACTAACAATAGCAAAAACAGTAGGCATAGGAAAATCCAGAGGAATAGGCTTCGGACAAACCCAAATAAAAACAAAACCACTAAACACATAACCAAACCAACACCACACCTCAAGAAAGCTTAAAGCAAAAACAGCAACCCCCACAACACCCTCCTAACCCCAATAAACACCTTCCATCCCCCACTATACTACGACATCACCACAGCCGTAACCCCCGACCCACCAAATCCCCAAAACTCTTTCTATTCCCTTATATGGGATCTCTATGAGCTGAAGACGAACGTGAACTTCCGCCACATAATACTTTCTATTCCCTTATATGGGATCATATTTTTTCGTCAATGCCGGTATATATTGAGATCGGGCGGATGCTTTCTATTCCCTTATATGGGATCGTCTTCGCGTTCTTCATGTCCCTAGCGATCCCGAGGCGTGCGCTTTCTATTCCCTTATATGGGATTCGCGGAGGCATGGGTTTACATGGCGTTCAAGGAGGTGGGGCTTTCTATTCCCTTATATGGGATTTTAGGAAGTTTTCGGCACCAGTACATCCTAGGATGTACTTTATCTTTCTATTCCCTTATATGGGATTCTTCTGGGCTTACAGGATCCTTGAGAATGTTGGCAATGACCTTTCTATTCCCTTATATGGGATTCGTACGTATGCATAGTCAGCGAGCCCGAAACCGTGGAGGTGGAGCTTTCTATTCCCTTATATGGGATTCCTCCCACAACCCCATATAGACGTAAGGCGATAAAGACATCTTTCTATTCCCTTATATGGGATTGGTGGGGTTATCGGGGTCGGGGAACGCGCGGTTCCACACCACTTTCTATTCCCTTATATGGGATTAAGTTTGTTAGAGTTTACGGAATGTCTGATGACCTAGCTACTTTCTATTCCCTTATATGGGATTAATAAGCCAGAAGCATCACAGCAAGCTTTGAAGTAATTTAACTTTCTATTCCCTTATGTGGGATTTCACGTGGTTTGGTTTTTTGTTTTTCTTGTTGTTTGTTTTGTTTGTTTTTATTTATGTTTTGTGTTTTCTTTGTGCTTGATGCGCTTATTTTGAGGGTTCTTCAAGGGCAATCGTAACATCATTATGTATTATGGTGGGCTTTAAAAGCTATGTTACGATGATCCACGCGTGGCAAGCACTTAAGAACTTTTCGCTACCCACAATCCACCAAAAGAGAACACACCAACGTAACGCTACGATG
>Ga0256914_1003474_pt1 | contig 12412 bp, 8 predicted proteins | sample HulkmetaG_FD_191571 | JGI IMG/M metagenome (GOLD analysis project Ga0256914, IMG submission 191571) | Hydrothermal chimney microbial communities from Main Endeavour vent field at the Juan de Fuca Ridge, Pacific Ocean - Hulk | ecosystem: Environmental > Aquatic > Marine > Hydrothermal vents ...
GACCGGGTTGCGGCAGTTCTGGACCACGGCTGAAGCAAGGGAACCAAGGAAGATGCGCCGGATGGTGGGGCTGGCCGTGCCGGTCATGGTGATGAGATCATGGTAACGGGCCTCGTGAAGGATGGCTTCCAGGCGTGATTCGGCCGCCTCCACCAGGTGCTCGGTCTCGGTGTCGAAAAAGTGATTTTCCAGCCACTGCTCGAGCCACCGGTCACTGGCCTCGATCTCGGCGTGACTGCAGTCTGCATGCAGGAGATGGAGAAAGGTGATCCTGGGCTGCCCGGCCGTGGCCATGGCCTCCAGCAGGGGAAGGAGACCGTCCAGTTCCCGCGGAAAGAGAAACGGCACCAGGATCCGCTCGCAAAGCAGGGTTCCGACAAAACGCACGGCTATGACGGGACAGAGGACATTGGCGACCACCTGGTCAAGTTCCCGCTGGAAAGCCAAGGGATTACGGCCCACCGGATAGCCGAGAACAATGCAGTGGGCATGGTTGTATTCGGCGGCCGCCACGATACCCGAGGTCCGGCTGTCATAAACGACCTCTCTGAGGAGAGAATATCCCAGGCTCCTGACCTCGTCCTCTTCCGGCAGAAAGAGGGAATCCAGTTCCTCTGGGGCCAGCCTGCCCCGCTCCGACTTGCTGAAAACCCGCACCGCCATGGGCAGGGCATGGTAATGATGGGCCAGGATGGTGGCGATGCGGGCCAGGCCGCGGTTGGTGGCAAAATGGAAACTTTCGAAAACCACCACGCCCCTCGGATTGGCAGCCGGCTGCAGCGGACTGCCGTTCCAGGGCGCCAGGCTGATACCTTCCGGACTGCGAAGCCAGGCCCGGCAGGTCCGCGGACCGCGGTCACCGCAGGACGGGTGCACAGCGGTCCGGCCGGCTGTTTCCCCGGCCTTTTCCAGACAGAAGTGGGCCAGTGGCGGCCCGACGAGCTCGGACAAGATGACGCCGGCCAGGACCACCGGCGTGATCACCGTGGCCCATTTCCCAAGCTGGGGATCACTGCTGATCATGAAGATCAGTCCGATGGCCACCCCGGCCTGGGGGATCAGGGCCAGGCCCAGGTACCGGCGCACCGGCAGGGAGGCACCTGACCAGAACGCGCCCAGCCAGGTACCGAGGTATTTTCCCGCGATACGGACGACAAAGTAGACAAGTCCCACCCAGCCGGCGAGTTGCAGGGCCGACAGGTCCAGGTGGACACCGGCCAGGGTGAAGAAGAGGACATACACCGGCGGCTCGAAGTTGTTGATGGCCCGGAAAAGGCGTACATCCCGTTCCGCCCGGTTGATGATGGTGAAACCAGCCACCATGCCGGCCAGGAGCGGTGAAAGGTGGAGGAGACGGGTAACCTCGCCGCCCAGGAGAAGCAGGGCCAGGCCACCGGTGAGCATTTCGCTCCTGTTGTGCAGTTTGTGGAGTATGCCATCGATACTGAGCCCCATCAAGAGCCCCATGCCCAGGGAACAGCCGATCTCCACCAGGGACCCTGCCACAGCCGCCAGGGGCGAGACATCTCCCTGTCCGACCAACTGATGGGCAGCGGCCAGGGCCATGCCGAAGATCATGATGGCGATCCCGTCGTCCACTGCCACCACCGCCATCAGGGTGGAGGTGAGTACACCCCTGGCTCCGGTCTCCCTGACCACATGCAGGACAGCGGCCGGTGCCGTGGCCACGGACACCGCGCCCAGGAGCAGGGCCAGGACAAACCGGTCCAGAACTCCGGCCTCTCCCCGACCCACCAGCAGACTGGTGACAAAAGTGGCCAGCATGACCAGGACAAAGGCGGCCACGGCCTGAACCACGGCGATGTATCCCACGTCACGGGCCACCTGCCCCAAGCGGCGCAGTTCGATATGCTCGCCAATGCCGAAGGCGATGAGCATGAGCGCGATCTGGGTGAAATGGTCGAGCTGGTGACCAACCGTGTCAACGGTCAGGATACCGAAACAGGAGGGCCCGAGCACCAGGCCGGCCACAATGAATCCGGTCACCGAGGGCAGGCGGACGAGCTGACAGAGCTTGGCGACCAACAGGCCGACGGCCAGGAGGATGGCTATGCCCAGGGTCGGTTCATGGATCATGGTTTCCGGCCGATACCTGTCAGGTCTTCCAGGGTGATCCGGACAAGCTCCTGCATGTTGTGTCGTTCCTGGTCTACCAGATGTGGATCATCCCCCTGCAGGGCCTGGAAAAATCGTTCGCACACCATCCGCTTTTCCCGGTCCCAGGATGCCGTGAGCCCCATCTTGGTTCTGCAGCGCGGTGCCCCGTTCTCCTGGTCCGGATAGTCCCGCCGGCCATGGGCCCAGTTGATCACATGGCTGTAGAAGAGAAACACACGGTCCAGGAGGATATAGAGGAGCTGACTGGATCTCACCGGCCCGACCTGGAGCAAATGGCGGTCCAGGCGCATTCCCAGGAGCCTGGTGCCGGCAAGCAGGTCCCTGCCCTTGAAATGGGTGGCTGCCGCTCCCAAAATACCGCCAAGGGCTGCAAAGGCACCGAATGAAGTGCCAAAGGTCGCTGCATCCAGCCCGATCCCGGCAGCAGCCCCGCCCAGGGCACCGGCCAGGAGAAGCTGCCGGCCGCTGAGACCGAGAAATTCCCAGGTCTTTTCTGCAAACAGGTCTTCCTCGAGGATGGAATGGGGCGGCAAGCGGAGGTTGAAGATATTGTGCTTGTACAGCCTGCGTATACGGTCAAAGGTCTGCTGCTCCTGCCTGCGCACGGTATCGGTGAACCGGGTCAGCATCCTGGTTCGCAGTTCCTCTTCCCTGCCCTCCGGACAGGACGCACTGCGGCGGTAGGAGAGGACAGCGACCAGGAAATCGACGACCAGCTCCGCAGCCTGGTGAATCCGCCGCTGCCAGTCGGCCTGGAAGGCTTCGATCACCCTGACCAGGACCGGTTCCAGCTCCTGATCGATGGGCTTGAGACTTTCCAGGAGGGAAATCCGTTCCAGATAGGTGGCCCGGTTGGCGTTGAAAACCCGGATGGCATTGAAGTGCTTACGGAACTCTTCCTGCCATCTGGGCAGCCAGGTGGTATCGTCTTCCTTGCAGTTGATAATGGCCAGGCGCGGTCGGCCGGTGAGGCGGAGAATCTCCATCTCTGCCCGATCCACGCTGCGCAGAGGCCTGGAACCGTCCACCACGAAGATGATGCTCGCTCCCTGCAACAGCGGGGCAAGGAGGGCGCAGTCGTCGTGAAAGGCCGGATCGTCCCGGTGCGACCTGATGAAGCGCGCCAGCAGGTCTGGTTCGTCTCCATGTTCCTGCATCCACCGCAGGGTCTTGCCGGGATTCTGAAACCCCGGCGTATCGATAAATGCGATAACTTCCTGCCCGTCGATGCGCACCGGAAAACGTCTGCATTCGGTGGTCTCGCCCGGCTCGGGACTGACCCGGACCGAGTCATCCTCTGCCAGGGTGGAGAGGACAGCGGACTTGCCCTCGTTGGGATGACCGACCACGGCGAATTCCGGGACCAGACCGCTCATGACCTGACCAGCTCCCGGATATACAGTGCAGGATCAGCCAGGCTGGCCAGCCTGGTCTGCCAGATCTGCCGATCCCGCGTCTTCACCGGGGTGAACATGGTGTCCGCCCGGGGCCTGCCCACCAGGAGGAGGGTAAGCTCGCTGTCAGTGCCGAGAAGGTCACGCAGGGAGGCAAGAAAGGTCAGGGTCTCCCGAATTGGCGGCAGCCAGCTCTCCTGGAGGAGGAGGACGTCCAGTACCCCTGGTACCTGGCGCAGAAACGAGGCCACCGACTCCAGAGCCTGGTCACTGTCATCGAAAAACCTGAGGTCCATTTTTCGATCACCGAGCAGCGGGCCGGCATGCTCCCTGAAAACAGGCAGGGAAAACTGTTCCTCCAGGTCAGCCGGTACCAGAAGAAGAAGCCGCTGCTCTCCTGCCAGGCCCGGTTTCTCTGGCTGTTCGTCGGCCCTTTCAGCCGAATCGGCAGGAGCCGGAGAAGGGGATGCTTCCTGACCGTTCCTGTTCCATGCTGCCTGACCGGAATCCCGGTTCCGGCTTTCGGCCCGGGTCGCCAGGGACGGTGTCCGCATTCTCCGCAAAACCCGGCGAAACCGGCTGTGACTGAAATCCAGGCCAGCCAGCAGAACATGCAGACGGAACCATCCCAGGAAGAAGAGCAGCAGACGGGGCAACAGTCCGTAGCAGAGCAACGCAAGGCAGAGAAAGGGCCACCAGGATACCAGGTCGATCGTGCTCAGATGATAGATGCCCTCCTTGAGGACAAGGCGTGATCCCCTGATCTGTTCCAGGGTGGGATAGCCGCTGCCTTCCCCGAGCAGCCAGCTCCAGGGCAGGGCCAGCAGAGCGGCCAGCCGATGGACTGCAGCGGCAGAGAGATCCAGGCTGGACTGCCAGCCAAAAGCGATATCGGTCACCGCCACCTTGAACAGCAGGACCGACAGCAGCCCCAGGTTGTAGGTGATCCCGAAGAGCTGGAGCAGGGAAAAAAAGGGCCACAGGACCAGGCGGCCATATCGATGGCCTCCGATGCGGAACGTGGCCAGGGCGGCCAGCAGGGCATGCCGACGACCTGCAGAAAGATGGCCCATTGCCGCGCCATGCAGCTTCCGCACCATCCGGAAAAACATCCTGGAGAGCAGGCCGGCGAGCAGAGGGAAAGACGTCCCGGCCTGGCCCAGCAGGCTTCGATAGGCAAAGGCCAAGGCCAGCAGCGCCAGAAGAATGAGCTGACTGCCCACAAAAAGACTGAGAAAGACGGCCACGTTGATCGGCTGCCGGCCGGAGTAGGTCAGGAATCCCCAGGCAAGGGAGCCTCCCAGGATCAGGCCGCTTACAGCCATGGCCAGAAAACACAGCCGGTACACCTCCAGCCAGAGCTGTCCAGGAAGAAGAGCCGGACCCTCTTCCTTGTTGTCGCTGGTGCGCCTGGCCTGCAGCCAGACACCGAGGAGCAGGACATCGGCTGCCCGGCCCGGCGGCGGTTCTTCCCTGATGTTCCGGACATAGATATCCCGATCCCGCCGGATCAGCTCTTCGTCGGCCTTGTCCTGATCCAGAATCGAAAAATACTCAAAATCGATGCAATCAGCCAGGGACCAGGAAGTTTTCTCCTTCACTTCTTCTTGTCTTTCTTTCTTTTCTTGCCCTGTTTTCTTTTCTTCCCGTCCTTTTTCTTCTTTTTCTTTTTCTCTTGGTTAGAGGCTGCGGTCCGATCCTCGCCGCCAGCTTTTCTTTTCTTCTTGTTGCTGGCTCCTTGTTCTCTGCAGACCTCCTCTTCCTTTTCGGTCCGGGCCTTGCACTGCAGCCGGATCAGCACCGGGCACCGTTTGCAATACTTGTTCTTTTTGCGAAACTTGCCGCAACACCTGGATTTTGGTTTTTGCTTTTTCTTTTTCTTCTTCTTTGCCATGACTCCATCAGGTTTCAAAAGCTGAAATACACATCGTTCATGAGCAAAGGGGAAAACCGGAGGCACGGCCTCGGCAGTGCCTCCGGACCAGACACCCCGACGACTGATCAGTTGGTCTTCATCGTCTCTGTGGCGCTTTGTTCCTGCGTATTGCCGTCTGTGACATCCAGCAGTTCCACTGTGAAGATCAGCAGCGAGCCAGGCTCGATCACCGGCGGTACACCTCGGTCGCCATAAGCCAGATCCGGCGGGATGTACAGTTCGTAGGTCGATCCAGCCTTCATCAGCTGCAGGGCTTCTGCCCATCCGGGAATGACCTGGCCGACCTGGAACTCGACCGGTTCGTTTCGTTTGTAGGAGCTGTCGAACTCGGTCCCGTCCAGCAGGGATCCCCGATAGTGGACACGAACCGTATCACCGGTTGTAGGTCTCTTGCCCTGACCCTCCTTGACCACCTTGTACTGGAGACCGGAAGCAGTGGTCTTCACCCCTTTCTTCTTCCCGTTTTCCTTGAGAAATGCATCTGCCTTGGCCCGGTTCTGCTGGCCCAGTTCAAGGGTCTTTCTGATCTGCTTCTCCTGTTGCCGGGCAGCAAACTTCTGCTGAACATCTGCAGCCTCATCCGGACTCATCAGCCCCTTCCTGCCGGCATAACCGTCATCGATTCCCTGCTGAATCACCTCAAGATCGAAACCTTCCTCGAGGCTCTTCAGGTAGCCGCCCAGGTCGTAGCCTATCGCATAGCTGAGTTTCTGAATGTCTGTCTTCAACGGTGAAGGAGAGGGCTCCCCACCCAGGGCCGGGCCGCTGAAAAGCAGAAACCCAGCCACTGCCACAATGATCGTTTTCATACAATTCTCCCTACATTCTGAGGTGTTGTTGATTTTCAGGCAGGACCTGAGATGGCATCTTCTGCTGCACCCTAAACCATTCAGAACAAAAACACGACCTTTTTCATTTTCTGCCCGGATTCCTTTCCTTCACCCAAGTCGCTCAGGCACCTCCGCTTCCTCCAGTCCCCACCACCAGCATCAACCCCGACCAGCCATGAAGCGGGGTTACAGCCGTCCGGCTTGTTACAATTTGGTAATTGAAAACGTGTCCCGGATAATTTGCTTTTATTTAAATATGTTAACATATTTATTTGAATATTTCGGATTTCAAAACAATGAAATAGATAAATAATCGGAATTCCGGAATCTACAGAGAAATAAATTATTTTTTTCTTTGAAAATCAATAGATAAAATAGGAGACATGTAGATTTTTCGATTCTGGCAGAGGGAATGCAGTGGCAGGGTCATCGGATGAATTTTTTACGTATTTTCAACATCAAGGACGATGGCCATGCGACAGACACGATTGACCACTCTCTATGCCGGATTTCTCCTGCTTGCCCTGCCCGCCCTTTCTCTGGCGGACACCTTTTGTATCCATACAACAGAAGAGTTGAAGGCCGCTTTGGAAACAGCCGCCACCAACCAGCAGAACGATGAAATTCGCATCCCTGACGACGCGATTCTCGATCCAGTCATACCACACTATGAGACCGGGTATGACCTGGTGATCGAAAACGGGTATGACTGGGATTGCCGTGAGCGGCTCTATGAACCGGACAACCGTTCTGTTCCGAAACAGCCTGAGTTCAAGTCAGCTCTTCCGGATGAACCGCAGCTTGTCACCAGCGGGCCGGTACCGCCTCCCCAGGCAAAAATGAAGACAAAAACCGTCCTGGACGTCAGCGGTGGAGCCATGACCCAAAAGGTCCTGGGTGTACCGGCATTCTTCTGGCATCACGGCTGCGGCCCCACGGCAGCGGCTATGCTTCTGGCCTATTGGGACGTACGTGGCATGCCCAACCTGCTGGATGGGGATGGACGAGTGCAAAGTAACGTCAACGAGAACATAGCCTCATCGGCCCATTACAACGAATACAGTCTGCCACGGGACGACCGGATCGAGGTGCAACCGGATTATTCGGAACTCAACCCGGCAAACACCCATGCAGACAACTCCATCGCCGATTTCATGCACACCTCGTGGAGTTCGGAGAATCTCCGTTACGGCTGGACCTGGGCCAGCGATGTCCTGCCGGCCCTGCGGGCTTACACCACCTTCCGGGACAACTCATACGACTCGGTCCGCTATGACATGTACTACTGGGCAGACGGCTCGATGTCCTGGGATGTTCTGGTGCGGGAAATAGATCAGGGCCGGCCCATGATTTTCCTCGTGGACTCGGATGCTGACGGCTGGACAGACCACATGATCACAGCCATCGGCTACAACTCGGCCACTGGTGAATATGCCTTTCGCGATACCTGGTCCTCAGCTGTCCGGTGGGCCAAATTCCGGGAGATGAGCACCAGCTATCCCTGGGGAATTTATGGCGGCTGGTCCTATGACCCAGGTTTTGCACCCCTGGAGCCTCCGCCTCCGCCGGATTCACCGACACAGGAAGAGACGGCTCAGGAAGAAGAGAGCGAGCCTGAACAGAACGTGGAACAGGCCACGCCCCAACAATCATCGGCTAGTCCGGCGCAACAACAGGCCATCATGATCGTGATCAACAGGTTCCTCCTCAAGTAGGCCACCGATTTCCTCCTGGGCATGATGCCCAACCCCGGGTGCGGTACCGATCCAATCGGTACCGCACTTTTTTTCGGGCCGTCCAGCGCAGTGGGAAATTGGCTATCCTGGTCTCCGCAGCAGGGCAAAGCGGCTGTCGAGCTTCCAGAACCAGATGGCTATCTGCTGTTGAAAGAGAAAGGCCAGGGCCACCTCCATGGCGACCTGGGTATCAAAGGCCGTCACTGCCAAACTGATGGCAATGGCCAGGTTGCGCAGCAGACCGTTGAGAAACAGGGTCATGCCGTCGGCCTGGTCAAAGAAATTTCTGGCCAGCAGGATAAGCATGGCACTGACCAGAAAATAGAAAAAAAACAGGCTGGCCAGGGCCTGGAAAAGTAATCCTGGATGACTGAAAATCATCTTCGATTTCAAACTCATGGAGGTAAAAAGGATATACATCAGTCCCCAGGAGCTGAACCCGGGAAGCAAGGGCTTGATCTCTTTCTTGAAGGTCTGGGGCGGGTAGCGACGCAACAACAGCCGGTAGGTGTACATACCCATGACCAGTGGAATAAAGACCACCAGGGTGATGGTCCGGCCCACCTGCCAGAGATCCACCTCAACCAACCGTCCAGCCAGAAGATACAGATAGAAAGGGGCCAGCAGGGAACCGAGAAGCAGATTGACGGCAGTCAGCTTGAGCGATGCCCGGACATTGCCCTGGAACATCATGGTCAGGGCGACCACCATGTTGCCCCCGGGAATGACCGAGACGATCACCAGGCCGGTGAACAGCTCAGGACTGGAGGCCAGCAGCAGCCTGCCGACCAGAAAGGCGATGAATGGCAGGGCCAGGAAATTGATTCCCAGGTTGAGTGCCATGAGGCGGTACTCGGTAAACCGGGCAAGCTCCTCGAACCGGATACCGATCATGGCCGGATAGACCATCAGAACGGAAACCGGCAGAATCAGAGTTTTCAGCGGCGAGGTATCGAAAAAATAGCCGGTAAGCAGACCGGCCGTGATCATCGCAGGGATGACATAGAGCAGGTTTCTGGCCGGAAAAGTGATCAATCTGCGCATGTTCACGGGATCACCAGAGTGATGCCGGGATTGGCCCGATTGAGATCCCGGTCCCCGGACAGGAAGGGAAACCGGCGCAACATCTGGCGCCCCGGCCCGGTCCTGCGGCTGAATTCCTCGCCGGGGAGGAAATCGCTGATCGCCCGCTGCTCCTTGAGAAAGGCCAGCTGCCGCCGCACCTCGGCACGGATGGCCCCACCCTTGCCGCTGGACCCATAACCGTGAATAAGCCGCAGGACCCGGTATCCCTCGTGCCTGGCCTGCTGCAGTTCCTGCTGCAGCCTCAGCAGGGCCTGGGGAACCGTGGGCATGCCCTGCTCCAGGTTGACCGTACGCAGGAGAGGCTGCCGCAGCGGCTGGTTCCGGGGTGTCATCCGGGAACCGCAAAAGGGACAGGCAACCAGACGGCTGTCCACAGTATTGCCGCAGATCTCGCAGGGAAGCCCCATCATGCTACCTTCGGCGAACATCGATGACCTCGGGCATCTGCTGAAGATGTTTCTGCAACCGGTGCAGGTGTCCCAGGTCGGCGACCTCCAGGAGAACCGAGAGCTCTGCCACGTTCTCCTTGGTTGTCCTGGCATTGAGCTCAACGATATCGGCATCATCGGCACTGATCAGACTGCTGATATCGGCCAGGAGGTTCTTTCGGTTTTCCGCCCTGATAAACAACTCGCTCCGGTGTTTTGCCGCCTTTCCCCGGGCCCAGGTCACATCGATCCACCGGTGGGGGTCCGTAGCCCGCAGGTTGGGACAGTCCACCTTGTGGATGGAGATCCCCCGTCCGGTGGTGATGAAACCGACGATCTCGTCACCAGGCACCGGTCTGCAGCATTGGCTGACCCTGACCAGCATATCATCCATGCCGTCGATACAGATCCCCTGCTCGGTCTCGGTAATCCGTTGGGGCTCCGGCAGGCTCTTCTTTTCCAGCCGTTCGGCCTGACGATCTTCCTCCTGTCGTGCATCCTCCGGTTCCAGGGCCCGCTTCAGGTGCTCCAGGGTAATACTGCCGCTCCCGACCTTGGCCAGCATGTCATCCAGGGAGTTGCAGCGCAGCTTCTTGAGCAGAAGGCGGATATGGCCGCTCTTGATCAGCTTCTTCAGGCTGACATCATGCTTTCGCAGTTCCCGTTCACAGATCTCCCGGCCCAGCTTCAGGGCCTTTTCCTTTTCCTCACGTCGCAACCAGTGCCGGATACGCTGCCTGGCACGGCTGGTCTTGACCAGCTGGAGCCAGGCCCGCTTGGGATGCTGTTTCTTTGAGGTGATGATCTCGACCACATCACCGTTCTGCAGCTCGTATTTCAGCTGCACCAGGCGGCCGTTCACCTTGGCCCCGGTACAGGTATCGCCAACTGCCGAGTGGATGGAATAGGCAAAATCGATGGGCGTCGATCCCCTGGGCAGGCCCCGCACCTCGCCGTTTGGGGTCAGGACGTAGACCTCTGGCTCGAAAAGCTCGCCCCGCACCGACTCGAGAAATTCGCCCGGATCCTCCACCTTTTGCAGGGTCTGGACCAGGTGCTTCAGCTCCCTGAACAGCCGGGCATCGTTGTTGGAGATCTTTTGCCCTTCCTTGTATGCCCAGTGGGCCGCGATGCCTTCCTGGGCCACCCGGTCCATCTGTTCAGTCCGGATCTGGATCTCGATGAAATGTCCCCGGGGACCGACCACCGTGGTATGCAGGGACTGGTAATTGTTGGCCTTGGGTGCGCTGATGAAATCCTTGATCCGGCCCGGAACGGGTGTCCAGTCCGCATGCACGGTCCCCAGGGCCTCGTAGCACTCCTTGACCGTCTTGACGATGATCCGGAAGGCCACCTTGTCGTAGACCCGTTCCAGGGGGATGTTCTGAACCACCAGCTTCTTGTAGATGGAGTAGAGGTGCTTGGGCCGGCCGATGATCCGCACCGGGTGGATATTGTTCTTTTTCAGCTTGTCATAGAGAATGGAAATCACCTCGTCCACATAGGCCTGCCGCTCGGCCAGGGAGCTTTCCAGCCTGGCAGTCAGGTTGGCATACTCCACCGGGAAGAGGTACTTGAAGGAGAGATCTTCCAGCTCCCGTTTCATCCAGTCGATACCGAGCCTGCTGGCCAGCGGCGCATAGAGATCCATGGTCTCCCTGGCCACCTGACGGCGACGTTCCTCGTCTGCGCTTTCCAGGGTGATCATATCCTGGAGGCGATCGGCCAACTTGACCAGCAATACCCGGATGTCGGCGCCCATGGCCAGAAAGAGCTTGCGGATATTCTCTGCCTGATGGGCCAGCCTGGAGTCGTAGTGGACATTGGTGATCCGGGTGGTGCCGTCCACGATATTGGCCACATCGTGACCGAACCGTTTTTCCAGCTCCTCGAATGTGGCGACGCCCTCTTTCAAGGTACCGTGAAGCAGACCGGCCACGATGGTGTCCCGGTCCAGCTTCATGGACGCCAGGGTGATGGCGACCTCCAGAAGATGTTGAAGGTAGGGCTCTCCGGAAATGTGGGTGGCATTGCCGTGCCGTTCCCGGACAAACTCGTACGCCTTTTTCAGCGGCTTGAGGTCGACCCCCTGCAGATAGCTGAGGGTTATGGCGAGCAGTCCGTAGACGTCCGACATCGCCTCTCCCCTACAGTTCCTCCAGGGCCCTGTGTATCATATCGGCAGTCTCGGCCGCGGCCCGGTCAAAGTCCAGCATCATGGTCTCCCCGGTGGCCCGGAGCCGCAGCTCCACCTGTCCCTCCTGTTCAAAGGTCCTGCCCATGGTGATCCGGTACGGGATACCGATCAGATCGGCATCCTTGAACTTGGAACCCGGTCGCTCGTCCCGGTCGTCGTAGAGGACCTCGACACCCAGCTCCCGGAGGTCCTGGTAGAGCTGTTCGGCAGCCCGGCAGGTCTCCTCGTTCTTCAGGCTCAGGTTGAGGATGATCACCTGGAAGGGAGCCAGGGGAAGAGGAAAGACAATGCCGTTGCGGTCGTGGTTCTGCTCGATGGCCGCTGCCACGACCCGGCTGACGCCGATACCGTAACAGCCCATGACAAAATACTTCTCCTCTCCGTCACGATCCTGGAAGGTCGCCTTCATGGCCTGGGAGTAACTGGTACCCAGTTTGAAGATGTGGCCCACCTCGATACCCTCGGTCAGCCGCAGGCTGCCGGAACAGAGGGGGCAGGGATCATCGGTGGTGATCTGGCGCAGATCGCCGTACAGATCGGGGGTGAAATCCCGTCCCGGCACCACGCCTTTGAGGTGGTATCCCTTTTCATTGGCCCCGCACACCGCCGAGGCCATCTGCATGACCTCCTGATCGGCCACTACCCGGATACCGATATCCACCGGTC
>Ga0256914_1003475_pt1 | contig 12411 bp, 9 predicted proteins | sample HulkmetaG_FD_191571 | JGI IMG/M metagenome (GOLD analysis project Ga0256914, IMG submission 191571) | Hydrothermal chimney microbial communities from Main Endeavour vent field at the Juan de Fuca Ridge, Pacific Ocean - Hulk | ecosystem: Environmental > Aquatic > Marine > Hydrothermal vents ...
TGTGGCAATTTTTGCCCCTCCAATCACCGCCACCGCCGGATGAGACGGGTGTGTACGAACACGGGACAATGTTTCCACCTCTCGCACAAGTTGCATGCCGGCAAATGACGGCAAACATGCGGCAAGCTCCACTACGGATGCATGAGTGCGGTGGCAAACACTGAACGCATCGTTAACAAATATATCAAAGTTTTCTGCAATCTCCGCCGCCAATGCCTGTCGCTCCGTCACCTCCGCACTTGTCTCTCGCGCATCAAAACGAACATTTTCCAACAGCACCAAGGCGTCCTGCCGTGTTCCGGCACATACCGTCGCCACATGCTCCCCACGATACGCATCGGCGAACACCACGTCCCGTCCCAAAATCCGTGCAATATCGTCGCTTAACTGCGCCAAAGAAAGGTCTTCACTCGCCTGTCCCCGAGGGCGTCCCATATGCCCCAACAGCGCCACGTTCGCCCCCTGCGCAATGAGCGTATCCACCGTTTCTTTGAGCGCCGCAATGCGAAATGTCTGCCGCGCATCACCGTCTCCAATCGGAACATTCAATGCCGCCCGCACCACGACACGCGCGCCCGCAAGTCGTTCCGCATCGCAATCTGTCAGTGTACGCATCGTCATGATCGCAAAATCCAATGAGCAAACCCGTTAATTACTGTTAGCCACAATGCCAGCAGTAATGCGCTCCAGAAACTTGCAATCGTAAATCCGTCAATAAAACTTGCCAAGAACATTAAAATCGCCGCATTAATCACAAAGAGAAAAATCCCCAATGTAATCACCGTCAGCGGCAATGTCAAAAATACCATAATCGGACGTGCCGTAACATTCAACACCGCCAACAGCACCGCAACAATCATCGCGATATATAACGATGATACCGTTACGCCCGGAACCACTTCCGTCGCAATCAATAATGCCAGTGCAACAATGAATAGTCGCAATAGGAACATACGCTAAAATCGCTCATAATCACGCATTACCATCTGTCCCTGGATTTGTTTGATCATATCAATCACCACAGACACGGCAATCAGGATACTCGTGCCACCCACCGTCAGTGCCTGAATTTGTGTTAACTCCTGTACCGCCAACGGCAGCACTGCCACCACACCGAGAAAAAGCGCTCCCGCCAACGTGATGCGATTCATAATTCCATGCAAATACTCCTCGGTTCGCGCACCCGGACGAACACCCGGCACATAACCGCCCTGTTTCTGCAAATTCTCCGCAATCTTCTTGGGATCAAAAATAATCGCCGTGTAAAAATATGCAAACACAATAACCAGAGCAAAGTACACCAGCGCATACAGCCATGTATTTTGGAAAAATGCGTTTACCGCCTGTGCGATACCCGCTACTGTCGGATTTGGACTTCCCACCAACGCTCCGGCGATTACACTGGGCACCAACACCAAAGAAATTGCAAAAATAATCGGAATTACACCGGCTTGATTAACACGCAATGGCAAATGCGATGTTCCGCTGCGCATTCCGCTCCGCATTCCCTTTGCATATGCAATCGGAATATTGCGCTGCGCCTCCGTCATAAATACAACACCGACAATCGTGATCAATGCCACAGCGATAAACGCGACGTAGACAAACATGTCCGATGCCTGAAACTCTGAGAAGAATCGCCCGAGACTGGATGGCAACGCGGCAACGATACCCGCAAAAATCAAAATGGACACACCGTTTCCAATCTTCTTCTCACTGATTAGCTCTCCCAACCACATTAAGAAAATCGTTCCCGCAGTTGCCGTTACCATCATTAACGCCATATCAAATGCCCCCTCAATTACAATCAATCCCTGCGTGCGCAACAGTGTTAACATTCCATACGTCTGCAACAGCGCAAAGGGAACGGTCAAGTATCGCGTAATCTGATTAAACTTTGCGCGTCCCGCTTCTCCCTCTTCTTTATTAAGCTTTTCTAACGCCGGAACAATCATCTGCAACAACTGCATCACGATAGACGCGGTGATATACGGACCCAGTCCCAACAGTGCGATGGAAATTGTGGACAGCCCACCACCGGAAAACACATTAACCATGCCCAAGAGCTGATTGTCACTAAAAAACTGCTCCAACCGTGTCATGTCCACTCCCGGAAGCGGAATATTCGCCATGATGCGAAAAACCACCAGCAACGCCAAAATAAACAGAATCTTGTTGCGGATATCTCGCGTCCGCAATACATCAATAACCACTCTCATCATAGGTGTATTGTTTTTATCCTCCTCATCATACCATACTTTTACCTTTTGCGTCTATGCGTTGCGGCGACGCGCCTTGACACGCTCATTCTCCGTTAAATACTGTTTCCGCAATCGCACACTTTTTGGTGTAATTTCCAGGTACTCATCCGCCGCCATAATCTCCAATCCCGTCTCAATCGTCAGCCGTTGCGGCGGCGTCAACTTAATCGCATCGTCACTTCCGGACGCACGCATGTTTGTTAATTGCTTCCCCTTAATGGGATTAACTGTCATTTCCTCTCCTTTCGCCGTATTTCCGATTACTTGACCTTCGTAAACGTCTTCTCCGGGTCCCACATACAATGTTCCGCGCTGCTGCAAGTTATCTAGTGCATACCCCGCAGTTTTTCCCGTTACGCCGCTCACCATTGATCCTACCGCACGAGCGGAAATTTCTCCGACATGTGGACGAAATCCGATTGTGCGACTGGTGAAAATTCCTTCCCCGCGCGTATCCACCACAAACTGACTGCGGTACCCCAACAGACCACGCGTCGGACCTTCAAACAAAATCCGTGTCCGGTCCCCTTGCTGTGTCATATCTGTCATTTGCACCGCTCGCTTTCCCAACTTCTCAATTACCGTACCCGCCATCTCCTGCGGCACATCCACCGTCACCTCTTCAAACGGCTCACTGCTTACACCGTCAATATCTTTGATAATAACTCGCGGCTGCGATACTTGTACCTCAAATCCCTCCCGACGCATATTTTCCAATAATACCGCAATGTGCATCTCTCCGCGCCCAAACACCGTAAAGCGATCACTCTGAGAAAAATCAACATTTAATCCGACATTGACTTCCAATTCTTTCTCCAATCGCTCCCGAATTTGCTGCGTTGTCACCAATGTTCCTTCACGAGAAGCAAACGGAGAGTCATTAACCAAGAAATCCAAACTGATCGTCGGCTCATCAATTGTAATCCGTGGAAGCGCCTCCTGAGATTCATCATCGCAAATCGTGTCTCCAATGAAAATATCCGGCAATCCTGCAACCATGGCAATATCTCCCGCCACCGCTTGCGACACTTCTTCTCGCTGTTGCCCGCGGAACGTAAATAGTTTTGAAATGCGCCCGGTTGCGGCGGATCCGTCTTCCGTACGAACCACAACATTCTTTCCAACAGAAAGCGTCCCGTCATAAATCCGACACACCGCTAATCGTCCAACAAAATCATCGTACGCCAGATTAAACGGCTGTGCCAACAACGGAGCATCCGCCCGGGAGGCCGCCGCCGGCACATGAGACAAAATCGCATCCAGTAGCGGTGTCATATCAACGGGCGTATCCTCCGGTGACGTCATCGCGACTCCGTCCCGTGCAATCGCATAAATTGTGGGAAACTCCAACTGTTCGTCCGTCGCGCCCAAATCCAAAAACAATTCAAATACATCCTCCTGCACCGCTTCCACACGCGCACCGTCTTTATCAATCTTATTAATCACCACCAGTGGCTTATGTCCCAATTCCAAAGATTTTTTCAACACAAAACGTGTCTGCGGCATCGGACCCTCCTGTGCATCCACCACCAAAATCACACTATCAATGCTACGCAACACGCGCTCCACTTCACTGCCAAAATCGGCATGGCCGGGCGTATCCACAATATTGACTTTTGTTCCCTTGTACTCAAACGATGCGTTCTTTGCATAGATTGTAATACCACGCTCCTGCTCCAATGCATCCGTATCCATGGACACACCTTCCGCGACCACACCGGTCTGCTTCATGATTGCGTCCGTCAATGTTGTTTTGCCATGATCAACGTGTGCAATAATGGCAATGTTGCGAATCTCCATAAACGTAATATCAAAAAAGAAACCCTTTCGGGTCTTCGGTGTTCCGATAAAATGGTCATTGACCGGGGGGAGGTGGGTGTTGGTTGTTGTTTTTGCCTTTCGGCATTTTTTTATCACCTCTTTTTTCTCCCCCCGGTCTTATTGGCACATCACTGATGTGCCGTCACAGATGCGTCCTAAGGAATGTATCTGTGACGATCCGTCATTGATGTGTCTGTACCATTACTATACCACTAATTACCGGTACTCGTCAAACGTGAAAACACATATTCACGCATCTGTTTGCGCAGCCGTGAATATCAAAACAACATCGGTGTATCCGTATGTCCTCCCGATACGTCAAACACTACTCCCTTCAAAAGGAAAACACCGCACGGTGGCGGTGTTTTTCCCTAATGCGTGTTTATGCAGCTTATGCAGCGGCATTTCGCGCTCCGACAATCTCGTCCACAACATTTTGCGGCGCCTGCGAGTAATGCGAGAATTCCATTGCATAGTTGGCACGTCCCTGCGACATACTGCGCAACTGCGTTGCATATCCGAACATACTTGCCAACGGCACTTCCGCGGTAATCACCTTGACTGCCGCCGTTCCCTCGCCACGGTCCTCCATTTCCTTGATAATTCCGCGCTTTGCGTTAATATCACCGACAATATCTCCCATAAATTGCTCCGGTGTCGTTACCGTCACCTTCATAATCGGCTCTAACAGTACGGGATTTGCCTGCTGTGCCGCCGCCTTAAATGCCATAGATCCGGCAATCTTAAACGCCGCTTCCGATGAATCCACCTCGTGGAATGATCCATCATACAACGTCGCCTTGATGTCCACCATCGGATACCCGGCAACAACACCATTGTCCATCGCCTCCTCAATACCCTTTGCCGTCGGCTTGATGTACTCCTGCGGAATCACGCCGCCCTTGATTTCATCAACAAACTCAAAGCCGCTTCCTTCTTCTCCCGGCTCCAAGCGTACCCAACAGTGTCCATACTGTCCGCGTCCACCGGACTGCTTGACAAACTTTCCTTCCGCTTCCACAGACTTGGTAATCGTTTCACGGTACGCCACTTGCGGCGCTCCGATATTTGCTTCCACTTTAAACTCCCGCTTGAGGCGATCCACAATAATATCCAAGTGCAACTCACCCATACCGGCAATAATTGTCTGCCCCGTCTCCTCATCCGTATGTACACGGAACGTGGGATCTTCCTCCGCCAGCTTACTCAATGCCATTCCCATCTTCTCTTGGTCCGCCTTGGTTTTCGGCTCCACCGCAATGGAAATCACCGGCTCCGGGAATGTCATGGACTCCAATTTCACCGGACTGTTCGGATCACAAAGCGTGTCACCGGTTTTCGTCGCCTTCAATCCTACAAGCGCACCAATCTCTCCGGCTCCCATCATTTCCACTTCCTCACGAGAGTTGGAATGCATACGCAAGATCCGCCCGATGCGCTCCTTCTTTCCACTGGTGGTATTAAGCACATAACTTCCCGCCGTAATCACACCGGAATACACACGGAAGAAGACCAGTTGTCCCACATATGGGTCTGTTGCCACCTTAAACGCCAACGCGGCAAGCGGCTCGTCATCACTGGCGCGACGCTCAATAATCTTCGTCTCATCATCCACATCCATCGCCTGCGCCGCAGGAATATCCACCGGACTCGGAAGGTAATCCACTACCGCATCCAACACCAATTGCACTCCCTTGTTCTGCAATGCCGTACCGGTCAATACCGGATTGATGGCACCGCTAATCGTTGCCTCACGGATTGTATTCTTCAACTCTTCCACCGTAATCTCCTCTCCGCCAAGATACTTCTCCATCAACGCTTCATCATTTTCCACCACACGCTCCACCATTTTCTCACGCCACTCTTCGGCGGTGGCTCGCAACTCATCAGACAACGGTGTTCGCAACACTTTCTCGCCCATCGTGCCGTCAAAACGCACTTCTTCCATCGTTACCAAATCAATCACGCCCTCAAAATCACTCCGCGCGCCGATGGGATATTGAATTGCCACCGCATTCGGTGTCAAACGATCGTAAATCGTCTGCAATGCGCGCTCAAAATCCGCACCCTCTTTGTCAATCTTGTTGATAAAGCAAATCCGCGGAACATTGTACTTATCCGCCTGTCGCCATACCGTCTCCGACTGCGGCTCCACGCCCTCTTTTCCATCAAAAACAACAACGCCACCATCCAGCACACGCATGGAACGCTCCACCTCTACGGTAAAGTCAACGTGTCCCGGAGTGTCAATGATATTTATTTGATGATCGCGCCAAAAACATGTTGTCGCCGCCGCGGTAATCGTAATACCGCGCTCTCGCTCCTGCTCCATCCAGTCCATCGTCGCCTCTCCTTCGTGCACCTCGCCAATTTTATGCGAGATTCCCGTATAAAAGAGAATGCGCTCCGTCGTCGTCGTCTTTCCGGCGTCAATGTGCGCAATGATACCGATATTGCGCATTTGCTCAATCGGTGTTCGTGATGTGGTACTCATAACAACATTTTTATTATATATGCGCGCGTACCCTCACGAGATCCGCGCGCTCTAACTTCTAAGATTACGCAAAGTGCGCAAACGCCTTGTTGGCTTCCGCCATGCGGTGCGTTTCTTCCCGTTTCTTCATTGCCGCACCCTCTTTATTTGCCGCCGCGATAATCTCCGCCGCCAAGCGCTGCGCCATCGGCTTTCCGCTCTGTTTGCGACAAACATCACGAATCCAGCGCATCGCCAATGTCTGTCGGCGCTCACCGGCAACCGGTACCGGTACCTGATAGTTTGCACCACCGACACGACGGCTCTTTAATTGCACTTGCGGCGATACATTCTTAATCGCCTGCTCAAAAACATTTAATCCGCCCTGGTTGGTTTTTTCATGCACAATGTCCAGTGCATCATAGACGATGCGCTCCGCAGTGGCGCGCTTTCCGTCCAGCATAATAATCCCGATAAACCGCCCCAACAGCAAGCTGCCGTGGCGTGAATCCTCTTTCCAATGCTTCGGGAATTGTCGTTTACGTCGTGGCATAAGCGTATATCACAAATTCAGATTATTCCTTCGGCTTCTTCGTCCCGTACTTACTGCGTCCGCGCTTACGACCCTCCACACCGGCACAGTCCAGAACGCCGCGAACAACATGGTAACGTACACCCGGAAGGTCCTTTACTCGTCCACCGCGAATCATCACAATGGAGTGCTCTTGCAGATTATGTCCCTCTCCACCGATGTATGCCGTCACCTCCATACCGTTGGTTAGGCGAACACGAGCGATTTTTCGCAGCGCAGAGTTTGGCTTTCTCGGCGTTGTAGTACTTACCTTCAAGCATACACCGCGCTTAAACGGGCTTTGCGTCTTAATCGGCTTGTTCTTGAGTGTATTAAACACGAACGTCATCGCCGGAGACTTTGACTTCTTTGTCGCGCTCTTGCGCGGTTTCTTGCGAAGCTGATTAATTGTCGGCATATTATTTACAATCCAGTTAAACCATCTACGTAATTTCCGCCTTGCGCAGTAGCAAACAAAACGGGCGTTTACGTAAAAACGCCAGCACTTCGTCTATAGTACCGTATCTACTGAAAACTGTCAACGTATTGCTATCCACCGATAGCAATACCGTAAACCGTACGCAATACCGCCGATAACGGAATATTGATCACTTGCGGAAAAACTATCACAATTAACAGTAAGACAAGGAACCCATATTGCTCCATCATGATACGAACAGACGGCGGAATATGAACCAACGCGGACAAAATCGCCGATCCGTCCAATGGCGGGATTGGGAGTAGGTTAAAAACTCCCAATAACGTATTCCAGAACACCGTCATCATACACAATATCATTGCAATCGCCGCAAATGAACCATGTGTCAATTGCCCGAGAAATTCCCAGTCCGCAGACAAAACAGCGGAGAAAATTTGTGATTTTTCCATAGGGTCGAGCGGAATACCGCGCATCAACAGCGCCGCCACCATTGCCAGAGCAAAGTTCATCATCGGACCGGCAAGTGCAACTTTTACTCCATCCCATCGCGGATTCGGCAGGTTTCTCGGATTATACGGAACGGGACGCGCCCACCCAAATGCAAAGCGAAATCCACTCATTATAAGAATAATAAGTGGCACTACAATAGATCCGAACGGATCAATGTGTGGAACGGGATTAAGCGTCAATCTCCCCGCATTTTTTGCGGTTCGGTCGCCCATTGCCAACGCCGCCAACCCATGCGCAATCTCATGTAGAATAATTGCATACAGAAGAATGACAAGATTAAACGCAATCAATACAACTGTTGAAATATCCATTGTCGCAAATATTTAGAATATTGCACTTATTCGAAACAAACTCCTTACTATCATAACACACCCTGATAACAAAAACAAAACCACCGGCGGAAACCCGCCGGCGGTTTTCTGTTGGCAATACATCGTGCAGTGTTCACCCGTACGCGAAATTGTGCACATATTCCGCGTCACCGCGTCGCAACACTGCGGGATATTTACTCACCTACAATGTCGCGCGATGCTTGCGATGATAGAAGTAGAGGATCAATCCTGTTCCCAGTGCTGCCAGAATAATCGCCATCACCGTACCCGGACCGGTGGCCGGCGCAACAGCACCACGGTATCCAAAGTCCGCCTTAGTGTGGTGATCCTTATCACCTCGCAGACGCACCTTGGTCTTGTGATCCAACTTACCATCCGGGTCATAAGTTTGGTATAGCGCGCTAATATCCTCCGACTTCACAACAACACGATATTCTCCGCTACAGAGATCCTTGAACTTGTATCGCCCGCGCTTGTTCGTTGTGTCCTTGTACACACGGTTCCCCTTGTAAAGCCACACACGCACACCGGGAATACCGGGCTCATTGGCATCTTGCTTCCCATTGGCATTTTTGTCATGCCATACCGTATTTCCAATGGATCCCTTACACTTCTTATCCTTTTTCTCCGGTTCCGGTGTCGGCTCCGGTGCCGGTTGCGTTCCACGAACATCCACATATGTTGGATCATCATCGGTCACTGTCTTTCCGCTACCAACGCCGATACCGGTAACTGTTACCGTATCCGTAAAGCTCTTGGTTACAGCCGCACTCTTACACTGATAGGTGAACTTCGCACCAACCTTGAAGACATCTGTCTTGTATAACGCCTTGGTTTGTGCAGCGCTACGATTACAGTTTGGTGCCAATGCATTGGTGATTACCACATCCTTGAGGTCTTCCTCACCAATATTCGTCACTGTCACGGTGAATGTTGCCATACCATTCTCATCCACTATCTGACGATCATCAAAGTTGTCCGCATCATCAATCACAATCTTGATTGCCGGACCACCCGGAACTGTCACTTGAGATGGATCGTTTGCACTTACTGTGTTTGTGCTGTTTACCGGCTTTGCCTCCGTAGTGGCAACATTCGTAAACGCATCTGTCACAGCGGCGGACTCACATGTATAAGAGAAGCTTTTTCCCGGTGCAAAGACACCGCCACCGTAGAGACTCTTGGTCTGTGCCGCACTGCGCGCACACGCCGGTGACTTTGCATCTTTTACCACCACATCTTCCAATGCAACTTTTCCGGTGTTGCTAACGGTAATTTTGAACGCTGCCTTCTTTCCGGCATAAACTTTCTGCACATCTCCTCCACTTGCGGCAGATTTTACAATGGTAATCTGTGCCGGCTCATTCTTACACTGTGCGCTACATCCGTCACCACTAACGGTATTTCCATCATCACACTGCTCACCACTCTCCACTTTGTTATTTCCACACACCGGAGGATCCGGCAAGCGTGTCAGCTGCGCACAAATAGGATTAAGACTGTTGGGACTGGAAGTATCCGGATATGCGGCATGTTTTGCCCGAGCAACAGTGACCGTCTTGGAAATCTTGAGATCATTATTCACTGTTCCTGCCCATACGCCCTTGCGCTTATTATCCGGAAGATCATTTGACTTATAGGTCGTTGCAACTACTGTCCCGCCATCACGAAACTCAACAAAGAATCGCTCTTGTGGCTGTGAAACATTTTCGCGACCAACATACTCATCAGATGCTGCAAGTTTAACCTTATAGTGTCCGGATGGTATATTGACGGACTTATCTTGGTAACTACTGGATGCAGACTGATCAGAGCGGAGGCGATTACCGAAATTGATAATAATTCCGTCAGAGTACGGGCATGCACCGGCCGGAGCAGGTGTAGTACTCTTCTTATCAGCACTGCACTGTGCACTGCTGCCACCATTTGATCCATTACATGACCAACTCCATGGACCGTTTCCATTTACACTGCTTGCGCTCCCCTTGCTACAAAGGTTGCTTGTCGGCTTGCTGGAGAACGTTCCACCGTTTGCGCTTCCGCACTTACCGTTTACCGGCTGCGGTGCCTTTGTCGCGCTACATTGCGCCTTACTTCCTCCATTGCTTCCACTACAACTCCACTTCCATGTATTTCCGCTGGATGATACGGATGATGCATTACCCTTGGAACATAGATTGGAATTTGGCTTGCTGGAGAACGTTCCGCCGTTTGCGCTTCCGCACTTACCGTTTACCGGATCCGCCAAACGAACAAATTGAACACAAATCGGCTCAAGACTGTTGGGGCTGGAAGTATCCGGATATGCCGTATGTCGCGCCACAACAGTAGTCGCAGCGCGAGAAACTGTTAGTTCATTATTTACAACACCGGACCATGTTGCCGTTTTAACATAGTCTTGCAAGTCCGGCGTGGATGACGATGTAGCAATCTTTCCACTTCCATCTCGTAACTCAACATAATACTTTTCCCGCGGCTGATTTGCCATATCACGCCAATCATATCCATCCGATGCTGTCAGTGATACTTTATACCGACCCGGAGGAAGTGTGATACTGCGTGATTCACGAGCAGCATCAAGACTACTGTTTGACAGAAGTCGCTTACTAAACGTTACCACCGTACCGCTTGTATACGGACATGATGGGCGATAAAACGTCCCACCGCCGGTTGCTTTTGCCGATGGTGCAACAACGAGCGCTGCAACAGCTACTGCAACACCGCTGACGGTAGCGATAAAACTACGCATTGCCATAGAGATTTCCCTCTAAAAAGTTATCATATTGCATACTTGCGCAATACACTATCTATAGAATAACACAAGTGTAAGAGAATTGCCACCCCATACACCGTATATTCTAAAATAGCACTATACTGTACTACAAAAATTAAAAATCGTCAACACTTTTAAGGTTATTTCCCGCCAATGCGATTACCGAAAACTCGCAATAGCGGCGCATACAAATCATCATGTGGCGGAATGTATAGCTCTGCACGCGTATCTGTATCGGTAAACGTTACACCTTCAACACCGCGAACAATACACAGAGGCTGCATTTCCGCGCCCTCACCCATCGCCAGTACGGCACCGGCACTGACCGCATCCACAATATTGGAACGAGCAAAATGCAAGCGGCGCCCAAATAGATCATTTGTACCGGTATAGTCTCGCAATGGGGAGAGTCCCCACCATCCCAACGCAACACCAACCACGCCATAGCGTAACGGTAAAGAATGGCTGTCACTGATAATAACACCACCGTTCTGCACTGAGAAACGCTCACGAAGATAGGAGAAAATTTCCCGCGCGGCCGCAAATGGATCCTCCGGCAATAGCGTATAGTATCCATTGCTATTACTTTCATCAATACCGGCAGATGGCAATAATGTATTATGTGTGATTGTCAATGAAAACTCATGTCCCGCCACTGTGTGCCGTACCGGAGCGCTATGTGCTTCTTGACGAATCAGCTCGGATTTGTCCGGAGATGATTTAATGGGAATACATCGCCCATAGTGAATGGAAACAACTTTTGATGTAACAACGAGGATATCACCGGATGCAAAATCATTAAGCGATTCATCCATCACCGCAAACAAATCGTCTCTCGGAGGCAAGACAACGCGAGTCTTTATCGGAATATACTCCATGGAAATTCTGTTAGGAATCTTATTTATTGAGAATAATCTGTAAAAAATTCTCACACCGTAATAGCCTCCATATGGAAAGCAATTATATCTCGTCCCCCGATATATTCTCCGTACTGAATAACGATGATAGTGTTGTTACCTCCTCTTCCGTCATTGGTGCCAGCGCAACAGACACCGATGCTATTGGGAGCATATCATACACCACCGCCCGTGCCAGTGCCAAGGAACGATGCATTCCATCTATAAGGATGATACGCTCCGGCGTTACAATTCCAATCAGCATCGTCACCAATGGAAAATTCTCCATGATGTTACGCACTACCTCATTTTCCCGTACAAGCTCATGCTCCGTG
>Ga0256914_1003476_pt1 | contig 12391 bp, 12 predicted proteins | sample HulkmetaG_FD_191571 | JGI IMG/M metagenome (GOLD analysis project Ga0256914, IMG submission 191571) | Hydrothermal chimney microbial communities from Main Endeavour vent field at the Juan de Fuca Ridge, Pacific Ocean - Hulk | ecosystem: Environmental > Aquatic > Marine > Hydrothermal vents ...
CTGGCCGGCAATCTCCCCAGGTGCTTGCGGGCCGAGTTGACGATGGCCACGGAAAGAGGCGTGATGGTGCAGTGGCCATCGCCGATCAGGCCGGCTTCCAGTCCCAGGAACTCGCTGATGCGCTCCTGCCACTGGTAGAGCAACTCCCGGGAATGGACCACGATGAGTGCCGGCTGTTTCCGCTCGGCAATGATCTTCAGGGCCATGACCGTCTTGCCGGAACCTGTTCCAGCCTCCAGCACCCCGAAGGACCGGGCGGTTACAGCCTTGACCGCCTCCTCCTGATAGGGTCGCAATGTGCCCTGAAAGCAGAACGAGACTTCGGCAAGCTGATGCCGTCGATCGATCAGCCTGGGGGCGCACCCCATCAGCTGCCGGCAGATCAGCACGGCCTGGTTGGCAAATCCACGGGGAAAATACAGTCTCTCCTCTTCCTGGCGGAAATAATAGAGCTTTGGCCTTATTCCCTTGCCGATCCAGCGGCCATACCGTTTTGCCGCCATATACTTGGGATTGTCGATGGTCAACCGTGTGCGGATCTGCCGGTTGACCCTGTCCGTTGCCCCTTCCAGACAGCACTCGGCCCCCACGGTCATCCGCAGCCCCTTTCCCGGCTTGCCCTCATTCACTGTTTCTGGTATCTTAAAAAATTTTTCTTATCAACCCAGCGTACCGACGTCTGCCCAGGAAGAACAAACCATCTTTGCGACCCGGAAATCAACATGCCTCCTGTCTGGACAGACACGAACCATCCAGCCAACTCTGCAGCAGATGCCCAATACCCTGGCACATTTCGGCATACAGGCCCTTGGCAGCAGACTGATCTTCAGACATGCCTCCTGCAAATGGATTGCCCTTGGATGCATACTGCCCGATATTCCCTGGGTCTGTCAGCGATTTCTCTCCCCGCTGCTCCCTGACGAACTCCTCCTCGGTCTCCGCCTCTATACCATGATCCAGGCATCGCTTTGCTTCTCCCTGGTTCTTGCAGCCGCTCTCACCCTGCTGCTGGGCAGGGGGACTGGCGCATTTCTCGTTCTGGCAGGCAACGTGCTCGCCCATCTCTTCCTCGATGCCCTGCAGATCAAATGGGCCAACGGCGTGCACTTCCTGGCTCCCCTCTCCTGGAACCTTTCCGGCTTTGGCCTGTTCTGGCCGGAAAGTTGGCCGACCTATCTCCTGACCAGCCTGGGCCTGCTCGCCTTTGTGGCCTGCCTGGTCATCCGGAAAACCTATCGAACGAGCGTCCCGCACGCTGTCCGGTCTCCTGGTCGGCTGGGCTTTGCCATGCTCTTGCTGCTGGTCTATCTCGCCCTGCCGCTGGTACTGCTTGCCGGACCGTTGCAGCAGAACTGCCATTATACAGGGACACTGCGGGAACGCGAAAAACGGCCGGGAAGGTACATCGAAATCGACCGGGGAATATTTTCTCCCCAGCCCGCTGGATCCATCCGCATCTTCACCGGCGAGAGGCTGAAACTCCAAGGCCGCTTGCCTGCCGAGGCGACCATCCTGTCTCTTCAGGGCGCTTTCACCTCTCAAGATACTATACAGGTTTCCCGATACCATGTACACAGCCGGCTCAGGGACCTGGCCAGCCTGGCCGGCCTGGCAGCGACGTTCATACTCTGGCTGCCCGACCTGATCCGTTGTGTCAGAAAACAGTGAGGTTCACGATGAAAACCATTTTCCCGAGGCTGATCCTGCTCTTTGTCCTTCTAGTCCCTCCCAGGCCAGCCGAAGCTGTCCAGGAGACAGTTGATATCACCATCCCGGCAGTCGCCCTGGAACAGGTCATCCGGGAGGCCCTGCCCCTCTCCCTGGATACCGGTTCCCCCCAGGTGGAGGGCACCCTGACCATCGACCGGCTGGACCGGCTGGAACTGCACAACAACCTCCTGTCTGTCCAGGGAGTGATCACCGGACACAACCTGGTGATGAATACCCGCATCGGCGGCCAGGAGATCCGACTCAAACTCGGTAACCTCAGCATGCCGGTGAGTGGTGATTTTGTTCTCCGTTTTGACAGGCAAAAGAAGACCCTCTTCATCCAGCCCAGGTTCGCTCCCCGGGCTGGAAGCAAAAAAGGCGGGAAATCAACCACTTCCCTGGCCCCAATCCTGGCTGTCCTGGAAGACAGGGAATACCCTCTCGTCCTCGAACGGTTCGGCCCCTTCCTCACCATGTTCAGCGGCCAGAAACGGGCACTTACCCTGCAGACCGCTGACCTGGAGTTTGGAGATCATGCCGTGGTGGTGAAACTCAGGCCAACGGTCAGGAAAACCGATTGATCCGGACCGCGGCTGTTGGTATTATTTTCAGGATGTCCTAGCAAACAGAGCGAATCGACCGATCAACCGTCCATCCCATGCTGAGGGTACACCATGTCAGACACCTGTCTATTCTGCAAGATCGTCCGGGGCGAGATCCCGGCGGACAAGCTGTACGAAGACGATGATATCCTGGCGTTCCGGGATATCGCCCCCCAGGCTCCAATCCACTTCCTGGTGATTCCTAAACAACACATCAGCGGTCCGGCTGCGGTCGGCGAAGCAGAGGAAGCCCTGATGGGCCGCATCATGCGGGTTGGTGCCGAGGTGGCAAAAAAGGAGGGAATCGAACAGTTCCGCCTGGTCTTCAACAACGGGGAGCAGGCCGGCCAGACCGTCTTTCACATCCACATGCACGTGCTGGGCGGCCGTTCCATGACCTGGCCCCCGGGCTGATCACGAACCACAGCGAAACCGGAGAGCGGCCGACACTTCCTGGCTACTCCTGCCGGCCATATTCATCGTCGTAGCGGACGATATCGTCTTCTCCCAGGTAACTGCCGATCTGGACCTCAATCAGCTCCAGGGGAATGACGCCCGGGTTTTCCAGGCGATGCTTCGTTCCCAGGGGGATATAGGTGGCCTGGTCCTCATGGAGGAGCAGCTCCTCATCGCCATTGAGCACCCGGGCGGTTCCAGAGACAACCACCCAGTGTTCATAGCGATGATGGTGCATCTGCAGGGAAAGCTTGGCCCCCGGATTGACGGTGATCCGTTTGATCTGAAACCGTTCCTGCAACTCCAGGGTGGTATAGCTTCCCCAGGGACGGTAGACGGTCCGGTGGGTGTGATACTCACCGCGATCCAGCTTTTTCAGCCTGCGAACGATCCGTTTCACGTCCTGGGAACGGCTCAGCGGCGCTACCAGCAGAGCATCGGCAGTCTCGATGACCATGGTATCTTCCAGGCCGATGGCCGCCACCAGTTTGTCTTCGGAACGGATGAGAGAGTTGCGGACATCCTCGCAGATCACATCACCGCTCAACACGTTGCCCTGCGAATCTTTTTCTGAAACATCCCAGAGGGCCTGCCAGGAGCCGATGTCGTTCCAGCCCATATCCGCCTCGACCATGGCTGCCCTGTCGGTCTTCTCCATCAGGGCATAGTCTATGGAATCCGAAGGACAGGCCTCCATGGTCGACTGGTCGAAACGGAAGAAGACATTGTCCTGCCTGCCACTGGCAACGGCCTTCTCCATGCACGCCAGGATTTCTGGGGCATGGCGGCGCAACTCCTTCAGCAGCAGGTCGACCGGAAAGGCAAACATGCCGGAATTCCAGAAGTAATTGCCATCGTCCAGGTATCGCTTCGCCGTCTCCAGGTCTGGTTTTTCCACAAAGGAGGCCACCCGATTTCCCTCGCCCCGGGCAATGTAGCCATACCCGGTCTCGGGCCGGCTCGGCACGATACCAAAGGTGACCAGGTTGCCCTGGCCGGCCAGACGCACCGCCTGCTGCACCGCCTGGACAAAGGCCTCGACCTTGCTGATCAGATGATCTGCAGGGAGGACGAGAAGTACAGAATCCTCCATGCCGCGCCGGACCGCGTATAACGCCGCTCCGCATATCGCCGGGGCTGTGTTCCGCCCAAGGGGCTCCAGAAGGAGATGGTACTCACTGAATAGCTCCAGCTCTTCGACCTGGCTCTTGGTCAGAAACCTGTGCACCTCGCCGACCACCAGGATGGGTGGCAGGATATCGGGCAGATCGTGAACCCGTTTCAGGGTGGTCTGCAACAGGGACAGCGGCCCGGTCAGCCTGATGACCTGCTTGGGATACAGCTCTCTTGACAGCGGCCAGAGGCGGGAACCGGTGCCACCGGCAAGGATGACTGGCTGGATATTCATAGGAGACCTCGCGGGTAAGGATGCTTGTTGGCGGTTGCTCAGTTCTGCCGGATCAGCTCGAGGAGCTCCCCGGTCTTCTGCTGGAGGAGAAGTTTGTCTCCCCTGGTTTCCACGTTCAGCCTGAGAACCGGCTCGGTATTCGATTTACGGACATTGAACCGGAAGTCGCTGTAGGCGACCGACAATCCATCGGTATAGTCCTTTTTTCCGTCACTGAAGCGGGCTTCGATACGCTCCAGCACCGCATCGGGATCATCGACCGTGGAGTTGATCTCGCCGCTCACGGGGTAGCTGTTTATACAATCATTGACCATTGCTGACAAGGGGGTGTCTTGCTCGCTGAGCAGACGGCAGACGAGCAGCCAGGGCACCATGCCCGAGTCACAATAGCCGAAATCGCGAAAATAGTGATGCGCCGACATCTCGCCGCCGTAGACGGCGTTTTCCCGACGCATGGCCTCCTTGATAAAGGCGTGCCCTGTTCTGGTCATCACTGGTCGGCCGCCCTCCTCCTGGACAATATCCCGGGTATTCCAGATGAGGCGGGGATCATGGAGTATGGTGGCCCCGGGATGGAGCCTGAGCATGGCCCTGGCCAGCAGGCCGACGATATAGTACCCCTCGATGAACCGTCCGGTCTCGTCGTAGAAGAAACAGCGATCAAAATCTCCATCCCAGGCGATCCCCAGGTCTGCATTGTGCAGCCTGACCATGTCCGCGGTCTCCTGCCGGTTTTCCGGAAGGAGGGGGTTGGGGACACCGTGGGGAAAGGTCCCGTCCGGTTCGTGGTGCAGCCTGATGAAAGTCATGGGGAGGTGGGGGGCGAGCTGGTCGATAACCGGTCCTGCGCAGCCGTTGCCGCTGTTGACCACCAGTTTCAACGGCCTGAGTTTTCCTGGCTCCACGTACGAAAGCAGGTGGGCGATATAGCGATCCTTGTCGGGGACCTGGTAATGCGTGCCCTTTCCGGCTGGCCGGTTCCGAACCTGGTCCCGGTACCATTCCTCCGAAGCCGCCATTTCCGCGATCTCCTGGAGCCCGGAATCATCGGATACGGGCCGCGCCCCCTGGCAGACAAACTTCATTCCATTGTAATCTGCCGGGTTATGGCTGGCAGTGACCTCGATACCACCCCCTATCCCTTCCTCCTGGCCGGAAAAAACAGCATGGTACATCTCTTCGGTGCCGGACAGTCCGATATCGACTACATCGATCCCCTGGCTAGTAAGTGTCCTGATGACGCTCTCGGCCAGTCCCGGGCTCGACAGCCGCATATCCCTGCCGATGACGACCTTGCTGATCCCGAAATGACTGCAGAATGCCAGCGCGATCCGGGCGGCGACATCCTCGTTCAGTTCTTCCGGGATACGCCCGCGGACATCATAGGCGGTAAAACAGTGGAGGGTATTGCTCATCTCCTGGCTCCAGGTGAAAAGATTTTTGAAAGATGGAGGTAAATGGAGTATAGACTGACAAATCCGGAACGTGGTCCGCGGTCTGCGGCAGCTTCTTGATGTCAGCCGTCAATTTGCATACTAGATTAGCATATTTATCCACCAATTGGCAAGCATCCGATTATGCTTGCCCCAGAGAGCGATTCCATGAAAGGCATTATTCTGGCCGGAGGCTCCGGCACCAGACTCTATCCCCTTACCCGGGTCATCAGCAAGCAGCTCCTCCCGGTGTACGACAAGCCGATGATCTACTACCCCCTGTCGGTCCTCATGCTGGCCGGAATCAGGGAGATCCTCCTCATCTCCACGCCCCATGACCTTCCCAGGTTTTCGGAGCTGTTCGGCAACGGTTCCCAGCTGGGCATCCGCATCTCCTATGCCGAGCAGCCCCACCCGGAGGGACTTGCCCAGGCATTCATTATCGGCAGAGAATTCATCGGCAGGGACAGCGTCTGCCTGGTCCTGGGAGACAACATCTTCTTTGGTCACGGTTTTGCCGATATCGTTCAGCGGTGCAGCCGCCTGGCCAGCGGCGGCACCATCTTCGGGTATCTGGTTAAAAATCCGCAACGGTACGGTGTGGTGGAGTTCGACAAGCACAACAGGGTCATCGGTATCGAGGAAAAACCGGCAAGGCCCAAGTCCCGCTACGCCGTTCCCGGGCTCTATTTCTACGACAACGAGGTGGTGGACATCGCCTCATCCATCAGACCCTCGGCCCGGGGTGAACTGGAGATCACCGACGTGAACCTCCACTACCTGAAACAGGGGCGCCTGACCGTGGAACTCCTGGGCCGGGGATTCTGCTGGCTGGACACCGGCACCCATGAATCCCTGCAGCAGGCAGCCAGTTATGTCCAGGCCGTCCAGGAACGGCAGGGGCTCAAGATCGCCTGCCTGGAAGAGATCGCCTACCGTCTCGGATACATTGACCGCGACGAGGTGGAACGGCAGGCCCGCCAGATGCGCAACAACCAGTACGGCCAGTACCTGCTGGATATCGTGCGGGAGACCATCCCTGACGGGAGGGCGGAACAGTGAACATCCTGGTCACAGGAGGACGGGGCCAGCTCGGCCGGGACTGTACCCGGGTGCTGAAGGAAAAGGCTGACGTCCTGGCCCTGTCCCCGTCCGAGATGGATATCACCTCCCAGGAACAGATAGAATATGTTTTTCGGAGATTCAGGCCGGCAGTGGTGATCAACTGTGCCGCCTACACCAGGGTGGACCAGTGCGAGACAGAACTGGAGCCCTGTCACCGCGTCAACAGCCTAGGTCCTGAATTGCTGGCCCGACAGTGCCGGCGGGACCGATGCCGCCTCGTCCATATCTCGACGGACTACGTCTTCAGCGGCGACAGGCCGGTTCCCACGCCCTATACCGAGGATGACCCGGTCGGCCCCCTGTCCGCCTATGGCCGGAGCAAACTGGAGGGAGAGGAAGCAATCCGCCGCATCCTGGACAATCATCTCATCATCCGGACTGCCTGGCTCTATGGGATGGGCGGAAACAACTTCCTCAAAACCATGCTTCGCCTGGTCCTGACCGATCCGGAGCAGACATACCGGGTAGTGGATGACCAGTACGGCTCCCTGACTTGGACCTGGCGGCTGGCCGGCCAGATCGCTTCCCTGGTGGACAGTTCCCTGACCGGAGTGATCCATGCGACGGCCGAGGGATATTCGACCTGGTATGCGGGGGCCAGGTGTTTTCTTGAAGCCATGGATGTCCCGCACAATCTTTCCCCCTGTAGCACGGCCGAGTATCCGACTCCTGCTCCAAGGCCTGCCAACTCCATCCTGGAAAATCGAAGGCTCAAGGAGGGTTCCCTCAACCTGATGGTGAACTGGCAGGAGGACATCAGGCGCTTTGCGCGGCAATTTCGGCAGGACCTGATAGAGGAAATCCGTAGATCATCCTGACTGTTCCGGCTCCAGGCGGATCAATTCCAGGTCTCCCCAGACGCCCAGCAGCTGGTCCTGAACGACAACCACTCCGCTAACACCTGGAAGTTTCCTGGCCAGATCCATGCACGGGTTGATATCTCCTGGCCGGACCTCATTGCCGAGCCTGGTGGCAGCGGCATCGGCCAAGGCCGTTGATGGCGCGACCGCCACCACGGCATCGGCCCGGCCAAGGCTGAGGGAATGGCCGACCGTTCCGGAAGAACAGCAGACTCCACAGGGCATCTGATCGGCCCGGATCCGGAGCCCTACCCGGCCGCTCAGGACCGATTCACCGGCATACACCGCCACAGTGACATCTTCCTGCCTGTCCAGGTAGAGGTCTCCACCGTTTTCTACTATCACCTCGTCGATTCCCTGGCTGCGCAATCCCTGGCCGACCCGTTCGGCAATGGCGCCGGCAACGGCAGCCATGGGACCGACACCGCAACGGAGTCCGGCCTTCTGCATGTCGATGACCAGTTCCGGAGCACCGGGATCCAGGGGGAGCGGAACCAGGGAATAGCGCAGGCCAGGATGGTCCCGGATATATTCTTCGAGCTGCCGACGCAGTTCTGTCACCAGCACCAGGCCGGCCTCCACTACGTTCCTGCTTGCCTGGATATGCAGGTCGGTCTCCATCACCTTGACCGTACTGGCAACAAGTTCGGAGCGGACAAGCCGCCGGTATGTCCTGGTCTGGTAGGAGAGGGGAGACTTTTTTCTTCTCCGCCTATTCTTCATGACAGCAATCCACCGGTTATGTCATGTTGCGCCCTGCCATGACAGGGACCGGCAAGAGACGGACAGAATCCGTACAGAAAGAACAAATCATCCTCTTCTGCCGCTATCCGGTCTTACCGAGGTAATTGATCACAGGCACCACATCTTCACGCGATCTCTCCTGTCGACAAGCCAAATCGGTCGGCACGGAGCAACCTGACGGGGAGCCCGGTCCCGACCCTGGCCCGGCACCGTCGGCACCTTGGTGTTTTCAGGACTGTTCTCCTCGACCTGCTTCTCCTGGCCTCCCTCTTCCTCCGGCTTGATCCCGAGTGTCTGTGCCGGTTCTACCATCGAACCTGCCCCGGATAAACCAGGCGCAGGAGAAACTCTGAATCCCCTTCAGTCGTTCTTGCCGGGTTGCTTTTCGGCCGGCTTGGGAAGAACCAGCTTGGGAATGGCAGGCTCTCTGGCAAGAAAAAGTTGCCGCAACTGTGGATCCTGGATAAGCTCCTTGATCGTATCCGCACCTTGCTTGAGCAGGCCGGAGGTCACCGAACGCTGCAGCAGCTCATTGGAGGCAGAAACCGACGAGGCAAGAAACATATAGAGCAGGGAGGTGACGATCGCGCCCTTGAGCCCTCCCAGGAGCAGACCGAGAAAACGGTCAAACCACCCCAGCAGGGTCAGTTCCATGACCCGGTGGAGCACCTTGCCGGCCAGGATGAACAGCAGGGCGCTGGCCAGAAACAGAATGCCGAAACTGACCAGGAAGACCAGCTTGGGATTTTCGATCACCTGATCAACATAAGGCATTATCTGGCCGGTATACCGCCCAGCAAGCCAGTAGCTGCCCAGGAGAGCGAAAAAGGCCGCCAGCTGGCGCAGGAAGCCGATCCACACGCCACGAACCAGAAAGGCCACGAGTATAAACAGGACAACCACATCGAACGAACTCATCTCGCTGAAGGAAATCATGAACAAATCCCCAGATTGTGCCGGATGGAAGACAACGGGACAACCGGCCCGGCCGCGGCAGGACCGGAGCTGCACACCTTATCAGAATTGCATGTAAAGACAATCAAAATTAATTATACTCCAGATGCGCCAGAAGGCAACAAGAATCCAACATGCTGATGTTCCGCCTGAATTGCTGCTTATGAACCCCGAGACAGCACCGGTTGCCGACCTGATAATACGGACGACCGATCCCTTGCCCGGGGAGGCGGTCCTTGCCGCCCTGGACATGAATCTCCTGGACGACCAACTGCAGGGCAGGCTCGCTGCCAGCCTGTGCGCCCCGGAAGAACAGCGCCGGCTGGTCTCGTTCCGCTACGGAAAGCGGAAACGGGAATGGCTGGCCGGCAGGCTGGCAGCCAAGATCGCCTGCCTGTCGCTTCTCGGAGATGGCCGCCTCCCTGGCCCGGATGCCCTGCCGATCACTGCTGATGCCGAGGGACGTCCCTGCCTGACCATGGAGCCGCCGCCAGAGGAACAGGTTTTTCTCTCCATTTCCCACAGCCACCGCTACGGGATCGCCCTGGCCAGCCGTATCGGACCTTGCGGAGTGGACATCCAGAAGATCGTGCCAAAAATCGTCAGGATCAGCAGCTACTTCGCCAACGACCAGGAACTGCTCCTCCTGAAAAGGAAACTGACCGCCAAGGCGGAAACGATCCGGCTTACCATGCTCTGGGCGGCAAAGGAGGCGCTGAAAAAACAGCTTCCCCCCGGCAGACAGCCACCTCTTTTTCACTCCATCACCCTCCGGGCCCTTCATTCGGTCAGCTACACTTCCCTTGAGGGCTGGTCCTTTTGCTGCTCCCTGGGCGAAGAAACTGCCACCCGGAAGATCGAGGTGTACATCTATCCGGACTATATCCTGGCCTATGCACTGGAGGAAGACCATGCCTGAACTGCCGGAAGTGGAAGTGACCAGGCAGGGCCTTCTGTCCTGGCTGCCGGGAAGAGTCATAACCAGGATACACTGGTCCGGCAAACGACTGCGGCAACCGCTCCCCCTCGCCCTGCTCGACAGCCATATTCTTGGCAACAGGATCCGTACCATTGACCGGCGGGCCAAGTATCTCCTCATCAGGATGGCCGACGCTGCCGTTCTCCTGGTCCACCTGGGAATGACCGGCAAACTCGGTCTGTTCTCCCCTGACACATCCGTGGGACCGCATGACCACCTTCGGTTGCTCCTGGATGACGGCAGGGAACTCCGATTCAACGATCAGCGGCGCTTCGGCTCCATCACGGTCTGGCCCGGGCAGGAAAGCCCAGCCCGTGAACAGGCACTGAACCAGAATCTCGGCCTGGAACCGCTGGCCAGAGATTTTACCGCCCAGGCGCTCGCCGATCTGGCAGCCGGCCGCCGGGCAGCCATCAAAACCCTGCTCATGAACAGCAGGCTTATCGCGGGAATCGGCAACATCTATGCCAACGAAATCCTGTACGGTTGCCGTATCCATCCGGCCACCCGGTCCAGCGACCTGTCCCTGTCCCAGTGGCGGGACCTTGTCCACCAGACCAGAATTATCCTGGAGCGGGCCATCAGCGCTGGCGGCTCGACAATCTCGGACTTCCTGAATGCAAGCGGCCGTCCCGGATATTTCCAGCTCCAGCTGGCGGTCTATGGAAAAAAAGGGCAGCCCTGTCCCGCCTGCAGCAGCGAGATCGAGAAGATCGACCTGGCGGGCAGGGCGACCTATTTCTGTCCCTGCTGTCAGCGCCCCCCTTCGTCCTTTGGCCAGCCCGGCTCGGCAACCAGGTGAACCGACACTGTTCTGCCCACGGCCAGCACGGTGTCCCCGCCACCCCCGGGCAGCAGCAGGATGCCGTTGATCCGGTCACGGGTGGCCGCCGGTCGCACCAGAAGTCTGCCGGAACGATCCAGGCGGACAAATCCACCCTTGAGGCACAGCCAGTTATCCTGTTTCATGGTCACCTCTTCCGTCAGGCGAGCCTCCACTGCCGGCGGACGAACCCTGTTCCAGCCGGCCATCCGTTTCAGTGCCGGAGCAACGAGTTCGTGGAAGAGAATTTTCACCGCTGGCGGTGGCCCGGGCAGGGAGAAAAAGGGGATACCGGCCAGCAGGCCGAACATGGTGGATTTTCCGGGTCGGACAGCCAGCCGGTCGTAGAGGATGGAGGCTCCCTGGTCGGCAAAGATCTTCTGCATGAGGTCAAATTTTCCCGGCCCCATGCCGCCGGTGGTGATGAGCAGATCCGGGCCTACTTTTACCAGCTCGTCCAACTGGCTACAGATCGCCCCCGGATCGTCGCCGACGGTCCGGGGAGAAACGGCCAGGCCGGCGCCCAGGGTCTGGGTCAGGGTTGCCAGCAGAATGCCGTTGGTCGAGATCTTCTGCCCTTTTCGGAGGGGACTTCCCTGTTGTACCAGCTCGCTGCCGGTACAGAGGATGGCCACCCGGGCCTGCCGGTAGACCGGCACCTGGTTATAGCCGCTGTCGGCAAGCAGGGCCAGCTGACACCCATGGAGCTGTTCCCCCTGATTCACCAGGCATTCACCGACGGCCAACTCGCTTCCCTGCCAGCGGATATGGGAGGGGCCGCCGGCAGGAGCGGTCCATTTCACCGCCACCCGTCCGTCCTCCTCCTTACAAAACTCCTGGGGAACGACCACCCGGCAGCCACGGGGAATCATTGCTCCGGTCATGATCCGGATCGCTGTACCGGGTCCAAGTTTCTGTGAACACACGGATCCCGCGGCTAGCTCACCGATGACGAGATATTCCGTTGTATGCTGCTCAGAGTCGGCAGCAGGCGGACCAAGGGCATACCCATCCCTTGTTGCCTGGGAAAAAGCTGGTTTGGGATGAAGACTTGGCAGGTCGCGGGCCGTTATACGGCCGGCTGCACGTTCCAGTACGACCTGCTCTGCAGGCAGGACCGGGCAACTCCGGAGAATGGTGTCAAGGGCCTCCTGGAGGGACAGTCTTTTTCCCGCACAGGAGGCCACGAAACGCGGGGGCTGATCCCTAGACCGTGAGATCCTGGCGGATCTGCCGGCGGGGACCACCATGACCGGCCGCAGACCAGTCCCTGATGGGCGCCGGCCGGGTCATTTCT
>Ga0256914_1003477_pt1 | contig 12387 bp, 13 predicted proteins | sample HulkmetaG_FD_191571 | JGI IMG/M metagenome (GOLD analysis project Ga0256914, IMG submission 191571) | Hydrothermal chimney microbial communities from Main Endeavour vent field at the Juan de Fuca Ridge, Pacific Ocean - Hulk | ecosystem: Environmental > Aquatic > Marine > Hydrothermal vents ...
TCGCCGCCAGGCTCAACGACGACGACCGCATCGCTGCCTACGAGCTGGAATCGGAGAACTTCGAGTCCATCCACAACCACTCGGCCTACGCCTACATCGAGAAGGTGAAATAGCCCCTCGGCCTGTCGGAACGTCGCTTCTCGACGGGCCCCGCTATTTCGATTGGGAATCCCGTTCGGTACGGTTCCAGTCGGCACCCTTGCCGGCGGTCCTGACGATGCCGGCGAGATTGGCGATCTTCCAGAGAATGTAGAACGGCGCCGACGCCAGCGCCTTCCAGTCGTCCGCCGAAGCACGGCCCACCACCATCGCCACGATCACATGCAGCACGACGAGGCCGAGCGCAACCAGCGCATAGCCGCTGAAGAATCCCCCCATCCCCACCAGCAGCAAGACCACCAACAGGAGCAAGTGATACGAGAGCGGCAGCAGCAACAGCTCCAGCAATGGCTCGATCAGCCGCCAGCGCCCGGACAGCACGCCGGCCAGCAGCTTCGGCGCCTGCTCCAGCGTCATCCGCAACCGTCCCCCCTCCCAGCGCTCGCGCTGGGTCTGCGCCGCCTCGGCGGTGACCGGCATGTCGGACCAGACCGCGGTTTCGGCGAGAAACACCACCCGCTTGCCGGCGCGCACCAGCCGCGTGTGGTACTCCAGATCCTCGACGATGGAAAAGCTGTCGTAGGGTATCTCGCGCACCGTCGCCATCGACAGGCCGAAGCCGTTGCCGAGGATTCCGGCCGAAAATCCAAGGTTTTGGCGCGACAGCGGACGCAGATAGTTGAACGCCAGAAAGGCGATGTGCATCAGACGGGTGCGGAAGTTGGCCTGCGGATTGCCGACCCGATAGACCGCCTGCCCGGCATCGGCGCCGTGGGCAATGAGATTGCGCCAGACGTCGAGGAAATTGGCATCGACCCGGGTATCGGCATCGACGACGATCAGCGCGTCGTAGCCTTTGTCCTGAATCTGTTCGAAGGCCCAGTTGAGCGCATAGCCCTTGCCCCGCCGCGACAGGTCGTGCCGCTCCAGCACGGTGCAACCGGCGGCACGGGCGATGCCGGCGGTGTCATCGCTACAGTTGTCGGCAATGACATGCAGATCGTGGTCCGGCAACGGATTGCTACAGGCCTTGAGGCTGGCGAGCGTGATCGGCAACCCGCTCTCCTCGTTGTGGGCCGGTATGACGACGGTGAGCCTGATGCCGCTGGTGTCGAGCGGCGGCCGCCGCTCACGAACACCGAGCAGGCCAGGGAAAGTGACCAGGGCCAGCTCCAGCGTCCCCGGCAGCGTGACGAGAAAGAGGATCAGTCCGATGATCCAGAGAATGCCTTCCATAGCCCTCCCTCCGGGTCAGGTCAGGCGCTGCCTTGCTGCGCCTGCTGCTGGGCGATCTCCTCGTGGACCTTGGCCATGTCGAGTTCCTTGACCTGACCGATGATCTCCTCGAGCTGCCCGTCGGTCAGCGCACCCGGCTGGGAGTAGAGGATGACCTGCTCGCGAAAGATCATCAACGTGGGGATGGAGCGAATCTGGAAGGAGGCTGCCAGCTCCTGCTCTTCCTCGGTGTTGATCTTGCCGAACACGATATCGGGATGCTTTTCGGAAGCCGCCTCGAAAACAGGACCGAACGACTTGCAGGGGCCACACCACTCTGCCCAGAAGTCGAGGATGACGATGTCGTTGTCCTTGATCGTGGATTCGAAGTTTTCCGAGGTGAGGTTGATGGTCGCCATGACAGGCTCCTTGGGATCATGAAAGGATTGAAGATATTCGCAACCTGCCGCGGCCGGCCGCGAGGTGGAAACGTGGCGCGCACTGTGCCACAGATCGGCGGCGCTGGCCAGCCGGCGGGCCCGGCTCGCCGGTGGTTTCGTGGCCTTGGTCAGATGATCTCCAGATCGAGCATATCGTCGCGCAGCATGAACAGCCGCGTCAGCGGATCGTTCAGCTCCAGCAACGCCTGCTTGCGCTCCAGCTTGAGCGGCATCAGTTCGGTGAGGCGGCCGCCGACCCAGGCGGCATCGTCCAGCCGGACCTCGTCATTGTATGGCGCGCCGAGTGCGTCGAGAGTGCGCCCCAGCATCCGCGCCATGCTGTCGAACTCCGGCGGCAACGCCCGCGCCGGCTCGTCCGGCAGCCGCTCGATCTTGCCGACCATCAGGCCGTCGTCGCGGCTCCAGTGCATGCCGATCTCCACCTTGCGCCGGGCCCTGACGACGATGTTCAGCAGGCCATTCTCCCCCTGGCCCCAGTCGGTGATCGCCACCTCGACACCGGTGGTGAAGATCTCGGGATCGGGCTGCACCTCGTCACCGTGTTCGATCAGCGTGATGACGAACCCGCTGTTCTCCCGCAGGCAACGGCTGACCATGTCGATATAGCGCGGCTCGAAGATCTGCAGTGACTGCACGCCACCGGGCAGCAGGACGACATTGAGCGGAAAGATCGGCAGGCTATCCATCGCCGACGCCCCAGACCGGCAACAAGTCGTGCTCGATGTCGAGATGATCGAGCGTCCGTGCCACGACGAAATCGATCACCGCCTCCACCGACGCCGGCCGGTGGTAGAAGCCGGGGTTGGCCGGCAACACCACCGCGCCCATCCGGGTCAATGTCAGCATGTGTTGCAGATGGATCTCCGACAGCGGCGTCTCACGCACGACGACGATCAGCCTGCGACGTTCCTTCAGCGTCACATCGGCGGCCCGTTCGAGCAGATTGCGGCTCTGACCGGTGGCCACGGTGGCGAGCGTGCCGGTGGTACAGGGGCAGATCACCATCGCGCGATTGACGCCCGAGCCGCTGGCGAACGGCGCGGTCCACTGCCTTTCGCCCCAGACGGCGAGCAGGCCGGGAGCGACATCGAAGCGCTCGGTGAAGAAGCGCCCGATCTCGGCCGCCCGTCCCGGCAGCGACCAGTCGGTCTCCATCCCGATCACCACCTGTGCCGGCTGCGAGATCATCAGGTCCACCGGCGTGCCGCCGCGCAGCAGGCATTCCAGCAGACGCAGGCCGTATTGCGCGCCCGACGCCCCGGTCAGGGCCAGCGTGATCGCCCGTTTGTGCCTCATGCGCCGAGCGCCTCCAACAGGCGCTGGTGGAGGCCGCCGAAACCGCCGTTGCTCATGATCACGATATGGTCGCCGGGACGGACGGTTGCAAGAAGCCGCGTCAACACGCCCTCCACCGTCGGCGCAAAGGCCGCCGGCAGCGGATAGTCGAGCGCGTCGATCTCCCAGCCGAGATCGTCGGGTGCCAGCACCAGCAGCCGGTCGGCCGCGGCAAAACTGGCCGCGAGCGTGTCGCGGTGCACACCCCGGCGCATGGTATTGGAGCGGGGCTCGAACACCGCAATGATGCGCTGCCCGCCGACCCGCTGGCGCAGCGCGGCCAGCGTGGTGGCTATGGCCGTGGGATGGTGGGCAAAATCGTCATAGACACGGACGCCACCCACCTCACCGCGCAACTCGAGGCGCCGCTTGATCCCTTCGAAGCGACTCAACGCCTCGATGGCCAGCTCCACCGGCACGCCGGCATGACGCGCCGCCACGCAGGCCGAGAGCGCATTCATCGCATTGTGGTGACCGAGCAACGGCCATCGCAACACGCCGACCGGCTGGTCGTCGAGGTAGATCTCCAGCGCGCTGCCGTCGGCCAGCAGCGGCTCGTAGCGCCAACCGGAGCCGGGCGCCCGCCCCGTCTGGCGGGTCTCCGTCCAGCAACCCATTGCCACGGTTTCGGCGACGGCCTCGTCGTCGGCCGGATGGATGATCTGGCCGCTGGGCGGCACCATCCGGATCAGATGATGGAACTGGCGCTGGATGTCGGCGAGCGAATCGTAGATGTCGGCGTGGTCGAACTCCAGATTGTTGATGACCAACGTGCGCGGATGGTAGTGGACGAACTTGGCGCGTTTGTCGAAGAAGGCCGTGTCGTATTCATCGGCCTCGATGACGAAGAACGGCGCCTCGCCGAGCCGGGCCGAGACGCCGAAGTTCTCCGGCACGCCGCCGATCAGAAAACCGGGGTTCATCCCGGCGTACTCGAGAATCCAGGCCAGCATCGAGGCCGTCGAGGTCTTGCCGTGGGTGCCGGAGACCGCCAGCACCCAGCGGTCTTGGAGAATGTGCTCGTAGAGCCATTGCGGCCCGGAGGTGTAGCGCCGGTTGCCGTCGAGCAGCCGCTCGATGACCGGCATTCCCCGCGTCATCACATTGCCGACGACGACGACATCGGGGTCCTCCTCGTCGAGCTGGGCCGGATCGAAGCCTTCGCGAAAGCCGATGCCCGCCTGGGCCAGCTGGTCGCTCATCGGCGGATAGACCTGTTGGTCCGCGCCCGTGACCCGGTGCCCCGCGGCCTGGGCGAGCTGCGCGATCCCGCCCATGAAGGTCCCTGCGATGCCGAGAATGTGCAGATGCATCAGTTGCGCCACTTCGTCGTCCGTCGGGCGCACACTATAGCAAACCACCGCGCCACGGTGCGCGGCGGCCGGCGTCAGATCAGCCGGGCGATCTCCGCCGCCGTCCGCTTGACGTCGAGAAAGATCAGGCCGAGACGGGCGGTGCGCGAGGTGAGCACCGTGAGCACCGCATCACGGCCGGCGTGGATGAGAATGATGAAGCCGTCGCGCCCCTTGACCAGCACCTGCTCCAGCTCACCGCGCCCCAGTTCCATCGCCGCCCGCTCGCCCAGCGACAACATCGCCGCGCTCATCGCTCCCAGACGGTCGTCGTCGATGCCCTCCGGGATATAGGAGGCCATCACCAGGCCATCGGTAGAGACGATCGCGGCCGCCTCGACCTCCCCCGAGGCGGCGTTGAGCTTGCGAAGAATCGCATGGAGTTGTTCTGCACGCATCGATCTGCCTCCCAAGGTTGCGCCGGCCATCGATCACCGGCGCGTCTGTTGTATTTCTGTTGTCTGCGCCCGCCCGGCCTGGACCCTACGGGTCGGCGCCACCGATGCCGGGATCGATGCAGTAGAGCAGCGCCTCCACCAACAGCGCCACGTCACGGGGCGAGCGCGCATCGGCCTCCAGCACCGGCGCCCGGATGCCCGCCGACGACAGCCGGCGCAGATAGTCGGCGAGTGTCGGCTGCGGGGCCAGATCCATCTTGGTGACGCCCACCACCAACCGGGTCCGTTCGATCACTTCGGCAAAGACCCGCAGAAACTGGCGCAGCCGATACATGGCATCGGGGGCGCTGTTGTCGATCAGCAGGACGATGCCCAGACCGCCTTCGGCGAGAATCTCCCACATGAAATCGAAACGGGGCTGTCCCGGCGTGCCATAGAGATGGACCTTCTCCCCACCTTCGAGTTCCATCACCCCGTAGTCCATCGCCACCGTCGTATGGGGCTTGAGCAGACGGGTACGGTCTCGCGCCCGCGCTTCGGTCGCCACCGGCGTGGTGTCGCTGATGGCGGCGATGGCGGTGGTCTTGCCGGCCCCGACCGGGCCGGTAAAGAGAATCTTGTGGTGCATCATGCCCCCTTGAGGCGTCGCCGCAGGTAGTTGACCATCTTGCCGAGCAACCCTCTGTCGGCCTGCCGTTCGTGCTGCTGCTGAAACACCACGGGCCGCGAATGTTCCCGGATCAGCCCGAGCTGGAGACAGGTGCTGTAGAACGTGAAGACATAGCGGTAGGAGATGTCCAGCAACGCCGCCGTGGCCCGCGGGCTGATGGCCTGGCGATGCCACAACGCCGCCAGCTGCACGGCATGCGGAAACAACTCCAGCCGCGTCAGATTGGGCCAGGCCGCAATGCTCACCGGGGTGTCGAGATCGGTACCGACTGGCAAGCGCCCCTGGGAGGACCACAGCGCGCTCTTCCACAGCAGCGATTCACTGGAGACCGCGCGTCGCCGCAAGGCCGCCATGTCGATGGCCGATTCACGGAGCAACAGAAACACCAGCATGCGGCGGTCGATCGGCTCCCCCGCCAGCCGTCGCAACTGGAGATCACTCAGTTCGGTCGCCACCAGCCGCCCACCGTCGAACGCCACCAGATCGCGCCCCAGCCCCCGCAGCACCACCGCCCGGTCCCGCTTGCGCGATTCGTCGATGAGCGCCTGAACGACGCTCTGAAGATGGGCCTGCGGATCGTAGCGCAACACCGCCGGCAGTTGCGCCGACAGATAGAGCGATTCCGGAAAGGCTCCACAGCACGACGGCTCCTCTTCGTCACGGCGGCTGGCGCGGGCCGCCAGCGCCGCCGTCTGTACCGGCGGGCGGGTTCCCAGCTGGAAATCGACCTCACGCCGAACACGCCGGCTGCCGGCCAGCAGGCTCTCCCGGCGCCGCCGTTGCACATGCCGTCGCTGCTGCCGGCCCAGCTTCCAGATCGACTGCAACAGTACCCGTGCCTGTACCGGCTTGAGCACCCAGGTGAGATTCGGCCCCCGGACGGGCGTCTCCGACAGCACGATGACGGGCTGACGAGCGCCCTCGTAGAGTGCGAGCAGCTCCGCCTCGGGCAGATGGCCATCGCGGTCGACGACGAGCACGTCGGCCTCGTCACTGGCCACGATCGTACATCGCGGCGTTTCGGCCGACGTGATGATGCGCTCCAGTATCCGCCGCGAGCGTGTCTCCACGCCGACGAGCGCCACCTTCGTAGACTCCTGAGCCATTGGATCACTTGTCGTTATGGCGCCGTTCTCCGGCTGCCTGGTTGACTCCGCCTGAATCGTGGTCATTGTTGTTCTCCGAGGCTGTCGCAAAGATCCACCCGGAACCTTCCCAACGATGGAAGCAGGCCATCTCGTCGCCCGCCCCCCCTCTTCGACGACCTAGACATCGAAGAGGACGGCACGCCCCTGCCCCCACCGGGGCCGGAGAGGCATGCCGCTCATCGGCCAATTTGCACCGCTTATTATGCGGATATAAGGACCCAGGTCTAACAAAAGTCGTTGCGCGCAGCGGCAACGGAGGGAAGGCAATGGGGGGAGCCGTCTGCCGGATCGAGACGGTGGTCGGACATCGGAGCTTGGCACAAGGGGGGCGGCCAAGACCCTTGTGGTGCCCCTGAGAGCACACCGGGCATTCCAGTCGATCTCCGCGGACAGCGGAAAAGAAAAACGGCGCCAGAGGCGCCGATTGTCAATGGTGCTACCGGAAGGAGGATTCCATTCCGATCCGACGGTAGCCGATCTGCATGAGCAAGCGCCGTTGCTGGCGATACGTCCCTATCGCCCGAGGCCACACTCCCTGTGCCGGCCCGGCGTGAAAAAACGTGGGCATCCTTTTCCGCTGCTCACTCCCTTGATCGAGGGCTATCTATTGCTGTTTTTCTTCCTTGAAGATGCATCGATCCTCCCTGTGGCGCGCATAGTATCAAACACAAATATTAAATTATTGTTAATTCAATGACTTACACTACCCACTTGATGTCACTTATCCGCATTATACGACCGTTCATCCCCTGGCATCTGCCTCCACAGAACGAGACATCGGCATACAAATCGCGGAATGATAAGGAAAATCCGGGACAACAATACGGCGTCAGTCGTCGAGTTCCTCGAGCTCCCGGATCATCGCATCGTCATCGTCGTCGTTGCCGACCCCTTGACCGTCGGCAATGAGAAGCTCGCGCCGCTCGAGGTAGGCATCCCTCAAGACGGCATAGGGGTCGAAGAATTCGGTGCCGATCGCCTCTTCGGCATAGAGCAGATAGGAGCGCTGGTCGATGTAATACATCGCCGACAGCTCCCAGCGGGTGAGATCGTGTGAAACATAGGCCAGCGGATAGCTGTAGTAGTCGACAGCGAGCGCCGGCGCATCACGCAACGTGGAGGGACCAAAAAACGGCAACATCAGATAGGGCCCCGACTCGACGCCCCAGACCGCCAGTGTCTGACCGAAATCCTCCTGATGTTTCGTCAGCCCGGTCTTGCTGGCGACGTCGAACAGCCCGAGTACGCCGAGGGTGGAATTGATGACGAAGCGGGCCGCGTCGCTGCCGGCCATTTTCGGCTTGCCCTGGAGCAGATTGTTCAGCGAGCTGGAGATATCGAACAGGTTGGAGTAGACATTGGCCACCCCCTTTTCGATGAAATCGGGCGTGATCGCCTGATAGGCCTTGGCCACCGGTTTGAAAACGGCGTCGTCGAGCGCCTTGTTGAACTGGAAGACCTTGCGGTTGTAGCGCTCCCACGGGTCCGGGTTGTCTGCTTGGGGGGAGCCGGTGGTGGCACAACCGGAGACCGCCACCACCAGCGCCACCAGCCCGACCCGAAAGCAGCGCCTCATCGCGGCGGCCCTATCCCCGCCGCGCCGCCGCGACCCTGAGCCGCAGCGCATTGAGCTTGATGAAGCCTTCGGCGTCCTTCTGATCGTAGGCGCCTTCGTCCGCCTCGAAGGTGGCGATGCTCTCGTCGAAGAGGCTGTCGGTCTCGGAACGACGACCGACGACCGAGACGCTGCCCTTGTAGAGCTTCAAGCGAACCTCGCCATTGACGTGGCGTTGCGATTCATCGATCAGCTTCTGCAGCATTTCACGCTCCGGGCTCCACCAGTACCCGTTGTAGATCAGCGTGGCGTAGCGTGGCATCAGCTCGTCCTTCAGGTGGGCCGCCTCGCGATCGAGCGTGATCGATTCGATGGCACGATGCGCCTTCAGCAACACCGTGCCGCCGGGGGTCTCGTAGCAACCGCGCGACTTCATGCCGACATAGCGGTTCTCCATGATGTCGATACGGCCGATGCCATTCTCCCCGGCGATCCGGTTCAGCGTCGCCAGCACGGCCGCCGGCGTCATCTCCTGCCCGTCGATGGCGACCACATCGCCCTGCTCGTAGCGCAGTTCGAGGTAGGTGGGTTCGTCGGGCGCCTGCTCCGGCGCGGTCGTCCACTTCCACATCGACGCCTCCGGCTCCCGCCAGGGGTCCTCCAGCGGCCCGCCCTCGTAGGAGATGTGCAGCAGATTGGCATCCATCGAATAGGGCGACTTGCGGCCCCGCTTCTGCTCGACGGCGATGCCATGCTTCTCGCAGTAGGCCAGCAGAGACTCGCGCGAGTTGAGATCCCACTCCCGCCACGGCGCGATGATGTGGATGCCCGGCTTGAGCGCATAGGCCCCCAGCTCGAAACGGATCTGGTCGTTGCCCTTCCCGGTGGCACCGTGGGCGATCGCATCGGCGCCGGTCTCGTTGGCGATCTCCACCAGCCGCTTGGCGATCAGCGGACGCGCGATCGAGGTGCCGAGCAGGTACTCCCCTTCGTAGATGGCGTTGGCGCGAAACATCGGATAGACGAAATCACGGACGAACTCCTCGGTAAGATCCTCGATGTAGATCTCCTCGATCCCCATCGCCTCGGCCTTCGCGCGGGCCGGTTCCACCTCCTCGCCCTGACCGATGTCGGCGGTGAACGTCACCACCTCGCATTGATACTCCTCCTGCAGCCATTTGACGATGACCGAGGTATCGAGCCCGCCGGAATAGGCCAGAACGACCTTCTTGATGTTCTTTTTCGACATGAAAGATCCGCTTGATCCTGAGAGAGGGAAAGAATCGGCGGATTATAACGGATTCGCGGCAGCGGGCGTTACCCGCGGCCGGATACGGCCACGGGCCGCGATTTTCAGGGGCGCTCTTCGTAATAGAGGTAAGGATAGTAATCGGCACTGCCGAGGCGGGAGAGGATCTCGTCGTCGTAGGGCTCGTCCGCGTAGCCGGCGGCGGCCGCTTCGGGGAGATACTCTTCGTAGTAGGGCTCACTGACCTCGGTGGCTTCATGAGTATCGACCCAGGCAACGGCCTGATGGATGGAGCCGTCCAGCATCGGCCGGATGTCCATCGCCGACAGCGACACCGAGTAGTCGTCGAGGCGGATGATCTCGCCCCCGGCGCTGATTGCGCCGAAGCCGGTGGTCATCCCGGCCAGCACGTGCCGCCCATCCTCACAGGCGATCAGTCCACCCCCCGACTGCCCATGATCCACCGATGCCGTGGTATGCAACGTGCCATCCTCGATCACGCCCTCGAACTCCCCCTGATTGACCACCTGCTCGCCACCGAGCGGGAAGCCGACGGCCCAGACGGTGTCGGATGGCTCCATCGGGCGGCTGCGCAGCGGGATCACATACTGACCGCCGGTGCTGACTTCCAGCAGGGCGAAATCCTTGGCTTCATTGATGAAACTGACGCTGGCGGGACGCCTGACGCCGTTGATGTCCACCATCGGCACACGGATGGCGGTAACCACATGGGCAGCGGTAATGACGCGATCGGGCGCGATGACGACACCGCTCCCCTCGGTGTTCTCACCGGAGATCCGGACGATGGAATCGAGCACCTTCTCAGGCGGCGTATCACAGAATTCGGCATTGGCCAGTCCCGGCCCACACAATGCGAGCACGATGCCCGCCATCCACTTCCCCAGCATTGCTCTCACCCCGCTTCGGTCGTCTCCCTTGGATGGGATCGATCATCGCGGGTTTCGCCGGGCGGTTCTGTTAGCTGTTTCCTGTTTTCGGGTCGGGGTGCTGGTCTTTCCGGGCGAAATGTGATCGGCAACCGGCGCCGGGCGGCGGCGCGTAGAGGCGTTCGGCCACCGCACGCATCTCCACCGTCTCCGGATCCAGCCTGCCGAGACGCAGCAGCAGATCGATCAGCACCAGGTTGCAGTTGGGCTTGAAGCGGCGCGTGCCGGCGACGATCGGCACCAGTTCGTCGAGTGTCCAGAGAAAGAACGACGCCACCTCCCCATCGGTATTGCGCGGCACGAAATCCTCCGGCAGCCACAGGTCATAGACGGCGATGGTGTCGGGCTTGAGCCCGCTCGCCGTCTCGCAGCAGTAGTGCAGCTCGCGGACGAAGCGCGCGTTGCGGGCCAGTTCAGGCGGCACGCCCGCCTCCTCCCCGCACTCCTTGACCACATTGTCGAGGCGGTCGATGCCCACCGGCTGGCCACCGGCGGCGAGATGGTCCAGCATCCCGGGAAAGGTCTCCTTGTCGGCCGCCCGCTGCGCGATCCAGACCAGCGTTTCATCGCCCTGGCGCACCAGTCCATTGACATGGACGCCCCAGGCACGAAAACCGAAGTGGGGCACGGCCGCCCGCTCGATCTCGAACACCGGCGCCTCTCCCGCCTCCAGTGCCACCGGATAGTTCTCATCACGCCAGCCCCGGATCACGCCTGCCTTGGCCAGCTCAGCGACCACGGCGGCGACGGCCTCGGTGCGCTGCTCGTAATCCGTCAGCCGGGGATGCAGGCCGACCGATGCATCGTCCACCTCGAACACCCCGGGGAAGCGGCGCAGCCGCTCGGCGAACGCCGGCCGCACCCAGCCATAGGCGACCCCATCGACGAGGAACGGGAGAAAACGGGAGAGATCGAAGCGATGGCAGGCTTCGACACGATCGAGATAGGTCATCGAACTCGTCAGGCTGTGTTGGAAACGGCCATGGTACCTGAAATCAGGGAATCCCTGATGAATCATCGGGCACGGCCATCAATACCGACACCTCGCCACGGGCGGCGGCGGTGACCTCGGCGACCGGCAGCGCTTCGCCCGCGCGCCAGCGCCGCAGCGCCTCGGCCTTGCCCGCCCCGGTGGCCATCACGATCATCCGCCGGCAGGCGGCGAGTGCGGCGACACTCAGCGAAACCCGCTCCGGCGGTGGCTTGGGTGCGTCGTGCACCGGCACCACCAGCGTATCGGCGGGGTGGTGGTGGCCAGGGAAAAGACTGGCGGTGTGACCATCCTCGCCGACGCCAAGCAGCACCAGATCGAACGGCAGCGCATCGCCAACGGTGGGGGCGTAGGCGGCCGCCCCCGCCACCGGCCCGAGCTCGGCCGGGATCGGGTGATGCTCGCCGGCCAGCGCCGCAAGCCCCGTCCCGGCCACCATGCGGCTGTTGCGCCCGGGGTCGTCGGGCGGCAGACAGCGCTCGTCACCGTAGTAGAGCCGCCACGCTTCCCAGCGCTGATCGCTCTGCGCGAGCAACCGGTAGAGTTCCCGCGGGGTCGTGCCACCGGCCAGCACCAGGGAGAACCGGCCCCGCGCCTCGATCGCCCGACCGGCCGCCTCGCCGATCATCCGGGCCGCGTGACGGGCCACCTGCCCGGCGGAAGCGAGCGACCGCCACTGTATCGGCTGTTGCTCCCCGGTCGTCATTCCGGGTCGAGGCTGTGGCGCCACTGACACTGCTCGCGATCAAAGATCCGCCGCGACTCCTCCGGCCCCCAGCTGCCGGCCGGATAGGTCGGGATATAGTCTCGTTCGGTGGACCAGACCTCGATGATCGGATCGACCACCCGCCATGCCGCCTCCACCTCGTCGTAGCGCAGGTAGAGCGAGCGGTCCCCCTGGAACAGATCGAGCAGCAGATCCTCGTAGGCATCCATCTTCTCGTGCGTCTCGTCGCGAAAATGGGCG
>Ga0256914_1003478_pt1 | contig 12386 bp, 10 predicted proteins | sample HulkmetaG_FD_191571 | JGI IMG/M metagenome (GOLD analysis project Ga0256914, IMG submission 191571) | Hydrothermal chimney microbial communities from Main Endeavour vent field at the Juan de Fuca Ridge, Pacific Ocean - Hulk | ecosystem: Environmental > Aquatic > Marine > Hydrothermal vents ...
TCACGGTCACGCCCTGCAGCGTTTGCCTGTCACCTCGGCTGATGAGCTGGGACAGATGACCGTTGCCTTCAATATGATGACTGAAGCGCTGGCCGAGCAGCGGGCCCTGCGCAAGCGTTTAATCAACGATGTTGCTCACGAGCTCAATACCCCGCTGAGTGTCATTCAACTGGAGTTGGAGGCGCTGCGGGATGGCCTGCAAACGCCTGACGATGCCGCGATGCAGGTGCAAAAGGAGCTCGAGCACCTGAAAAACATCATCAAAGATTTGATTTGGCTTTCGGAAACAGATGATGGTGAATTGCAACTGGTTTTGCAGCCTATCGATTTAATTGTGGTCACGAAAAAGATGATCGCACATTGGCACAAGCTGGCCGCTGCTCAAGAGATCGACCTGCATCTTCAGGTGGATGAAACAGTGACCGCAGCGCCCGCGTTGGTGTTGGCCGATCTCTTTCGGCTGGAGCAGGTGATGCGCAACATTCTTTCCAATGCGTTCCGCTACACGCCCGCGGGCGGCCAAATCGTCGTGTCCCTGCGTCGCGGGCGCACCATCTGTAAAAACCGGGGCCAGGATTGTATCATCACCAGCATTACCGATAACGGCTCAGGCATTCCTGCTCAGGATTTGCCTCACATCTTTGAACGCTTTTATCGGGTTGATGCCGCACGCAGTCGCCAAAAAGGGGGGCGTGGCCTGGGCTTGGCCATTGCTCGGCACATCATCATCGGGCATGGCGGTGAAATTTGGGCCGAGAGTCAACTGGGACGGGGCACCACCCTCTTTTACGCGCTACCTGTAGCCCCCTCGCACCTGAATCAGGACGCGGTTTCAGTAAGCGGCGGCAACTACTAACGTACCCGACTTCAGTCACCACAAAGGCACAAAGACACTAAGAACACCAAGCATTTCAAAACTTTTTCTTGCTTTGTGCCTTTGCGGCTTCGTGTCTTAGTGGTTTCTGGCCGGGCTACCTTAGGAGTAACAAGCGGCGAGTAATGGGGTGCCCGAAAACTGAGACTAGCTTTCGCCCAGCATCAGCCTTTCGATGGCGTCGGTCATGGCCCGGGCACTAAAACGGGCCCGAGCCACCTCTTGCCCGGCCCGGCCCATGCGCTGCCGCAGCGTGGCATCCTGCAGCAGTGTACGCACACGCTCAGTCAGTGCTGGCAAATCATCGGTGGGAATAATGAAGCCGCTGCGTCCATCTTCGATCATATCCTCGGCGCCCGCGGTGTTGGTACGCACTACTGGTACGCCCATTTGCATGGCCTCGATGGCCACCAGACCGATGCCCTCGTTATCGGTAGGAAAGGCAAAAACATCCATGGCTGCAAAAACTTCAGACATCTGCTCCACCCAGCCCAAAAATACCAATTGCCCGCTGGTCTCCAGAGGCCCGGCCAATTCATGCAGATAGGCCTCGTGGCTGGCAGGTGCGCCCTGAGCCCGGTGTCCGGCAATAAAAAAGCGGGCCTGAGGAAACTCGGCTGCCAGGATGTGCGCCATGCGGATGAAGAGATCGTGGCGCTTGCGAGGCGTAAGTGAGCCCACCGCTCCCACCACCAGAGCATCCTCGGCCCACCCCAGGCGTTGTCGCAGTGCCGCACCCGATGTGTTGCCATCCATGCGTCGGGCCGGAATGCCATCGTGAATGACCACCGCTTTGGATGGATTGCCCAGTGTTTGTTTGACTGCATCAGCCACGCAGATAACCTGTTGCGCCATGCCAAAGGCCAGGCGTTCTGCTCCGTGCAGAGGGCGCTCACGGCGCAAATGCCACCACATGGGCACATGGGCCAGGCGGGACGCTGGGCCGGCCATTAGCGCAGCCCTGGTGCTGTTGGCATGAATCCCCATCACCTCGCGCTCGCGGGCGAGACGCGCCAGCGCACGCACATGCGTGGCCAGTGTGGGGGCCGTTAGTAGTTTTTGCAGCTTGCCGCGCGCACCTCGACTATCCGCAGCCCGTTGCCATCTCTCCGAAATCGGCAGCACTATTGTCTCGATGCCTGCTTCTTGCACGCGGCGGGTGAGTTCGCCCTGGCCCGGCGTCACAAAGAGTGGGCGGATGCGTTGCAGATGCTGCATTGTCCACAAAAGCATCATGCCAGCACCATAAAAGCGAAAATAACTGGTCTCGTAAAAGAGAACGGTGGGTCTTGCAGGCATATTCGTGTAGTCAGTGACTATTAAGCGAGGACTGATTGACCTCAATCTTCCGAAAATCCCAGCACCTTGCCTGGGTTCAGAATGCCGTGCGGGTCCAGCGTATGCTTGATTTCTCGCATGACGTTGAGCGCAAGACCATGTTCACGGGCCATAAATTTTTGTTTGCCCAGACCCACGCCATGTTCGCCCGTACTGGTTCCCTCTAAATCCAGGGCCAGCCCAATGAACGCATCGTTGAAACGCAGTGCCTTGGCTTTGGCTGCCTCGTCATCCGGGGGATAAAAGACAATGGTATGGATGTTGCCGTCACCTGCGTGCCCCAGCAGGCTGCCCTCCAATGCCATTTCCTGCATCAGCGTGGCGGTGCGGGCGATGAGTGTGGGATAGTTGGCAATGGGAACCGCGGCATCGCCTACCAAAAAACTTTGACCCGCAAAATAGCGCACATGGGTCTCGAACAGGTGATGGCGGGCGTGCCACAAGCGAGTTTGTTCCTCTCGTCCTACGCCTCTGTCAAAATCCTGCGCTCGATTGTCCCGGCAGATTTCTTCCACCAGATTCAAGCTCTCATCTAGTGCAGTTTCATTGCTGGCCGAAAACTCCATGAACAGCGCAGGGCGCTCCGGGAAGTCGATGTTGGGGTCAGTGTTGATGACACGGATTGCTGTGGCATCCAAAAGCTCCAGCGCACTGGGCTCCAGGCCCGCGCCGATAATTTCGAACACTGTTTGGGCTGCATCCTCGATGGTGGGGAAGGTGGCTGCTGCCGCGCTGAGATAAGCGGGAATGGGGGCCAGTTTGAGCGTGGCTTGTGTCACCACGCCCAGGGTTCCCTCTGAGCCCACAAAAAGATGCGTGAGGTCGTAGCCGGAGCTCTGCTTGACCGAGCGAGACCCGGTATGAATGATGCGACCATCTGCCAGCACCACTTGCAGCGCCAGTACATTATCGCGGGTAGCACCATATTTTACGGTGCGAATGCCCGCTGCATTATTGGCTACCATGCCGCCGATGCTGGCATTGGCGCCGGGGTCGGGGGCAAAAAAGAGGCCGTAGCGGGCCAGGATTTTGTTCATATCTTTGTAAAGCACGCCCGGTTGCACCGTTACCTGGAAATCTTGCTGGTGGATAGCCACAATTTCATTCATCTGGCTCAGGTTCATCACCACGCCGCCGTGGGTGGGGATGGGGTTGCCCTCGATGCTGGTTCCTGCGCCCCAGGCCGTGACCGGCACGCGGGCTTGGTTGGCGAGTTGCAAGGTCTGGCTAACCTCCGCGGCGCTTTTGGGCCACACCACCAGGTCGGGCAGATGTGCTTGATGGGCAGATTGGTCGCGGGCGTGCTGCTGGCGCACACCACGGGCCAAGCTGATGCGGTCGGCGGGGTAGATAGCTTGCAGGGTGGCGATGAAGTCGGGGGTGAGTTTCATGGTTGTTCCTCGGTGAGATGCGTGATGCGTGAATCTGGGGCAGGCTACAGCAGACTCTGGCTGAGGCCGCCATCAATTTGCAGAGCGACGCCATTGAGATAGCTGGCCCGGGCAGAGGCCAGGAATGTGACCACCGCCGCAAATTCATCGGGCGTGGCCATACGTCCGGCTGGGATGCTGGCTGTGATGCCTGCTTCTATCTGTTGCGGCGTGGTATTGCGGGCCTGGGCCAAGCTTTCCAGCAGCGTATCCACGCGGGCGGTGCGGGTCCAGCCGGGCAGCACCGCATTGAAGGTGATGCCGGTGTGTCCTAGCTCGTTGGCCAGGCTTTTGATGTAGCCGATGACGCCCGCGCGGGTGGCATTGGAAAGTACCAGGTTGTTGAGCGGTTGCTTGGCCGAAATAGAGGTGATGGCAATCACGCGACCCTGGGGCGATTGTCGAAGGTGGGGTAGGGCTGCACTGACCATGCGCACTGTCGAGAGCAGGTTGAGCTGGAGCGCTTCTTGCCAGGCGGCATCATCAAAGCTGGTTACCGGACCGGAACGTGGGCCGCCCGCGTTGGTTACCAAAATATCCAGCGCACCAAAGTGCTGGACAGCAGATTCGATGAAGTGACGGCAGCCCTGAAGCGTGCTTAAGTCAGCTACCACAGGCAAAACTTCGCCCCCTGTTTCAGCGCACAGCTTTTGTGCAGCTTCATCGATGCGGGCCTGGTGGCGACTACACAGGGCTACGCTGGCGCCTTCGTGCAGAAGTTCTCGGGCTACTGCCAGGCCCAGTCCTTTGCTGGATGCTGCCACCGCGGCAATGCGGCCTGTTAGCTGTAAATTCATGATTTCCTCTCTTGCTTGTCGCTGGGTGGTTCTTTTTCTATCGATTTCAGGCGCTGCCAGCGTTGTTGCCAGCCTTGCCAGCGCTGTTTTAGGCCGGGCCCTTGTTGTGCCCGCATCAAGGCCTCCTCCTCAGCAAAGCTCAGGGGGAAGGGGTTGCGGTTGAGAATTTTTGCATGAGCATAGCCGAAAAAGATTTTGAGCGTTGCCATGGTGGGAGCTGCCAAAAATGCCCCCAAAATGCCCGCGGCATTGGTTCCGATGACCACCCCCACAATTACCAGCATGGGGTGCAGCTCCAGAGCCTTGCCCATGATTTTGGGCACAATCAGCGCGTTTTCAAGCTGCTGGATGCCCAAGTAAAGAAAGATGGTGATAATGGCAAAGGTTGTGTGACTTACGCCCAGTACGCTGGAGCCTTGAATCAGAGCCAGGGCAATGGCGGGAATGGCGGCCAAAATCGGGCCCAGGGTAGGGATAACCTCCAGCACACCAGCGATGATGCCCAGCACCAACGCATTGGGCAGACCAATCGCCAATCCCCCTAAAAAGGTGATGAGTCCGATTGCTGATGAGAGCAGCAATTGTCCGCGGAAGAAAGCTTGCCATACCCGGTTGATGCGGGCGCTAATTTCTTCCAGCTCGGGCAGGTAGCTGGGCTCGACCAAAGAGAGCAACCAGGGCTTCAGTTTTCGTCCATCCAGGGTGATGTAAATGGTGTAAAACAGTAGCAAGATGAGTGAAAACGCCAGGTTGATGAGTCGCCCCAAAATGGCAGTGATCCAGCTTGTGAGATAAGCCAGCACGCCACCCGCAGCCTGAATCGCCTGTTTTACATACGAAATCAAATCTGGCGGGGTAGGCACGTAGATTTCTGCCTCGGGCCCGGAAAAACTATCCACATTGCGGTTGATGATGGCTGCCACATCATATTGCTGTCCAAAAATTTCGATGGTTTGGGCTTCTTGCAGCCAGTGATTGAACAGGGTGATTCCCTGAATAATCGCCTCTTGCAGTCCTCGCAGCATATCCATAAACTGCGTTACCAGCAGCGGCATCAGCAGAATAGGGATGATGGTGATGGCTCCCATGGCCAGGAAAACGCTGATGAGTACAGCCACGATGCGGGGCACGCGATGCCGGGTCATCCAATTGACAACAGGTTGCAGCAGATAAGCCAGTAACGCTGCCACCACCAACCACGAAAGGGATGAACGGGCGTAATAGACAAGCCCCAGCAGCACCGCACCCAAAATGCTGATTGCCCAGCGTTTGGTCTCGGGCGTCCAGTGCGATACCTGGTGTTGGTTTTGGCGGGGGACAGGGTCGGTGTTTGGCATGGGTTTGCGGTTGCTAGAACGGCTCTTCGTGGAGGATTCGTTGGCCTGAGGATGTGGGTTGAAAGCTCATGCGGCCCTGGGGTACATGATTATCGATGACCAGTTGCCCACTGTCTATGGCCTCCCAGATGAGCTGGAAGGGGGCTTTGTGCGGCTGCCATTTTTCGACAATGACCACGCCATGCCCCGGCAAAATGGTAAAGGCAATTTGTCGGGGATCGTGTGGATTGAGCAGGCATTGCGCACGCGCGAAGGCATCATGCACGCCGCGCGCCTGCGCCTCGGTCGCGCACGAGACAATGAAATCGAAGTAGGCTGGCGGCATGGGGGCGTATTCTACCAAAGCGGGGTCATAAGATTTGATGCCGCGATGTCCGTGCAACTTGGAGCGCACCACTGGCACTTCCGCCAGGGTGTCGCATTGGGGCAAATCAAGCTGGATGCGCGGGAGCGCTGTATCCATGTCCATCATTTCTACTGCTTCAGAGGAGGGAGGATCGTTATGTTTGCCTGCCACATGCTGCACGATGGCGCCGGTGCGTTCCGGGCGCACCCCCACGATGAGCGTCAGGTCATCATCACTGATGTTGTCTTTATCCACCGGGCGGGCGCTGCCTGTTACTGTGGCAATCAGGCCTGGTGCACAAGGTTCCCAGGTGCCAAAGCAGCCCTCCGAGTATTGATTGGCCACGGCATCTTGCACCGCGGGTACTTTTACCAAGTCGTTGACCCGTACCATCTCGGTAAAGAATTTGCGTTTGCCCAGCTCTAGTGCTGCGGTACGCATGGCCTGGGGCCCGAGCCAGCGTTGCCATGTTGCAAGCGGAATCTTCTCCTCATGCACCAGGTGATCCGTTACCTCGCGGGTGCTGATGGTGGTGGTCAGACGTAATGCGATATCATGGTAGAACAGCATGGGGTCATCGCCATGAACGCTTTTGGGATATGCCCCCACCAGATCGAAGTGGTAGAGATAATCGGGATGCTCTTCCCCTACCACCAGCAAAATGCGCAAGCTCATGGCCTGCGATTGCACGATGCGTTCCAGTGCCAAGATAGGTCCGCCCCGGCGCCCCTGCTCGAAAAGTACCTGATAGGCCTGGGGCTGCATGCCGGCAAACTTGTAATCGGCCGGATCTGGCGGCTCCTTTTTTAAAATTCTGGCTAGATAATCCAAATCAGCTTGCAGGCGTTGCGGGCGCACATGCACCAGCGTGAAAACATTGGGATTTTTCTTGAGCTTGAAACGCCGCCGCGCCGTAAGCATCACCGATTGTCGCCAGTTGAGCGGCTGGCCATAAGGTGCGGTGGTTAATAAAATATCTGTTTCGTCGGTGGGTGTTTCTTGTACCTGATGCCCTAAAATTTTGAAACTTTGCTGTAACCCCTGTATCACCTCCTCTAACACTGAATCCATGGGCCCCGGCACAAATACCACCCGCAAACGTCTGAGATTTGGATGCAAACGTTTATTCAGATTCAACGAAATCGGTAGCATGTCAGACATAGCAACCTCTGGGGATGAAGATGGATGAAAGTTTGCCACATTATAGCACTTCAGGCTTCATCTGGGGAGATGATGCGATAGCTGTGGGTAATTTCAGCGGTTTTGCCCAGCATGGCTGAAGCCGAGCAGAATTTTTCCTCTGAAAGCTGGATAGCTCTTTCTACTTTTTCCGGTTTGAGCTGGCCGGTCACCAGGTAATCGATGTGAATTTTGGTGTAGACTTTGGGGTGTTCAGGCGCGCGCTGGCCCGAAACCTGCACGTGCACATCCTCAACGGGCTGGCGTTGTTTTTTGAGGATGAGCACCACGTCGATGCCGGTGCAGCCTGCCAGACCAAAGAGAAGTAAGTCCATGGCGCCAACGCCCTCCTGGCGGCTGCCATCGATGGTAAAAGTGTAGCCTTCTGCGGTGGTGGCGTCAAATTTCATATCGCCACGCCATGTAATGTTTGCTTGTGACATGGTTCTTCCTGTTTCTTTAGTTGGGTTTGCGTAACACAATCTGAGCGTTGATGTTTTCGGTGGTGATGTTGATAAGTTCTGCGCCCTGTCTCATAAAAAGTGCTGCCAGCTCGGGCGGGGCTATGAAGTGCGTTTGCATCAGTGCGATTTTTTCCAGAATGGCGATGATTTTGGTTCCTGTGGTGCGTAAGTCAGGTTCTTCGATGACCAGGAGTCCGCCCGGAGTCAGGACGCGCAGCAATTCTCGGGCAGCAAGTGGCTGCTGCGCAAAATGATGGAATGCGTCTACAATCAGAATTTTGGGGATGCTGTTGCTGGCGAAGGGGAGTTGTTCTGCCAGACCGCGTACCGCATCGATGCCCTTTTGGCGTGTTCCCTGCAACATGCCGGGCGCGGGATCCACCACAATGATGCGGGCGCCGCTGGTCAGCAGATGCTGGGCGACCCGTCCTGTTCCCCCGCCAATATCCAACAGCAACTCGCCCGGCTGCATGGCTAGATGCCGGAGGAGGGTTTCGTGGTGCATGGAACCAAATACCTTGTCATAAAATGGCCCGATAAGGTTGAAGTGGCCATGTCGATTGCGAATTTTCATAGCGTGCACACTGCGTCCGGGTTGTTGCGGGGCTCTGGCATCAAGAACATGCCCAACAGGGCCGCGGCCAGAGAGAAGCTGGCTGCCAGGGCAAAGATGGTGGGGTAGGAGAGCCAGCGGGTGCTTAATCCCACCAGCAGGGGGGCGATGGCAATGGGGAGCAGGGCAGTGTTACGAATAGCGACGCACACCGGGCGGGCTACATCATCTGCCATTTCCAGGATGATGTTCTGAAAGCCCACTTGTGTGCCACTCATGGCGCTGCCCAGCAGCAGAAAAACGCCGCCGTAAAGCCATCCCAGCGAGGCGGGCGTCAACCAGGCCAGACTCGATGCCAGCATCACCGCCAGGGCCGCTCCGATAATCACCGAGCGATTGCCAAAGCGATCAGAAAGCCAGGCCCAGAGGATGTTGGTGACCGCTGAACCGGCCATTTGCAGCGAAAGATAAAGGCCCACTGTGCCCAGAGGGATCTGCAAATCCTGTTTGGCGTGCATCACAAAGAAGGGGGCCACCGACAGGGTGAGCATGATGAGTGATTGCACCACGAGCAGCCATTGCATGCTGCGGCTGCTTTTGAATAGTCGCCATGAGGTTTGCCACAGCTCGCTTCGTTTTTGTAATACCCGTCGTTGGGGGGTAGGCGGTTCTTTGAGCATCAAAAAGCCTGTCAGGGCGATGCTCAGGGTGATGGCGCTGGCGCCCAGGATGATGGTGAAGTTGAGAGGGTATGGAAAGCTTTGCTCATTGCCCAGTATCTGTTTGATGAAGTAGCCTGCCAGCACGGCCAGTGCATAGCCGAAGAGTTGCCTGGAGCCTGCAAAACGCCCGCGGCGCCGTGCCGGAATGGCTCTGGAAAAAATATCGGCATAAACCACTGAGCCCATGCCGCCAAAGATGGAAAAAGTGGCAAAGAGTGTGAGCAGCGCCACCAGTACCACCATGGGCTTGCTGATGCCGTAGCGATAAACCAGGCCTGCCAGTAGTGCAAATGAAAGTACCCGAAAGGTAATGATTCCCACCAGCAGTGGTTTACGGCGTTTCATGCCATCGACGATGTACGCGGTGTAAAGCTGGGGGATGACGCGACCGATGTTTTGCATGGAGGCCAGCAGGCCCACGGCGCTGGCCGCGGGCGTGAGTACCGCTACCAAGCTGGGCAACACTGTGTGGATGCTGGAAAGCGCGGCAGAGGCCTGGTAGAAGATGCCGTGAATCAGACCCGCGGCAAAATTGCGGCGATAATGGGGAGGAAGCGCTTCGGGCGTTGACATGGAAATCCTATGACGCTGTTCTGGAATGGGAGGATGGGGGATGGTTTTGGTGATGCCGCATCAGTCGTTTCAAAAGAAACAGCTACGCAAGCACGCCTGCGTAGCTGTTTTGGTGTACCCTCGGAGGGATTCGAACCCCCAACCCACAGTTCCGAAGACTGTTGCTCTAGCCATTGAGCTACGAGGGCGAAATTCTAGCTGGGGCAAGTATAGAGACTGGAAGCGTTGGTGTCAAGTTTGTTGCTGCTTCATTCGTAAATGGACGCTGCGCAGATGTGCGTTTTTGCTCTTTTCGCTCCAGTCTTCCTAGCGTTCGGGCCAATCCAGCATAAGAATTTTGACCGGGAAGTTGGGGGGCGTGTGGTCAACATCTTCGGGGATGATGGCCAGGCCATCTGCCTGCACCATGGAGAGCAGGATGCCTGAGCCCTGGTCGCCCGTGAGATGGGCATAGGTCTGGTCTTCTCGTGTTTCCAGCCATACCCGCATGTAGTGACGACGGTTATCCTTGCGTTTGATGGCATCGACCAGAATGGCATCGATGGTGGGCTTTTGCAATGCGGTTTTGCCCAGCATGGTCAGGATAGCGGGGCGTCCGAATAATTCGAAGGAGATAGCTGAAGAAACGGGATTGCCTGGCAGGCCAATCAGAGGAACGCCCTTGATAGTTCCAAAAGCCAGTGGTTTGCCCGGTTTCATGCGGGCCCGCCAAAAGTGCATCTCACCTTCTGCGGCCAGCACCTTCTTTACCACATCGAAATCACCCATGGAAACACCGCCCGAGGTGACGATGAAGTCTGCGCCCGCGTCCAGCGCCTCTTGCACCTTTGCGGTCAGGGCTTCGATGGTGTCGGGCGCAATGCCCATGCGCAGCGGGATGCCACCATATTTCAGAATCAGCGCAGACACGGTGTAGCCATTGGCATCCCGTATTTTGCCCGGTTGCCACGGCGCGGCAGCATCGATGATTTCATCGCCGGTGGAAAGCACAGCGACGCGCGGGCGGCGATGGACCAGCACGGTGGGATTTCCCAACGCAGCCAGCATGCCAATTTCTTGCGGACGTAAAACTGTGCCCGCCTGGAGTACAACTTGATTCGCTTTTACATCCTCGCCAGCGTGACGTATGTTTTTCCACAAGCTGTACGAGCGGGGAATGATAACGGTGTCGCCCTGGCGTTGCACATGCTCAAAAGGCGCCACAGCCTCAGTTCCCTGCGGGATGGGGGCACCCGTCATAATGCGCACCGCCTGGCCCGGCTGCAAGGGTGTTTCCAGCACGTAGCCTGCGGCCAAATCAGCCACAACTTGTAGGATAGCGGGGTTTTCGGGCGTGGCCTGGGCCACATCTTCTATCCTGATGGCGTAACCATCCATGGCACTGTTGGCCAGCGGCGGGATATCCATGGGCGCATGAATATCTTCCATGAGTACCCGGCCCAGCGCCTCCAGCACTGGAATGCGCTCCCCCTCCAGGGGATGAAATTTTTCGAGAATGCGACGTCGTGCTTCCTCGACAGCCAACATTGGATAACTTTCTTTCATGCCTGTTCTCCATTGATAGGTTTGTGAAACGCTCTGCGTTCTGTTGTGCTGCCCGATGATAGCACAGATGGCCAAAATGTTGAAAAAACACAACGTCAGCAGCAACGCCGAGTCAGCGCCCGCCTTGTCGTGCTACCATTCCAGAACCTGGCCCAGACCCAGCTCTTCGGCCCGTGCCAGAGCTCGTGCGGCAGCCGCGGCATCCTGCACTGCCAGCCCCACACTCTTGAAGACTGTAACCTGCTCTGCTGATTCCCGGCCTGCGACCTGTCCCAGCAGCAACTGGCCCAGCGTTCCCGCCAAATCGTTCATGTGATACAGGTTGGCCCGCACCAGCTTGATGATGTCGCCAGCCTCGTGTGCTGCGGCCATCACATCATCCACAAAAACCTGGGCCCGCATGATGGTGGCAGCGGGCGCTTCCTGCATCTTGGGCGTGTAGGCTCCCACCAGGTTGATGTGTGCCCCCGGGGCCACATCGGCATCCAAAAAGAGGGGGGTGGTGCTGGTGGTGGCGGCACTGATGATGTCGGCTCCTTGCACGCCCGCGCGCATGGACGTAGCCCGCGCGTTCACGCCCGCCTCACGCAGGCGCGCAGCCAGGCGGGCGGCGCTTTCTCCCTGTTTGCTGATGATGCGCAACTCTTTTAGCTTTCGCACAGCCAACAAGGCCCGCGCCTGGTCATACCCCTGGCCACCTGCGCCAATCAGCGCTGCGATACTGCTGTCCTCGCGGGCCAGCAAATCGGTGGCCAAGCCACTGGCCGCACCGGTGCGGATAGCGGTGAGCGCACTGCCTTCCAGCAGCGCTTTGGGGGCGCCTGTTTCCGCATCCAGCACCATAACCATGCCGGTGATGACAGGCAGTCCGCGCTGCGGGTTTTGGGGAAAGATGGAGACGATTTTTTGCGTCAGGACCTTGCCGGCGGGCAAGTAAGCAGGCATGAAGAGGGTGTCGCCAGCATCGTCGATGTGCAGGTGCAGCCGTTGTGGCGTTTGTGCGTTGCCCCGGGCCAGCTCTGAGAAAGCTGTGCGCATGGCGTCGATGGCATCGGGCATGGGTAGCGCCTTGCGCACATCCTGGGCGGAAAGAATACGTAGTTTCATGGGGGTATTGTAGCACAAAATAGTGGTGTGAGCAGTCTGTAGCTGCGGATGTATTGACACTGTTCTTTTTGCAGTGGTAAACTGGGCGAAATGGTAGCTACTAACGTATCCGAGTCTTAGT
>Ga0256914_1003479_pt1 | contig 12381 bp, 9 predicted proteins | sample HulkmetaG_FD_191571 | JGI IMG/M metagenome (GOLD analysis project Ga0256914, IMG submission 191571) | Hydrothermal chimney microbial communities from Main Endeavour vent field at the Juan de Fuca Ridge, Pacific Ocean - Hulk | ecosystem: Environmental > Aquatic > Marine > Hydrothermal vents ...
CACTCGATTTATAACCACTTGAAATTTCATCCTTTTCAGCAGGACCTGTCTGATGAATGGCCTGAAATTTTAAACCAGACTGATGTAATATTTTAAGTGCAGAACTTACTATTCTATTAAGGCCTGTAGCCCCTTGGCTACCTCCGAGTATAAGGATTCTAAACTGTTGATATGGATCAACCTTGTCAGAAAGATCTAACGCATCCTCCAGTATCTCCCTCCTAACAGGATTCCCCAGGCATTCCACCTGCTTACCCTTAAAATAACGTTCAGAGCCATGAAAACTTGTGTATATCCTGTCTGCAAAACGGGATGCCAACTTATTTGCAAGACCTGGTAAAAAATTTTGTTCATGTATTGCCGTTGGGATTCCAAGGATCTTTCCTGCCAGAAGAACAGGCCCTGAAACATATCCGCCGACACCAAGGACCATATCAGGTCTGAAACACTTAACCATCGCTAGGGCCTTTATCACCGAAACCGGAAGGGTAAGGGCCGACACAACAAGTCCGCCAATGCTCTTGCCCTTGATGGGTCTGACACGAAGAATCTGATACTGCCAAGGCCTTTCGGAAAGTACATTTTGTTCCACTGGTCGACCAGCGCCAATCCACATTACATCTAGAGGACATAATGACGATAGCTCTTCGGCAATTGCTATACCGGGAAAAAGATGTCCTCCTGTTCCTCCACCTGTTATTAAAAGCCGTATCTCTTTCATTGTTTCTGGCTGCATACCTTTAGCACAGCCTTTCTAAAGGCCATGCCCCTTTTTTTGTAACTGGAAAACATATCAAAACTTGCACAGGCAGGAGAAAGCACAACCAAATCACCGGCTTCAGCCATGGCTCTGGCCTTTCTTGCTGCTTCCTCCATTACCTTATCCCCGTTAAGGCCATGAATTACACATATGTTTTGCAAGAATCCTTCAAACCCAAGGGCCATCTCTTTGGCAGCCTCTCCTACAAGAATAACTCCTTTTATCCTGGGGCCACCCCCATTCTTTAAAGACAAGACGATTCGGCCAAAATCTGAAAGATCTTCTCCTTTGGCCCTACCACCTGCAATTAGCACCACATGCTGATCTGGTAAGGCCCTAAGACCCGTTGTAACTGCGTGCAAATTAGTCGCCTTAGAATCATCAATATAGATTACTCCATCAAACACACCAAATTCTTCCATCCTGTGACAGGGGGCTCTAAAATCCGAAAGGGCCATTTCAATCTGCTGGGCAGCAACACCCAAGGCCGAGGCACTGACAGCAGCAGAAGCCAGGTTTTCTATATTGTGTTTCCCCCTCAGGGTCCAGCGTGACACATCAAGCCTCATTTTTTTACCGTCCACAGGTATAACCAGGATTGGACCCTCCCTTTTATCTATCCGTATATCTTTTAAAAAAACGGTCCGGGCCTTGACTTCAAAATCTTCCGCTCCAGGTCCTAACACGCCAAACGAATCGTTACCCTGAAAAGAAAACAAACGCTCTTTTACCTTTTTGTATTTTTCTATGCTTCCATGTCTGTCTATATGATCTGGAGCCACATTAAGACACACTGCCACCTTGAATACTGGTCTGGCGAGGTCCAAAACGGGAACATCTGGGAAATATTCCAGTTGAAAACTGCTTATTTCAAGGACCCCGCAGGTTTTGCCATTGTCCAAATGCAACAAATCAAAAAGTGGTGGAGAAATATTTCCTGCCTTAATAACTGGAATTCCGGCCTCATTCAGCAAATGAGCAGTCAGTAAGGTGGTCGTAGTCTTGCCATTGGTACCGGTAATCCCCACAAGTGGTCCCTTCCAAAAACATGCGGCAAGATAAAGCTCACCAACAACAGCAACACCTTTTTCTCTTGCGTAACTAACTACACGATGATGAGGAGGTACGCCGGGACTTACCACAAGAAGATCAAGATCTTTGGGTAACTTTCTAAGTCTAGACACACAGATATTTCCTATACCACTCTGCTTGCACCATGAAAGAAAGTCTCTTTGCCACTCTTCTGGAGGCCTGTCATCCATGCACACCAGGTCGGCCCCTTGGTTGTAAAGCCAGCGGGCTGCTGACATTCCTGCTTCACCCATGCCAAGGATGCCGATATGTATCTCTTTAAAATTCAAAAGACTACCTCAACTTGAGCGTACTTATGGCAACAAGGCCAAGGAGCACAGAAATAATCCAGAACCTGACAATCACTTTAGGCTCTGGCCAACCAAGTATTTCAAAATGGTGGTGAAGAGGGGCCATCTTAAAGATGCGTCTACCCTTTGTCGCCTTAAAATATCCCACCTGCATGGCAACAGAGATCGCCTCTGCAACAAATACCCCTCCTACAATGGCAAGAAGAATTTCCTGCTTTGACAAAACGGCAACTATACCCAAGATCCCACCCATAGTGAGTGAGCCAACATCTCCCATAAAGATCTCTGCCGGATAACTATTGTACCAGAGAAACCCTAATCCTGCGCCTACCATTGCCCCGCAAAAGATGGAAAGCTCACCTACACCAGGCACATAGGGTATCTGCAAATACTGGGCAAGACCCGAATGGCCAGCCAAATAACAGAAAAGCGTATAAACGGCAGAGGAAATAACAAATGGACCTGTAGCAAGACCATCAAGGCCATCTGTCAGATTAACTGCATTCGAGGAGCCTGCCACAACTAAGAAAGCAAAAAAAATGTAGAAAAGTCCAAGATCTGGACGCAGATTTTTAAAAAAGGGCACGCTTAACCGAGTATCCCAGTGGCCACTTTTTATAAGAATTACAGCACATAGGCAAACCAGAACGGCCTGAATAACAAGCTTCCATCTTCCAGGAAGTCCGGCACTGCTTTTTTTCCTTACCTTGAGCCAGTCATCATAAAAACCTATAGCCGCAAACCCAATCAGTATTATCATGCACACCCAAAGATAAAGATTGGTAAGATCTGCCCAAAGGAGTGTTGAGGAAACTATTGCAAAGTTAATTAGTATCCCACCCATGCTAGGAGTGCCGCTTTTTTTTAAATGACTTTTGGGCCCGTCATCCCTGACAACCTGTCCGAACTGTAATTCCTTAATTTTACTGATAAACCAAGGCCCCAGGAAAAGGGTTATAGCCAGAGCCGTAACTGCAGCATAGATAGTGCGAAACGTAATGTAGCGAAAAACGTTCAGCACTGGAAAATGGACATGCAATGGGTAAAGCAAATGATAGAGCATCAGGCGTCCTCCAATCTATCCTTTATAGCAGAAACTACCCTTTCCAGCCCAACTCCCCTAGACCCTTTCAAAAGCACCACCCTTTTGGTTCCATTAAAAAAAAGGCTACTATCTTCAACAAGATAGGCTACCGCCTCATTGGAATTCTTAAATGTGATTATTCTGTCTAAAGATAGGCCCTCTGCAATAGCACCAGAGGCTATTTTGTCTGCCATTGTACCTATTGCCAGGAGTACCTTGGGCTCAAGCTGTGCAGCTTTTTTGCCAAGCTCCAAGTGATATCTCTCGGCATCCTGGCCAAGTTCTAGCATGTCTCCAAGGACCAGATTTTTATCATGGGCACCTGACAGATCTTTAACAAATTCCAATGCCGCCTCCATAGAAGCTGGATTGGCATTGTATGTATCATCAATGACCAGCCATCCTGCTATCTTTTCTATATTCATACGCCCCTTTGGAGGACTACAGTCTGAGATACCCTGAACAATATTTTCCACAGATATCCCTAGGGCCATCCCAACAGCCACTGATGCAGCTATGTTAGAGACGTTTACCCTCCCGTGGAGCTTGGACTCTATCTCTAATATTTCTCCGTCCGCTTCCAACTCCAACAACAATCCTTGTGACCTGTCTACCCAATGTCTCACCAGTACAACATGGGACACCAGCCTAGATCTGGCCTTTTTTACATCGGTGCTAAAGCCCCAAATATTTGTTGCCTTGCTCCTGTTTAGATTCTCGACAACCAGGCTATCATCAAGGTTGCATATGGCTGTCCCATTTCGGGGCAGACATTCAAACACAAAACCCTTTTCAAATGCGATGTTTTGTATAGTTCCAAGGCCCTCCAAATGTACAGGCCTGATACAGGTTATAAGGGCCGCTTCAGGATGGGCTATCTGACACAGACGTTCGATCTCTCCTGGCAAATTTGTTCCCATTTCCAAGACAGCCCATTGGGTCCCTGGCCTCATAGAGAATATGGTAAGAGGAAGTCCTATAAGATTATTGAAATTTCCCTTTGTAGCACCAGTGCGAAATGAAGTAGACAATACAGAGTGAACCAGCTCTTTGGTTGTAGTTTTTCCACAACTGCCTGTTATGGCAACAGTTTTCATACCTAAAAATCTGCGGTACCATGAAGCAAATTCTCCCAAGGCGTAAAGGGAATCATCAACCACAACAATGGGGCCATGGATCTTCCCGCACCGGCCACCTTCACAAACCGCACCGACTGCACCCTTTTTTAAGGCATGGGATACAAAACTGTTTCCATCAAACCGTTCTCCTTTGATCGCCCAAAAGAGTGCACCTTGAGCTATGTCCCTGCTATCTGTATGGATGGAACCAAATGAGACAAACTGAAAATCCCTTGGGCAGACGCCACCAGTAGAGTGGCAAACATTTCTCAACACAGGAAAGATGCCATCGCTATTGTTTCTTGACAAATTGGCATCAACGGTCAAACTAAGACCTTCTTTAAGAATCTGCCTGTCATCAAAAGGGAATCTTTTCTCCCCGATTATCTGATAATCTTCATGTCCTTTGCCTGCCACAAGCAATATATCACCTGGCCTTGCCTGAGAACATGCCCAATATATCGCCTCTCTCCTATCCTCGATCACACGTACTTTAGACAAAAGATCACCGGTCAGGCCCGAAAGCATATCATCAATTATCAATGAAGGATCTTCGGTACGCGGATTGTCAGATGTGAATATGACGAAATCCGAAAGGCTAGCAGATATAACTGCCATCTCTGGCCTTTTGCCCCTGTCCCTGTCACCTCCACAACCTAAGACCGTTATAATACGGCCACTGCCTTTAATTTCTGAAAGGGCCCCCAACACACTATCAACTGCGTCTGGAGTATGGGCATAATCAACAAGGGCTGTCACCCTGGAATTCCCTATCCGTTCCAATCTGCCCTCTATTTTACTAACAGAATCAATACCTTTTTTAACTGCCCATGAAGGGACATCAAGTGCTAAAGCTACGGCAACCGAGGCTAGGATGTTTTGCAGATTGTGTCTTCCAAGCAAACGGGAATTTATCTCTATGACCTCACTACCATAGCTTACCCTAGCCCTGATACCCTCCCTGCCAAGTTGAACATCCATGGGGAATATATCTGCCCTGTTCGACATTTTTCCATATAAGATCCTGCCCACCCCAACAGACTTACACAACCTCTTCCCATAAGGATCATCAATGTTTATTACGCATCTTTGGGTCTTATCCTTACAAAAAAGCTGGGCCTTGGCCCTAAAATAACTTTCAATATCTTTGTGATAATCCAGATGATCCCGGGTTAGATTGGTAAACAAGGCCACAGAGAACTGACAACCCTCAACTCTGCCTTGGTCCAAGGCATGAGATGAGACCTCTGTAATAAGAAACTCTGCCCCATTGTCCAGGGCCCTTTTCAAAAAAGAGTGAAAGGTTACACAATCTGGAGTGGTAAGTTCTGAGTTTATCTCCTTTACCCCTATCTTCTGACAGATGGTTCCGGAAATGGCTGTATTTTTACCCCATGCTGCAAGAATCGACTCTATGAGATATGAACAGGTGGTCTTGCCATTTGTCCCTGTAATACCGATTACCCGAAGGTCCTTGCTTGGCATATCAAAGAAGGCATGAGCTAGCCTGCCTGCTGTGTATTTGATATCAGGCGTAGTCAAAACCACAGTATCTTGTAGAACACGTGATTTTGCATAGCTAAGCCTGTCTAAGGATACAAGTATAGCTGATGCTCCTCTTTTTAAGGCATCTTCTATAAAATGGCATCCATGGGCTTTTGTCCCTGGAAGGGCCATAAACAGAGCGCCAGGGGTCACCTCTCTAGAATCCATGGCCAAGGAAGACACATTTATAGATTTGTTTCCTTGCACAAGGGTAATAGGAACTTTTGCTGTCTCAAGTAGCCTTGACAGTTTCATTCAACTTTGGCGACTCCCACTGTACAATTTGTTTTATCAAAAGATGTGGCTGAAAAAAGCAAAACCTGACTAACTATGCAGGATGATCCTTTTCACACACAATTACGCATTCTTTGCCACCTGCTATCCTGCGGCCAGGCTTGGGATACTGATCCTTTACCTTGCCAGTGCCAGAGATACGAATTTTCATTCCGAGACGACCAGCCACCTCCAAAGCACTCCTTATAGACATTCCTCTCAAATCAGGCATAACCCATAAACGGATGTCGTTCTTCTTTGCTGTCTTTGACAGATGGTTGTTCATATTTTTAGGATCTTGTGCGAGCCTATAGTGCGCCTTTAGGGCCATGGAACCTTCTTTTGCTAGTGCTGCCATCTTTCCTAGCGTTCCTCTACGTTGGGACGGGGTATACCTAGCATCAAACAATACGCTAATATAACTAATTTTTGGTTTGTTTGCAGGCCAAGATCCAAGTCCTATTACCTGAAAAGACTCTTGGCCTCCATCAGAATCCAAAGGCCAATAGGCAGCTACAGACGGGCCACTGTTATCCCCCAAGACAGACAACAGAAGTTCGTGGGTCTTGATGCTAAACAACCTGGACGGTACCGGCTTGACCGTTTCATTCTGCCTAAGGCTGTTCATGGCAATACGAGGCCGCACAGGTCCGTTATTATTAAGTAAGGCTGTATAGGCAGAAAGCACCTGGAGAGGGGTTGAATTGATCGTTGACGAAATAAGTTGAGTAACATTATCTGAAAGAATGATAGGGAGTCTACCCTGCCTTTCTCCTGGAAGATCGATGCCTGTTTGTTGACCAAAACCTATTCCGATGAGACGGGCAAGCAAGTCTTGCTGAAGCTTAAGATTGTCAAGTTCCTCTTTTTGTAAGCGGGTCCATATGGCTGTATCATCTGCAAAGTGATGCCAATGCCATTTCCCAACCTTTACTACAGGTTCTCCATCCTTTTGTAATGGCCTTAAATCATCCTTGTTTCCCTGACCACCTTGTGCCACTTCCTGATTTTGTTCCCAGACTGCAGCCTGCAATCTTGATTCAAGGACTTCTCCAAAGCCAATAGTAACCATTATCGGCCAAGGATTTATCAGTCTATCAATGGCCAGGTTACTATTCTGATTTGAATGATCTGCTCCACTCTCTTTATTCACACTCGTCATAGCAAGTATCTGGCCAGTCTTTACATCCATAAGGATCAGGGTTCCTGAAGTAGCATGCAACCTTCTCATTTGCCATATTAAGTTTTCCCTGCTTTGAACCTGAAGATTTTTATCAATGGAAAGGACAAGGGGATCTTCCCAATCCCCCTGTCCACCTTTAGAGAGGAGAAAGCCGTCATAAACATACTCTACACCATCGAGGCCGCGTCCATAACGGTCTATATAGCCAATAACATCATCCAAAAGTCCCTTGTAAGGCTTGATCCGAACAGCACCTTTTTGAAAATCCTTTTTAGAAAGGCACAATACAGTACCCGTTCTGTCAACAATGGGACGCCTTTTAAGAATCCGCTTGGCCAACGGTGATATATCAGAAAAAGAAGCGCCAGGGGCAAGAGTTGGGCTATCCAAATGCTGCTGTTCAGACACCCTCTCCCCGAAACAGCCTGCAAGACACAGACTGATCAAAAAAAGGACCAGTAACCGGATAAGGATCTGGACCTTTCTCACAAACTCCCTATCTTTAGCACTAATAATCCCGCCCCTGACAAACTGTTCCACTACTTTTACTCCGGCAACGTTATTATTTGATTTTCTGCTGGCGGCCTAAGTCCTAACCTCTTGCCAATCTTCATCAAAGTGGCCCTTGAAGTCATCTTATCAAGTTGACCGTTAAGCTGTTTATTTTCCTGAAGAAGTGCATAATACTTCTGCTCGAGGGTACTGATATCCCTTGCCACACTTTTGACTTTATAAGAGGTATAAATAGAAAGCCCCAAGAATAGGATCAACAAAACAAAAGACAAAATGCCCCTAAGGGACGACTGAAAAAGTTTAAAACCTTGAGATGTTCCAACATGCCTTGACGTATAACCTCTTTTCTGTGGCATCCTTATAGTAGCCGATTTGATAGTCATTCTTACACCTCCATGGGCTTAGTAACCCTTTGGGCTACCCTTAGTTTGGCACTCCTTGCCCTGGGGTTAGCAGCTATCTCATTTTCTGACGGTCTTACCGGTCTCCTGGTGACCACCTCTAACTCGTTACAACCCTTAAAAAAGTGTTTGACTATGCGGTCCTCCAATGAATGAAAACTTATCACACATATACGACCACCAGGACTCAACACAATGGGAGATATCTCTAGAGCCCTGGTCAAGTTTTCAAATTCCCTATTTATGGCAATCCTTATAGCCTGAAAGGTCCTGGTTGCAGGATGTATTTTCCTTGGATGAAATCTCCTCGGTATGGCCTTCGCAACAATGTGAGCCAACTCAACAGTTGAGAATATCGGGCGTTCAATCCTCCTTGCTACTATGGCAGAAGCTATCTTTTTGGCCCATGGCTCTTCTCCATATAATTGAATAAGCTGGGCAAGCCTTTCTTCTGGCAATTTGTTTATCATATCTGAGGCAAGCATCGTCGTGCTTCTATCCATCCTCATATCAAGGGGTTCGTCACGCATAAAACTGAATCCTCGTCCACTTTCATCAAGCTGAAAAGAAGACAAACCCAGGTCCATTATGATTCCATCTACCTGGTTCAGTCCCTCCTCTGCCAAGACCACTGCCATATTACAAAAATTTGAATGGTAAAAAGATATCTTTGACTCAAACGGTCTCAATCTCCTCCTTGCAAGCTCTAGAGCCTCTTCATCCCAATCAAGGGCTATAATACGCTCTATGTCAGGATGGTCCCGCATCAACGCCTCGGCATGACCTCCAATCCCCAATGTTGCATCCAGATAGACCCCACCTTTCTTGGGCGCAAGGTAGTCAAGCACCTCTTTGACAAGAACAGGCTTATGAATGCTATTAAGCCTATAGTCCGATGCCGTATTCCTTGATGATATCATCGCTAATCTCATCAAAATTGTCCCTCGTCTCGGTTAACTGATTCTCCAACAGCTCTCTGCTCCAGATCTCAAAATAGGTAAGCATTCCTACGACGACCACTTCTTTTTCTATTTCAGCGCCCTGCCGTAAATGGGCCGGCAAGAGTATACGGCCCTGACCATCTAGATTGCACTTAACTGCAGCTCCAAGAAGATATCGTTTAAAAGCCAAGACCTTTGGAGGACCAAACCGGAAACGGGTAAATTGTTCTTCTACCCGGTTCCATTCTTCTATTGGGTAAGCGGCAAGACAATTGGGCAGATTTGTAACAATAAGTCGGTTATCGTACTTTGTTTTGAGAACATCCTTAAACCGTGCAGGGATGCTTAGTCGACCCTTAGAGTCAAGATTATGGGTCGATCTGCCACGAAACATTCATCTTACCCCTTTCCCCCACTTTTTACCACTTCTTACCACTATATTGGCAATTTGGTAATTCTGTCAAGTCGGAATCTTTCATTAGGTTATTAACAAACAAAAATCTGCCTGATAGACAGGGCTTATGAATAGACAAATCTTCTTTTTCTTGGCCAATACCATTGTTAACAGGTATCTTGAGGTGATTGACTAACTGACTGACTGGAAGAAATCAGAAAGGAGTGAACATCAATTATGATAGTAGTAGGATGCGGAGCGCTCAACCTGGACCTAATTTACGAAGTAGAGGATATAGGGCTTATTGCAAGACACGGATTCGGCCTTTCCCCAGGCAGGGAATGTATAATGGATCACCATACAGCCGATAGAATGCTGCACTATCTGGCTAACGAAGGGAAACTCTTGGGTAAAAGCGGCGGTGGCTCTTCTGCCAACACCTTGTGTGCCCTTTCAAAAATGGGATACAGGGCATATTTTATAGGAAGTGTTGGAGAAGATGAGGCTGGGCAATACCTGTTAGAATCAATGGAAGAAGTGGACTGTTCCCTTATTACAAAATCTGGCAAAAGCAGCATGTGTATCATTGTTATAGATAGACTTAGCAATGACAGGGCAATGGCAGTTGTACCAGGCACATTATCAATTGAAACTGACAATCTTAAAATGGAAACGGTTCTGAAAAATGCCCGGCTCTTTCACATGAGTTCTTTTGTGCAGGAAAAGGGGCCAACCATTCATGGAGAACTTCTTGGCCTTTGCGGCCAAGACTGTCTTGTTACCTTTGATCCAGGCGAAATCTATGCAGAAAAGGGTTACAGTGCCATAAAAGACCTGCTTGATCAAAGCGCCTTGCTCTTTAGCTCTGATGTTGAATTTGAAGCAATTTTTAGGGGCAAATCCATAATGGAAGTGTTGTCTAAAGGACTTCTAGGAAGATATATCCGCAGAAGTTGCTGCAATTCTTACAACTTCTTTCAGAAAATGCCAGGCCCTGTCATTGCCAAAAAACTAGGCGCAAAAGGTGCCCTTTTGGCATCATCTGGCCTGGTAATTAAATGTCCGGCCCAGAAAGTTGAAAAAATTGCAGACAACACAGGGGCTGGAGATGCATTTGATGCGGGACTGATAGATGCAATATTTAAAAATAAAAATCCCCAAAATGCCTTGGAAGAGGCCATCTCAATAGCAACTTTTTCATTAATGTTTACAGGGCGTCAGTGGATAGATCACTTGGAGGAACTACGCGTTTCTCCTCATTAAAGGCACCGACATCGTCTTTACTAAAACCAAATCTTACCTTGCTTCCAACATTCAACCCTGCTGAATGGATATGATGCTCTGGCCACATGGCTTGGAAAACAACCCCATTCCTTTCAATACTGACATTTACATGGAAGTTACAACGTGACATTTCTACTATCGTGCCCGAATACACATTTTCCATACCCACCATGGCCCTGGTTCCACTTGCTAGGGGAACTATCCTCTCTGGCCTAATAACTATATGATCACAGCTGGCCTCTTTGCCCGTGTTAGCTATCTGTACCGGTATGGAACCAACATGTGCAAATCCATCTTGACAATGGGCCGGAAAAACATTTTTTGCCCCTACAAATTGCGCGGCAAACAAAGAGGTGGGCCTGTTAAATATTTCTTCTATCTGGCCCTGCTGGATTATCCTGCCTTGTCTGATAATCGCACCCTTTTGTGCCAGATACATGACCTCTTCAAAGTTATGGGACACCATAAGAAAGGTTATTTTCAGTTCGCTGTGAAGTTGACGCAAAAGCCTTCTTATATCTTTTTTTAAAAGCGGATCTAGTCCAGAAAGGGGCTCATCCAACAAAATTACATCAGGATTTAGCACAAGCACTCTGGCCAAACCCACTCTCTGACGTTCGCCTCCACTAATTCTTGCTGGGTAACGATGCAACAAATGAGCGATCCCTAACCTCTCTATTAAAAAATTGAATCTCTTTTGTGCCTCTTCCTTGTCAATTCTGTGGTATCTAAGCCCATAGGAGATATTTTGTTTAACAGTCATATGAGGAAATAAGGCCACGTCTTGATACAATATACCAACAGAGCGCTTATTAGGTGGCAACCGGGTCAGTTCTTTGTTATTCCAAAGGATAGAGCCTTTAAAATCTATCACGTTTGCTGGTAAAAGACCCATTATAGTCTCCATAAGGAGGGACTTGCCAGAACCTGTTGGCCCCATTATTGCGAAAAATTCCCCTTGGGCTATATGGAGATCTATATCCTTAAGGGCAAAACCGGGAACTTCTACCCTGAGTTTCTCTATCTTAAACATTTACCATTGCCTTGCAGGTCTAGATAAGAATCTCATGGACACAAAGAGGATTATCGAAATGGCTATCAACCATACAGCAACGGGCTGAGAATATTTCAAACCATAAGCAGTAAAGCGCTCATATATAAGAACCGGTGCCAACATAGGATGATAGGCCACTACAATGACTGCCCCAAACTCACTTATTGCCCTTGCCGTACACATAACCATACCAAGAACAATCCCACGCCAAGCCAAGGGCAAGGTCACCCTAAAAAAAGTGTCCACTGGACCCGCGCCAAGACTCATTGAGACATGCTCAAGACGCACCGGAACAGACTCAAAGGCTGCCTTGGCAGTATTTAAAAAAAATGGCAAACCTACAAATGTCAGAACAGTCACAATCCCCAAGTATGTCCCCATAATGTGTACGCCCATCCAATCCAGCATTCTGCCCAAGGCAGTATCTCTAGCAGCAAGCCCTAGGATTG
>Ga0256914_1003480_pt1 | contig 12378 bp, 13 predicted proteins | sample HulkmetaG_FD_191571 | JGI IMG/M metagenome (GOLD analysis project Ga0256914, IMG submission 191571) | Hydrothermal chimney microbial communities from Main Endeavour vent field at the Juan de Fuca Ridge, Pacific Ocean - Hulk | ecosystem: Environmental > Aquatic > Marine > Hydrothermal vents ...
CTGACGCCGCCCTCAGTGCCGAACCACATGGCCCCATCCGGGCCCAGGGCCACGGATGAGGCGACATTGGCGGCCAGGCCGTTGTCCATGGTGAGCTTGATGTATTCGCCGGTGTTCATATCCCAGCGCACCACGCCTCCCGCCGTGGCCGTCCACACGCCATCGCCATCAATCAACAGATCATACACGGTGTTGGCGTTGGAGTACGTGGTCCATTGCGGGTGAAGGTGTTGTTGGGCGGCCCTTTCCGCGGCCTGCTTTCGCAGTTGAACCCCCGCTCTTTGCGTTTCGGCCGTGGCCTGGGCTTGGGCTTCCCGCGTGGCGACCGCCTGGGCCTCGACCGTCGCCGTGGCTGCGCTGCGCCGCGCCAGCTCGCCCTCCGTCAGCGTAAAGGCGAAGGAGGGCGTGCATTGCCATGCCTCTCCCACCCGCCTGCACTCCACATCCGCCGTGCGTTCCTCCCAGGGCGCATCGCGGCCGGTGCGGAACCAGGCAATAACCTGCACCAGGGCAAAAAAATCGTCGTTTTCCCGCACTTTCACGGTGACATCCCGATAGGGTTCGCCCTGGGCTTGCGCCCATTCAGCGAAGGCCGCCGCCACGGTGGTTTCAAGCGTCGCCGATGGCGTGGGCGTGGAGCGGGCCTCGGTGGTCGGGGTGGCCAGCATGCGTTTGGCCTCGGCGGTCTCTCTGGCTTCGGGGCTGTCGCCGCCGCAGGCTGCCAACAGCGCTACTGTGAACAAGGCTAAAAGAAGTAGAAGCTGTCTGCCGTTCATATGCGTCCCTCTCGGAAATATCCATGCTCTTCCCGGTCTTCATCGACCGGGTCGATATCGCTGAAAATACGGCGCTCGTTCATCTCTGCGCCCCCTTCGATCTTGACTTCGTTGCCGCGTTCGGTGGTGGCCATCTGGGGATGGTGATCCGGAGGCGGGTCGTCCGCCCCGGCCGTGGTTGCTTGGTTCTCGACCATCCGTGCTCGCTCGGCCGCCTGGCGCTCCAGCGCCGACCGTTCCGCCGCCTCCTGCGGGTTGGTTTCGGCCCGGACTTCTTCGAGCCGCTGTTCCAGGGCTGCAACGTCGTCTCCCTGCATCGCGCGGCGGCCGCGTGCGCTCAATGGTTCATGGGCGGTGGAGGGGATATCGCCGTCTATGACTTCAGAGGCGTCCTTACGGTCCAGGATATCTAATGACATGATATACTCCTTTTGGTGACGTTACGTCTTAGGGATGATACCGGTTGACGCTGCCGCCAGTGACGAACCACATGGCCCCATCCGGGCCTGCGGCGATGGTCCCGACGACGTCATGCGCCAGGCCGTCCAGTGAGGTGAAGGTCTGCCAGCGTCCCCGGGCGACGGTAGGGCTGTTGCGTGTTTAGACGTGCACTTACGACGTTGCCGTCTCAAAATTATGCCCGCAGGACATGCAAAACTTGGCGTCAGCATTATTTTCTGCGCCGCAATTGGGACATGTTTTAGTCGAGGGAGCAGCCTGTGTTGTAGGAGTCTTACTCTCAGGCACAGGGGCGTCAACAAGTTGTGAGTCTGCTGCGGTCAGCATGACAGGCCGGGTCGGTTCGAATTGATGGCCGCAGTAACGGCATATTTTTGCTTCAATAGGAACGCGTTCAGCACACTGGGGGCAAACTTTGGTATTCATCGCCATCTGTTGCTGTGCTTGTCCTGCGGCTTCGGCATTGATACGTTCTGCGGTCTTATAGGCGTCATAGATGGACCAGATGAAAACAATTGGCCCGGTCACGAAGCCGATCAATATGCCCATGAGTAATACATTGACTACCTGAACGACCATAATAAGAATGCCTTTTCCTACTTCTCCATTGTAAATTTGTCCCAATCCATTGATAAGAAGACTGAGGATGGCTGCCAAAGCAGCGTTTTTGGGAGGTTGCTGATATTGCATTGTCATGATTTGACTCCTGAAAATAAGTTGAATTAATCAATGTTCTTCTTTTTGTGAACGCCCGTGCCAGGAAGAAATCCTGCCAGAGTGCCGGCCGCCGACGCCACTATTGCCAGCCCCAAAATATATGCTCGATATCGAGCAACAAGCGTGGCGCCAGCAATGGCTCCCGCCTGACTGGCATTTACAGGATCATTAGCGCCAGCAATGCCGCCGGCGATACCTCCGATCAAGACGCAAAGTGCAAAATAGATTACAACAAACCACATGATGCCAAAAATAATCCTCTTCATGTTCACTCAACTCCTAATACCGTGGAGGGCCCGATAGGCGACTACCAGGTACAGCATTGATACGCTCTGCCGTTTTATATGCATCATAGATAGCCCAAATCCAAACAATAGCCCCGGTGATAAAGCCAACGATAATCGCAGCCAAAAAACCATTGATGATCTGGACAATGATGATGATAATTCCCTTAACGATTTCTCCATTGTAAATTTGTCCCAGGCCGGGGATGAAAAAACTGAGCACCGCGGCCAATCCCGCGTTTTTCTGGGGACGTGCATACATAAGTCATTCTCCTTTTGTAATGACGTGGAATAGAGTTAGGAACTGATGTTACGCACTTCCCCTGGCAAAGCCGATCTTGTTATGCTGCCCCGGGGAGCCACCGAAAAAGGACGAACATAGACGAAGGTGGACGAAGATGGTTATCGTCTATGTTCATCCTTTCGTCTTATCGTCCATGGCTGAGTCGGAAGCGCAGGTGCCTCATTCAGAGCTGTTGACTAGCAAGTGCGTAACGTGAGTTAGGAATTGTTTATTAGGCTGTCTGCGGCATGAAGAAACTGCTGCCGCATGTGCTCGGTAAATGGAAAATCAATCTCGTGAACAAAATAACAATAGGCTGCCTCCTTATTATTGGGGTGTCCCGCTTGAGCCGTCGCTTCCAGGCACACCTGGGCCACGGCTCGCCAATTATCGGGCCAGAATTCTGGTTCTGGATATTCATCAAATCGACTCACTGCCTGTTGAAAACGCTGGGAAGTGGAGCGGTGACGAGTGACAGGCTCGATGCTCGAGCGGTGCTTGCACGGCTCCCCACAGAAACGACAACCATCAAATGGCAGATAGCTACTACGAGCTTCGACCTGATAGTGAGCCATGTGGTAGGAGACAGCGCTGTCCGGCAGATAATCGGCAAAATCAACGCCGTCTTTATAATTAGGGACGCGCATAAATGTGGCTTTTTCAAATCCGGTCATAAAGACGGCAGCCTGTCCGACCCGCAGCTTGCCCATGAATTGTTCTTGTTGCTCATCCATGATCATGGCCGAAGCCAACGCCTCTCGATCCTGTCGGCCTGGCAGCATGTGAGCAATTTTGAGATTAGTGTTACGCACCGCATCGGGGGCCAGCTTTTCAGGACTCTGTTCGGCAATCAGCATGCCCTGACCGTATGCCCGCATTTCGACCAGGAAATCGGTGATCATTTTCACTGCTTTGGCACGCGTATCAGCCGCAACCTCTGAGGGGCCGACCGCCTGAACGTTTTCCATTATGCGATGAGCCTCTTCTATGACCAAGAGATGCCGCAAGCCTTTTCGTTCAGGGTGCAACGTATGATCTCTGCGCCGGTACTCCCGCAGAAGAATCAACAGGAACATCATGGCTAAACTCTTGGCGTCATCGCTAAGCGCATCCATCTCCAAAATAACCGGACGAGAAAGAAGATGTTCAAGAGGAAGCGAACGACGGCAACTGAACATCATGCCTTTACTGCCGCGAAGCAGGCTGCCGATTCGTCCCTTGACCGCGGCGGTTATATTATCATTCAATTCTCCACGGTAACCACGTCTCTCCACCACATGTGTTGCTTCTCGAAAGAAATCTTCCATGGTGGGAAAGAGCCGTTCTTCGTCTTCGCTCGCTCGGTCCGTTAACTTCCAACCATAGTGGGCATAGATGTTCTCCAACGCTTCTTCAATGATGGTGGGTAAAACGCCAAATTGGGGCATAGCGGCGTTGATAGCTACATTGAGCAACTCGAGATGCGCCTCGACGCGCACACCCGGCAAAAGCTCAAACGGATTGAGCCTGAAGGGCGAAGTTGTTTCATCGCCCAAGGTGAAAATGAGGAGGTCGTCATAGCCTGGCTGCCTGCTTAAGCCTCGATACTCACTCTTGGCAGGTTCGATAACCATGAAAGGTATGCGGTGCCGTCGCCAGAGCTGATCTAAAAGATAGAGGCTGGTGTTGGTTTTGCCACTGCCGGGTAAACCAGCAATGATGCCATGTCGGGTCAACTCCTTGACGGGAATAGTAACGTTGCTGCCACTCTGGTAAACGCCTAAATGTATCTCATCGTCCCCCACGCCCGCCCGATGAGCGCCCGAGATGAAATCAGGCGCTTGTTGACGCACGACGATGCCAGGAATGCCTCCCTGCACAGCAATAGGAAAACGGAAAAGACAGGCGGCGCCGCGAGCATCGGTCAGATAGCGGAATCGCTCTTTGCCTTCGGTGGCTTGATGTGTTCCCCACATGCGCAGACTTAACCGACTTATAATCTGCTGGGCCGCCTCGGTGTCATGGGGCTGGACGGGCCACACAGTATCCAGCGTAACCGGTAAATCTGAATCAATGCGCTGCTCTTCGGGGGGACGGGCGGTAATTGCAGCGGAAAGGGATTGCGCCACAGTCATGGCTGCCACGGGATCGGGACTGGTCACCTGGGCCAGAACAAGGAAGGGGCGGGCCAGTCGACGAAGACTGGAGGTATAAATTCGGGCCACCAATTGCGCCTGCGGATCAATAAACCGACGACTTTGCTGGCGCCCATAGTCCTGTTTCTGCCAATCGCCCGCGGTTTGAGCAATGCCCGCGGCCCGGGCCATGTCCTGGCTCTCTTGGGCGCTCAACTGCGTCGGCTGGATATGCAAGTTGATGAGAATGGGACTATCGTAATGGCCAAGTGAGAGAAAAGGCAAGAGAAAACTGCCAGATGGGCGACCGAGAGGATGGACGACATAGGCCTTTCTTCTCACCCAAGTCAATGACACCACATCTTCGTGCTGTCGAAGTTCGATGATGGCGGCTTGCGTGAATGGCGAAAGCAACTGGTTGAGATCATCGACATTGCTGATAGGTTCCAACGGCAGACCAAATGCGCTTCCCAATCGCATGAGCTGATTAGCCAGTTCCCTCCCTGCCCGCTGCTGATGCGCTGGCTGCGCGAAAATGCGGGCCAGCAGCCCCACACGGAGGACGCCACGATTAGGGTCATAGAGATAACGAAGGCTGAAAGCAGCGCCCTGCCAGCGCCAGAGGGCCTCGATGAACTGAATTTGCCGGGCCAATATCTCCTGCACCTTTTCGTTCCTCCGCTCTCCTACCAGAGTGTGATCCTCCAGAAAGTCAGGGAGATAGGGAATCGCAAAGCCCAACAAAACACTATTGGCGGACGTGGATAAATAACAAGAACTAATCGAACTATCAGGCATCGTGCTAATTATCTCCAAAGGGAATTATGTCCAGCACAAACGATAGAAAAACAAGAGTAAAACCAATGATCAGAATCCAACCACCATACAAAACCTCCATTGCTCCGTTTTTCTGCTGGACGTTTCGCCATACATTTAAAACGGGTAAGAAGCCCACCAAACCAACAACCAGTCTGCCTATCCCTAAACCAACCTTACTGCCGAAGCTATGCGTTTTAAATAATGCAAAGAAGATGACTAATAGGACGCCGGTGGCGGGAACCAACCAGTATTGCCATGCTTCTTCCACCAATCCAGAGCTATTGGTGGCAAGATCGTAGCCTGTCATCTCGGTACCACAAGCCTGAACCCAAGGGAGAAAGAAGGCCATGATAATAATGGCCCCCGCCACAGCGCCGAGACTACTACCAAGGGGTCTACCAGAATGATTGTTTTTCATGTTTATTCTCCATATAATTAGAAACGAATATTTTCCATGCCCCAAAGGGCACCGATAATAAATCCGGCGATAAGGGCAACGCTCCCCATAATCATAAGGATGGTACCCACAGTCTGATGCTGCCGTCTGGCGTAATAGCCAAAAAGAATTGATAATCCGCCAAAAAGAGGAGGCAAAACTCCAATAGCAATAATGGCCGACAGAACTGAAAAAGTAGACCAAAGTACCAGTTTTGTAGTCGAATGCTGTTGTGCGTTCACAATAATTCCTCCTGTTGATGATAAGGCTATTTTTAGAAAGAGAAATAAGGTGTTAAGTAAGCTCTAAAAAACTGTTTGACTTATTTGTAACGACGCCGAGACGGAAAGAGCCGAGAAGGTCGATATTCGTCATATGGCAGGTCGCCAGACACCTATCAGGTGTAAGGAATTTCCTGGCGGCTACTTATTACCATTCACTGTCAATTCATTAGCATCACAAGGATAGCGATCACAGCCAAGATGGCGATAACAACCAGTATTATTGTATACATGCGAGCAGAATTCTGGATATTTTCAATTGTTCGCTCTTTGTGTTCGATTGTCTCCTGAGCTTCTTTGATTTCTTGTAATGCTTGAGCCAATTGTCGTTGGGCAGCAAAGAGTTCGACAGGTGGTTCACTCTCAGTAGTCAAATGCGAAATTGGCTCATAAGACGATTCTGATGGTGTCTCGCTCGCCAATTGTTTCATAGCTTGTGCGGCTTCCATTGCCTCACGAAACTCCTTTTTTAAAGATACATATTGTTGCACTGCGGGCAATAAATTATCAGGGATAAGCACGGTTGTATTCGTCACGGGTCAAAACTCCTTCACAGGTTGAGTTAGCGGATTGAATACGCTGATCGATTTGTGGGAACAGGGCTTGCGCCCTAGCATATAGGTTTTTGGCTTCATCATGGCTGGAAAAAACCAGCGACATTTCTCGGTTCGTAGATTCCAGGCTGAGAAACGCTTTGTGACTAGAATCATCTACACGCTGCGCCTCTTCCAGGGCCTGACCTCGAAATTTCCGGGCTTCAGAGATGTAGGTGTATTGTTTTTGGAGTGCAGCCTGCACCTCATGGGCGTCTGCCTGATGAGGGTTGAGATATTTGCTATTGATGGCACGAGCCGCAGCATCATCCCAGACAACACTAATATCCTTGCGCATGCTCTGTAGTTCTCGGTTGCTTCTTGCAAATATCCAAAGTAGCTCTTCCATATTGGCTAAATAGACTAGTGATGATGTGATCAGCCTTGCAATAGGCCTGGTTGGTTGAATTCAGCAAGCATAGAAATACGATAACTCAATTCCTGTCTATTCAAAATGATAAGACGCTGGGCCGACTCGAAAAAATTATCTGCACGTAGATAGGCATTGACTGCAACCTCCAGCGATTGAATATCTTTGCGGGTGAACATCGTCATGCTTTCAGCGTGACTGACTTGACGCTCTGTATAGCCTTCCGCTTCTACGACGAATTTGAATGCTGCCTCGACATACTCCACGCTCCGTTCCGCTTCCGCCAAGGCTTGCTCCGCGCGCTCTACCGCTTCATTGGCGATACTTACTGCCTGGCGAGCATGCTCCACGCTAGAAGTACAGCAGGCGAAGCGGGCCTGGGCATGACTTAACTCATGCTGGGCAGATTCGAATTCGTCAATAGCCAATCGCAAACGATACTCAGCCATTTTTAGCCGATCTTCCGCTCGTTTTACAGCCGTTAACAATGAACCACATCCGCGCTTGCGCCCTTCTTCGCTGCGGATGCAACGATTGTAGCGATCGACAGCATCATTATAGTCCCACCGCGCGTTTTCATAATTGCGTTGCGCCGCCTTGAGTTCCGCTTCTGCTCGTTGCATTCGTTCGGTGGCCCAATCCAGCCACGCTCCAGCGTCATCCAACTCCTTTTTCCAATATTGCAAAGTTTCTCGCGCTGTCCATTGCTTTTCTTGAGCATTCGTTAGCAAAAGATTGCACTGTTGCCCTGTTTCCAAACAATCAGTTCTCCACATCTCCACATCACTCTTGACGCGTAAAACATGATCATAATCATTTTGCGCCTGAGTCAGAAAGATAACGGCACGACGGGAAATGGTGTGGGCCTCCTGAGTCTCAGCGCGTTGAATAGCTTCTGCCTGGACAAGGGTGTCTCTGCCCACTATGAGCCAACGATCGTAGCTTTCCTGCAGATCCTCTAATGCCGCAATCAGAATACGAGGGTGAATTCGGGTCATAACCCTTCACTCCGATTGAATGCTCGTAAGGCCTCGATTCGCTCATCCAGCATCTCAGAAATACGCCGGGTGCGGATTAGGTATTCATTAAAACGAGCAGTGGTTACCAACCAATATCTTCGGAACTCATCGGCGGCGTCTCCGGTATAAACGGCATTCAAACCAGCCCACCGTTGCTCCAACACACGAAATTCTGTTTCTAGTTTTTTCAGATGTCGATCCAAGGCTTTCCGATAGTCTTCCAATCCTCGCAATAACAAACGCGTATCAACACTTGACATATCGCATCCTCCTATCTGCCATGAAGATAGTTTTCCAATTTGTGGATTTTGATTGACAAAAATTCTACATAGTTAGGGCCGTCTAGCCGATCGTACTGATGCATCATCTCATGTAATGGCTCCCATTGGGCGTCATATTCTTTTCGCATGTCATCATGCCACATAGGGCTTACATGGTCATGACTCTTTTGCAGCTCCTGCATCGATTGCCGTAAAGCCATATTGAATCGAATGAGCTGCTCGCGAAATTCTTTCAGATAAAAACGTTGTTCATTCATACCAATATCCATTACAAAAATCTCCTGGAGTGTAAAGAATCAGCAAATGTTTGAAGCTGTTGGTAAAACAATGGCACATCGGGCTGTAGCTTGGTGGAATAGGGCTTAAATCGAACCCAATTATCGGCATCGACATCAAAGTAAACGGCGTTGACCGGAATCGGCCCCTCCTGTTGCAGACGGGCCGCGATCCGGCTGCGTACAAACGTATGGGAAGCGTCCTCAGACATTTGGGTAGCGATGCGATGCTTGAAGTGAATGAGTCCGCGACGTTGATCTACTACACTGGACATGGCTGAGACGCTTGAAAAATTCAATGAGCAATGAATTCCCAGCGCTGGTCCTTCGGCGAATATATTGGCGAATTTCTCTGCCAGGGGAGATGGCTCCATGCCATATGCGCCCATGCGCTGTCGCAATTGCGCAACGCGATTCAGTTCGGCGGCAACAAAGAACACTTCGGGTTGTCGTGCTTGTTCTTGGGAGGAAAGAGTCTTCCGGCGATCAATTTCCTGGGTCAACTCATCGAGCATCTCCTCGCTATCTTTATGCTCCCGGCTAAATCGCACATCGAACGACGCCGGACGCAACAGGGTACGCGTGACCTGCTCCAAAGTGTCTCCCCATGGCGTTTCGGATATGCCTGCATCAAAGATGACAAATCGGAGTCTTCCTGGTGATGTATTGACGGCCAAGCTTGCGATAATACTGGCCTGCATCCCATAGCACTCGGGATTAGCGTTCCCCACGATCATAATATTTTCAGTGACATTACGCTTAATGATCAAGCGAGCCTGACCGCGTACCGAGAAATCTTGCCCCAGCCAGGCAATATGCGGATGTTCGCCCGTGAACCAATCGGGAATGTCAAAACCATCCCCCCACAACGGCTTTCGAGCAATACGCGCCAGCTCAGCAGGTTCAGGCCAATCTGGTAGACGCAGTAGGGTTTGCAATTGCGGATTCTCGAGCATGGATGGTTGTTTTTTGCCATCAAAGATAATACGAGAAGGCAAATCGACATCACTGTGTTTTGCTTTTTGGGAGAGCTCGGCTAACACCAGCTCTCGCTGCTCAGATGGTAGATAAGCAACCTTGCCAGCGATGTTGCCGTTATCATCACCGCTGTGATCGTTGATGACGATTTTGCCAGGCAAATTGCAGGTGGAGGCAATGAGCGCTTTGCCTCGGCGTCCGAATTCAGTAAGGGCTTGAATATCGTCACTAGTCATCTGCATAGCCACCCGCAAATGGAAGTTTCCAAATATCTTCTGACGATGCATCATATTGGCGGCCCCGAAATGCTGTGAGCCGAGGAACATATGAATGCCCACACTGCGCCCCTGTGCAGCAAGCTGCAATAGCATATCCGAGGCTACGCCATCTCTATCCCCTTCAAATAATTCTTGATACTCGTCTACAAGCAAGAGGATACGGGGAAGATTTCCCACCGGTTGCCCTTTACGGCGATATTTGGTGAAATCTTGCACCTCAGCCGAAGCAAACAACTCATTTCGACGTTCTTTTTCTTTTATTAATTCAGCCAGGACGCTGCGAGACAGTTCAGGAGAAGAACGCAGAGAAACAACTTCGGCGTGGGGCAGCTCGCGATAGGGCTGGAATTCCACGCCGTCTTTGCCATCAATGAGATAGAGGCGCAATTCATTGGGGCTGTAACGAGTCGTCAGACCAGCGATCATGACATGGTACAGATTCGATTTCCCCGCCCCGGTCATGGCCCCCAATACGCCGTGGGAACAGGGACGTCCATCTTTAGCGCCAAACCACAAAGATAACTCTTGGCTGGAGCCATGGAAACCAACCTGTGTTTCGATGAACTCAGTGGAGTCTCCTTGCCACCATAGTTCTGGAGAGGTGTTGTCTTCCGACAATTCATCCCACCCGATGGTGCGTTCTGGGGGCTTGCTGTCCTTGAGCGTTTGAAATAGCTGTTTTTGTAATTCAGCCGATGGCGCCGTATCAACATGCAATGTCATATCCTCGGTTGCGGGCATTTGCAATCCATTAACGTCGAAAATGTAAAGCCGTTCGAACTGCTGAAAATTCATATCGCGAGGCAGCTCATAGTCTGGATTGTAATGGATGAACAGATAGATGCCCGCTTCATGCCCTGTATTTCCGATCTTCAGTAGCGCCTCAATGGCCCGACGATCAAATCCCTTAGGAAAATTGGCGGCAAAGACCATGCTGTAGGATTCGTTAATCCGCATCACGTGAGGCACCTGCTCAAAAGATGTAACAGAAGCATCGAGATAGGTTTCGATGATGCGTTGCGTTTCCCGTACAACATCTTCCAGGTCACGATAGACATCCCCGCTGTTCTCACGGACATTGGGCAGATGGCGTCGCATAGGGAAAGCCCGCCCGGCGCCCGACGGGTCCAGAAGTGTGTAACGAGCCTGATGAGGAAGCATTAAAGCCGTACGAATGACGAGAGATTGCAGTAGCGAAAGTCCGATTTCCGCGGCATCCCCCCCCGCCCGGATGACAATAATTTTCTTCTGACCGATAAATGGCAAAAAGCCAGGAACAATAGGGCGATTCGACGGAGCAGATTCCTTCATATCCCCAATCCGTAGCCAGGGAGTTTCGTGCAGCTCGGAAGGCTGCCAGTTCGCCCAACGTGCTCGCTCATCCCATCCAGCCACATAATCTGTGGGCATGCTCTCTAAAAGTGACCGGAGCTGCTGATATTGGGACAAGATCAGGGGATCGTAATAATCAGCAATCTTGTCGGCCTGTTTGACGCCATAATCTGCCAAAGCAGCAGCGCGCAGGCGGGCCTGGCGAAGTTTCATGGCCGTTTCTGCTATTTCTGATTCCAACAGGGGAATCCTTTCTTTTCCAAACATGACGCTCCTCTTTGCCTAGCTAAAGCAATTTGATGATAACAGTATTAAATGAGTCTCTGCCGCAATCCATATTCCTCTGCAGGCGGCATCAATTCCTGTTCGATGCCCACGACATCCAGTGATTCTCGTACCGTTTGCTCAACCGCTTTCTCCAGTGCGATAAGATCATCTTGGTCGAATTCGTTGGGCTGAACACGCAGAGGGGCTAGGATGTCTTTGTCGGCAACGAATTTGTAAACGGCGAATAGCGCCATCAGAATCAGCGCCAGCCACACGCCCAGGTAGACAGGTCCCATGCAACATAGCATGCCAACCATCTCTCCCAGACCGGAAACGCCCCCTAATCCCACATTCACATTATCTGCGACGCCCGAAAGCATCAGAGGATAAAACAATGCAAATATAGTCATCAGAGACACGATGATTATCCTGGCAACGCTGATAGGCCCTTTGAAATAGCTCACCTGCGAGATATAAAGATCCTTCCCAAATTGTGCGATATACAGACCGATCGTCGTCCTTCCGCGCCGGATGAGATAATAAGGGCGCTGCTCAACCAGGAGCCCCTTCGCCACCAGAATCTGTGGTTGAACGCTAACGTTGGGAATGTGTCGATCCTGAAATCGATGAGTCACTGCATTGCGCAGATCCTCGGCCTTCTGTCCCAAATTATCCAGCAACCAGGCAACATGCCGTCCACGGGTCCCCATACCCGCAAAAGGCCCCCAAATGCTGGCGGCTGAAACTCCAGTTACACCGCCCGCCAGCATAGGATGAGAAGGTCTGGGAATCTGTGGGGGTGGCTCCGATGAAGGT
>Ga0256914_1003481_pt1 | contig 12375 bp, 10 predicted proteins | sample HulkmetaG_FD_191571 | JGI IMG/M metagenome (GOLD analysis project Ga0256914, IMG submission 191571) | Hydrothermal chimney microbial communities from Main Endeavour vent field at the Juan de Fuca Ridge, Pacific Ocean - Hulk | ecosystem: Environmental > Aquatic > Marine > Hydrothermal vents ...
CGCCCGCCCTTGAATTTTCCGCATTCTACGATTTTCGGCTTTTCGCTTCGCGCGCGGGTAAAATCGTGCGAATTCCCGAAACCCTTTATTTTACGGGCGAAAAACAATCGCGCAAAACAGGCGTTGCAATTTTCGATTATGTAAAAGAAGAATATCGCGCATTGCAAAAAGAAAGAGAAAAAGTTTTCACCGAACATTTAAAGAAAATAAACGCGCTTTTGCCGAGCGTTAAAACAAAAACGGATTTCGATTTTTCCGCTTTCCCCTTGACCGCAAGCGTGATAATTCCCGTTAAAAACAGAGCGAAGACAATCGCGGACGCGGTTAAATCCGCGTTGTCGCAAAAAACGGATTTCGATTTCAACGTGATTGTCGTTGATAATTATTCCACGGACGGAACAAGCGAAACGCTTCTCAATCTGGCAAAAGAGAACGAGAAACTTGTGCGCATTGTTCCGCAAGAGAAACATTTCGGAATAGGCGGTTGTTGGAACGTGGCGATAAACGACGAACGTTGCGGAGCGTTTGCCGTACAGCTTGATAGCGACGACATTTATGCGAACGAATTCGCGTTGCAAAAAATCATCGACAAATTTCGGGAAACAGGCGCGGCGGCTGTTGTGGGAAGTTACGTCGTAACGGATTTCGATTTGAACGAAATTCCGCCCGGCAAAGTTTTGCACGAAGAATGGACGAACGAAAACGGACACAACAACGCTCTGCGCATCAACGGATTCGGTGCGCCGCGCGCATATTACGTCCCCGCCGTTAGGGAAATCGGTTTCCCCGACGTAAGTTACGGAGAAGATTACGCCGTAATGCTTGCGCTCAGCGCGCGTTACCGCGTTGCGCGAATTTTCGAGCCGATTTACTTTGCGCGCCGCTGGCAAGGAAATTCCGACGCCGACTTGTCTTGGGAAAAGAAAATGCGCTACGATTTTTACAAGGATTTTCTGCGAACCGTCGAAATCGAAAGAAGAAAAAAACTTGTTCGAAATCAATAAAGAAGGATACGCGAAATGCCTACGAAAAAAGAGAAAGAACGAGCGAAGAAAATTTTCGATATACTTGCAAAGGAATATCCGAACCCGAAACCCGCTTTGAATTTTTCGACGCCGTTCGAATTGCTTGTGGCTACCATACTTTCGGCGCAAACGACCGACGAACGCGTAAATATCGTAACCGAAACGCTTTTTAAGAAATACAAAACGCCCGAAGACTACGCAAACGCGGATACGGCGGAACTTGAAAAAGATATTTTTTCCACGGGCTTTTACAAAAACAAAGCGCGCAGTCTTCAAAATTGTTGCCGAATGTTAATTGAAAAATACGGCGGCGAAATTCCGCGCGATTTGGAAGAGATGACAAAACTGCCCGGCGTCGGACGAAAAACCGCTTCGGTGGTTTTGGGAAACGCTTTCGGCGTTCCCGCAATCGCCGTGGATACGCACGTAAAGCGAATCGCGAATCTTCTCAAACTGACCAATTCGAAAAATCCCGACAAAATAGAAGCGGATTTAAAAGCGCTTTTGCCGAAAAGTTACTGGACGAATTCTTCGCATTGGTTGCAAAAACACGGACGTACGGTTTGCTTTGCGCGTAACCCGAAGTGCGAAATTTGCAAGGTCGCGCGATTCTGCGTGAAATTCGAAAAATAAAAAACGCGCCGAAGCGCGTCTTGAATTTTTAATTTTTTCAAAAGGAAAAGAAATTTACAGCGGAATGTTGCTGTGTTTCTTTTTCGGATTTTCGTCTTTTTTCGTTTTCAACAACTGAAACGCATTAACCAATTTCATCCTTGTTTCCGCGGGTTCGATAACGTCGTCCACGTATCCGCGCTCCGCGGCGATGTACGGATTTGCGAACTTCTTTCTGTATTCTTCGATTAATTCGTCCGTCTTTTTCTGCGGGTCTTCCGCGTTTTTGATTTCTTTGCTGTAAAGAATTTCAACCGCGCCTTTCGGTCCCATAACCGCAATTTCGGCGCTGGGCCACGCGAAATTAAAATCGCCGCGAATGTGTTTGGAATTCATCACGTCGTAAGCGCCGCCGTATGCCTTGCGCGTAATTACCGTAACTTTCGGAACGGTCGCTTCGCTGAACGCAAAAAGAAGTTTAGCGCCGTTCGTGATAATTCCGTTCCATTCTTGGTCGGTGCCGGGCAAGAATCCGGGAACGTCTTCGAGAACCAAAAGCGGAATGTTAAACGCGTCGCAGAAGCGCACGAAACGCGCCGCCTTGCGCGATGATTGAATATCGAGCACGCCTGCCAAAACAGCGGGCTGATTGGCGATAACGCCAACGGCAACGCCGCCGACGCGCGCGAAACCAACGACGATATTTTCAGCGAAATCCTTGTGCACTTCGAAAAATTCGCCGTCGTCAACCAAGAGTTTTATTACGCGCTTCATGTCGTACGGTTTATTCGGATTATCCGGCACAATGTCGTTTAATTGCGGCACGATAAGATTTTGCGAAAAATCGAATTCCTTTTCGGGCGGACGGTCTTTCCAATTTTGCGGAATGAATTCCATTAACTTTCGAATTCCTTCGAGCACTTCGATTTCGCTATCCATTGCAAAATGCGCCACGCCGCTTTTGGTTGCGTGCGTATCCGCGCCGCCCAAATCTTCAAAGGAAACGACTTCGTGCGTAACGGTTTTAACAACGTTCGGTCCCGTTACGAACATATAACTTGTTCCGCGCGCCATAAAAATAAAATCAGTAATTGCGGGCGAATAAACCGCGCCGCCCGCGCTTGGTCCGAGTATTGCGGAAATTTGCGGAACGACGCCGGAAGCGAGCGTGTTGCGCAGAAAAATATCCGCGTAACCGCCGAGACTAACCACGCCTTCTTGAATGCGCGCGCCGCCCGAATCGTTCAAGCCGATTACGGGAATTCCGAGTTTAACCGCCATGTCCATTATTTTGACGATTTTTTCAGCGTGCGCTTCCGAAAGCGAACCGCCGAAGACCGTGAAATCCTGACTGAAAACAGCAACGGGTCGTCCGTGAATTTTACCGAATCCGGTTACGACGCCGTCGCCCAAATATTTTTGTTTTTCCAAGCCGAAATCTTTCGAACGGTGCGTTACGAACATGTCGATTTCTTCGAACGTCCCTTCGTCCAAAAGCAAATCGATGCGTTCGCGCGCGGTAAGTTTTCCTTTTTCGCGTTGCTTTGCGATACGCGCTTCGCCGCCGCCGAGTTTCGCTTGTTCTCTTAAATCGTGAAGTTTCTTTTTTTGTTCTTCGTTCATAATCAAACCGTGATTTTTAGTATTAAATTTTTGTCGTATTCGAGAATTTTATTTTTAACTTCGTTCGTCTTCTCTTCGAAAATCGGCTCACGTAAAATTTCGGTTCCGCGATTTTGCGGCAAATCGTTTTCAATATCCGCAATAAGATGAGCGGGATGTTTCGCCAAAAGTAAAATTTTATCCGCAAGAAAAACGGCGTCGGTTAAATTTGTAAGCGCAATAACAAAAGTGATTTCGTCGTAAATGAAATTGAGTTTGCGCAAAAGTTCGAGAATTTCGCGCCGCGTCGCGTGGTCGTCAATATTTTTCAGCGCGTCGTCTATTAAAATTACGGTCGGATTCAAAGCGATTGCGCGCGCGAGTGAAATTCGCAAACGAAATCCCGCGCTTTTCGGATGCGGAAAATGATTTTCGTATCCTTCCAAACCGACGTCCGCGATGATTTTTTTTATTTCGTTTTCGGAAAGATTTTTCGCGAAAAACTTCACGTTTTCGAAAACCGAAAGCCATTGATACGAATCCGGTTTGTCGGGAATAAGCAACATTCCGCGCCCTGCGTTATCGTGAACTTTTCCGTCGAAATCCTTTTCTATTCCCGCAAGTATTTTAAGCAAACTTGATTTTCCCGAACCTTCCGGCGCAAGAATTGCGGTGAATTCGTTGGGTGAAACGGAAAAACTCAAATTTTCGAAGAGTCTGATTTTATATCCCGACGGGGAATAATAATCTTTCGTTAAATTTTCGACCGTTAAAATCGGGTTAGAATTCATCTGGTATCCACCGCACAACTTTGTATTGAATTGTTTTGTAAACCAAGCCCGTTAAATAAATAACGATAATCATAATCAGAAGGACGAGAAAAAACGCGGAGAGGTCGCCGTATTTTATCGCGGTGTAAAAAATCGCTCCCACGCCGTAATTGCCCGAAACGATTTCATAAACGAACGCGTACATCCAACCTGCGAAAAAAAGTTCGCCGATTTTTTCGAACGCGTAAGGCAAAAGCAACTTCCCGTAAACTTTTCCGTAAATTTCGTTATCGCTCATTCCCGCCGATTTCGCAAAAAGATAAAAATGTTTCGGAACTTCTCTGACTTTTTTCGACATCGCAATTTTTTGATTAAATCCGGCAACAAGCAAAAGCGCCACGACTTCGCCGATAAACGAATCGCCCGTCCAAATCGCCAAAATGAAAACGAAAAAAATTACGGGAAAAAATTTAAATAACGCAGGCAACCAGCGGGTTAAATCGTATTTAAGAAAAAATTTTATTACCGGAACACGCGTAAAATAAAAGCAAGCGAATCCGCCGATAGGAATAAACAGAACGGCGGTAAGAGTGAACCCGAGAGCGCTTGCAAAACGATATTTCGAAAATAAATCGGGAAGAGTTTCGAGCATAATGGAAGGAGCGGGAAAAATCGGATTGTAAGGAACGATAAATTGAAACAACACCACGTAAATAAAAACGAACCAAATAAAAATTCTTGCAAAAGTTTTGTAACCCGTAAAGTCCGTCATTAAAAGTTCCTTTTGTTCCAAGCCGTATTAATTAAGTAAATATTATTTATAAATATATTTAACACGGAACGACTATGCAAAAATTTTTAGAAGTTTGATTGAAACGTGAAAATTGTCGCTTTGCATAATTTAACGCGGAACGCTTCGGGGAAAAGGTGATATTTTGTTAAAATAAAATTTTCTTGAAAAATTTATTTTCCTTTGTTTCTAATTATTAAATGCGTATAATTGAAACAAGAATTTTGTTCTTAAAATTTTGGTCGAGATAGAAACGGGGCGCACAAAAATGCGTTTCGCGTTCGTTTTATCTTGCCAATTAAATTTGATTTATTAGTTGTAAGTTTTAAGTTTCTGTTTTACCCCGCCTTAAATTACCGAACTTAATTAATCAAATTTAGCAGTTTATTTGTTTAATTTAATTACAGGAGTACCTCTATTATGTCCGATAGAGTAACCGGAACCGTAAAATGGTTCAACAGCAGTAAAGGATTTGGATTTATCCAACAAGAAAACGGCGAAGATGTTTTCGTTCATTACAAAGCGATTTCCGGCGACGGATTCAAAACGCTTGAAGAAAATCAAAAAGTTGAATTCGAAATAGTTCAAGGCGAAAAAGGACCGCAAGCAAACAACGTAACGGTTGTTGACTAAAGGTTAAGCCATAACGGATTTTTTGAAAAGGTTTTGTCGAAAGGCAAAGCCTTTTTTTATTTTAAATTTTTTTAACTACATTAAACCGAACTTAACAAAAAATTTTTAACTTCTTCCCGTGCATTATGAAACGGTTTTTAACATATTTTTTATTTTTTGCCGTTCGCCTTTTTTCTCAAAACGTTAATCTTTCCGAAGGAGAATTGTTCGACGGCGAACCGTATATTGCGGTTAATCCGACCAACGCGCAAAACATGGTTGTGGCGTGGATGTCCATGTTACCGAACGGGAAAATTTATGTTAAAACACGCAATTCTTTTGACGGCGGAAAAACGTGGCAATCTACGGTTACGCTTGCAAATGCGTTTCCGCAAGCGACAGCCGCCGATGTTTCGCTTGCTTTTAATGAACAAGGTGAAGTTTTTCTCTCGTTTATCAATTCCAATCATAGATTGGACGAAGGTGGCGTTTATATTAGAAAATCCACTGACGGCGGGACTATTTGGAGCGACCCCGTTGAAGCGATTAATATTAATGCCGATTCGGGAAAGTTCCCGATTGACCGTCCATGGCTTTGCGTCGATAAATCCGACGGTGTTTTCAACGGGAGAATTTATCTTACGACCGTCAATGCAAAAGCGGCGGGAAACGTTAGTCCTCCCTTTCATCCGTATTTCGTTTGTTCGGATGACGGAGAAGCGTTCGGCGAGTTGCGTTATCTCGATGCTCCGAACTTTTGGGCGGGCAATGTAATTCGCTCGCCAATGCCGACACCGACGGTGGCAAGCGACGGAAAATTCCACGCCGTTTATTCAAGTTACGTTCCTTCACAGAATATTTTCCCCCGATACATTCTGGCAAAATCCTCGGACGGCGGCGATACATTCGAATATTTTCCCGTTTACGCTCAAACGCATATTGTTAGCGATACTTTGGCGAAGAAAGGCTATTTGTTGCGCTCCGACCCGTCGAACGCGGAACACCTCGCTTTTGTTTTCCTCGATGAAAAATTCGGAGACGCCGACGTGAATTTTACCGAAAGTTTCGACGGCGGGGAAACTTGGAGCGAACCGAAAAGAATAAACGACGATGAACAGGGCAACGGAGTTATGCAGGATTTAATTTGGGCGGATTTTGACAACGACGGTGATTTTGCAATAACCTGGCGCGACAGAAGAAACGGTGACGGTTCGGGCTACGCTTCCGATTATGAGATTTACGGTTCGGTTCGCTTAAATGGCGCGAGCGATTTCTCCTCCGATTTCATTATTTCCGATACGCTTCTACCTTACGACCCTCTTCTTGATAGGAACGGAAACGATTTTATGTGCGTGGATTTTAACAACGATACGCTAAATGTGGTTTGGGGAGATATGCGCAACGGTAAAATGAATATTTGGTTTCAGAGGGTTGCCGTTGAAGATGTGGTTTCGGTAATACCGAACGATAATTCTCTCGAAAATCCGAATAAGTTCGCGCTTAATCGGAATTATCCCAATCCTTTTAATCTCACAACTATTATTTCGTATTCAATTTCAAACGTATGTGTCAATACGAAGAATTCCGCCGCGCAGGGAATACGACATGCCGTTGACGTAACGTTGGATGTTTATAACGCGCTCGGACAAAAAGTTGCGACGCTCGTAAACAAAGAACAAACGGCGGGGAATTATTCGGTGCTATTCGACGCGGGAGATTTGCCGAGCGGAATTTATTTTTACACATTGCACGCATACGATTTCACGGCGACAAAGAAAATGCTGTTGATTAAATAATTCGCCGTTCTTTTCGAACGCGCTTTTATTTCTCGAATTTGAAAAAATTCGGTTTGAGATTTTTGATTTTTTTTACTACACTGATTTTATAAAAAACGTTTAGTGTGCGGGCAAAGAAAAATCCGAATTTATCCTCCCCGTTTTTTACTTGCCCGATTAAGCCGCTTCGGATTTTCTTTTCCGTTGACGAAAAAATAATCGAAAGACGTAAAGTGAAATGTTTTCAGAACCGAAAATATGCAAAGTAAAAATCACGCTTTTTCTTTTGTCTTTTTTTTCATTGTCCCTATTTGCACAGCAAGTTAAATTCATAATCAGCAACGCGCCGGAAAAAGCGGTTTTGCTTGAAATAAAAGGCGAAGAAAAAATTCCCGTCGATACGCTGTTTAATATTAACGGTGTTTTCGCTTTTTCCGCATCTAAATTCCACGAGGGATTTTACCGACTTCGGTTCGAAAAGGGGAAAAGCGTCGATGTTGATTTTGCGCTTGAAGCGAAAGACGCGGTTTTTACCGCGGAGTACGAGAATTTACCGAGTGGTTTTAGAGTGGAAAAATCGGATTGCAACAAATTGTATTTCGATTTTTTGAAAACCGAAAAAACGTTTGAAAAACGCACGGCGCTGTTGAAACGTGTTCTTGCCGCTTTCCCAGACACAAGCGCGTACTATTCCGCAACGCTCACCGAACTTAAAAACGTTCGTCGAAATTATGAGGCGTATATTGCGAAAATTACGCGCAATTTGCCCGCCAATTCATTTGTCGCGCGTTATCTGCGTTCCGCCGCAAAGCCGCCTCTCCCCGTCGCCTTGCCGCTTTCCGAAGAAATCGAATATTTGAAAAAGCACGCTTTGGACGGTGTCGATTTTTCCGACGGCGACTTGATTTATTCCGATTTGTTTACGAAAAAAACGATTGAATATCTCGGCTATTACAATAATCGAAAATTGTCCGCGGAAGAACTCGTAGGGAATTTTCGGATAGCCGCCGATACGTTATTAAACAAGGCGAAAGCGAATCGTGCCGTTTACGAACACGTTGCGGAGTATTTGCTGAACGGCTTTTCGGAATACGGTTTCAATTCGGTCGTCGATTATGTGATTGATAAATACGTGGTAAAAGACGATTTACAAATTAACACGCGAAAATTGTCTTTGAAAAAAAGAATTAATCAGGCTAAATATTTCAAAATAGGCTCGATCGTTCCGAATATAATTTTACCCGATACAAGCGGCAACATCGTAAATCTTTACGACTTGGATTTCGACCGAAAACTTATTCTTTTCTATGCAAGTTGGTGCCCGCATTGTTCCGAAAATCTTCCCGCATTAGTGAAACTATACAATGAACAAAAAGAGAAAAAAGTTGAAATTCTCGCCGTTTCAATCGACACGAAAAGAAAAGATTGGATAAAAGTTATTCGCAAATTCGGAATGAATTTTCTTAATGTTTCGGACTTAAAAGGCTGGAACGGTAAAACCTCCGTCGAATATTTTCTTTACGCTACGCCCACCATATTTGTAATTGACAAAAAGAACAAAATATTGGCAAAACCGACTTCCATTGACGAAATAAAAGAAGTTTTTTACGAATAGAAACTTTTTAAACGCGATTTTTCTCCGAAAAGACGTATTCTTGTCCCGATTTCCGAAATCAGCACATGCTAAATTTGTTTTTACAAATTCATATTAGTAATTATTCTAAAACTATAAAATAATTTAAAAGAGGTGCTTATGAAGTTCGGATTTTACATTATGTTTTTGTTTTTTTTCCTTTCATCGTACGCCTTTGCAGGTATAGGCGTGGGAGAATCCGCCGAACAGGCAACGCCCGTTGAATTGTCGTATTTCAACGTTTCGCTCGGAGAAAACAACTCGGTCGAATTGCATTGGCAAACCGCAACGGAAGTGAACAACTACGGATTTGACGTCCAACGCACTGCTCTTGACAATCAATCGATTGAATGGGAAACCGTCGGGTTTGTCGAAGGCTCTGGCAATAGCAATTCGCCGAAGACTTATTCTTTTACGGATAACGTAAGCGCAAGTGGTAAATTTTCTTACAGATTAAAACAGATTGATTTCGACGGTTCGGTAAAATATTCTCAAACAATTGAAATAGATATAAACACACCGACAAAGTTCGAACTTATGCAGAATTATCCCAATCCGTTCAATCCCACAACGACGATTACATATTCTCTACCCGTAACACGGGGCGTAGAGACACAGTATACTGTGTCTCTACAAATATTTAATTCATTGGGTCAAAAAGTCGCAACGCTTGTAAACAAAGAACAAGCACCGGGAAACTATTCGGTTCAATTCAGCGCGGATAATCTGCCGAGCGGAATTTACTTCTACAAACTTACCGCCGGTAAACTTTCAGTCGTAAAGAAAATGCTTTTATTACGATGAAACTTTCTTGTAGGAGGCCAAAATGAGATTACTAACTATTCTTATACTAATTTCTTCTTACACGATAATTACAGCCCAACAAACGGTTTACGATAGTTTACTCTTTTCCTTTGAAGGAAAAGCATCATACGATTGTGTAGGGAAAAAAGTCGCTCGCTTAGGCGATGTTAATAATGACGGTTATAATGATGTGATTTTCGGCTCTATTCGCGCTGAGGAGGTTTATGTTTTTTTCGGCGGAGAAAATCCCGGCGATTCGGTTGTGGTGCTTAAAAATGACGAAGATGAGATGGATTATGGCTCTTCACTCAGTTATGTGGGAGATATTGATGGAGATGGATTTGATGACGTAATTGTCGGGTCTATGTATAATGATAATTTGTATGGAAACGTTTTTGTCTATTTCGGCGAAACCGAATTGGACACTGCAGCAAATTATATTTTATGCGGGTTTGATTATTACGGCTTATTCGGGTATCATTTAACCGGCGCTGATGTAAACGGCGACGGTTATAGCGATATTGTTGTAGGCAGTAGCAAAAATTCGAGAGAGTCGATTTATATTTATAAAGGCGGTGATACTTTTGATACGAATCCTTGGACTACGTTTTGGGGCGCGGAAGATGTAGCTATGGTTATTGCTAACGCAGGCGATTTTAACGGCGATGGTTATCAAGACATTCTTGTCGGTTCGCCCGATGAAGCAGTAAATGGAAATTATTATATGGGAAGAGTTTATCTGTATTTAGGTGGTGCGGAGATGAATGGCGAATGTGCCGCATGTTTTAACGGACACTTTGCATACGAAAGATTCGGAACAACTGTTGCTGGTCTTGGAGATGTTAATGGCGACGGCTTTGATGATATAATTGTCGGAACTGAATATAACGGTTCTTCTGGCCCTGATACCGCTTATGTATATGTTTATTTTGGCGGCGCGGAAATAGACACAACCGCAGATATTATTTTTAGGGAAGCCGCTGGATATGCTGTTAACTATGGAACTTCCGTTGCATATGCAGGGGATTTGAATAACGATGGATTTAACGATATAATGGTGGGTGCTCCAGATGCCGACGCCGGAGAAGTTTATATTTATTTTGGCGGAGAAGAAATAGAAAACTCGCCCGATATTATTCTTCAAGGAGAATTTTCCGGAGACGGTTTCGGACAGTCAATGGAAGCATTAGGAGATATGAACGGAGATGGCTTTCCGGAAATTGCCGTGGGAGCTCCCGATTACAGCGGCGAGAACGGTAATCATACTGGGATAGCGTACGTTTATTCGATAAAATCCGGAACAACAGCGGTCGAAGATATTGAGTCTGTCAGCGAATTTGCATTAAATCAAAATTACCCGAATCCGTTTAATCCCACAACGACGATTACATATTCTCTGCCCGTGAAAAACGGAGTAGAGACATCACGCCAAGGCGTGACTGTGTCTCTACAAATCTTTAATTCACTTGGCCAAAAAGTCGCAACGCTTGTAAACAAAGAACAAGCACCGGGAAATTATTCGGTACAATTCAATGCGGATAATCTGCCGAGCGGAATTTACTTCTACACGCTACGAGCGGGAAATTTCGTTTCAACAAAGAAAATGATATTAATTAAATAGGAGAGGATATGAAAGCCATTATACAAATATTCGCGGCGATTTTGTTTGTTTCGTCGGTTTACTTTGCACAAAATACAAGTCCGGTCGTTTCGAACGTTTCGTTTAATTACGACGGAGCGCACGTTACCGTAACTTACGATGTAACCGACGCGGAGCAATCTACGGTAACTATTAGGATGAAAGTGTCAACCGACGGCGGAAGTTCATGGGGCTATAATTACGGGACCGCTACGGGCGACATCGGCGAAAATATCTCCACAGGTACAGGTAAAACCATAACATTCGATTTTTCCAACAACAACGCCACATTGAAAATAAGGATTATAGCTTACGACGAAACGGCGGGCGGAACGGATTGCGGAAAAGTTTATGACGACACGGGCCCACATGAAGACGGCGATGATAATTATTACTATGCAACCATTGTAATAGGCGATAAATGTTGGATAAAGGACAATATTAACACCGGAACACGTGTTGATGCGAATGGACAAGAAACGAGCGGGTCAACGGCAAAAGAGAAATATTGTTATAACGATGATCCGAACTATTGCAATACATACGGCGGACTTTATATTTGGGAAAAAGCGAAAATTGCTTGTCCGGACGGTTGGCGTTTGCCTACAAAGGAAGAATATCAAGAATTGCTTGACTACGCACGAAACAGCGGAAACGAGTTAAAGCGAAGCGGTAGCCATGGCGGGACGGACGTTAGCGGTTTTGACGGTCTCCTCGGTGGTTACCACGGACATGGTTCGAACGTTGACGAATATAATTATGTTGAGGACGCCGGTTACTTTTGGACAATTACGGAAAATCCCGACGATAATACCGAAGCCACAGTTTTTAAACTTCATGATGGCGATAATACGGAGTTTAGCGATGTAATGAAAAAAACACATGCCGCAAGCGTAAGGTGTATTAAAGATTGGCCATAAAAAATTAAAAGCCCGATTAATTCGGGCTTTTTTGTTTTTAAGAAGCGAGTTAATTCTTACGAAAGTTGAAATATTTTTATATTTAAAACAGTGAATAAACATTTTAAAAAAACTTAAATATTAATTAGTTATTAATAAACTGTTTTTTATCTCGTTTTTTTACTTGCTTATTACTTTAAGTATTCTTTCCCAA
>Ga0256914_1003482_pt1 | contig 12374 bp, 9 predicted proteins | sample HulkmetaG_FD_191571 | JGI IMG/M metagenome (GOLD analysis project Ga0256914, IMG submission 191571) | Hydrothermal chimney microbial communities from Main Endeavour vent field at the Juan de Fuca Ridge, Pacific Ocean - Hulk | ecosystem: Environmental > Aquatic > Marine > Hydrothermal vents ...
AGGGTCAGGTCATGGTAGAGACCGTCTGGCGAGAGGTCTTTTGGAAGTCCCTCGAGTGGAGGGAGTTCGAGCGGGGCGGAAGACGGGGCGGGGCGGACAGGGGGCCGGGTGGTTTTCCTGTCGTCGGCGTCTTTTCCCTGAGAGCTGCGGCGCTTCCCGCTTTCCTCGCGGGGAGGAGCACTTTGTTGGGAACCAGTTTCCTGTGCACCGGCGGGATGGTCGCGACGCGCGGCCTTCTTTCTACGCCTTCCCGACCTTTGCTTGCTCTTGCCCGAGTCCGAGGCGGCCGCAGCAGCTCGAGACTGGGTGGTCCCGGCTTCTTCCTCCAGATCAGCGGCAGGAGGCGGGAGGTCGGCCACGTAAGCGCTGGAAGGACTACGCAGCAAGGCGGTACGGCGGGGACGGCCCCAGGAGAGGTCCTGGTCAGAACGCTCCTGATAGGCCAACGCCACGTCTCGCAGCACGGGCTTGACCACCTTGCGGGCACGCCGGGACACCCGCTTCTTTTTCTTCCTGGGGTCATCGCCCTTTTTTCGAACCTTTTGAGCCGCCGCCTGGTTGCGCCCTCGAGAACGATTCGAGCGGGAGGCAGCCGTTTCCTTGCGCCTTTGGGTATCGGAACCCGCCTTGGCGCCGGCGTCCTTTTTCCTTTCGGTGGCCCGGTCCGCCTTGCGCCCGGACTCCTCGCGGCCCTGTTCGCCGTTCTCTTCCCCGGACCGGGTCGCCCCTCCCTCGGTCTTGCCGGGCGAGGTCGACCCGGATTCGCCCCCTTTTGGTTGAGAGGACCCGGAAGCGCCCCCGATCCCCTCCGACGGGGAAGAGGAGTCCTCGGTGGCCGCACCGGCTTCCTGGAGGATGGTGGACCCGGATTCCTCGGATTCCCGCCGGTCTCCCGGTTGCCCCGGTCCCGCCCCATCTCCTGCTGCCTCGGCCACGCCGGCCTCACGACTCGAGGCCTTCCTCGAAAGACGGACCAACTGCTCCTCCACCCCTCTGAGGGCTGAAAGCGCAGTCGACACCACGGTCCGTTGACGGTCCAGCGTCAAGGAGACAAACCCTTCGAATTGCTCTCGAACGCGCTCGAGCACCGAGGCGTATTGCCGGGCTGGCGCCGCCTCGAGGGCCTTGTGCACGAGGGCCAGGATGGTTTCGTCGAGTCCCTTGACAGTGCTCAGGTTGGCGAACTCGTTGTCGGCGACGTACTCCAGGGGCTTACAGAGGGTCCTGACATAGGGGAGGAGCAGATCCACCGAGCTACCAGTACTTGCCTTGTTCTTCTCTTCCATGGGGCGGGATCCCGTCCAGATGTGGGGAGCAGTCCGAACCACCGACGTGGCTCACTTGAACTCGATACCCACGATTTCGAACTCACGCGTTCCCTTCGGAACGGTCACCCGAACAGAATCGCCCTCTTCCTTGCCGACGAGGGCTCTCCCGATGGGAGACGCGATGGAAATACGACCGTCCTTGACATCGACCTCGTCGACACCGACGATCTGATAGGTGATTTCTTCGTCGGTATCGATGTCCACCAGGTGAACGGTGGCGCCGAAGCAAACCGTGTCCGACTTGACGGTTGCCGGGTCGATGACCTGTGCCTGGGCGATCTTGGCCTCGAGTTCTCCGATCCTGCGGTTGAGCTTGGCGAGTCGCTCCTTGGCATCGTCATACTCGGAATTTTCCGAGAGGTCGCCGCGGGCGGCGGCCTCCTCGATGTCCTTGACCACCTTGGGGCGCTCGACCGTCTTGAGGGTGTCCAGTTCCTCTTTCAGTCGGCGATAGCCGGCTGGGGTGATGGGTAGTCTGCTCATTCGTCTCCTCATTCGCAAGAACAGGTTACTAGACGACCGCACCGATGGGAACAGGGGTTCTCCTTGTCGGGCGGTGGGGATTTCGACGCTGCACCCGAACAGGGGTTACAAGCGCCGCAGCGACCATGCGGCGACGCGGCCTCGAGTCACGCTTCCCGGAGGAACGGTGCTCGGAGTCAACCTCCGAAGACACTTTGTTCGGCCGTGTGGGTGATGGAGAAGGTGAGCACGGTTGGCTCCAGGATGTCATAGGGGTACGTGATCTCGACCTCGTAATCGACCCAGGCCTGAACCTCGTTGTCACGGGTTCTGGCGAAGTTGACATCCTGAGCGGTGATGCTCGTGACCTGGGCCACCTCGAGGTTGTACTCCAACTGTTTCTTGACCTCGTCGAGGCTTGGGGTCACGTTGGCCCACTGGTTGGCGGCCTGTTTCACGAGTCTGCTGATCCGGCTCTTCTCGATGTAGACCGGGATGTAGAGCTTCCCGGCATATCCGGCAACCACGAGAAGCAACAGGATGAACAGAGTCAACAGATTGAACCTTCCCGACTGATTTTTCCGCATGGGTCGCTCCAGAAACGTGGCTCTGACCAGCATGTCGAGCGCAGCCGCAGGCGTTCGACGGTTTGTATCCATGTCGTCTACGTTGCGCCCTTACCGATACAATAATGGACGAAGCCGAATTTTTTCAGCATTTCCGTGTCATAGATGTTGCGTCCATCGAAAATGACCTTTTCCCGCATGAGGCGGGCGACACGGTCGAAGTCAGGGCGTCTGAATTCGTTCCATTCGGTGACGAGGGCGAGGGCGTCGGCGCCCTCGAGAGCGCCGTAGGCGTTTCCGGCATAGGAGACAGAATCGCCGAATATGGCGCGGGCCTCGTCCATGGCCACCGGGTCGAACACGGTCACCCGAGCACCGGCGTCGAGCAACTGCTTGACGAGGACCCTGGAAGGGGCCTCGCGCATGTCGTCGGTCCTGGGCTTGAACGCGAGTCCCCACACGGCGATGGTTCGGCCTTGAAGGTTGCCCCCGAAGTGCTCGAGAATTTTCCGGCCGAGGAGTCGTTTCTGGTCGTCGTTGACCGCGTCGACGGCGGCGAGCAGACGCGCCTGGTATCCGGCTGTCTGTGCCGAGTGATACAACGCCTTGACATCTTTTGGGAAACACGAGCCGCCGTAGCCGACTCCCGGGAACAGGAACTGGAACCCGATGCGTTGGTCGGCCCCCACCCCCCGCCGGACATCCCGTATGTCGGCACCCACCCGTTCACAGATGTTGGCAATCTCGTTGATGAACGAGATCTTGGTGGCCAGAAACGCATTGGAGGCATACTTGCACATCTCCGCGCTCCGGTTGTCCATGAACAGAATGGGCCGCTCGGTGCGCACCAGGGGTTCGTAGAGGAATCTCATGACCTTCCGCGCCCGGTCGCTGCCTGTGCCCACCACGATGCGGTCGGGCTTCATGAAGTCATCGACGGCACACCCCTCCTTGAGGAATTCCGGATTCGACACCACGTCGAACTCCGCGCCTTCCCCGGCATGATCCCGGATGATCTCCCGGACCTCGGCCGCTGTCCCCACCGGGACCGTGCTCTTGATCACAATCACCGTGTAGTGCGATCCCAGGTCTTCGCCGATGGCAGCCGCCACCGCCTTCACCGTGCCCAGGTCGGCCGCGCCGGTCTCGGACTGGGGGGTGCCAACGCCGATGTAGACCACCTCGGAACGGGAAACCACCCCACGCAGATCTTCCGCGAATGACAACCTCTCCTCGCGGACGTTCCGCTCGACCAACTCCTCGAGCCCGGGTTCGTAGATGGGAATCCGGCCCCCCCGGAGGCTTTCCAGCTTCCGGCGGTCGTTCTCCACGCACACGACCTCATGACCCATCTCGGCCAGACAGGTGCCCACCACCAGGCCGACATACCCTGTACCGATTACGCAAATCCTCAAGAAACCTCCATAGTTACCACGTGTTCAACCCGCACGCTCCAGGCACCCCCAAAGTACTCCAGCGCCGGTTCCTTGTCAATACAAAACCCTGGCGGACAACGGGCCAGGATCCAGGCGCCGGTCAGAACCAACCTCACAAACCCACTCCCAACCGGATGCAGGCCGGTTGAGCCAACGAGCCACTCGCCCATGCCCCGGTCCAGCGGGACCTCCAGAGGATGCACGGCCGGTTCGGAACGGGCAAAGGCTGCCGAAAACTCCGCGGGGATGGTGCAATCCTGGCTTTTGTGTTTGACTTTTGCAACTCAGGTGCTATAAACGTCGTTCGCGCGCAAGAAGATTGCCGGGCACGGTCCTGTCAACCAGCCGTGCCCGTGAGAAATCGAATTCGGACGAGTTCCGCCATCAGCTACTTTTTCGGGAGGATCGACGTTGGCCAATCACAAGTCCGCCTGGAAGCGCATCCGGCAGAACGCCAAGCGCAGGGCTCGAAACAATCACTACAAGACGTTCATGCGGAACAAGGTCAAGGCAGTGCGTAAGGCCGTGAGCGAGGGCGACCTCGAGAAGGCCCAGGCCCTGCTGACAGGAGCCATCTCCGCCCTCGACAAGGTGGCGTCCAAGGGAGTCATCCACCGGAACAAGGCTGCCCGGACGATCTCGAGGCTCAGCAAGGCGGTGCACAACCTCAAGGCGAACATATCCTGACAAGCGGACTGGGTCGCATTGCCACCAGACGCCCCCACGTTCCGTCCTTTCCGCCCTCCAAAGCCCGCACGCGGCGTCCGCGTTCCTCGAGAAGTCCTTCAACGCCGACACAGGCGCAGAACCATGGCCTCGAGCTGAAGGGAAGCCGGTGTACGGGAGGTGCGTAAAGACAAGGATACGTCGAAGACGGTCCGCAATCCGTCCAGCACTTCCTGGCGCGTCATGCGCCTGGCCCATGCCAATTCCTGTTTCTCCCACCGCCATACCACGGTGTTCCGTATCCGTCTTCGCCGGGCGATCTCCTGAGTCGGCAGCCCCTCCCTCAACAGGACTTGGGTCTCCAAAATACCCAGGTAGTGTCGACGCACCGTGCGCAGGATCTGTCCCGCGACACGGTCTCCACTTCCAGATTCGAGGAGTTTCCCGAGTTGAGTCAAGGCGGTGTCCGTATCCCTGGCGCCGATGGCATTGGCCAACCCATAGATGTCCTCGGCGCTCACGTCCGATACCACCGCCTCCACGTCCGCCAGGGTGATGGCCTTGCGCTCCCCCACGAACAGGGCGACCTTGCCAAGCTCGCTGTGGAGTTCCCGCAGGTTTTCTCCAACCATGTCCAGCAGATAGGTGACACTCCGGCCATCGATGGTCTTGCCCAGGCGGGTCACCTCTCCCCGAATCCACGCCCGGGTCTCCTTCTCCCAGTACTTCGGGATCTCCAGGACGGTCCCCACTTTTCGGGCCGCCTCGACCACGGCGCGCGGCCCAACCTTGCCTCGATCCGCTCCCGAACCGTCGGTGACCTTGCGCCGAGGCAGTGGCCCGGCTTCCATCAACAGCACCGTCGTCTCCGCGGGCCGCCGAAGATAGTCCAGGAGCAACTTGAATCCTCGAGCCTTCAGGTCAAACGCTTCCTTCAGCACGACCAGGCGGCGAGGCGCCATCATGGGAAGGGTCATCGCGCTGTCCACCACCTGCTGCGGATCACACTCCTTCCCATAGAACTGATCGAAGTTGAAATCCACCGGAATACCGTGGAGCACCTGTTTCTGGACAGCGGCCACCGCCTGCGAGGTCAGAAAGCTCTCCACGCCATAAAACAGGTAGACCGGAGACAGCTTCCCTTCCTTCAGCTCCCGGTAGAACTTGTCCAGCTCGTATCCCTTCGACTTCCTCGCCATGTCCACCATCCTGCCGTCGCACACGCGACGCGAGGCTGCTCGCAACCGTCCCCTGTGTGCAAATCACGGGACGGACCAACGCAGAGCCGATAGCCCGGCAACGACCCGCCGCGCAACAGCGTCCACGGCCTGGTCCCATGCGGCCTGCACTGCCAGGGAATCGGCCAGTCCCTGCGCTCCGCTCGTTCCGCCGGTCGACGGAATCGACCGTTCCACCTCGAATTTCAACCACTCACTCCCGGAACCGTCGTCATCGAGCAGACGGCAGGCCACCACCGCATGCACCCGGTAAGCTCCCACCTGCCAATCCTCGCTCGAAGCGACGCCGATCCAGGCGGGGGTCACCTCGAATGTCTCCAAAACCAACTCCAGCCGGACGCCTCTGGACCGGCCGGTGCAAGACCACCCGCGGGCGTCGAGCGCCCCCTGTACGGCCCGTCCAAACGGAAGACCCAGCCCTTGCTCCGAGGTCCGGTTCTCCACCCCGTCGACGTGCACGCAGGGAATGCCGGCCGGGCGTTCCGCGCCCACTCGAAGGTGATACCCACAGCCGAGAAGGGTCACAACGGACGCCACGACCACCATTCGAGCGCAGGTCCTCCGCGCAACCGCACCGCGCACGCCCCCTCCCCCACTACCGACGATAGAGCGCCGGGTCGAGGTCGATCTCCTTGAGTTTCTTACGAAAATTTGGAGGATCCATCCCCGCGGCCCTGGCCGCCTGGTTGATCACCCCACCGTGCCGCTCGAGGAGTTGGCCGAAATAATACCGCGCAAAATGGTGCTCGGCCAACTTCTTGGCCCGCTTGTAGGTCTTGCGCGTCATCTCCTCCACATAGGGATAGCTCGAGGGCACGGGTCGCGGCGTTTCCTCCTGAAATGCCTTGAGGTCTTGCGGCAGGTGGTCCAGGGTGATCTCGTCCTGGTTGCGTGCCCGCGTCACAGCCAACCAGATCACGTTCTCCAGTTGACGCACATTCCCTTCCGACCACGGGTAGCGCGCCAGAACCTCCATCGCCTCGGCACTGATCCGGCGCACCGTGGCCCCCTCCTTCTCCGCCAGGCGACGCAAGAAGAAATAGGCCAGGTGGGGCACGTCCTCGAGGCGGTCACGCAGCGGTGGCACCTCGATGGTCAACACCTTCAACCGTTGATAGAGATCCTGACGAAATCGCCCTTCGGCAACCGCTTTCTCGAGATCCGCGTTCGTGGCGGCGATGATCCGCACGTCCGCATGCCGGGTCCGGGTCTCCTCACCAAGACGGGAAAACTGTCCAGTGGAAAGAAAACGCAACAGCCTCGCCTGGTTGCCCAGACTGATGTCCCCTATCTCGTCCAGGAAGAGCGTGCCCCCGTCCAGAGCCTCGACCAGCCCCCGCTTGTCCCGATCGGCCCCGGTGAAGGCGCCCTTGACGTGCCCGAACAACTCACTTTCGAACAAATGATCGTGAAGCGTGGGACAGGCCAGGGCATGAAACGGCTTGTTGCTCCTCGGACTGTGCCGGTAGATGGCCTCGGCCACCAACTCCTTGCCGGTCCCGGTCTCACCCAACACCAGAACCGACGCATTCGACCAGGCGAAGTTGACGATCTCCGCAAACAGGGCCTGCATCACCGGACTCTTGCCAATGAACAGCCCGAGTTGCAACGTCCCGTCCACCTGGCGCTGAAGTTTCTCGTAGTCCCGGTGCAGACGGCTGTGCGCCACAGCACGCTCGATCAGAATCTCCACCTTCTCCGGGTCGGGCAGCGGCTTCTCGAGGAAATCATACGCCCCGGCACGGACCGCCTCCACCGCCCGCTGTACGGTGGGGAGCCCGGTCATGATGATGATCTCCGTATCCACACGCATGCTCCGCGCACGGGTCAGGAACTCCATCCCACTCATCCCGGGCAGAATGAAGTCCACGAGCGCCACATCGATGACTTCGCCTGCGAGTACGTCCAAGCCCTCCTCGGCCGTTTCCACCGCGGTGACCTTGAAGCCGACCCGTCCGAGAAACCTGGACAGGGCGGACAGTATGTTGGGATCGTCATCGACGATCAACAAATTCCCCTTTGCTTCCGGTAACATGCACACACCATTCCACGCCGAGCGCCAGGACACAAGAAGCATGGTCCGGTGGCCTGCAGCAGCCGGGAGCCGCCACGCCCATCCGCACCACCCCTCGAACAGACACTATACTTAGTCCTTATCCACGGGAAACTCAACCGTAAAGACACTCCCTCGACCCGGGGCACTCCGGACCGCGATTCGACCCCCGTGGTCCAACGCAATCCGCCGACACAGGTAGAGCCCAAGTCCAGTGCCCCCGTGCTCGTGCCGGGTGGAAAACCCTCGATCGAATATGTGCGAGAGCGTCTCCGCAGGCATGCCGACACCGCTATCCTGAAACTCGATGCGGATGGTCCCCTCCTCCACATCGCTGCGGACCTGCAACACGCCCCCCTCCGGCATGGCGTCAAGAGCGTTCTTGGTGAGATTTTCGAACAGCCGCATCAGCGACCCGGCCCGCCCCTCGAGCACTGGAAGCGGTTGCAAGGACAGGTCGAGCGAGACGCCCTGAGTGCGGGCTCGAGGGCCGAAGAGGATGGGGAGCGCACCAAGCAGGCGGTTGATGTCCACCGGCCCGGTTTCCTGTTCTGCACGGCCCCCGCTCCTCAGCCGCGCGTACTGCCGCAAGTGCGACAGTATCTGCTCCAGCCTACGGGTTGCGGTCAGCGCGGCCTCGAGGGACGAGGCAAGGTCCTCGAGTTCGGTCCGGGTGGTTCCGCCGGGGAGGGGGTGGTCCTGGACGTGGGTCTGCAAGGACGAGGCGATCATGGATGCGCATTTCAACTCGGGGCGAAGCGTGGAGGTGAGGTTGTTCAGGTCGTGGAACACACCTTCGGCCAGTTCCCCCAGGGCACTGTGGCGTTCCTGCTGCAAGAGCTGAGCGGTCAACCGCCGTTCCGCGGTCACGTCCCGAAGGTACAGTACGCGACGCTGGTCCCCCCCCTTCCCGACCGCTCGTGCGGCCGGCTCGTACCACCGGCCGGCGATGTGCAACGTCTTGCTGGTGTCTCCTTCCTGTGGGGCAGATGCGAGGAGGTCGTCGGTCCGGATCCCAAGGTGCTCCAGTTGGAATCCTGGGACTTCCTTGACCGAGCAGCCGGCCAGTTCGGCGAACGCACGGTTGGCCCGAAGCACCGTATCCGCACCGTCGGTCAGGGCAATCGGGTCGGTGATGGCGTCCACCGTGGCCTCCCATGCCTGCTTGGCCCGCTCCACGGTCTGAAACAGGTGGGCGGCTCCGGAAGCGCCTGCGAGCAAGGCATAGGCTCGAGCGACCTGGCCTCCCACCGCGCAGGGGTCGAACTCTTTCGTCTGGAACCGTCCAATCACGACCCGAAAGTCCGACTGATACCCGATCCAGCCCACATCGAACCACCCGAGGGGGGTCTCGCCTGTGCCCCGGGCCAGCCACTGGGCCAACAGGCGGTCGTTCTCGAGCACGGCCAGCCAGTCGAGCCCGAAGACGGCTGCCAGGTCCCGGCACGAGACGGGTGAGACCTTGCTCGGAGACCGAAGGAACCAGGTCAGTTCTGACATGGTCCCGCCAGGCAAGGCACCTCGAGCCCCTGTTGCGAGCGCGGAAATGCGGCGGGCAAGGGCGGCCGGGTCGAGACGAGCGTCCAGGACCGCAAGAGCGCCATGCTGAAGCTGTTCCAGCACCTGGGCAGGCGTGGTGGTCTCCTGCAGCACGATCCACGCCGCCTCGGCACGTTCCGCCTGGACGGCACGGAGCATCCCCACCTCTTCCGGTGACAACGAACTGGTGAGCAACAGGGTCCCCTCGAGGGAATCCACCGCTTCCAGATCCGGCACGATTCGGCAGGACTTGCCTCCGCGCCCGAGAGCTTCCAGGGCATCCTTGAGCGGCCCGGACAGGCCGGGCGGCACTCGAAGGGCGAACCGCTCCCAGGTCATACGTTTCCCCATCGCAATCCCCCGGCCATTCCTTTTGGACTCTTTTCCTATCTGGTTGGCAAACAAAGAAAATCTGATAGAAGATCCAGGAATTCGAGTCTAGATCACTCGAAGAAGAATGGCAAGTCCTGTGCAACGAACGGCCCCGGTCGCCCCCGTACCCGGCGACGCAGGAGGACGGCCGCCCCGCCGTGGGCCGGCTGCCGAGAGGCGGGGCCTCCGCGTGCGCGTCCACGGGGACGGGTCGACCACGGCATGGTCCAAGGCTCGAGGCACCTCCAGGTATTCTCGAGGCATGACATCGACACAGGGATACAGTACACTTTCAGTACATGGCCCTCGGCAGACGGTGCATGGCCGGGTGCACCTGCTGAATCACCATATCCGGCTGAGAGGAACCCTGTCGATGTCCGGGACTGCTCTGGGTGACACAGTGGTGGAACTCCTCGCCGAGCTGGGGACTCGAGGAGACGACATGCCACGATGGCCCGTGGTAACGTTGGCGTGGCGGCGGGCGGCCGGACCCTACCTGGCCACCCACAGCCGTCCCGTGTCGCTGCACGAAAGCGTGCTGACCGTGGCAGTGGATTCGAGCCATCTGGTGAGAGAGGTGCGACGCCTGGGCAGGCAAATCCTGGACCGGCTCGAGGATACGCTCGGGTGCACGATCTCCCGGCTCGAGGTGGTTGCCGTGCCCCGGATGACTCGAGTCGCTCCGGCGACCAGACGGACGGTCGACCGCCCCCGTTCGGAGAAGGAGCCGGACCAGGCGCCGGCCGTTCCCGCCTGGGTGGACGACGTTCGTCCCGAGATCCGCCCGGTCGTCCTTCGTTTGCTCCGGAAGCATGCTGCCCGAAACCGCTCGCTCCGACGTGCGCCGGACCGGTGAGACTCGGTGCGCCTCCCCTGGGCTTCAATCGCAGTACTGGAACAGGTGCCGGTGTGCCGGCACATAGTCCGGGTCAAGGGAGATGGCCTCGAGGAACGCCTCCCTGGCCCGCTCCGGCGCCCCATTTCGGGCATGCAGGACGCCGATGCCGTCATGCAGGGTGGGATTGGTCCGCTCGTATCGCAGAGCGTCCTGGAACGCTGCATCTGCCTTGGCATACTGCCCGGCCTCGGTGAGCGCGAGCCCGAGGTAGACATGGGCGAGACCGAGCTGCGAGTGCAAGTTGATAAGCCTTGTGAAAAACTGAATGGCGGTGCGCCACTCACTTCTCATGTAGGCGAGGAGGCCGAGGTTGAGCAAGGCGCAGGCGTTCTCGCTGTTCGCCTTCAGCGCTTGCTGGAACGCCCGAATCGCCCCGTTCTTGTTGTTGAGTTCCAGGAACAGCATGCCGAGGTTGGACACGGCGTCTGCTTCATAGAACCGTTTCTGCGCCAATTGCCGGAACCTGGGCAAGGCGGCGGCCAGCCGCGGCGGCCGGTAGTAGTAGAGGGTCCGAATCGCGCGCCTCCGGTCATAATACGGGTCCAGATTGGCCGCGAGCGAGGCCTCGGCCAGCGCCTCGGTAACCTGACCGACGAGCAGGTACTGGTTGATGAGCAGCAGGCGTGCCACGGTGTTGGCCTTGTCGAGATCCATGGCCCCCTTGAACTCGTCCACGGCCGCCTTGGGCTTGCTCTGGGCGCTCAGCACCAGGCCGAGGTGTTCCCGCACAGCGGACTGAGCCACCTTGGGGCCCCCGGCCGCGCTGGCAGCTCGCAGGGCCTTGCCGGCATCGTCATACCGGCGGAGCGAGTAGTAGGCAAGTCCCTGCTGAAACAGGGCGGGTCCATAGTTGGGATCGATGGCGAGCGCCCTGCCCAGGACATTGAGCGCCCGGGAGGTCTCTCCGTTGAGCCGCAGCACGGTTCCCAGATGGGTGAGCGCACGCTTCTGGTCTGCAAGCGACAGCGTGAGGTCCTGCTCTTCGGGCACAATGGACATCAGAAGACTCCGTGCCCGACGTAGCTGCCCTCGAGTCTGGTAGAGAAGAACGGCATAGTCCAACGTGATGACCGGGTCTTCCGGGCCCGCCTGCCGGTGCGCCCGTTGGTAGAAATCAAGCGCCTTGTCATACTGCCCGATTCGCTCCTGCAGCCGACCCAGGTCTGCCAGGGCCTGCGCATTCCTGGGTTCTATCGAGATCTTGCGCTGAAACGCCTGGTACGCCTTGCGATATTCATGCTGGTCAAACCGAACCTTGCCAAGTTGATGGTAGGCTTTGTGGAGAAGCGGATCAATCTCCACCGCTTTCTCCAGGTGCGTGGCCGCCTCCTCCAGCCCTCCGGAGCCCTCCTGATAGTAGCTCATGCCGATGTAATATTCCGATTCCGCGTCCCCAGGATAGATCCGCAAAGCCCCCTCGGCCTCGGTCCGCGCCTTCTTCAACTGCTTCGTGGCAATGGCAAACGCAGCCTTGGCCCTACGCACTTCCGCGCTGGACGGGTTGAGCCGGTTGGCCTGCTCGATCAGCCGCAGCGCATCCTGCTGAAGCTTCAGGTCACCGTCCTCGGCGTAAAGCAGCGCCAGGGCGGAAAGGGCCAGGTCATCCAACGGATTGGCCACCACGGCTTGCTCCAAAAGCACCCGTGCCTGCTTGAGGCTCCGTGGCGTATCCAGCAAAAAAAGCGCCCGGCCACGGGTGTACAGGGTGCTGGATGGACCCTGCACCTCGGGATGACGAGCACGAAGTTCCTCGAGCAACGGGGCCATCTCGGTCGTGATCGGACTCGCCGTCCGCCGGGTGTCCTGGAAATGCTTG
>Ga0256914_1003483_pt1 | contig 12368 bp, 9 predicted proteins | sample HulkmetaG_FD_191571 | JGI IMG/M metagenome (GOLD analysis project Ga0256914, IMG submission 191571) | Hydrothermal chimney microbial communities from Main Endeavour vent field at the Juan de Fuca Ridge, Pacific Ocean - Hulk | ecosystem: Environmental > Aquatic > Marine > Hydrothermal vents ...
TTTATCTGCGTCCATCTGCGTTCTCCCGCGGCGAAGGGAGGGGCTGGACCTACTTTCACCGCGGTTTGTTTCCCCTTAACTCGTGCTCGCGTTTGATATAATTACCCCATCTCAACCAACCCTCGCGGCGCGCCGTCGGGCGCGCCCTTCTTATGGAGCGTTATGCCTGCTTTGTCTCTGCCTTCCCCCCAGGTCATCCAAAGCCGCCTGGAGCGCATTTTGCCCACCGTCACCCGCCCCGGCCGCTACACCGGCGGCGAAATCAATCAGGTGGTCAAGGATTGGGCGCACATCGCGACCAAGGTGGCTTTTGTCTTCCCTGATATTTACGATTTGGGCATGTCTAACCTGGGCCTGGCCATTCTCTACGACCAGGTCAACCGCCGCGCCGACGCGCTGGCCGAGCGCGCCTATGCCCCTTGGCCCGATATGGAAGCCGCCATGCGCCGGGCGGGCATTCCCCTTTACAGCCTGGAAACCAAACACCCCTTGGCGGCCTTCGACATCATCGGCTTCACCCTGCCTTCGGAAACCCTTTACACCAACGTCCTCACCGTGCTCGATTTGGCGGGCATTCCGCTGCTGAGCGAGGAACGCACCGCTGCCCACCCTCTGGTCATTGCTGGCGGGCATGCGACCTTCAACCCCGAGCCCATGGCCGCGTTCATCGACGCGTTCGTCATCGGCGAGGGGGAGGAGGTCATCCACGAAATCATCGAAACCCATCAAGCCTGGCGGCGGGCCGGCACCGGCCGTGACGATTTGCTCGATCGCCTTTCCCGCCTGTGGGGGGTGTATGTGCCTTCCCGCTACCGAGCCCGCTACGATGCGGATGGCGGTTTCCTGGGCACCGAGCCGATTGCCGAGGGCGTGCCGCCCCAGGTGCTCAAGCGCATCGTGCCCGAACTGCCGCCGCCGCCCACCCGCCTGATTGTGCCTTACATTGATACGGTGCACAACCGTTTGGCCATCGAAATCATGCGCGGCTGCACCCGCGGCTGCCGCTATTGCCAGGCGGGAATGGTCACCCGCCCGATTCGCGAGCGCAGCGTCGAAGAAATCGTCACCGCCATCGAAGAAGGGCTGGCCGCGACCGGTTTCGACGAGGTCGGGCTGCTTTCCCTCTCTTCCACCGACTACACCCACGCGTTGGAGCTGGTGCAGGAGGTCAACCGCCGCTTTAGTCACCGCGGCATCAGCATCTCCTTGCCTTCTTCCCGCATCGAAACCTTTACCGTGGAGTTGATGGACGCGCTGGAGCTCACCCGCCGCAGTGGGTTTACCCTGGCGCCCGAAGCGGGCAGTGAGCGCCTGCGGAAAATCATCAACAAACCCATCCCCACCGACCATTTGCTGGAAATCGCAGGCGAAATCTACAGCCGCGGCTGGACGCGCATCAAACTTTATTTTATGATTGGCTTGCCCCACGAGACCATGGACGACGTTCAAGCCATTGCCGATTTGGCCCACGCAGTGTTGCGGGAAGGCCGCAAACGCATCGGCAAGCGGGCGCAGGTGCATGTGGGCGTGAGCACGTTCGTGCCCAAGGTCAACACCCCCTTCCAATGGGCGCCAGCCGACACCGAAGAGCGCATCCGGGCCAAGCAGGCGCTGTTGCGGCGGGCTTTGCGCGGGCGGGGTTTCAAACTCAGCCTCAACCACCCCCACGAAACCCTGCTCGAAGCCTGGCTCTCGCGCGGCGACCGCCGCATGGCCGAGGTCATCTACCGCGCCTGGCAGCGCGGCGCCAAGTTCGACGCTTGGCGCGAACATTTCGTTTACGAGCACTGGCTGGAAGCCTTCCGGGAAGTGGGCCTTTCGCCGTGGGAAGTGGTGCATCGTCCCATCCCGCTGGAAGCCCCCCTGCCGTGGGAACACATCAACCCCGCGCTCAGCAAGCGGTTTTTGATCCAAGATTACCGCTGGAGCGAAGAAGGCCGCACCCGCGACGACTGCCGCAATCAGTGCTACGCGTGCGGCATCTTACCGACGTTCAACGACATCCGCCGGGCCCACCCTGGCGACGTGTGGAAGTGCCCTGAAGTCAAATCGCGGCCGCGCAAGGCCGCGAAAGCCAAGCCCAAATTCGTTTTGCCTTCTGCATCTTGAGGCTGGGTCACGCCGCGCCGCGGCCACGCTGCAGCACGGCTTGGCGCGTGGCAGCCCTCATTTTGCGCGAGGTACGATAGAATGTATTTGCCTTTGTCTTTTTGGGAGTAGGCTATGTTGTCATGGTTTCGTCGTTTGGCTTTTGTCGTCATAGGGTTGGCGTTTGCGGGCTGCACCCTCAGCATGGCCGGTGAAGCGCCACTGCCAACGCCCCTGCCAACCGGCTATTTGCCTACGGCCATTGCGTTGACGGCCCAAGCCTTGGCGACCCCCACGCCGGCTTTGCAATCGTCCCCTGCGTCTCCGTCTCCTACGGCCGCGCCTCCCACGGCAACCCCAGCCGGCCCGCCCACGGCCACGCCTTTCCCCATTGTGTTGCCTACCCTCACTCCCACACCCCCGCCCGCGTTGGCCGTTTCGGGCACGGGCTACGCGGTGGCGCAGATTCTCTACCCGGGTATGGATTCGCGCGTGGTGTCGCCGTTTCGGGCGCGCATTGCCGTGCAAACACGACGCGCCCGCGCCGTGCGTGTGGAATTGGTCGGCGAAGATGGCACCGTGCTCTATCGCCGGGTGCTACGTTTGGATGAAGAGCAACCCGCCCATGCCCTGCTTTATTTTTATTTGGAAATCTCTTTCGAAATCGTTGGCGAAGCCGAGATGGGGCGGTTGCAGGTTTCTACCTGGGATGAATACGATCGGTGTACTTCACAAAATGCCATTCGGTTGACGTTGTTGCGCACCGGCCAGGCGCAGGTGAGTTACCAGATTGCCGACCACGCGCCCATTTTGTTCAAACAACCCCAGCCTCGGCAGGTCATTCAGGGCGGCACGTTGGTGGTCGTGGGCAAAGCTTTGCCAGCCTCAACCATGGTGGAAGCCATGCTGGTGGATACCGAAGGCAAAGTGATTGGTTATCAAACCGCGCCGCTTTCCACCCCCGCCGAAGACGGCTACGCCCTGTTTACCTTGAGCATTCCTTATCAAGTCGGCGGCCCCACCCCCGCGCTGCTGGTGGTGCGGGAAAACGCCACCACGCCGCCCGGCGTGATGTATTTGAACAGTGTGGCTGTGGTATTGAGCCCATAGCCTCAAGCGTATTCCACAAACTGAAAAACTGGAGCGTTGTTCTATGCCCCTTCCTCAGCAGACCAAACCCGATGAAACCCAACGCAGCCAGCAAGAGGCTTGGCTGGCATTGAGCCCCGCAGAAACTTTGGAACATTTGGCTACCTCACCCGCAGGGCTCACCGAACAAGAGGCCAAAGCGCGATTGGCGCGTTACGGCCCCAATCAATTGGCTGAAGCGCCCCCGCCTTCGTTTTGGCAAAAACTATGGGAGCAATTCAACAACTTTGTGGTTTGGCTGCTCATTGTGGCAGCGGCGGTTTCCGCAGGTTTAGGCGATTGGGTAGAAGCCGCGGCCATCATGGCCATTGTAGTGCTCAACGCCATTTTAGGCATCGTGCAAGAGTCGCGCGCCGAGCAGGCCTTGGCCAAATTGAAGCAAATGGCCGCGCCCGAAGCCCACGTCGTGCGGGAAGGCCGCCGCAAAGTGATTCCGGCTCGTGAGGTGGTGCCGGGCGATATTGTGCTCCTGGAAGCAGGCAACTACGTGCCGGCCGACGTGCGGCTGTTGGAATCGGTCAATTTGCGGATTGACGAATCGGCCCTGACGGGGGAATCTTCGCCCGTGACCAAAGACGCCACCACCCTCATCCGCGATCGCGTGCCCCTGGGCGACCAAAAGAACATGGCCTTCATGGGCACCTTGGTCTCTTACGGCCGTGGGCGCGGGGTGGTGGTCAGCACTGGCATGCGCACCCAGTTGGGGATGATTGCCCAAATGCTCCAAGCCGTCGAAATGGAATCCACCCCGCTCCAAAAACGGCTGGACCAATTGGGCAAGACCCTGGGCTGGGCGGCCTTGGCAGTGTGTGGCTTGGTGTTTGTGATGGGCTGGATGCGGGGCTACGACCCGCTTGACATGTTCCTCATTGCGGTGAGTTTAGCCATCGCGGCCGTGCCCGAAGGTTTGCCCGCCGTGGTGACCATCAGCCTGGCCTTGGGGATGCGCGAAATGGTCAAGCGCCACGCATTGGTGCGCCGCTTGGCCTCGGTGGAGACCTTGGGCTCTACCACGGTCATCTGCTCTGACAAAACCGGCACCCTCACCCAAAACGAAATGACCGTCACCCGCTTGTGGGTTGACGGCCATGTTTTTGAAGTCACAGGTCAGGGCTACAACCCCACGGGCGAATTTTTGTTGGATGGAAAGCCAGTCACCCCTTGGGACTATCCGGCCACGACCACAGCCCTTTGGATTGCCGCGCTCAATAACGATGCGTTGCTGGAGCCTTCGGGGGCGAGCGAAATGCGCCAGACCTTCCGCCTGATAGGCGACCCCACCGAAGGCGCGCTGTTGGTGGCCGCGGCCAAAGCCGGGGCTTTCAAAGAAGCCTTGGAAGAGGATTACCCCCGGGTGCAAGAAATCCCCTTTGATGCTGCGCGCAAGCGGATGACCACCATCCATGCCATCCTCGACCCTCACGATGAAGACGCCTCACCGTTTGCCGAGGAAAACGCCCCCAAAGGGTACGTGGTCACCGTCAAAGGCGCGCCTGATGTGGTGTTAGATTTGTGTACCCGTTACCAGCGGATGGACGATTCTTCCGCGCCGCTGACGCCCGAAAAGCGGCAAGCCATTCAAGCAGCCAACGACGCCCTCACTGCGCAGGCCTTGCGGGTGTTGGCTGTGGCCTACAAAGTGATTCCTGAACTGCCGGAAGAAATCACCCCCGAGACGGTCGAGAGAGATTTGATTTTCGTGGGGCTGTTTGGCATGATTGACCCCCCGCGGCCAGAGGTGATCCCAGCGTTGGAAAAGGCGCGACATGCGGGCATCCGCACGGTGATGATTACCGGCGATTATCCCAACACGGCTCGGGCCATTGCCGAGCAGATTGGCTTGCTGCGGCCTGGCCGCAAGGTGCTCACCGGCGCGGCCTTAGATGCGCTGACATCGGACGAGTGGCCGCAAGTCGTGGAAGAGGCCGATGTGTTTGCGCGGGTTTCCCCTGAGCACAAATTGCGCCTGGTCGAAGCCTTGCAGGCCAACGGTGAGATTGTGGCCATGACAGGCGATGGCGTCAACGATGCCCCGGCCATCAAAAAGGCCGACATCGGCATCGCGATGGGCATCACCGGCACCGACGTGGCCAAGGAAACCGCCGACATGGTGCTCACCGACGACAACTACGCCAGCATTGTGGCCGCCATCGAGCAAGGGCGGGTGATTTACAGCAACATCCGCAAATTTGTGTATTATTTGCTCTCGTGCAATTTGGCCGAAATTGCGGTCATCTTCCTTGCCACGCTGGCCGGGCTGCCTTCCCCGCTGACCGCAATTCAACTGCTCTGGCTCAACCTGATTACCGACGGCGCGCCGGCCTTGGCCTTGGGCGTGGAAAAGGGCGACCCCGACATCATGGACCGCCCGCCTCGCCCGCCCGATGAGCCCATCATCAACAAATCTATGTGGCTGGGCATTGTGGTGCAAACCCTGGCCATCACCTCGGTGACGCTGGGGGCTTATGCCATTGGGCTGCATGTCCACCCCAACGCGCCCGAATTTGCCGAGACCATGGCCTTCGCCACCCTCTCCTTCTCAGAACTGTTGCGAGCCTTCACCGCCCGCTCAGAGCGCTACCCCTTGCACAAGATTGGCATTTTCAGCAACCGCTCGATGAATTGGGCTTTCCTCACTTCGGCTTTGTTGGTGCTGGTGGTCATCTATGTGCCGGGGTTGAACACGGTATTCAACACAGTGCCGCTGGGGTGGGCTCAATGGCGGTGGATGCTGCCGCTGCTCTTCGTGCCCGCGCTGGCGGCCGAAGCCACCAAAGCCTTCTTGCGCTGGTGGGAACGCCGTGGGCGAGCCGCACGCTGAAAGCGGAAAGATGGCCCTCACCATCGGTTCGTAAAGCCGCGCTTGCCCTTGCGTAGGTGTGTTGGCCCCCCGGTGCCTCTGGCATCAGGGGGCCTTTGGTTCGGGCTTTCGGATAGCCGCCCAGCGGGCTGGTATAATTTGCCCATGCGCGTCCTCTGGGCTTTTTTGCAATCCCTGCGACCTCGGCAGTGGACAAAAAACGCGTTCGTTTTTGCCGCCTTGGTGTTTGACCGTCAGCTGACGCATCCTGTGGCGTTGAAACGCACGTTGGCGGGTTTTGGGCTGTTTTGTTTGCTCTCGGGCGCGGTTTATCTGCTCAACGACATTGTGGATAGGGAAGCCGACCGGCGGCATCCGCGCAAGCGTCAGCGCCCCATTGCCAGCGGCCGTTTGCCCTTGGGGTGGGCGTGGAGCGGCTTTGTCGTTTTGTTGAGCGTAACTTTCGCGCTCGCGTGGTGGCTCTCACCGCGCTTTTTTGGGGTGGCTGGGGCTTATTTCGCCCTCAACTTGGCTTATTCCTTCTACCTCAAACATGTGCCCATTGTTGATGTCCTCATCATCGCGGCGGGGTTTGTGTTGCGGGTGCAGGCCGGGGTGGTGTTGATTCATGTGCAACGCTTTTCGCCCTGGCTCTACGTGGTGACCACCCTCTTAGCGCTTTTCATTGGGTTTGGCAAACGCCGAGCCGAGCTCACGCTGTTGGAAACCTCGGCCGGCGATCATCGGCGGGTGTTAGATGGCTATACCTTGCCCTTTTTAGACCAGCTCATCATCATCACCTCTGCGACCACCATCATGGCCTACAGCCTCTACACCTTTTCCGCGCCCAACCTGCCCCCCAACCACGCCATGATGCTGACAATTCCTTTTGTGGTGTATGGCATTTTCCGCTATCTTTATTTGGTGCAAGTGGAAGGGCGCGGCGGCGCGCCCGAAGAAGCCCTGCTCACCGACCGCCCGCTTCAAATCGCGTTGGCGCTTTGGGGCGTGGCGGTGCTGATTGTGTTTTACGTCTATTGAGCGATGCCTGCCTTTCGTGCAACAGCCCCTGGCAAAATCATTCTCTTTGGCGAACACGCGGTTGTGTATGGTCAACCAGCTTTGGCCGTGCCCGTGCCCGCGGTGCGCGCCCAAGCAGTGATTTCAGCCGCGCCGAATTTGCCCGCGGGGGAACTCCGCCTCACTGCGCCGGCGGTGGGCCTGGAAGATGTGGTGTGGTCTCAGCTGGCGCCTGAGCATCCTCTGCGGCGGGCGGTTGATTTGACCTTGGCGGCGTTGCAACGCTCGCGCCCTTTGGCGGCGCGCATGCGCGTGACCTCGAGCATTCCAGTGGCCGCGGGCCTGGGAAGCGGCGCCGCGGTCACGGTGGCCGTGGTGCGGGCGTTGAGCGGCTTCCTGGGCGCACCCCTGCCCTCGGAACAAGTCAACGCCATCGCCTATGAAGTGGAAAAAATCCACCACGGCACCCCCTCGGGCATTGACAACACCGTGGTGACGTATGCCATGCCGGTGTATTTTGTGCGGGGCAGGCCGGTGCAAACGTTCCGCGTGGCGCGCCCTTTTACGCTGGTGATTGCCGATACCGGCGTGCCCGCGCCCACAGCCCAGGCGGTCGCCGACGTCCGTCGGGCGGCTGAGGCTCATCCGCAAACGTATGAGGACCTTTTCGCCCGCATTGGGGCGCTGGTCGAGCAGGCTCGGCAGGCCATTGAGGAAGGCGCGCCCGAGCGTTTGGGCGCCTTGATGGACGCGAACCACCGTTTGCTTCAGCAGATGGGCGTTTCGTGCCCCGCGCTGGACCGCCTGGTGGCGGCTGCCAAAGCAGCCGGCGCGGCTGGCGCCAAACTTTCGGGGGGCGGTCGGGGGGGAAACATGATTGCCCTGGTGCCACCGCAGGCGTCGCCCCGCCGCGCAGCAGACATCGCAGCCGCCCTGCAAAGCGCCGGCGCCACGCGCACCATTGTCACCACCTTACGTTGAACCCTTTGCCAAAGGAGGTTGCCATGAGGCGGCGCAAAATCATGGGCGGATGGCTGATAGCCTATGCCGTGCTCAGCGGCTTGTTTATTGCCCACCTGGTGCCGCGCGCGTGGTATTCGTGGGCGGCTCCGTTGCTCACCGTTTTGGCCGTGGCCATTGCTTTGCTCCATGCTGACGCACATTTGGGAAGGCGGAAAACCGCCTTGTTTTTTGCTTTGGCCTTTGTGGTGAGCTTGGGCATGGAAACCTTTGGCGTGCGAACCGGTTGGGCCTTTGGCGTGTATCATTACACGCCAAAACTTGTTGGCCCCCGTTTCTTTGGCTTGGTGCCGGTCGTCATCCCCCTGGCTTGGTTCATGATGATTTACCCTTCGTGGGTGATCGCGCGCCTGTTGTGGCAGCGGTTGGACGGCGAAACCAACGCACTCACCCCCTGGAAGATCGCGGCCTTGGCGGGCTTGGCCATGACCGCGTGGGATGTGTTGATGGACCCGCTCATGGTGGATATTGGGCAATGGGTATGGGAAACGCACGGCGGCTATTTTGGCATTCCCGCGCGCAATTTCTTGGGCTGGTGGGTGACGGTCTTCTTGGCGGTTGGGCTTTTTGAGTGGTGGGGCGCCGTTGAGCCGTTGAAAGCGCGGCGCGTTGCCCCCTTGCGTTGGATGGTGATTTTGTACGCTTTGATTGGCGGCAATAATTTGGTGGTGTCGGTGGAACGGGGGTTGACAGGCTCAGCTTTGGCGGGTTTTTGGGCGATGGTGCCGTGGGTGGTGTTGGGCTGGCTGGCAACCAAAAGCGAGCCGAAATGAAGATGTCGTTGGGGTGTTTCTGAGGGGGTGGTTCCCGGGGTGGGGGATGTAAGGGCGTTGCTGCCTGGGATGCTCGCCATGCTTGGGAAAGCCCGCCAGCGCATGCGCGCCGTGGCTCAGCTCCCTGCCAAAGGAGCGGCTTCTCCCTGGCGGTGGCCGTGGGGTGTCGTGGGGCCGGCGTGCCGAGCCTGCTGCTGGCGGCATGAACTATGCGTGATGGTTTTGGAGAAAATCGAGCACCCGCGCGGCCACTTCTTCGGGCGTAAGCCCATCGGTGAGAAGGTAAAAATCTGCGTGTTGGCGGGCGTGGCGCAAACGATGTTGTTGAGCGCGGTAGTCTGCTTCTTTCCACGGCATGGGGCGCCGTCGGTTGGCTTCCTCAAAAGAGACATCCAGAAAGATGAGGATGTCGGGTTTGGTGAGCCGTTGCCACATGTCAGGGACGTAAGAGTGTTCCTGCGCGATGTGTTTGAGGCGCAGGTTGTGCCCCTGGAGGTTGCGGATGAGGGTGCTTTTCCCGGCCGCGCACGGGCCAACGATGCCGATCAAAGGTTTCATAGCCAACGACACGCGTTGCAGGGGATCGTGGTCGTGCTTGGCTGCGTTGGGGGCAGGGTGCGGGTTACAAGCCTTCACTGGCTTGGTCCAACGCGGCGACTTCCTCGGCTGTGAGCCGCCATCCCAAGGCGCCCGCGTTGGATTGCGCCTGGTGGGCGTTTTTGGCCCCGGGGATGGGCACCGCGCCCTTGCAGATGACCCAGTTGAGCGCCACCTGCGCTGGCGTTTTGTTGCCGTGGTTTTGCCCAATCTCTTGCATGAGGTTGATTAAGGGGCGGATGCGGGCCAAATATTCCCGGGAATAACGGCGGCTGCGGACGCCGCCGGGGGGATGCTCAGGGCTGTATTTGCCGCTCAGAAGCCCCATCTCCAACGGGCTGTAGGCGATGAGGGTGATGCCGAGTTCCTGGCACGCGTGGAGCACCCCATTTCGCTCAGGCTCTCGGTGGAGCAGGCTGTAATGCACTTGGTTGGAAGCCAGAGGGATGCCTTTGGCCTGCAGGATGGCGTAGGCGCGGCGCATTTGTTCGGCGTTGTAATTGGAGACCCCCGCGGCTCTGACCAGCCCTTCTTGCACCAAATCGCCCAGGGTGCTGACCCAAAAATCGGTGCTACGAGGGGGCCACGGGAAGTGGATTTGATAGAGGTCTACCTGCTCGCGCCCCAGGCGTTTGAGGCTTTGCCGCAGTGCGCGGCGCATAGCAGCCCGCCGCACACGCCACGGGAAGGGGAAGAATTTGGTCGCAATGACAATGCTGGGCGCGTGTTGGGCGCTCATTTCGTTGAGGAATCGCTCTGCCCGCCCCATGCCATACACTTCGGCGGTGTCGAAGAAGTTGATGCCTTCTTCGACCGCGGTTTGGAAGGCGGCTTGGATGTCGGCCGCGGTGTAGCCGCGGCCGTAGTTCCAGAAAAAGCGGTCGCCCCAAGCCCATGTGCCGATGCCCAGGGGGGAAATACGGATGTCGGTTTGCCCAAGGGGAATGAGGGTTTCGGTGTGCATCGTGTGCCTCGATGGGGGGAATGCCGCGAGAGAGGGTGTATTTGTATTTTACCTGAATTGTGCCATGCTGGCGACTTGGGTTTTGGGGAGTTTGGCGCGCCCAGGCCGCTCCTGGCATGGGGGCTAAAAAGCGGGCACAGTGGGCGGCTCAAAGGCCGCACAGCACTGTGCCCGAAAGGTGTCGCGCCAGGTAAATCCATTAGGTGAATTCGGCACGCAGCACTTTCTTGTCAATTTTGCCTACGCTGGTCTTGGGAAGGCTTTCGACAAATTCGTAGCGTTCGGGAATGGCCCATTTGGTGATGACGCCTTCGTCGGCGAATTTGCGAAGGTGGGCTTTGAGGGCTTCGGCGTCCAGTTTGTCTTTGTAATCTTCTTTGGGGACGATGATCGCGAGGGGGCGTTCATCCCATTGCGGGTCGGGGACGCCGATGACCGCGGCTTCCTGCACGCCGGGATGGAGGCTGAGGAGGTTTTCCAGTTCCAGCGAGGAAATCCATTCGCCGCCGCTTTTGATGACGTCTTTGAGGCGATCCACGATTTGGACATAGCCGTGTTGGTCCATGACAGCCACATCGCCGGTGTGAAGCCAGCCGCCCCGCCAAAGTTGTTCGGTTTTTTCGGGGTCTTTGTAGTAGCCCGGGGTGAGCCAAGGGGTGCGGACCACGATTTCGCCTTTTTCTTGCCCGTCGTGGGCCACTTCTTCGCCGGCTTCGTTGACGATGCGCAGGTCAACCAGCGGTACGGGCACACCGGTTTTGATGAGGTAGTCGAGTTGTTTTTCTTCGTCCCATTCGGCCATGTAGGGTTTGAGCATGGCCAAGGTGAGGATGGGCGCGGTTTCGGACATGCCATAGCCTGCCGAAACTTTGATGCCCAGGGCCTTGGCGCGTTGGGCCAGGCCTTTGGTGAGCCGCGCGCCGCCGATGATGACCTTCCAGTTGCTGAGGTCGTAGTTTTCGATGCCGGGCGCGTTGACAATCATCTGTAAGATGGTCGGCACACAGTGGCTGAACGTGACTTTGTGGGTGAGGATGAGCTTGAGCAGCATTTGGGGCTCGTAGCGGCCGGGGTACACTTGTTTGAGCCCCAACATGGTGGCGACGTAGGGCACCCCCCACGCGTGGACGTGGAACATGGGCGTGAGAGGCATATAGACGTCGAATTTGGTGAGGCCGCCGTAATCGCCTAAAATGCCCAGGGCTGCAGCCCCCGAGAGGGAGTGGAGCACCAGCTGTCGTTGGTTGAAGAAAACGCCCTTGGGTTTGCCCGTGGTCCCCGTGGTGTAGGCCAAGGTGGCCTGGGTGGTTTCGGGGAGGTCGGGGAGGTCTTCCAGGGGCATGACGCTGTTGATCCAGGTTTCGTAATCCAGGTCGGTCAGGGGCGTGGTGGGGGGCGTGTCTTTGTCGGTGATGAGGATGTATTTGCGGACGCTGGTGAGTTGGGGGGCGAGTTTTTCGACCAGCGGCAAGAAATCTTCATGGAAGATGATGATTTCGTCTTCGGCGTGGATGACGGTGTAAGCCAGATCGGCGGGTGCGAGGCGGGGGTTGATGGTGTGGAGCACCGCGCCGATGCCCGGGATGCCGAAATACATTTCGAGATAGCGGTGGCTATCCCATTCGATGACGCCCACTTTCGTGCCAATGCCCGCGCCCAAGGCCTTGAGGGCCGCGCCTAAGCGAAGCACGCGTTGGTACATCTCGGTGTAGGTGTATTCCCACTGGTCGCGATAATAAATTTTTTGCTCGGGATGCCAATAAAGACCGTATTCCAGCAGACGTTTGAGTAAGAGTTGGTAATCGTAAGTTGGCATAATGCACCTCCTCCGGGGTCGGGAAAAGGGATTGCAGGATATGTTCAGTATAGCACGAAACCTTTTTCAAGGGGGCGGGCAAAAGTGGGGGAATTGGGCCAACGCTGGGGGCGGCGCGCTTCGTATAGCCAAAGGGTGGCC
>Ga0256914_1003484_pt1 | contig 12368 bp, 14 predicted proteins | sample HulkmetaG_FD_191571 | JGI IMG/M metagenome (GOLD analysis project Ga0256914, IMG submission 191571) | Hydrothermal chimney microbial communities from Main Endeavour vent field at the Juan de Fuca Ridge, Pacific Ocean - Hulk | ecosystem: Environmental > Aquatic > Marine > Hydrothermal vents ...
CTTGTTCTATCTTATAGACCATTATAGTAGGATGTTCTTCTGAATCTTTTTGAACTTTTGATGCTTTTTTAGGAACAAAGGATGCAAAACATTTACCATCTTTGCATGTTATGGCAGTGCTAATGGCAGAAGTTGTCAAAAGAAGAGTAATTAAGAGGGACGATCTCAAAGCATTCATGTGGACTCCTTTATAATTGATTCTATCTACCTCAATTATAATATATAAAAAGTGATAAAAAAAAGAACTTTTTAAAATTTTATAGAAAAATTAGCTTTTTTTCTAAAATTTACGATTAAGTGTAACATCAGAATTATGAGGATATTTTTTTCTGTTCTCTTAGTATATCTCTTGGTTTAAAAAAGTTATTTCTTATGCTGTTTGTCTATTCTGGAGCCTGAAATGGTTGCCAGTTGGCAACCTGATCAATGGGTGGGAAGCCTGATAAGATCTCTTGGGGTTTGAATTTTGGTTTGTAGGCAAAGGCTTTGCACCCCTCTACCCAGTAACCAAGATAGATCCATGGCAACTCTAGGATTTTTGCCAACTCAATTTGATAGAGTAGAGAGTAGGTTCCCAATGAGAGACGAGGGTAGTCAGGATCATAAAAAAAATAGATAGAGGAGATTCCATCATCCAAAATATCAATCAGGTCAATGCCGATAATCTTCCCATCTAGGAGATAGAGTACCTCCTTGCCAAACTCATGAGCGCCATCGACAAAATTCTCTTGGTACTCTCTAGGTGAGATGTTGCGGTGTGACCAGTTATCTTTTTGATGTTTGTAGGCATGGTATTTGTTGTAGAGGTCAATATGATCTTGGGTAAGAGTTGGTTTCCGAATAATAATTTTTGTCTCTCTGTTTCGTTTAATTGATTTGCGTTGAGATTTTGTAAGGATATGGTTGTTTGCATCGATACGAATTGATTTGCACTCATTACATCCATTGCAGATAGGGTGAAAATAGTAAGATCCAAAACGACGCCATCCACGATGAATGAGTGCCGTGTTGTAAGATTGTGTTGCCTTTTCGATATGTTTATAGTACATACGTACACTTTTTTGAGGAAGATATGCACACTCATAATCAAGCATACAAAAATCGGTAGAGAGCGGTTCTTTATCGGTAAAAATCATATTATTTCTCTTATTCATAAATAGGATTTTACCAAAAAAATATCAATTTATAGTAAAATTCACTTTTAAATAATGACTAAGGTGCTGTTTTGTTTCTCTATCAACCAACCACAGGTTATGCGTATAATAGTGATTCTATCTTTTTGTATCAATTTATCTCTCGATTCAAACCCCGAGGAAGGCTTCTGGATGTGGGGTGTGGTGTAGGGATTATCTCTTTGCTACTTAGTAGAGATTTTGAGATAGAGACCACTATTATAGATAAACAAGAAATTATGTTACAATATGCTCAACATAATTATATGATTAATAATCTCTCTTGTAGGAGTTATTTGGATGATTTTTTGTCATGGGAGAGCAGGGAGAGATTTGATTATATTGTCTCAAATCCCCCATTTTATGATAGTCGTGTGACACAGAGCCAAAATGAGCATCTAAATATTGCTCGTTATGCACACCATTTACCTATTGATGCTTTTGTAAAGCAGGTTAAATTATATCTGCGACCTAGAGGAAGATTTATTCTCTGTTATGATGCCAAACAGGTAGATAGTGTTCTTTTTGCTTTGATTAAACACAAAATCAATCCAGAAGTGATACGCTTTGTCCATGCCAAAGAAAAGAGAGATGCTAAGCTGGTGATGATTGTTGCACGGCTAAATTCAAAATCAATGATAAAGGTCTTACCCCCTTTGATTGTGTTTGATCAAGAGAGTCGGTATCGCAAGGAGGCACAAGAGGCATTTGCCATGGCATCAACGCATAGTATTAAAGGAGATCGATGAAAATAGAAGAGAATACCATTGCACAAGAGGGATATTCTTATAAGTTTATACCATCAGCTTGTGTAAGTTGTGGGGGAGCATGTTGTATAGGAGAGAGTGGTTATATTTGGGTAAAATATGCAGAGATAGAAAAAATGGCCAACTTTTTAGAATTAACTATAGAAGAATTTGCTACAATGTATCTTAGGAAGGTCAAACATCGTTACTCTCTCATTGAAAAAAAACTTGATGAGAGTAACTATGCGTGTATATTTTTTGATAGTACGATTAAGCAGTGTAGCATATATCCTGTAAGACCGTATCAGTGTCGTACATTTCCTTTTTGGGAGATTTTTAAAGGCGATATAGAGGAGGTAAAAAAAGAGTGTCCAGGAATAATAGATTAAAAAGCAAATATAGGAGAACGCTCCTATCTAGCTTCTCTGTGTTACTATTGAGTGCATGTAGTTATGTCCCCAATAGCACTAAAGTGCCACAAGATAAGTTGGCAGAGTATAACCCAAAGCATTTTTCTAGCCATACTCAAACAGAAGAGAAAAGCTATCGAAGAGAAGATGAGAGTAGTCTGATTATGAGAGCCATCTACTATGAGGAGCAAGAAGATTTTCTCAAAAGTAACTTCTATTATGATAAGCTTTATGAGTTAACAGGGAATGAGGAGTATCTCTTTCGAGAGATGGGAACGGCTCTTTATATTAATAAAAAATCTAAAAATATCAATAAGTTAGAAGCATGGATTAAAGACCATCCCAATAACCTCAAAGCAAAAAGAATTCTACTCTCCTCCTATTTGAGTGAAAAGAGGTATCAAGAGGCAAAAGAGCTTGGTAGATCCTTGATTGCTCAATCTAGCACTCCTTTGGATTATGAGTTGAGTGCCAATCCCTATATTATGACAAAAGATTATAAAGAGGCAGTAGAGCTTTTGACTGAGGCGTATAATAAAACTTTTAATGCTGATATCTTAATCAAAATAACCACGCTATTGGCAAACTATATAGGAGATGTTGATTCTGCAGTAGATCGTCTGGAGAGCCATCGAAGACTCTATGAGTGTAATGAGCGTGTCTGCTTACAATTAGCAGAGATTTATAGTAAGAAGGAGAAGATAGATGAGCTATTAGCACTCTATAGAGATCTATACCAATCAACACAAAAAGAGCAGTATGCAATGAAGGTAGTTGAGGGGTATATATTTACAAAAGAGATAGATAAAGCGATCGATTTTTTGAGCACTACATATCAGAATGATAAGTTACTCTATGAACTCTATCTCTCCAAAAAAGATTATGCAAAAGCCCAGACTGTTGCCCAAAAGATTTATAATCGCGGTCATGGGGCAAGATGGTTAGCAGAGTCTGCTATGGCACTCTATGAGCAGACAAAAAATAAAAATAATAAGCAGATATTAACAAAGGTAGTTGAAAAATTTGAAAAAGCACTTCAAGAGGGTGTTAAGGAGGGTGTCTATCTTAACTATTATGGATATACTTTGATAGATAAAGATATTGATATTAAAAGAGGTGTTAAATTGGTACAAGAGGCTCTGCTAGATGATCCAGAGAATACCTACTATTTAGACTCTTTGGCATGGGGATACTACAAACTAAATCGCTGTGATGATGCCTATCGTGTGATGAAAAGAGTTGTTGAGATTGAAGGTCTTGATGAGCAAGAGATCAATGATCATTGGCAACATATAAAAAAATGTAATCATAAATAAGGGGAAAAATTGGCAAAAATTTTAGATGAGATTATCAAAAAAACAAAAGAGGATTTGGCAAAACGAAAGGTAGACTATCCTGTTGATTGGTTGGGACGATCTTTGGCGTATAATCCATTTATACCCAAAGATGTTCATGGTGCCTTGCGTTCAACAGAGGAGAATCCTTACCGAATTATCGCTGAAGTGAAAAAGGCTAGTCCTAGCAAAGGGATTATACGAAAAGATTTTGATCCGTTGGTGATTGCTCAAGCTTATGAAAATGGTGGGGCAGACTCTCTCTCTATATTGACTGAGCCACACTTTTTTAAGGGGGACAAAGAGTATCTAGGGATGATTCGACGTTATACTAGTATTCCTCTTCTTCGCAAAGATTTTATTGTTGATAAGTATCAGCTGGTCGAGGCGTTGGTTTATGGGGCTGATTATGTACTGTTGATCGCCAAGGCATTAGGACGCAAAGAGTTAAAAGAGTTGGTACAATATAGTCACCATCTGGGGATGGAGGTTTTAGTTGAGATTCATGATAAGATGGATCTCATCAAAGCAATTTTTGCAGGAGCCAATATTATTGGGATCAATCATCGTAACTTGGAGACCTTTGAGATGGATATGAGCCTAACGCAAAAGCTTGTTCCACTTATTCCCAAAAACAAAATTATTGTAGCAGAGAGTGGTATTACTACGCATGAGATGGTACAAGAGCTATCCAAAATGGGGGCAGATGCCTTTTTGATCGGAGAGCATTTTATGCGACAAGATGATGTCACACAAGCACTTAAATCCCTAAAATATAATCAATAATTATTTCTATTGGGCTTTTTCAAAAGAGTCCTCTCTGGCTCTTTTCTCGATAAGATCTTATATAAAATTGGATAGTTTTTGTAACAAAATACTCATTTTGAGTTAATTTCTCAAAAAGAACATAATATATCCACTTAATTTATATTGTTTGGTTATTATTATAATAAATAAAACAAATAGGAGGGATATGTTGAAAACAAAAAAAATGATGATCTTGCTAGGATTAGGTACTTCTCTGTTCGCTTCAGAGCTACAATATGGAAGTGGAACCTTTGGTATGGAGGGAGGATTTTTAGGTCTTACAGGCAGGTTTACTACCGATATAGAGAGCTTTAGTTTGGCAGATAGGCATAGTAATTTTGGGGGGAAATACTTTTATAGTTATGATTTTACTTGGTATGACTCTACCAAGTTGCGTACTGCACAACACACCTACAATGAGAAAGCCTCTGCGGTTAATGGTATGGCTCCTATAGAGAGTAGTCCCTTCTCTGTTCCTGAGATGGAGTATCGAGTCAAAGGATTGGATGCCAATATCAAGATCGGTTATGATGTGATTCATCAAGATGCAGATAATTTTTTGGGATTGGGTCTTTTGGTGGGACTCTCGATGCCTTGGATAGATGCTTCAAATGGGGATAATCCTACAGATAATACCGCTGTTCCTAGCTTTGATTTCTATACGGCTAATCTTGGGACGGGTGCTGATATTTTAAAGTTATTTGAGAAGAGTCAAACAGAGATAATGACCTATAAGATTGGTCCTACAATTAATATGCAAAAGAGTCTGATTGCAAAAAAATTATCTCTCTATGCTTTGGCGAGTTATGCTTATCAGACAGGATATATCAAAAATGATTATGCCAATAGTGATTTTACGGTTAATGGTACATTTCAAGAGTATAATATAGGTCTCTATTTTACCCCTTTTACAGAGACCTATAAGTGGGGTTGGTTGAGTATTAGCCCTAGAGTATATGCCACAATTGGTTATAAATATGCTAGCTGGGATCTTGATGAGATGGTGATAGATATTAGTGGGGCAAAACTTAGCAGTGATATCCTAGATCCCTTGGCTATGAAGTTTGGGATGGATACCTCTGTGGGATATGTGGGGATAGGCTACTCTTTTTAGAGTGCCTCCTCATCCTCCTCTCCTGTACGGATACGAATTGTCTTTTCGATATCTGTTACAAATATCTTCCCATCACCAATTTTGCCTGTATGTGCTGCTTGTGTAATTGCATTGATAGCCAAATCGACATACTCTTGTGAGCTTACTATTATCTCTATTTTTACCTTTGGAATAAATTCTACAATGTATTCTGCTCCTCTATAGAGCTCAGAGTGCCCCTGTTGTCGTCCATACCCTTTGACCTCAGAGATGGTCATCCCTTCAATACCTGCTTCGACTAAGGCATCTTTGACATCTTCTAATTTAAATGGTTTGATGATCGCTTCAATTTTCTTCATTTTCTTCCTTTTTAGATACTTCGTTTAAATTCAGGATAGGCTTCCATCCCACATTCAGTCAGATCAATTCCCTCTTGTTGCTCTTTATCACCAGCACGAAGAGTAAAGAATTTATTGATAGTGAATATTATAGCAAAAGATAAAGGAAAAACAATAGCACCTACAACAATAACCCCCTTAAGTTGGGTTAGAATACTTACATCAGGAACAAAAATACCAACAGCGAGTGTCCCCCATATACCATTAATAAGATGAACAGATAAAGCACCTACAGGATCATCCATCTTAAGCTTATCAAAAATAGGTACAAAGATAACCACCAATGCCCCACCAATAGCACCAATTAGCATAGGAGTATAGATATCATACTGATCAGGTCCTGCAGTAACGGCAACTAAGCCACCCAATGCACCATTGAGAATCATGGTAATATCAAACTTTTTATATCTAAAGTAGGTCATAAGCCATCCAACAATAGCCCCTACTAATCCAGCAGTATTGGTATTCATAATAGTTAGTGCTACGGCATCAGCATTCTCTTTGGAAGCGATAGAACCTACAGAGCCACCATTAAATCCAAACCAACCAATCCATAATAGAAATGCCCCAAGTGTTACAAGAGGGATATTGGATGCAGGAATAACCTGAATGGCTCCATTTTTCTTGTATCGACCATATCTTGGACCCATAATCAAAATGGCTGCCAAAAGAGCCCATCCTCCTGTGGAGTGGATCACTGTAGATCCAGCAAGATCAGCCATATCCGAGATATCAAGTACCGTATCGGCTAAAAAGTTAGCACCCCAAGTAATATTCACTATGGTCGGATAGATAAAAGCTCCTACAATAATAGTAAAAAGTGCCAATGGTAAGATACGAGAACGTTCACTAACCCCTCCACTCATAATGTTGACAACTTTTCCTACAAATGCCATTTGAAAAAGAAAAAAAGCATATTTATTCATGGAGTTTTGATGCTCCCAAGAGCCAAATGCATACTCATAACCAATAAGTAAAAATGAGAGGGATGCAATAGCATAGATCATGACATTAACAGTCAATACAGATGTAACGTTTTTGGTACGAACCAGTCCCGCTTCAAGCATTGCAAAACCTGGAACCATAAAGATAATCAGGGTCATTGCAAAGATAGTAAAAAATGTGTCTATAATGTAAGATGGGTTATCTAACATATAATTCTCCTCTAATATAAAAGTTGTAGAAGATTTTATCGCAATCTCATTGAGTTAAAGTTATGAATTAAGGATAAAAAATGAGTAAAAATTAATCAGAAAAAGAGATGAAATTAAGAGATACTCTGATAGGTTGTATAAAAAATAGAATAACCCCTCCAAAGAGGGGATATAGAGGTATTGTTAGTTGACAGTTACCTCTACAGGTGTACCTTCCCAAATACCGTGTTTGGTACAGTATCCATGAGCAACTAATTTAAGTTTCTTTCCAGTTGGGATAATGGTAAAGGTAGTGGTGTTGTGTGCTTTGGTATTCCCAAGTGTTCCTGGAGTGTATGTTGCTTGAGCCAATTTTGTCTCACCATTGAAGAGAGTAATTGATTCAATATAGTGATCAAAATCATCTGGATGAGTATACTCATTCCCCATCTTGATAGTTACCTCAAATGGCTCTCCTGCTGTTGCTGTCTCGGCACAGTGGATAAATGGAGAGTGTCTATCAATAAGATCTTTTTTGGCTTCTCTATCTACTTCACTAATGTCTATATATTTGTTAATTTTTGGCATGTTAATTCCTTTTATTTTAAATTTTATAATAGAAGTATAGCATAATTTTTTTCAAATAGGATATAAATTATCTTATTTGAAAATTATTCCCATCTTTTGTGTAATGAATTTGCCCAATTTGTAAGAATTTTTTTATCTTTTGGTGTCAGTGTTGCTTGAGGATGAAGCCACAAATAGTCAGGCAGAGGCATACGTATTAGCAGTGCTTTTGGTATCTTTTTTAGCACTTGTAGTTGCCTCTCTTTGTCATAGCTTTTCCATTGTGAGAAGTTAACTACTCTTCGCCCCTCTTTGACATGATTTTGGGTATACCATGAGATTGGAGCAACAGAGGAGTACCATGGATAGATTAGGCTATTGGAGTGACAATCATAACAGGAACGTTTAAGAATATCCATTACCTCAGTAGGAGCATCAATCTCATTTTGATTATCATGGCTCAGTGTCGCGGGTACATCCATACGGATAAATTGAATAAGAATCAGAGGGAGTACTCCCCATAGTATTAGTCTTTTCATAAAGGTATTATACAGAATAAAGATAAATCCACAATTTTATGGCAATATGATAAAACATAACGTTATACAAAGTGTGAATTTGATATCATAATCACAATAAAAAGGAATCAAAAAACAATGAAATTTATCTATCTATTATCACTTGTGGCGATAAGTGCCAATGCCACAATATCACTTCCTAATAACTTTGAAACAGATTTTAATCAAACCATCACCAATGCCAAAGGTAAGGTGATAGAGTATCATGGGCATGTTAAGTACAAAAATGAGAAACAGATACTTATTGATGAGCATAATAATGAACAGCGTATAGAGAGTCCTCTTTTTAAGTGGGATTATACCTCTCCTACCCAAAAAGAGGTCTGTACAGATGGGGTACAGCTTATTGTTGTTGATCATGACCTAGAGCAGGTCTCTCGTTATCTTATCTCAGAAGGAATTAATCTTAGTAAGATACTTCAAGTAGCTCAAAAATTAAGCAACAAAGATTATAAGGCTACATATAAAGAGGTTGAGTATCTTATTACACTTGATGAGGTTGGTCATCTTAAGAAGATTTTTTATGTGGATGATCTTGATAATAGGGTCAAGATTCTTTTTGATAATATGCAGTATGATCTTAAGAGTTTTGATGAGAAGGGCTTAGAGTGTACAGCTCCAAGTGATTATGATACCATAGAAGGGTAACAGGTTTGGATAAGATATTTGCAAATTTTCAACTCAATACAGAGTTCTTTATTATCTTGGGACTCTTTTTTACCATTGCATTGATTATTACTATTATTATTGTCTTTTTTGTAACCAAAATACAGACATTAACTCACTTTTTAGATCAAGCCAAAGAGATTGATGAGGCAAAAATTGCCAAGATTTCAGCATTGGAGATTGAGATCCAAGAGGAGAAGATGCAGAATATTGCACTGGAGAAGGAGCTAGATCAGTTTACACAAGCCAAGGAGAGAATTGAGGAGCTTAATCTTCATATTGATCATCTCAAAAATGATCTATCACTACAAGTTCAAGAGCATATGGAGTCTTTTCACCAACAGCAAACAAGGCATAAACAGCTAGAGGTACGCTATCAGCTTCTACAAGAGAGCCATAAGAAGCTAGAGAAGGAGTATCAGCTACTACAACAGCGTTATGAGGAGCAGAGTGAAGAGAGTAGCCGTTTTCATGCAGAGTTGCGTGAGACAAAGATGCAGTTGCGTGAACAGCAGAAACAAAATAGCGAGAAGATGAGCTTGATGAGAGAGCATCGAATGGAGTTAAAAAAAGAGTTTGAACAGTTAGCCAATAAGGTCTTTGAAGGAAACTCCAAAGAGTTTTCTCGTTTGAGCCAAGAGAGTATTCATAGCATGATCAAACCTTTGGAGTCTCAAATTGGTGAGTTCAAAAAACAGGTACAGACACTCTACCATGATGAGTCCAAAGATAGAGCGATGCTCAAACAGGAGATTCTCTCACTCAAAGAGTTAAATCAACAGATTAGTCAAGATGCAATCAAGCTAACCAATGCACTCAAAGGGGAGAAGAAACAGCAAGGGATCTGGGGAGAGATGATCTTGGAGAAGGTTTTGGAGTCCTCAGGATTACGAAAAGGAGTAGAGTATACCCGAGAGGTAGCCCTACGCAATGATGATGGAAAATCTTATCGTCCCGATGTCTTGGTACATCTTCCTGATAAACGTGATTTGATAATTGATGCTAAGACATCGCTCAATGCGTATGAGAAGTTTATCAATGATGAGCATCAAAAGAGTCGTGAGTTGCACCTAAAATCTCATATCAAAGCGATACGCAACCATATCAAAGAGCTTTCAAGCAAAAATTATGAGAAGCTTCTGGGGATCAATACTTTGGATTTCATCTTTATGTTTGTGCCTATTGAAGGGGCATTGAGCGTGGCACTCGAAAAGGATCCAACACTCTATGATGATGCGTTCAAAAAACAGATCTTGTTGGTGGGACCTAGTACCTTACTGATTGGATTAAGAGCGATTGAGAATGTTTGGAAGTATGACAAACAGAACCAAAATGCCAAAGAGATCGCCTCTCGTGCGGGGGCATTGTATGATAAGTTTGTCAGTTTTTCTGATGATATGATTAAAATCTCAAAACAGTTTGAAGGATTACATGGAAGTTTTGAATCTGCCAAAAAGCGTCTCAGTGAGGGGCGAGGAAATATTATCCGTCAAGTAGAACAGCTCAAAGATCTAGGAGCCAAAACGCACAAAGAGATACCTCAAGAGATATAGAGATTTAGAGGAGCAGTGATGATAACTTATAATCCAAACTATTTAGAGAAAATAGATATATTTACAACAGAGGAGATAGGACTTTTAGAAGATCTCAATCAAAAGGTGTCACTGGAAAAGTTTTTGAATAATAGAAGCTATATAGATAAGTTTGGACTAGATTTTATCCATACATCAGCACTTATCGAAGGGAACACCTACGATAAACTTGATACACAAGCTTTGATTCAATATGGTAGAACAGCAGGTGGCAAAAAATATAGCGATGCCAAGATGATTTTAAATCTTAGAGATGCTTATGAGATCTTTATCTCCAAGGATCTAAAACCCTCAAAGGAGACTTTAAAAGATTTACATTATATCCTATCCAATGAGATGGTATCTGAAAATCAACGAGCAGTGCCTAGAGATGGTGAAGTTATTATTACAGGGTGTGATTATGTGCCATTAGCTACAAAAGAGAAATTGGATGATGAGCTTAATTATCTATTTAAGATAAGTGAAACTATTGAGAACCCGTTCAATAGAGCTTTGTATCTTCATAATAATTTAGCATATCTTCAATACTTTACTGATTGCAATAAACGAACCGCTAGAGTGATGTTGAATGTGGTTTTAAAAGATAGCTCAAAGATGATTTATGTTCCTGATGATGATAGTGTAAAAGAGTATTTAAGATCGATAGTTCATTACTATGAAACTGGTAATTATACTTTATTCAAAAAATATTTTATAAGTAGTTATAAAAAGACAATAGATATGATCATAGAGATAGAGAAATCGAGAGAAAATGAGCGTAACCTTAGAGGGTAGCTTTTAGTTATTTATAAGGAGCAGTAATGAAGATAAATTATAGTGAAGATTTAGCAGAGTATAGAGAGGATTCAAAGAGGGTTTTTAGAAAAAATGGGAAGATCAAAAATAAGTTTTATGAGCAGGAGTTGCTAAGGTTGCATCATGAGTTGGTCAAGTTGCAAAAGTGGATTATCGATAATAATAGGCGATTGCTTATTATCTTTGAGGGGATGGATACAGGAGGGAAAAGCTCTTCGATCAAGACACTGAATCGTTTTTGGAATCCGCGTATGTCTCGTTCAGTTGCATTGCCAAAACCCAATAGTAAGGAGCTTGGGCAGTGGTATTTTCAGCGTCATCTCAAGCAGATACCCAATGCAGGTGAGATTGTCTGTTTTGATCGGTCATGGTATAACAGAGCAGGGATAGAGCAGGTATTTGGATTTTGTACTCAGGCAGAGCATGATCTCTTTTATGCTCAGGTAAATGATGTAGAGAAGATGCTTGTTGATGATGGGGTGATGATTTTTAAATTTTATCTCAATATCTCCAAAACAACACAAGCCAAACGGCTTCAAGATCGAGAGGATGATCCGCTTAAGAGTTGGAAACTCTCTGAACTAGATTATAAATCACATGAACGCTATGATGATTATGTGCGACTAAAGGAGAAGATGTTTGAGAGATCTGGATCTGGTCATGCTCCATGGATAGAGCTTGATGCCAATGACAAAAGACGAGCAAGATTAAATTTGATTAGGTTTCTATTGGATAATATCGATTATAATCATCACAATAGTCTGCTTGTAAATGGTGTAGATAAACAAATAGTTAAAATTTTTAACTAGAGTATCTATTTTACTATTTTGTAGCCAATATGGGGATTTGCTTTGATATATTTATAGCTCTCCTCATCTAGTAGCAGTGATGGCATGGCATAGAGTAGTTGAATAGAGTAGCCTTCAAATATTGGATGTGTTTTCAAAAAAATATCAGACTCCTTTTCAAAGTTTTGAATATCGTGTGATGTGATGTCACTGCTCTCCTCTTTGGTATGGATAAGAAAAATGGTTCGATTCTCTTTGATAACAAGATTAATTTGATTTCCTTCTAAGC
>Ga0256914_1003485_pt1 | contig 12364 bp, 12 predicted proteins | sample HulkmetaG_FD_191571 | JGI IMG/M metagenome (GOLD analysis project Ga0256914, IMG submission 191571) | Hydrothermal chimney microbial communities from Main Endeavour vent field at the Juan de Fuca Ridge, Pacific Ocean - Hulk | ecosystem: Environmental > Aquatic > Marine > Hydrothermal vents ...
GGTGAGCTCGAAGAACCCCTTGCCGTGCCTGCGGTGGTAGAACCACATGGCCGCCAGCACCCCCAGGAAACCGCCGTGGAAGGACATGCCCCCCTCCCAGACGCGGAAGAGCCGCAGGGGATCGGCCAGCCAGGCATCGAAGTTGTAGAAGAGGATGTAGCCCAGGCGCCCACCCACCACCACGCCCAGGGCGCAGTAGAAGAGCAGGTCGTCCACCTGCTGTGCGGTCCAGCCCCATACCTGGTGACGGATGCGCCAGCGCGCCAGCGCCCAACCGCCGGCCATGCCCACCAGGTACATGAGGCCGTACCAGTGGACCTTGAGGGGGCCCAGTTGCAGGGCGATGGAGTCGATTTCGGGATAGATCATTTCGAAGATTTTTTCGGGCGCCGGAAGGGGTCCGGAGCCTGTTGGGCGGGACGCTGTAAATACATCCATGTACGCTCTGCCTCGGCCATCCCTGGCCTCGGAAGCCCGCCCAACAGGCTCCGGACCCCTTCCTCAGTGCCACACCATAAGTTTTCAATTGCCACGGCCTCTGGGGCTACAGAAGCGGGTCGGGCGGCATCGTCAGCGGACGTCGGCAGCCAGGGATGGCTGCCGCCGAGCCCCCCATGGACGGGTTCACGGGCGTTCCGCTGACGATGCCGCCCGACCCGCCCAGCGCCCGGAGAAAACACACAATCAAAAACCGGGCAATACACGGAAAAAGAGCGTCTTGAGGTAGGCGGTTTCGGGAATGGCCGGGTGCACCGGGTGGTCCGGTCCCTGCTGGCCGCGCTCGAGGAGTTGCAGGCTGCGGTCGCGGTGGCGGGCCGCCCTCTGCACCGTCTCCAGCAGGCGCGCCTCTTCCATGTGGAAAGAGCAGGAGGAGCTCACCAGCAGGCCGTCCCGGGTGAGCAGCGACAGGGCCGCCTCGTTGATGCGCCGGTAGGCCAGCGTCCCCTCCTTCAGGTCCTTCTTCCGCTTGATGAAGGCGGGCGGGTCCACCAGCACGATGTCGAAGCGCTCGCCCGCCTGCCGGAGTTCGCGCACCGCATCGAAGGCATCGCTGCGCAGGGTGGCGACCTTCCCCGACACGCCGTTGAGGGCGGCGTTGCGCGCCACCTGCTCCAGGGCGGTGGCCGACTGGTCCACGCAGAGCGCCTCGGCGGCGCCGCCCGCCACCGCGCTCACGCCCCAGGCGCCGGCATAGCTGAAGAGGTCCAGCACCCGCTTCCCTTCCACCCAGGGCAGCAGGCGGGCGCGGTTGGCCGCCTGGTCGTAGAACCAGCCGGTCTTCTGCCCCGTCTGCAGGGAGGTGACGAAACGGCAGCCGTTCTCCTCCAGCCCTACCTCCTCCGGCACGCTGCCGGCGGCCACCTCCACGTAGCGCTCCAGCCCTTCCAGCTCGCGCACCGGCGCATCGTTGCGCAGCAGGATGCCGGCAGGGTGCAGCACCTTCTCCAGCGCCGCCACGATCTCCTCGCGGCGCGCCTCCATGCCCGCCGTGGTGATCTGCACCGAGAGCAGGTCGCCGTAGCGGTCCACCACCAGGCCGGGCACGCCATCGGACTCGGCGAAGAGCAGCCGGTAGAAGGGCTTTTCGTACCTGCGCCGGCGCAGCCCCAGGGCCACCTTGAGGCGGTGTACCAGCAGGGAGCGGTCGAGGGGGTGCTCGCGCAGGCGGCTCACCACGCGGGCGCAGATGAGGCTGCCGGGGTTGACGTAGGCCCAGGCGAGCCACTTGCCGCGGTGGTCCAGCACGGCCACCTGTTCCCCGGGGCGAAAGGATTTCAGGGGAGAGCGGGCACCGTCCACCTCGTTGCTGTAGATCCAGAGGTGACCGGCGCGCAGGCGGCGTTCATGCCCCCTGGCGAGAAAGAGCGCGGGAATTTCCATGGGGCGCTATTGTGCCCTGCCCACCGCGCAATTTCACCACGCATTTCAGGACGGGGCGGGAATGTGGCCGGCATAGGGTGTGCAAGGGAATGCGCCGCCAGTGGAGACGCTGGCCGCCTACGAGCCGACCCTGTCAGCCTGAACGGACCAACTCGTCCAGCCGCGCCTTGGCCGCCTCCCAGCGCTCCCCCCGGTTGCCGCCCTCGGCCATCAGCTCCATCAGCCGGTAGGCCAGCTCCCGCCCCTCGGCGTCCAGGTCGCGCAGCTTGGTGAGCTTGAAGAGGCAACCCGCCTGCTCCCGCTCCAGGGTGTTGACCAGGGCGTAGAGCACCAGGGCGGTGGCAGAACGGGGCGCCGCCTCCACTTTCATCAGCACTTCATCAAGTACAAAAGTTGACATCTCGTTTCCGGGTAGCCATGCTCGGAGCAAGCCTGCCACCGCATCGACCCAAGAGCAGGAGAGTATAAAGGAGCCCCTGGAACAGGGGCTTCTGCAACAACTGAAGGGGAATGGAAATGTACGTGCAACGATCGACCCTGGCCCTTCTGGGCCTTGCCCTGTTCAACCTCAACGCGATGGCGGAGCCGGTCACCACCGAGACCGGAGGGACGAGCGCTGCGGAAGTGGCCGCAACGCCCGTGACGGCAGCGCCGGAGACCCCGCCCCCCGCCCAGCCAGCCGAAACGGCCGCAAGCGCCCCAAAAGCGGCCACCCCGGCTCCCGATCCCGGCCAGGCCGCCGCTGCCGAACCCGACTCCACCGCGGAAAAGGGGCCGGACACGGGGACCGCCTCTGCCGCCCCGGAAGAGAAGCGCACGACGAACCAGTCACGGGAGGCACTGCTCAATTCCATGAAGGCGCGCCGCGCCGCCATGCGCAAGCGGATGGAGGAGCGCCGCCGCCGGATGGAGGCCGAAATGGCCAAGGCCAGGGAAGAAGCGCTGAAGCGTCGCCAGGAACTGGCGAGGGAGATGGAGCAGCAGCGCAGGAAAGAAGAGGCCTGGATGCGCGCCATGGAACCGCGCATCGACGCCGCCATCGACAACGTCGGACGCCCGCTGCCACCCCCGCCCGGAGCCGGTTACGGACCCTACGCCCCGGCCTGGAACGGCTATCCCGCCTATCCTCCCGCCTACGGATACGGGTACTACCCCCGCTGGTGAACCGGACCGGGCAGGGCAGCCAGCCGCTTCACGAGGGATCGCGGTTGCCCTCCCGCTCGAGCTTCGCCGCCTCTTCCGCCGAGAGGCGTTTCCAGGGCAACGGCACCAGCCCGGGGACCTTCTCGCAGTAACGCTCGTAGGCCCGGCCGTGGTAGACCCTTAGCTTGCGCTCCTCCAGCCGGGAGCCGATGACGAAGTAGAGGCTCGCCATCACCACGCTCACCAGCATGGCGGGAGTCATGTCCCGGGTCCAGAGCAGCACCAGCCCCAGGAAATACCAGGGATGACGCACGTGCCGGTGCAGCGGCGAGACCCGGAACCGCTCCTGGTCCTCCACCCGCCGCTCGCCTTCACGCAGCTGTCGCAGCCCCAGGAACTCCAGGCCGTCGTACCAGCGCAGGGACCAGAGGAAGCCAAGCAGCGCCGCCAGCGCCAGGGCATCGGCCAGCCAGCGCCAGCCGCCGCTCCAGCGCAGCACGGGCTCGCCGCCGATGGAGAAGGTGAGCCACAGCGGCGGCACCAGCGCCACCACGGCCACCAGGTTGAAGAAGAGCCGGTAGGCCGGCATGCGCTGCGGCCAGCGGCAGGCAACCCGGCGCTTCACCCAGAGGCTGGCAAGGAAGGAGTGCAAGAAGAAGTAACCCAGCCAAAACGCGGCCAGCCACATCAGGCGCGGGTCGTTCACAGTGCCTCCGCCATCAGCCTGCGGATCCGGCGCACGTAGTGGCGGGTCTGGCCGGGCACGAAATCGTCCACCTCCTCCCACTGCGCCACCCTGCCCAGCTTCTTCACCACCTTGTTGTAGGCGCGTCGCACCCGCAGGTGGCCGGCGTTGTAGGCCCCCAGGGCGAAGAAGAGCCGTTCGTCCGCCTCCAGCGGCTCGTCTTTCCACTTATCGTAGAGGTGGCGGTCGTAGAAGATGGCGGCGGCGATGTTCCACCTCGGCTCGTGGAGGTCACGAATCGCCGGGTTCTTCTTCTGGATGTACTCGAAGGTGGCCGGCATGATCTGCATGATGCCCACCGCCCCCGACTTGCTGCGCGCATCGGGCCTGAGCCCCGACTCGGCGATGCCCTGGGCCTTGAACCAGCGCCAGTCGAAAGCGGGGCCGAAGTAGTGCTTGGCGTACTTGCGGAAGTGGCGGTCATACTTGTTCGTCCAGTGTTCGTGGTCCACCCCCTTGAAGCCGGCGGCCAGCGCCACCGCGGGCAGGAACAGGAGCAGGGACCAGGTCCGCATTCAGTTGAGCCCCAGGCCGATGACCAGCCCCATGGCGGTGCCGATGCCGATGAACATGCCCATGATCATCAGCCCCACCGCCTGGTTGCCCTTCGAAAGCTGCTCCGGGATGCTGAAGTTGACGATGTGGCTGAAGACCTTGCAGCCGAGCCACATGAAGAGCAGGGTGAGCAGGCCACCCATGCAGGCGTAGAGCACGTTGAGCAGCAGCGGATCGAGGGAGGCGGTCATGGAGGACTCCGAAGGGCTTGAACCTGCAATCGATAGTAGCCTCCACCCGGGGGAGTGACAAGGAAGGCGGTCACTTTCCGTGCAGGTACTCCTCGTCGCTGAAGGAGCCGATCCAGTGGGGCTTGTAGGCGACGATGATGGCGGCGAGCCAGCCGTTGAGCATGCTCTCGGGGAAGGCCATCATGGGCACCAGGTGGAGGAAGTTCTGCTTGAGCTCATGCCACGGAAAGACTTCCAGCAGCAGCAGGCCACCCACCACCAGCAGGGAGACGAAAAGGAAAATGAGGCCACCGGCGAGAAAGGCGTTCACCAGCACGTAGACGAAGAAGTGCTTGGGCGCGTAGGCGCGGGTGATGCCCAGGATCACCTGGGTGAGGGTGGCGGGCAGCACCACGGCGAAGAAGAGCGAGGGCGTCAGGCCGCTCCAGTCATTGAGGCCGGAGAGGGTCACCGCCAGCAGGGCGATGGTGCCGGCGAGAACGGCCAGCGACCAGCGCAGCATCAGGGTGGCGATGACCATGCCCGATAGGTGCCAGAAAAAGCCGGGCTGGATCTCCACCCGCATGTTCCACAGGAAGAAGAGAAAGACGATGACGCCCAGCCAGACGTGCTGCTGCCGCTCGTCCCGCAGCCGCGTCCAGTCGGCCCAGCGCAGGGCGTAGAAGAGCGCCACCGCGACCGGGGTGGCGAAGAGGACCAGCCAGGCCGGATGGAATAGACTACCGGACAACTCCATAGCAGAGACGACTCCCGGGGAACATGGAATACAGAAGACTCGGCCGCAGCGGGATCCAGGTCAGCGCCATCTGCCTGGGCACCATGACCTTCGGCGAACAGAACACCGAGATCGAGGGCCACCAGCAACTGGACTACGCGCTCGACAGGGGCATCAATTTCATCGACACCGCCGAGCTCTACCCGGTTCCACCCCGCGCCGAAACCCAGGGGGCCACCGAGACCATCATCGGCAACTGGCTGAAGCGGCGGGGCAACCGCGACCGGGTGATCGTCGCCACCAAGGTGGTCGGCCCGGGGAGAGACTGGCTCGGCCACTTCCGGGGCGGCAGCAACCGGCTCGATCGCGCCAACATCGAGGCTGCGGTGGAGGGCAGTCTACGCCGCCTGCAGACCGATTACATTGATTATTACCAACTCCACTGGCCTGACCGGAAGACCAACTGCTTCGGCCGGCTGGGCTACGACTGGCCCGACCCGGAACCGGAGGAGGTGCCGCTGGAGGAGACCCTGGAGGTCCTCGCGGACCTGGTGAAGGCGGGCAAGGTGCGCGAGATCGGCGTCTCCAACGAGACCCCCTGGGGCGTGATGCGCCTGCTCTGCCTGTCGGAACAGCAGGGGCTGCCACGCATCCAGGCCATCCAGAACCCCTACAGCCTGCTCAACCGCAGCTTCGAGGTGGGTCTGGCGGAGATCAGCCGCCGCGAAGCGGTGGGGCTGCTGGCCTACTCACCCCTCGGTTTCGGCGTGCTCAGCGGCAAGTACCTGGAGGGAAGACGGCCGCCCGGCGCCCGACTGACGCGCTTTCCCGACTACACCAGGTACAGCAACCCCCGGGCGGAGGCGGCCACCCGCGCCTACGTCGAGCTGGCGCGGGAGGCGGGGCTGGACCCGGCACAGATGGCCCTGGCCTGGGTCACCAGCCGCCCCTTCACCACCAGCACCATCATCGGCGCCACCACCATGGAACAGCTGCGCAGCAACCTCTCCAGCCTGGAGATCACCCTCTCCCCGGATCTCCTGCAGGCCATCGAGGAGATCCACGAACGCTACACCTACCCCGCGCCCTGAGCCCGCAGCAGCTCGGTGGCCTGTTCCGCCGCCATGGGGCGTCCGAAGAGGTAACCCTGGGCTTCGTCGCAGCCGGCCTCCAGGAGGAAAACCCTCTGCTCCTCGGTCTCCACCCCCTCGGCGAGCACCTTGAGCCCGAGGGTCCTGCCAAGGGCGACCACCGCACGCACGATGGCCAGGTCGTTGTCGTCCCCCGGGATACCGGCGATGAAGGAGCGGTCGATCTTCAGGCGCGACAGAGGCAGCGCCTTCAGGTAGGCCAGCGAGGAGTAACCGGTGCCGAAGTCGTCGATGGCCAGCTCGATCCCCATGCTGCGCAGGCGCCGCATGGTGGCGACCGACAGGTCCACCTGTCGCATCACGAAGTTCTCGGTGACCTCGAACTCCAGGGCGGAGGGAGGGCAGCCGCTCTCTTCCAGGATGCGGCTCACCGTCTCCAGCAGGTCGGGATCCCTCAGCTGGCGACAGGAGAGGTTGACGGCCAGCCGCCCGGGCTCGAGCCCCTCCTCCCGCCAGCTCACCAGCTGCGCGCAGACGGCGCGCAGCACCTGCTCGCCCAGCCGGCCCATGAGTCCGATCTCTTCCGCCAGGGGCAGGAACCGATCCGGAGGCACCTCGCCCAGCTCGGCATGGCGCCAGCGCATCAGCACCTCGAACCCCGCGAGCCGGCCATCGGCCAGCACGACCTGGGGCTGGTAATGGAACTCTATGCTGCCGCTCTCCACCGCCTGTCGCAGGGCCCCTTCCAGCCTGGCCCGCTCCACCGTCTCCCGGGTCATGGTCTCATCGTACAGCCGGTAGGTGTTCCGCCCGGCCGCCTTGGCCCGGAACATGGCGGTGTCGGCATTGCGCAGGAGCGTGTGGGCATCCCCCCCGTCCTGGGGATAGATGCTGATGCCGATGCTGAAGGTGATGGAGAAATGGTGTTCGTCCACCGTGAAGGGGTCGTGGAAGATGGACGACAGATGCTGAACCCCGACGATCACGTCCGCCGGCTCGTTCAGCGCCTCCATGATCACCGCGAACTCGTCTCCGCCGATCCGGGCCACCGTGTCGCTCTCGCGCACCGCGGCCCGCAAACGATTGGCGACCTGCTTGAGAAGCTCGTCCCCCAGCGCATGGCCGAAGGTGTCGTTGATCTGCTTGAACTGGTCGAGGTCCAGGAACAGCAGGGCGAGCCCCTTGCCCTCGCGCCGGGCCCTGTGGATGGACTGCTCCAGGCGGTCGAAGAAGAGCAGCCGGTTGGGCAGCCCGGTGAGGGGGTCGTGATGGGCCAGGTGGTCCAGGTGGCGCTTCTTCCGTTCGAGCTCCGCCGTTCTCCGTTTCAGCATGGACCGGAAGAGGGCCACGAGAGAGAGCAGGATCATGCCCACGCCCAGGGCCAGGGCGCCCCCCCAGGTGAGCCACTGCATGAGGCGGGTCTGCTCGGGCGGCACCAGCCACCTGGCCACCGCCGCGTGATAGAGGGAATCGCGATCCTGCTTCCAGGCCCGCAGATGGTTGTCGATCGCCGGCAGGAGATCGGGGGCCGCAGCGGGGTTGGCGGCGATGTAGAGAAGCGTGGGACGGACCAGCACCGGCGACTCCACCAGACCGAACTCGCCGGCGTTGCGCCTGCCGAAATAGGTGTTCACCAGTCCCGCCCGGGCCTGACCGGTGTGCACCAGGCGAAAAACCTCGCCCATGTCGTCCGTCTCCAGGTAGACCGGGCGGATCTCCAGCTCCTTCACCAGCTCGCGCAGCGCCTGGTACTGGATGCTGTTGCGGACCACCGCCACCTTCTCCCCGTCCAGCGCCTTGAGAGAGAAGAGCGGCTTCTCGGGATCGGTGTAGAAGACGGACCAGCTGGAGAGCGCCACCTCCTTGCCGAAGGCGAACCGGCGCTCCCGCTCGCGGGAGAAGGCGACGTCGGGCATGAGCTGGATTTCGCCCTCTTCGAGGAGCTCCAGGCACCGCTTCCACTCGCAGGGGAGATAGTGGAGCCGCCACCCCTCCCGGGCGGCGATGCCCTCCAGCAGCTCGATAAAGAAGCCGGCGGGACGCCCCCGCTCGTCGATGAAGACCTTCGGGCTGTTCTGGTAGACCCCCACCGACACGGTGCGCACCTCCGGGGTGGAGGGGAGGACCCAGGTCAGGAGGAGAAAGAGCAGGAACCACCGGGAGGAAAAGAGATGCCGGCCACCAGAACGATCCTTCCCGGAAAAAAGCATGCAGACCTCAGCGAAGAGAGCGACCGACAGGGAGATCCCGGACGCGGCGCCCGCGACCCCCTTGGGCCATTGACGACAAATGGCCGGCCACCGCCGACTGCGCCATTGTAGCATCGCCTCGCCACCTTTGCGAACTCAAGCCACTGAATTGTATGAAAAACCGCCAGTGGAACCATTTTTCCTGCCCGAGGTCACAGGCCGGGTGAAAGCTGCCGGAAAGGCTCCGCGCACCGATTTCCGCGTATAATTTCCTTCCATATCTCCGCTTTCCCGGTTCCCCATCGAAAACTCACCATGCAGCGCAAGGCGGTCGCCCTGATCTCCGGAGGTCTCGACTCCATGCTGGCCGTGAAGGTCATCCAGGAGCAGGGCATCCATGTCGAAGGCATCAACTTCTTCACCGGCTTCTGCGTGGAGGGGCACACCCACGCCATCCGCAAGAAGGACCGGAAGAAACCCAAGCGCAACAACGCCCTGTGGGTGGCCGAGCAGCTCGGCATCAAGCTCCACATCATCGACATCGTGGAGGAGTACAAGGAGGTGGTGTTCAACCCCAAGTACGGCTACGGCGCCAACCTCAACCCCTGCCTCGACTGCAAGATCTTCATGGTGAAGAAGGCGAAGGAGTGGATGGAGGCACAGAGTTTCGATTTCATCATCACCGGCGAGGTGGTGGGTCAGCGGCCCAAGTCCCAGCGCCGGGACACCATGCCGGTGGTGCAACGCGACTCCGGCATCGGCGATCGGCTGCTGCGGCCCCTGTGCGCCAAGAACCTGCCGCCCACCCTGCCCGAGCGCGAGGGCTGGGTGGACCGGGAGAAGCTCTACGACTTCTCCGGCCGCACGCGCAAGCCGCAGATGGCGCTGGCGAGAAAATACGGCTTCGAGGACTACGCCCAGCCCGCCGGCGGCTGCTGCTTCCTCACCGACGAACAGTACTCGGTGAAGCTGCAGGACCTGTGGCAGGCCCGTGGCGACAAGCAGTACGAGATGGACGACATCATGCTGCTCAAGGTGGGGCGCCACATCCGCCCCTCGCCGGAGTTCAAGCTCATCGTCTCGCGAGAGGAGGGAGAGGGGAAGTTCCTCCAGGGCTACCGCAACCAGTACCCCAGCCTCAAGACCGTGAGCCATGCCGGGCCCCTGGCGCTCATCGACGGCGCGGTGGACGAGGAACGGCTGGAGCTGGCCGCCCGCATCGTGGCCCGCTACAGCCAGGGGAAGAACGCGCCCGAGGTGGAGCTGGAGTACCGCGACACCCAGGGCGCCAGCCGGACGCTCAAGGTGGCGCCCCTGCCGCCCCACGAGCTGCCGGAGGAGTGGATGCTGTGAAGCGCCACACCCTCGACTGCCGCCGCCTGCTCTGCCCCATGCCGGTGATCCGCGTCCAGGACCGCATCGCCGAGCTCGAGCCCGGCGACGAGCTGGAGGCGGTCTGCACCGATCCCGGGGTGCTCCAGGACATCCCCGCCTGGTGCCGCATCAACGCCCACGAGGTGCTGGAGGTCCGCGAGGAGAACGGCGAGTACATCCTCCGGATCCGCGTGGGGGGAGAGGAATGACCCCCCAGGTGGGCACCCGGGAGCACCGGGAGCTGCGCCGCGACGCCTCGGCACGGGTGGCCGTGGTGGGCGCGGTGGTCAACCTGGTGCTGAGCGTGGTGAAGGTGCTGGTGGGCATCGTCGGCCACTCCCAGGCGCTCATCATCGACGGCATCCACTCCCTCTCGGACCTGCTCACCGACGTTCTGGTGCTCTTCGCCTCGCGCCACGCCGCCCACGGCCCGGACGAGAGCCACCCCTATGGCCACGGCCGCTTCGAGACCGCCGCCACCCTGGCCCTGGGTGCCTTCCTGGTGCTCATCGCCGGCGGCATCATGTGGGACTCCATCGAGCGGCTCATGCACCCGGCCGACGCCTGGCAGCCCGAGGCCATCGCCCTCTACGCAGCCCTCTTCTCCATCCTGGCCAACGAGGGACTCTACTGGTACACCCGCCACGTGGGCCTGCGCATCAATTCCGATCTGCTGCTGGCCAACGCCTGGCACCACCGCTCCGACGCCGTCTCTTCCATCGTGGTGCTGGTGGGCGTGGGCGGCGCCCTCCTGGGATTCACCTGGCTCGACCTGGCGGCCGCGCTCATCGTCGGCTTCATGGTGGCCAAGATCGGCTGGGACCTGGGCTGGGGCGCCATGCGTGAACTGGTGGACGAGGCGCTGGAGGAGGAGAAGGTGCGGGAGATCCGCCGCGCCATCATGGACCTGCCCGGGGTCAGCTCCATCCACATGCTGCGCACCCGCCGCCAGGGACACGAGGCCATGGCCGACGTCCATGTGCAGGTGGCCCCCTGGATCTCGGTCTCTGAAGGCCACATGATGGCGCTGGCGGTGGAGGAGCGCATCAAGGGAGCGGTGGAGGAGGTCACCGACGTCACCGTGCACATCGACCCCGAGGACGACGAGGAGCAGCCCAGTTGCCAGGGACTGCCCCTGCGCCACCAGATCCTCGAGGAGCTGGAGGAAGCGTGGAAGCCCCTGCGCTGCCTGGGGCGACAGGAACGAATCCTGCTCCACTACCTGGCGGGCGCCATCACCATTGAGGTTTTCTTCCCCTTGTCCTGCTACGAAAACGAAGCCGCCGCCATCGAGTTGCGACAGCGGATGTTGGAGGCACTCTCCAGCCGGCCCTACTACCGCGACGTGCGGCTCTTTTTCGGCCAGAACGGAAAACAGGCGCACCAAAAAGGGGCGTGACCCCCCTGCCCTGCACCAATTTGGATCAGGAAATCCACCGTGTTTTGCCGGGAACGCCCCAGAAATCGCTTGAATGTGCCGATCAAACCATACTTCTTGACCGGAAACCCCGGTGGTGGCATGGTTCATGCCTTCATGAGTGGACCGTTTTTCCCGGTCGCCTTGCCGCGGCCAAACGATTAACCGAATTATGGAGGGGCACATGTCCGCAAAAGACGTCCTCAAGATGATCAAAGACAACGACGTGAAATTCGTCGACTTCCGTTTCACCGACACCCGCGGCAAGGAGCAGCACGTCTCCGTGCCCGCCGACGTCATCGACGAAGAGATCTTCGAAGAAGGCAAGATGTTCGACGGCTCGTCCATCGCCGGCTGGAAGGGAATCAACGAGTCCGACATGATCCTCATGCCCGACCCCGATACTGCGGTGCTCGATCCTTTCGCCGACGAGACCATGCTCAATATCCGCTGCGACATCCTCGAACCCTCCACCATGGAAGGCTACGAGCGTGACCCCCGCTCCGTGGCCAAGCGCGCAGAGGCCTATCTCAAGTCCACCGGCATCGCCGACACCGCCTACTTCGGTCCCGAGCCCGAGTTCTTCGTGCTGGACGACGTGCGCTGGGGCGCCGACATGTCCGGCGCCTTCTACAAGGTGGATTCCGAGGAGGCCGAGTGGAATTCCGAGCGCGTCTACGAGGATGGCAACATCGGCCACCGCCCCGGCCTGAAGGGCGGCTACTTCCCCGTTCCCCCGGTGGACTCCCTGCACGACCTGCGCACCGCCATGTGCCTGGCCCTGGAGGAGATGGGCGTCAAGGTGGAGGTGCACCACCACGAGGTGGCCACCGGCGGCCAGTGCGAGATCGGCACCCAGTTCGCCACCCTGGTGAAGCGCGCCGACTGGAACCAGATCCTCAAGTACGTGGTGCACAACGTGGCCCACGCCTACGGCAAGACCGCCACCTTCATGCCCAAGCCCTTGGTGGGTGACAACGGCTCCGGCATGCACGTCCACCAGTCCCTGGCAAAGGGCGGCGAGAACATCTTCGCCGGAGACCAGTACGGTGGCCTGAGCGAG
>Ga0256914_1003486_pt1 | contig 12362 bp, 10 predicted proteins | sample HulkmetaG_FD_191571 | JGI IMG/M metagenome (GOLD analysis project Ga0256914, IMG submission 191571) | Hydrothermal chimney microbial communities from Main Endeavour vent field at the Juan de Fuca Ridge, Pacific Ocean - Hulk | ecosystem: Environmental > Aquatic > Marine > Hydrothermal vents ...
GAGGCGGCCCGGGCGCCGCGCCTCCCGCGGCGACCGCGCACCACGGGACCGCGCGCGTCGATCGCACGGTGCGGATCCGGCACCGGCGGGTGGCCTTCCGGCCGCCCCTACGAGAACCCATGCCGACGGGCTTCATGTAGGGGCCGCCGGGAGGCGGCCCGGGCGGCGCGCAGCGCCGCGCCTCCCGCGGCGACCGCGCACCACGGGACCGCGCGCGTCGATCGCACGGTGCGGATCCGGCACCGGCGGGCGGCCTTCCGGCCGCCCCTACGAGAACCCATGCCGACGGGTTTCATGTAGGGGCCGCCGGGAGGCGGCCCGGGCGCCGCGCCTCCCGCGGCGACCGCGGGACCCCGGGCCACGCGCGGCCCGGGTCAGCCGGAGTGACGGACGTGGACGACGTCGCCGTCCTGGACGACGTAGTCCTTCCCCTCGAGGCGGAGCCACGCCTTCTCCCGGGCGGCCGCCATGGACCCCGCCTCGAGGAGCCGGTCCCACGGCACGACCTCCGCCCGGATGAAGCCACGGGCCAGGTCGGTGTGGATCGCGCCGGCCGCCTCCCGGGCGGTCGACCCGGCGGGAATCGACCATGCCCGGCACTCGTCCTCCCCGACCGTGAAGAACGAGATCAGCCCGAGGAGCCGGTAGCTCGCCCGGATCAACCGGTCGAGGGCCGGCTCCTCGATTCCGAGATCCGCCCGGAAGGCGGCGGCGTCCTCGGGCGAGAGGGAGGCGATCTCCTGCTCGATCTTGGCCGACAGGGCGACGAAATCGTGGCCGGGCCGGGAGGCGAGGTCGCCGAGTCCGAGCGCCGAGGCGTCCTTCGCGAGGTCGGCCGTCCGGTCCTCGGGCAGGTTCAGGGCGACGAGGAGCGGCTTGGCGGTGAGAAACGCGTAACCCCGCAGGAGCTTGCGTTCCTCGGGGGAGAAGTCGGCCTCGCGGAGGGGACGCTCGCTCTCGAGCCAGGCGACGACCTTCGCGAGGAGCTCCTTCTCCTTCCTGTCCTCGGGACGGCCCGCCTTCTTCACCAGGGCCTCGAGGCGCTCGAGTCGCCGCTGGGCCACGTCCAGGTCGGCCAGGAGGAACTCGGTCTCGATCAGCTCGAGGTCGCGGGCCGGGTCGACGGATCCCTCCGGGTGAGGGTCCGCCGGGTCGTCCCACGCGCGCAGCACGAGGACCAGGGCGTCCGCCGGCCGCAGCTCCGCGAGGACGGGGTTGTCCGCCCGGCCCTGCCCCCGCTCGACGGGGCGCACGTCCACGTAGGTGACCGTGGCCGGCGTCGTCTTCCTCGGGTGGTACAGGTCCGCGAGGCGCTCGAGCCGCTCGTCCGGGACCCGGGTCACCCCCTTGCGGGTCTCCGCCTTGGCCCCCGGCGGCACCTCGATGCCGGTCAGGATCGTCCAGAGCGTCGTCTTGCCGGAGCGGGGCAGCCCGCAGAGCGCGATCTCCATCTTGGGTCTCCCTTGCCGGGCGCCATTCTACGGAGGCGGCGGCGAGTCCGCCCGCGGTGCCTCCCGGGGGGCGTCCACGCTTCCCGGCGCGGGTTGACGGGCGCGGGAAGGGGGCCCTAGCCTGCCCGGGAAGGAGCGGACGATGCTGAAAGGGGTCGTGCTCGCCGGGGGCCTCGGGTCCCGGCTCTACCCGCTGACCAAGGTGACGAACAAGCACCTCCTGCCGGTCTACGATCGCCCGATGGTCTACTACCCGATCGAGTGCCTGCGCCTGATGGGGGTGGAGGACGTGCTCCTCGTCACCGGCGGGACCTCGGCCGGCGACTTCATGCGCCTGCTCGGGGACGGCCGGGAACTCGGCCTGCGGTCCGTGACCTACGCCTACCAGGAGGGGGAGGGGGGGATCGCCGACGCCCTGCGCCTCGCCGAGCCGTTCGCGGCGGGGGAGCCGATCGCCGTCGTGCTCGGGGACAACCTGTACGAGGGGAACCTGCGCGGGATCGCCCGGGCCTTCCTCGACCAGGGGAAAGGGGCCCGGGTCGTCCTCAAGGAGGTCCCGGACCCGGAGCGGTTCGGCGTTCCCCGCTTCGAGGGGGACCGGATCGTGGCCATCGAGGAGAAGCCGGCGCAGCCTCCCTCCAGGTACGCGATCACCGGCGTCTACTTCTACGACGCGGAGGTCTTCGACATCATCCGGGGCCTCACCCCCTCGGCCCGGGGCGAGTACGAGATCACCGACGTCAACAATGCCTACCTGGCCCGGGGTACCCTCGCCTGGGACGTCCTCTCCGGCTGGTGGACCGACGCGGGGACGTTCGACTCGCTGCTGCGGGCCCAGAACCTGGTCGCCCGCACCGGGGCGAACCGGGAGGACCTGGTGGAGGGAGGACGGCGATGATCGAGGGAGTGACAATCGACCGCATCGAGTGGCGGCCGGACGAGCGCGGCCGCCTCGGCGAGCTGTTCCGGGCGGACGACGGGAGCCTGCCCCCCTTCGGCCAGGTGCACGTGACCACCGTGCTCCCGGGGGCGATCAAGGCGTGGCACCGGCACCGGGAGCGGACCGACGTGCTGGCCGTCGTCAGCGGGATGGCCCGGCTCGGCCTCTTCGACGACCGGCAGGGCTCCGCGACGTACGGGGAGCTGATGGAGCTCTTCCTCGGGGACCACCAGCCGCTCCGCGTGAAGATCCCGCCCGGCGTCTGGTTCGGGCTCAAGGGTTACGGGGAGAGGGAAGCGGTCGTCGTCGTGCTGACCGACCGGCCCTACGACCGGAAGGACCCGGACGAGGAACGGTGGCACCCGGTGGCCAACGAGATCCCGTTCGACTGGGACCGGAGGGACCGGTGAGCCTGCCGCGGCGCGTCCTGGTGACCGGGGGCTGCGGGTTCATCGGCAGCAACCTGGTCCGGATGCTGGTCCTCGAGCGGGGCGTCGAGGTGATCAACCTCGACAAGCTGACCTACGCCGGCAACCCGGAGAACCTGGCCGACCTGGCGGGAGATCCGCGCTACCGGTTCGTCCGGGGGGACGTCGCCGACGAGGCGGCGGTGGCGGCCGCGGCGGAGGGCGCGGAAGCGATCCTCCACCTGGCAGCCGAGTCCCACGTCGACCGGAGCATCGAGGAGCCGGAGGCGTTCCTGCGGACCAACGTGCTCGGCACCCGGGTCGTCCTCGACGAGGCGAGGCGTCGCGGCGTCCGGGTCGTCGTCGTCTCCACCGACGAGGTCTACGGCGCCCTCGCGGAGCCCGACGACCCGCCCTTCACCGAGGAGACGCCTCTCCGGCCGAGCTCTCCCTACGCCGCCTCGAAGGCCTCGGCCGACCTGCTCGCCCTCGCCTGGGCGCACACCTACGGCGCCGACGTCGTCGTCACCCGCTGCTCGAACAACTACGGGCCCTACCAGTTCCCGGAGAAGTTCCTGCCGCTGATGATCGTCCGGGCGATGGAGGCGGGGGAGCTGCCGGTCTACGGCGACGGCCTCTACCGCCGGGACTGGCTCCACGTCTCCGACCACTGCCGGGGGATCCTCCTCGCCCTCGAGAAGGGAGCGTCCGGCCGGGTCTACAACCTCGGCACGGGGCAGGACCGGGAGAACCTGGTGATGATCCGGGACGTCCTGCGCCTCGTGGAAGAGGAATGCGGCGTCCGGGGCGGCCGGGTCATCACGGTTCCCGACCGGCCCGGCCACGACCGCCGCTACTCGGTCGACGCCGCCCGGGCCCGCGAGGAGCTCGGCTGGGAGCCGGCCGTCGGCCTCGAGGAGGGCCTCCGGGAGACCGTCCGCTGGTACCGGGACCACCGCCCCTGGTGGGAGCGGATCGTCTCCGGCGAGTACCTCGTCCACCGCCGCACCGCCGGCGAGGAGCGCTGACATCGCGGACACGGTACCCGGTCCTCGGCCCCCGGAATCGGGGGGGCGAACCGTACGGGCAGAAGAACAGCCAACCCGGGCAACGGCTCCCCGGGTCGGCGGGCCCTGCGCGACCCGCGGTGCGAGACCAGAGTGGCTGGTCGGGGCGGCCGGATTTGAACCGGCGACATCCTGCTCCCAAAGCAGGTGCGCTACCAGGCTGCGCTACGCCCCGACCTCGTGCGGCGCGGCGATTCTGCCCGAGGGGAGCGGGGGGCGGCAACGACGCTCCGGTCGCGCGGCGTACCGCGCCGGGGCGGGGCCCCGGGGGGACGGGGCGCGCCGACCGCCCCGTGGGGCCCCCGCGGAAGGAGACGCCCGGCGCGGGGCGCCGGCCCGGGGAAAGATGCCGCTCAGGGCTCCCGGCCGGAGGCCAGGCGGGCGAGGTCTTCCTCGGAGAGCTCCTGGTGCATGCCCCAGACCCGGAAGAGCTTTCCCTTGCGCACCTCGCCGACGGCGTTGTTCAGGAAGACGCGGGTCCGGCCCTCGAGGTCGGTCTCCCGGCTGATCCCCGCGACGATCCGGTAGCCACCCCGGATGAAGCGCCGGATGAACTCCATGTTCTTCGGGTCGTACTTGATGAAATGGGCCCCGATCCGCTGCCCCTTCAGGTCGGCCGGGTCGTTGTAGCCGTAGAGGCGGGCCATCGCCCGGTTGCAGTCGGCGACGATGCCGGTGCGGTAGATCCAGGCGACCTGCTCGTCGGTCGGCAGGTCGGTGGGGACCGGTTCCTCGAACTCGAGGCACCAGGTCGCGATCTCTCCCTGCCGGAGGAACGAGATCCAGCGGAGCGTCTTCTCGTCGGGCCGGTCCCGGGACCCGAGCAGCTCCCCGAGGCCGAAGATGAAGCGCCGGACCTCGTCGGGAAGGCGCAGCATCCACTCGCCGTAGAGGCGAACTTCCGGCGGAGGAGCCAGGTGCGGAGCGACGGGGATCTTCTGCTCGGCGTCCACGTAGGCCTCGAGGGCCTGGCGGGCGATCACCGAGAGGGTGGTACCCCGGCGCCGGGCGATCTCCTCGAGGTCCCGGCGGAGGTCTTCCGCGATCCGAAGGCCGAGCTGGCGATTTCGATGTTTCCCCTGGGGCATCCGCGCACTCCTTCCCGCCCGATCCGGTCCCCCGACCGCGTACGTGACTCCCCGGGGCCCGAGCCGGGAAGTCGCCACATTCTAGCGACGGGATCGTCATGGCGGAAGGGGGGTTGCGGGAGACCGGGAACGGGGTATGATGCCGGCCGGTCCCGGATGCCTCCGGACGGAACGGACGCGGCTGTAGCTCAGGGGATAGAGCACCAGCCTCCGGAGCTGGGTGTCGCAGGTTCGAATCCTGCCAGCCGCGCCACCGCGTCCGGGAACGGAGGGACGGCCCCCGGAGGCGCGGGTGCGCCTGTAGCTCAGCTGGATAGAGCAGCTGCCTTCTAAGCAGCGGGTCAGGGGTTCGAGTCCCTTCAGGCGCGCCAGCGCCGGCCACGGGCCGCGCCGGCCGGGACCGGTGGCCCGGGGGGCCCCGGGCGCCGACGAGCGAGCTTGCCCCGGTGGCAGACGGGTCCTATGATGTCGCGACCCGCTCCCCGAGGCGGGCGGGAACATCGAGGTGGGCCGCTAGCTCAACTGGTAGAGCAGCAGACTCTTAATCTGCGGGTTCGGGGTTCGAGTCCCTGGCGGCTCACCACTTTCTCTCGGTCGAAACCCCCGGGTGCGAAAGTGGCGGAACTGGTAGACGCGCGAGACTTAGGATCTCGTGGCCTCGTGCCGTGGGGGTTCGAGTCCCCCCTTTCGCACCAGGTGCGGGTCCCGGGCCGCTCCCGGGCGCCGGGAGGGGCCCGCGGGCCGGGGGGGCTCGCGGCGGGCGTGGGGCCCGAAATCGGGTGATACTGGACGCGGTATCCCGGACGATCCCGGGGACCGACTGCCGGGGCGCGCCCCGGCCGAGGCGAGACTGCATGAAGACCCAGCTCAAGGACGTAGGCCCGACCCGGAAGCGGCTCGAGGTGGAGGTGCCGGCTTCCGATGTCCAGACCGTGTTCGACGAGGTCCTCCGGGAGTACCGGAAGACCGCGAAGATTCCCGGGTTCCGGCCCGGCAAGGCGCCCCTCGACATCGTGCGCAAGATGATGGGAGCGAGCCTCGGCAAGGAGGCCGCGGAGCGGATCCTCGACAAGTTCGCCCGGGAGGCGCTGGTCCGGGAGGAGATCCGGCCCATCGAGGGGGGCGTCGGGGTCGACCTCGGTGAAGGCAAGGAACTGCCGCCGGCCGTCGAGGGTGACTCGTACCGGTTCGCCCTCGAGGTCGACGTGCTGCCCGAGTTCGAGCCGCGGGACTACGAGGGGCTCCAGGTGGCACGGCCGGCCGTCGAGCTCGACGAGGAGCGGGTCGGCCAGGAGATGGAACGGATCCGGCAGTCGCGGAAGCGGCTCGTCGAGGCCGGCGACCGGCCGAGCCGCGAGGGCGACTTCGTGCTGGTCGAGATGGAGGTCCTGGACGACCAGGGGAACGTCCTCCTCGAGAAGCGGGTCCAGTCGATCACCCTCGGTGACGAGAACAACATCCCGGCCTTCAACGAGCACCTGGTGGGCCGCAGGGAGGGGGACGAGGTCTCCTTCCAGGTCTCCTATCCCGAGGACTACCCGGTGGAGCAGCTCGCCGGCCGAACCGTCACGATGAAGGGCACGGTCCGGGCGGTCCGGGTGCCCGAGGTGCCCGAGTGGACCGACGAGCTGGCCCGGGAGATCGCGGGGGAGGAGGACGTCCAGACGGTCGCCGACCTCCGCGAGAAGGTCCGGGAGGCGATCCGGGCCCACCTGGAGGCCGAGGCGGACCGCACGGCGAAGCGCCGGATGCTGGACATGCTTCTCGAGAAGAACCCGGTCCCGGTGCCGGAGACCCTCGTCGACCGGGAGCTGCGGGCACGGCTGGAGGAGATCGGTCGGGACCTGGCCGCCCGCGGGCTCGACCCGAAGGAAGTGGACGTCGACTGGGACAAGGTGATCGAGGACCAGCGCAGGGAGGCGGAGAAGGCCGTCCGGGAGGTGATGCTCCTCGAGGCGATCGCCCGCAGGGAGGGACTCGCCGTCGAGCCGGCGGAACTCGACCGGGAACTCGAGATGATCGCCCGCCGGGAGGGGATGGACCCGGCGGAGCTGCGGCAGCGGCTCGCCGGGCGCGACATGCTGGAAGTGCTGGAAAAGCAGGTGCTTAGGCGCAAGTGCATTGACTGGCTCTACCAGCGATCGCATATTGTCTGAGGAATGGATGGCCCCGGTGTATTCCGGGCACGGTAGAACGCAGGACGAACCCCAGGGAGTCGAACCGCATGCCGCTGATCCCGATCGTCGTCGAGCAGTCCGCCCGCGGGGAGCGGGCCTGGGACATCTTCTCCCGGCTCCTCAAGGACCACATCATCTTTCTCGGGAGCGCGATCGACGACCAGGTCTCGAACGTCGTGATCGCCCAGCTCCTGTTCCTCGAGGCGGAGGACCCGGACCGGGACATCAGTCTCTACGTCAACAGCCCCGGCGGGCTGGTGACGGCGGGCCTCGCGATCTACGACACGATGCAGTTCGTCCGGCCGGACGTCTCGACGATCTGCGTCGGGCAGGCGGCCTCGATGGGCGCGGTCCTGCTGGCCGCCGGGAGCAGGGGGAAGCGGTCGGCCCTGCCGAACGCGCGCATCATGATTCACCAGCCCCTCGGCGGCGCCCAGGGCCAGGCGACCGACATCGAGATCCACGCCCGGGAGATCCTGCGCCTCAAGGACCGGCTCAACGAGATCCTGCAGCGCCACACCGGGCAGGACATCGAGCGGATCCGGCAGGACACCGAGCGCGACAAGTTCATGTCCGCCGAGGAAGCGCGGGACTACGGCCTGATCGACCAGGTGATCGAGAGCAGGAGCTGACGACGGGGGAGGCCCCGCGCGGGGCCCCCCGGGGAGCGTGAGACGATGGCTGGCAAGAAGAAGGGCGGCAACGGCAAGGACGACGGCGAGCTTCGCTGCTCGTTCTGCAACAAGAGCCAGCGCGACGTGCGCAAGCTGATCGCCGGGCCGACCGTCTACATCTGCGACGAGTGCGTCGACATCTGCCTCGACATCCTGGCGGAGGAACGCGAGCCGGACGAGTCCGGCCTCGAGAACCGGCTGCCGAAGCCGGCCGAGATCAAGGAGTTCCTCGACCAGTACGTGATCGGCCAGGAGCTCGCGAAGAAGAAGCTCGCGGTCGCCGTCTACAACCACTACAAGCGGCTCGAGCTCTCGCGCAAGAAGGACGAGGTCGAGCTGCAGAAGTCGAACATCCTGCTGATCGGGCCGACCGGGACGGGCAAGACGCTGCTCGCCCAGACGCTGGCGCGGATGCTTTCCGTCCCGTTCGCCATCGTCGACGCGACGACGCTGACCGAGGCCGGGTACGTCGGCGAGGACGTGGAGAACATCCTGCTCAAGCTGCTCCAGGCGGCGGGGAACGACGTCGAGAAGGCCCAGCGGGGCATCATCTACATCGACGAGATCGACAAGATCGCGCGCAAGGGGGAGAACCCCTCGATCACGCGGGACGTCTCCGGCGAGGGCGTGCAGCAGGCGCTGCTCAAGATCCTCGAGGGAACGGTGGCCAACGTGCCGCCCCAGGGCGGGCGCAAGCACCCGCACCAGGATTTCATCCCGATCGACACGACGAACATCCTGTTCATCTGCGGCGGGGCGTTCGTCGGGCTCGACAAGATCATCGAGCAGCGCACCGGCAAGAAGACGATCGGCTTCAAGGCGGACGTCAAGAGCAAGAAGGACAAGACCCGCCTCGAGACCCTGGTCCAGTGCCAGCCCGAGGACCTGATCAAGTTCGGGCTGATCCCGGAGTTCGTCGGCCGGCTGCCGGTGGTGGCCCCGCTGGACGACCTGGACGAGGAGGCGCTGGTCCAGATCCTCACCGAGCCGCGCAACGCCCTGGTCAAGCAGTACAAGCGGATCTTCGAGTTCGAGAACGTCAAGCTCGAGTTCACCGCGGCGGCCCTCAAGCGGATCGCCAGGAAGGCGATGGAGCGCAAGATCGGCGCCCGCGGCCTGCGGCTGATCCTCGAGGACATCATGCTCGAGTTCATGTACGAGGTGCCCTCCGACCCGGAGCGCCGCGAGCTCACGATCACCGAGGACATGATCGAGGAGCACGAGCGCTCGGGCGGCAGCCTGCACCTGGTCGAGAAGAAGGCGGGTTGATCCTCCGCCCCCGCTCCCGGTGATCGCGCGATGACCACCTCCCGGATCGAACGGCTCCCCCTGGTGCCGCTCCGGGAGGCGGTCGTCTTCCCGCGGACGATGGTCCCGTTCGTGGTCGGGCGGGCCCGGTCGCTCCGGGCCCTCGAGCGGGTCCTCGCGGGGGACCGGCGTCTCTTCCTCGCCTGCCAGCGGGACCCGTCGGTGGACGACCCGGGCCCCGAGGAGATCCCGTCGGTCGGTACCGTGGCGACCGTCGTCCAGTCGCTCAAGGTGACCGGCGGAAACGTCCGGATCCTCGTCGAGGGGAACTGGCGGGCGCTGGCGCTCCAGGTCGACCGGGACCCGGAGGGTTTCCTGGTCGCCGAGGTGCAGCGTCTCGACGAGCGGGACGGCGCGGGGGAAGCGATCGATGCCCTGGTCGGGCGCCTGCGGGAGCTGTTCGAGGACTACGTCCGCGTGCACCCGCTGCTCCCCCAGGAGACGCTCCTCTCGACGATGAACATCACCGACCCGGGGCGACTCGCCGACACGGTCGCGGCACACCTCGTCGTGCCGGCACCCCTCAAGCAGGAGCTGCTCGAGCGGTCGGTGGTGCGCGAGCGGCTCGAGCGGCTGGTCCAGGTCCTGGAACTGGAGACCGACAAGCTGCAGCTCGACCGCAAGATCGACGGGCGGGTGAAGCAGCGCCTCGAGAAGGCCCAGAAGGAGTACTACCTCTCGGAGAAGCTCAAGGCGATCCAGGAGGAGCTGGGCCGGGCGGGGGCCACCGACCTGGAGGAGCTGCGGGAGAAGATCGAGTCCGCCGGGATGCCCGCCGAGGCCCGGGAGAAGGCCCTCCGGGAGCTCCGTCGCCTCGAGGCGATGCCGGCGGTCTCCGCCGAGGCGACGGTCTCGAGGACGTGGCTCGACTGGATGGTCTCGGTTCCCTGGCAGGCCCGTTCCCGCGAGCGGACCGACCTCGCCCGGGCGCGGAGGGTCCTCGAGGCGGACCACCACGGGCTCGACGAGGTCAAGGAGCGGATCCTCGAGCACCTGGCGGTGCGCAGGCTGGCGCGGACCGGCCGGCAGCGGACGATCCTGTGCTTCGTCGGCCCGCCGGGGGTGGGGAAGACGTCGCTGGCCCGCTCGATCGCCCGGGCGACCGGGCGCAGGTTCGTCCGGCTGTCCCTGGGAGGCGTGCGGGACGAGGCGGAGATCCGCGGGCACCGGAAGACCTACATCGGCGCGTTCCCGGGCCGGATCGTCCAGATGCTGCGGAAGGCCGGCACGAGGAACCCGGTCTTCCTCCTCGACGAGCTGGACAAGATGTCGACGGACTTCCGGGGAGATCCGTCCGCGGCGCTGCTCGAGGTGCTGGACCCGGAGCAGAACCACGCCTTCCTCGACCACTACCTGGACACCGAGTTCGACCTCTCCGAGGTCTTCTTCATCGCGACGGCGAACGTGCTGCACACGGTGCCGCCCGCCCTGCTCGACCGGCTGGAGACGATCCGCATCGCCGGCTACACCCTGCCCGAGAAGCTGGCGATCGCCGAGCGGTTCCTGGTGCCCAAGCAACTGCGGGCCCACGGTCTCGGGGGACGGGGCCGGAGGGTCACGTTCACCCGCGAGGCACTCCAGGGAATCGTCGAGCTCTACACCCGCGAGGCCGGCGTGCGGAACCTGGAGCGGGAGATCGCCCGGGTCTGCCGCAAGCTCGCGCGGGGACTCGTCGAGAAGGAATGGTCCGGGCGCTACGAGGTCACCGAGGAACGGCTGCCCGAGCTGCTGGGGGTGCCCCGCTACCGGCGCCCGGAGGCCCGGGAGGAGGCCGAGATCGGCGTCGCCACCGGCCTCGCCTGGACCCGCGCCGGGGGCGAACTGCTGACCCCCGAGGCCGCGGTCGTTCCGGGCAAGGGAAAGCTGATCGTTACCGGGCAGCTCGGGGACGTGATGCAGGAGTCGGCGCGGGCGGCGCTGACGTACGTCCGGTCCCGGGCGGCGGAACTCGGGATCGACCCGGCCTTCCTGGCCGGGCACGACATCCACGTCCACGTCCCGGAGGGGGCGATCCCGAAGGACGGCCCCTCCGCGGGGATCGCGATGGCGACCGCCCTGGTCTCGATCCTCGCCCGGATCCCCGCCCGGGCGGACGTGGCGATGACGGGCGAGATCACCCTGCGCGGGAAGGTGCTTCCCGTCGGGGGCATCAAGGAGAAGGTCCTGGCGGCCCACCGGTCCGGCATCCGGACGGTGATCCTGCCCCGGGACAACGAGAAGGACCTGGCGGACATTCCCGGGGAAGTGGCCGGGGAGATCGAGTTCTGCCTGGTCGGGCACATGGACGAGGTCCTGCCCCGCGCCCTGACGCGCCCGCCGGCGGCCCTGCCGGTGGTCGACGGGGAGGAGCGGGAGGGACCGCGGACTCACTGACCGGTCCTCGCCGGCGGCCGCGGCCGCCGTTCCGCGGGGAGCCGGTACGGAAGGAACCGTGCGACCGAAGAGCGTCCGGCTGGCGCGCGTCGCCACCCGGCCGGAGGACTTCCCCCGCGATCTCCGCCCGGAGATCGCGATGCTCGGGCGGTCCAACGTCGGGAAGTCGAGCCTGGTCAACCGGCTGCTGAACCGGCCGGGGCTGGCCCGCGTGTCGAAGAGCCCGGGACGCACCCGGGAGATCCACTTCTACCTGCTGGACGAGCGGATCTACCTGGTGGACCTCCCCGGCTTCGGGTACGCGAAGGTCCCCGAGGCGATGCGGCGCCGGTGGGCGAACCTGATGGCGGGCTACTTCGCCGGCCGGGAGACCCTGGCCCTCGCGGTCCACCTGGTGGACATCCGGCACGATCCGACGCCCCTTGACCGGGTGATGCGCGACATGCTGGTCGATGCCGGGCAGCCGTTCGCCGTGGCCCTGACCAAGGCGGACAAGGTGTCGGGATCCCGGGCGGCGCAGGCCCGCGCCCGGGTGCGGCGGGACCTGCGGCTCCCGGAGGGAACGCCGGTGATCGTCACCTCGGCCCGGGAGGGGAAGGGGATGCGGGACCTGGCGCGCGTGATCGAGGAGGCCCTCGCCGCGCACGCGGAACCGGGGCGCGGATGAACCGGACGACGACGAAGGAGAGGGAAGGCATGCGGCTCGCGGACATCCGGGACATGGAGATCGGGAAGCTGACCCGGCTCGCCCGGCAGATGGAGATCGACGCGGTCAGCAAGCTGCGCCGCCAGGAGCTGGTGCAGCGGATCCTCGCCGAGAAGGTGCGGCGGGACGAGCCGGTGCACGTCACCGGCGTCCTCGAGATCCTGCCCGACG
>Ga0256914_1003487_pt1 | contig 12361 bp, 8 predicted proteins | sample HulkmetaG_FD_191571 | JGI IMG/M metagenome (GOLD analysis project Ga0256914, IMG submission 191571) | Hydrothermal chimney microbial communities from Main Endeavour vent field at the Juan de Fuca Ridge, Pacific Ocean - Hulk | ecosystem: Environmental > Aquatic > Marine > Hydrothermal vents ...
CACGGGGAGAAGAGATCCTTCTGGACAGGGACGAGGGGCTCACCCATGCCCGTGCCGGAAAGGTCTTTTCCCTCCTTGACCATGCGGAGACCCTTAAATCCATGGGTATAGATTACTTTGTTGTTGATTTACGCGGCGCAGGCTTTAAAAAGGAGGTAGCGTTGCTGCAGAGCTGTCTGCGTCGGTCCAGGGGGCAGCGGCCGGATGTGCTTGCCGGCAATTTTGCCGGCCGCCTGCAGTGATCCCTGGAAGGTGTCCTGGAGGTACAGGTTCAGAGAAGGAGAGATATCATGGAACAGATCCTTTCCCGGATCGTGCAGCGCGATCCGGAACAAAAGGAGTTTCATCAGGCTGTCCAGGAGGTTCTGGCCACGGTCAAACCGGTTCTGGACCGGAACCCGGAATACAGGCGGCAGGCGGTGCTGGACAGGATCACCGAGCCGGAACGGGTCATCATGTTCCGGGTTCCCTGGATGGACGACCAGGGCCAGGTGCACGTCAACCGTGGATTCCGGGTGGAAATGAACTCGGCCATCGGTCCCTACAAGGGAGGGCTCCGTTTCCATCCCTCGGTGACCCTCTCCATCATCAAGTTTCTGGCCTTTGAACAGGTGTTCAAGAATTCTCTCACCACCCTGCACATGGGGGGAGGCAAGGGGGGATCGGACTTCAATCCCAAGGGACGTTCGGATGGTGAGGTCATGCGGTTCTGTCAGGCCTTCATGGCCGAACTGTGCCGGCATATCGGTCCCAACACCGACGTGCCTGCCGGAGACATCGGCGTGGGAGCCCGGGAGATTGGCTATCTCTTCGGCATGTACAAGAAACTGCGCAACGAGTTTACCGGTGTACTCACGGGTAAGAGCCTGGCCTGGGGCGGCAGCCTGATCCGGCCCGAGGCAACCGGGTACGGGGTGGTCTATTTTGCCTGCGAGATGCTGGCCGAGGCCGGAATGACCCTGGAGGGCAGGCGGTGCCTGCTTTCCGGTTCCGGCAATGTGGCCCAGTTCACGGCGGAAAAGATCCTCCAGCTGGGAGGCAGGGTGCTGACCCTGTCCGATTCTTCCGGTTTCATCCATGACGGGGAAGGCCTGGATCAGGAAAAACTTGAGTTTGTCAAGTACCTGAAAAATGTCCGGCGGGGCAGGATCCGGGAGTACTGCGAAAAATATCCCCATGCCGAGTACACGGAAACCGATCCCATGCTGGATCACAACCCGCTGTGGAGCATTCCGGCAGACTGTGCCATGCCGTGCGCCACGGAGAACGAGATCAACGGCCGGGATGCGGAAAACCTGGTTCGGGCCGGGGTGACGCTGGTCTGCGAGGGCGCCAATATGCCCTCCACCCCGGGGGCTATTGATGTTTTCCTCGACAATGGTGTACTCTATGGTCCGAGCAAGGCCGCCAATGCCGGAGGCGTAGCGGTCTCCGGCCTGGAGATGGCCCAGAACTCCATGCGGCTGAGCTGGCCCAGAGAGGAGGTGGACAGTCGACTGCGTCAGATCATGAAGTCCATTCATCGGACCTGCCTGCAGGCGGCCGGGGAGTATGGCCAGGAAGGCAACTATATGGCAGGCGCCAACATCGCCGGTTTTGTCAAGGTGGTGAATGCCATGCTCGATCAGGGGCTGGTCTAGGATGAGCCGGCTGTTCCCGATCCGGCCTGGCTGGTCCTGGAAGGGGGGATGAAGAGAAAAGACGATGTCTGGCCACGAACCGGAACGCAGTGAGTCATGCGGAGGAATCGGCAGGGATCTTGACCGGTACTTTGTCGATATCTCCACCGCCTGCCCGTATGGCCTGCCCAGGATGGCCGTATTTCACCAGGCTGTTTTCGGCAGCCTGGACGATGGGACCATGGAGCTCCTGCTGGCGCACGGCTACCGCCGCAATGGCAACTGCATGTACAACATGCGCTGTCCACAGTGCCGGAGCTGCATTCCCATCCGTCTCGATCCCCGCAGGTTCAGGCCCAACCGGAACCAGCGGCGAGTCTGGAAAAAGAACCGGGATGTGCGGGTGGGCGTGGCGCCCCTGACCATGTCACGGGAAAATCTCCTTCTGCTGGACCGGTTTCTCGGCAGCCGGTTTCCGGACTGCCAGGCCAGTGCGGAAAGTTATTACTCCGGCTTTTTCATCACCTCGGTGAGCCGCTGTTTCGAGATCCGCTACCGGATCGGCGATCGGCTGCTGGGCGTGGCCGTGGTGGATGGCGGAACCCGCTGGCTCAATGCGGTCTATTTTTTCTTTGACCCGGACGAAGGACGCCGCAGTCCCGGCACGCTGAACATCCTGCACCTGATCGATTTCTGCCGCCAGCACAGGATCGATCATCTCTATCTGGGCTATTGGATCAGGGAGGTGAGCGCCATGCGCTACAAGAGCGCCTTCAAACCGCATGAACTGTATGTCGATGGACAGTGGCGCCAGGGCTGACAGGGCCGCTCTTCCTGTCCTGGCGGTTCTACTGCCCTGCTGCCTCCTTTTCCCCCTGGCCGGTGTTCTGCTGACCGGCCAACCCCTGGCAGACTACCTTCATTTTCCGCCCCTGACCCGGCAGGTGGAACATGCTCCCTGGAACGGGGCGGTCTTTCTGGCAGGCCTGCTGGTCCTGCTGCCGGTACTGGCCTGTCTGGCCGGGACCATGATCCGGAGATGGCGTCCCGTGTCCGGCAGCGGTGAACATGGTTTTCCCTGGTGGGGGAGTGCCGGCCTGGTCCTGGTGGCCATCTCCTGGATCCTGGCCTGGAACCGGTTCCCCTGGTTCCGGGGATGGCAGGCCTACACCTTTACCCCGCTCTGGCTGGGCTACATCCTGGTGGTCAACGGCCTGGTCCACAAGTGGACCGGAACCTCTCTGCCGGAACGCAACCTGCGCGGCTTCCTGATCCTGTTTCCTGCCAGCGCCCTGTTCTGGTGGTATTTTGAATACCTGAACCGGTTTGTCCAGAACTGGTATTACCTTGGCATCGAAACCTTTTCCTCCCAGGCCTATGTCCTCCACGCCACGGTCTGTTTCTCCACCGTCCTGCCTGCTGTGGAAGGCACCAGGGAGTTGCTGGAGGCATGGCAGCAGCCGGTGGGCCGTCGACAACCACCGGGTCGCCAGCCACAATGGATCGGATGGCTTCTGCTCCTGACGAGTATGGCCGGCCTGGCCGGCCTCGCCGCCTGGCCGGACCTGCTCTTTCCCCTGGTCTGGGTGTCCCCTTTTACCATCCTGGCGGGTATCCAGGGCGTCAGGGACGGTCGGATCTGTCCCGTCCTGACAGGTTGGCCTGCCCTGGCCACGCCTGCCCTGGCCGGTCTGGTATGCGGGTTCTTCTGGGAGATGTGGAACTGGAAGAGCCTGGCCCATTGGGAGTATGCCATTCCCTGGGTGGATCGCTACCATCTCTTTGCCATGCCCCTGCTCGGGTATGGCGGCTACCTGCCGTTCGGCGCGGGATGCTGCTGTCTGGCCCGCCTGGTGACCGGCCGGAGCGCGTAGAGATTTTTCTCTTGCTCTTCACATGGTTATTGGATAGGGTTTCCTTTCTGCGGGAATGGTGCAGAATCTAGGAAGATCAATGATATTGGCCAGGATGGGAAGAAGAGAGATTCGGCTGCTCTACCTGGGCGGCTGGCTGGGCCTTGTCCTGCTGCTCAGCAGCATCCGCTCCGGTCCGATTTACGGCAAGCTGGATTTTATCCTTCTTGACGGTCGTCCCTGGTGGCCAGCCTGGCAACCAATCATCGAGCTGGTTTTGCAGGAAAGGCCGGAAAAACCCGTGCTGACCGATCCCCTGACCAGTACGGTCCTGCGGGCTGTGTTTCACCAGCGGACCGTGCATTTTCGTGCCCTGGGGAGATTCCACCTCATGGATATCGACCAGATGGAGCGGGACAACCGGATCGTGGACAGATCTCTGACGGTCAGAATGGCGACGAGCCTGCTCCTGGATGAATCGACCGGCAGAGGACCGGAAGAGACAACAGGGCCTGGTGCACAGGCTGGTCCGGTCCTGACGGCGCAGCCTGGTTACGGTCCTGCAGAGAGGGAAGAGCAGGGTGGAAGGCATCCCTATCTCTGCCTGATCAACATGCGTGGATTCACGCCAACCTGGGTGGCGGCCGAGACTCACCACTGGCAGGCCGATCTGGCGGATACGGCCCTCTACTATCACCTCCGGGGGCTGCGCGGTCCTGAACTGAAAAAACACCTCAGGAGCCATCCGCCCAGGAACTGCCTGGTGGTTTACTAGGCTGTGGAGTAGCGGATGGCAGAGGCAACGACCAGGAGGGATCGGTTGAGCAGCGCCAAAACAGGAAGCAGGGGGTCCTTGCTCCATTTTCTCGTCCAGACGGCCAACCAGCGGCAGCTTATCCTCTCTCTGGCCAGGCGGGATCTGGTCGCCCAGTATGCCGGTTCCTTTCTCGGCCTGGTCTGGACCTTTATCCATCCCCTGGTCCTGATTTTTGTCTTCTGGTTCGTTTTCAGTGTGGGGTTCAAGGCCAAGCCCATGGGCGAGGTGCCCTTTGTCGTCTGGCTGACCGCCGGGATGATGCCCTGGTTTCTCTTTGCAGATATCTTGAGCAGTTCCGCCGGGATAGTCGTCATCCACACCAACCTGATCAAGAAGACCCTTTTCCCGGCCCAGATCCTTCCCCTGGTCAGGGTGGTGGTCGCCCTGGTGACCCATGCGGTTTTCCTGGTACTGCTTCTTGTTTTGCTCTTTTTGCAGCATCTGGAGTTCACTCCCTATTTCCTCCAGTTTTTTTACTATGTGCTCTGCGCGACCATGCTGGCCCTGGGGTTTTCCTGGCTGGTTGCCGCTCTGCATGTCTTTATCAGGGACGTGGCCCCCATGGTGGGCATCGTCCTGCAACTAGGATTCTGGGTGACACCGATATTCTGGGATATCAAGATGATGCCAGAAAAGGTTCAGCTTGTGCTCAAGCTCAATCCAATGTTTTATGTGGTGCAGGGATATCGGGACAGTTTCATCGGAACCACCGGATTCTGGCAGCACCCTGTATGGACCATCTATTTCTGGCTGGTCACCCTGGCCGCCCTGCTGGCGGGGATGTACGTGTTCGACCGTCTCAGGCCACAATTTGCCGATGTGCTGTAGGCAAGGGGAATGATGAAGACTGCGCCGGTCATAGAATTGCAGCAGATCTGCAAGACCTATCGGATTTACAGCCGGTCCCTGGACCGGGTCCGGGAAACTCTCTTCCCGGCCCTCTACAGCGGGCTGCACAGGCCCTTTCATGCCCTCACCGGAGTGGATCTCACGGTACTTCCCGGTGAAACCATAGGGATTGTAGGGCGAAACGGCAGCGGCAAGTCGACCCTGTTGCAGATCATCTGCGGGATTGTCCAGGCCAGCAGCGGCCGTTTGCAGGTCAATGGCCGTATTTCCGCCCTGCTGGAGCTGGGTGCTGGTTTCAACCCGGAATTCTCCGGCCGGGAAAACGTCTATCTCAACGGGGCGATCCTGGGACTCAAACGGGAGGAGATCGACGGTTGCTTCGACGACATCGCCGCCTTTGCCGACATCGGTGAATTCATCGATCAGCCGGTCAAGACCTATTCCAGCGGCATGTATATCCGCCTGGCCTTTGCCGTGGCCATCAACGTTCATCCGGACATCCTGATCGTTGACGAGGCGCTCTCGGTCGGCGATACGCTGTTTCAGGCAAAATGTTTTGCCAAGTTCAAAGAGTTTCAGGAACAAGGGGTTACCATCCTCTTCGTGACCCATTCCATGGACCTGGTTACCCGGTACTGCAGCCGTGCCTGCCTGCTGGACCGGGGCAGGATCATTCTCCAGGGACCGCCCAAGGAAGTGGTGGACCGGTACAACAGGCTGCTCGTCGATGTTTCCCGGCCCGGAGACCACCGGCAGGGAGACGATGGTGGTGCTGGCCAGGACTCCCCGGAAACACCCCGCGAACAGGTTGCCAGCCACATGAGGCAGAGCGAGAACCGGTTCCGGTTCAACCCCCATGAAAACCGGTACGGCACCGGCAAGGCCGAGATCATCGACGTGGGAATATTTGGTGAGGACGGCCGGGCCCAACAGACGCTGATCCAGGGAAAGACCTACACGTTTCGGATGGATGTCCGGTTCAGGGAGCAGATCAGGCAGCCAATCTACGCCTTTACCATCAAGGATGTGAAAGGGTTTGATATCTCCGGCACCAACACCCTGTACCACGAGATCGATACCGGCACGGTGGAGGCCGGCCAGGTGGTCCGGGTCTGGTTCACGCAGAAGATCCCCCTGAACCCTGGTGGATACCTGCTCTCCTTCGGTTGCGCCGGTTTCGAGGAGGGCGAGTATGTGGTCTATGAGCGGCGGTACGACCTGATGAGTTTCGAGGTCGTTGCCGACCGGGGCAGCGTGGGGATCTTTGATCTCGACTCCACCATTGTCCTGGGACGGACGGATATGGAACATCCGGATCAGGGGAGGGGGCGCAGGACATGAAACGGTTTCCCCTGCAGCAGCTCAACGACCTTGTCCGCGACGACCAGGGGGTATGGCGGCTGGAACAGCACCGGGAGTTCAGCTACAGTGAAGGCGAGGAGGCCGAGGCCTATCTTCGTACCTGTTTCTCCACCTGTACGGACCTGTCCAGTGCTTCTGAGGAGTTGCAGGAGCGTATCCGTGACTGGAGTTCCGAGTATCATCTCGGTGCGGAGCGGGCCAACCTCCTGCGGCCCCTCCGCCTGGAGGCCGGTGGCAAGGTCCTGGAACTGGGCTGTGGCTGCGGCACCCTGACCCGTTACCTGGGAGAACAGGGATTGCAGGTGGAGGCGGTGGAAGGCAGCAGGAGCAGGGCCTCCCTGGCAGCCCTGCGTTGCCGGGATCTTGACCAGGTGCAGGTGATCTGCGCCAACTACAATGACCTTACCCTGCCCAGGGAGCAGTATGCGGCCATCTTGCTCATCGGTGTTCTCGAGTATGCTCCCCGGTTTTCCGGCGGATCAGGAGGGGCGGAAGAGGCGGTCCTGGCGATCCTGGCCGGCCTGCAACGGGCCCTGCGGCCGGACGGCGTTCTCTGCATAGCCCTGGAAAACAGGCTGGGGCTCAAGTACTGGCTCGGTGCCGGCGAGGACCATTACATCGAACCGGATATCGGGCTGTACGGCTACCCGGGCAGGAAGGGGGTGCGTACCTTTGACAGGCGGGAATGGGAGGACCTCATTGCCGCTTCCGGCCTGCAGGCCAGGTTTCTCTATCCTTTCCCGGATTACAAGCTGCCCAGGGTCCTGTTGAGCGACGAGTTCGTCCGCAACGAACCACACGCCGCCTCGCTCCTCTACCGTATTGTCTCCAGGGATCCCTGTACAGAGTGGCAGGCCCGGGATGACGAGTTCCTTCGCTGGCTGGGTTTGCACCGTTCCGGCTATCTTCCGGATTTTGCCAATTCCTTTCTGATCCTGCTGTCCAGTTCTGGAGAACGGCTCGGCCAGGTGGCGCCGTTCGATTTTGTTCACTTTTCCTCCAGGTCGAGAAAAACGGCCTTCCGTACCGTGACCGAGAAACCGGCCGGCCAGGACCGGGTGGAAAAACGTCTTCTCCTGTCTGATACGGAAGAGGTGCCTGCCGGGATCCGTCAGGAGCTGCAGGCCGGGGTCTACCACCGCGGCCGGCTGCTGGTGGAGGCCTGGCTGGATGACTGCTGTCGGCAGGACCGGGGGCAGGCCTATCGGTTGCAGCTGGAAAAATATTTTTCCTTCCTGCAGACACAGGCTGTGGATTGCGACCCGGCAACCCTGGTCGACCTGATGCCCTCCAATATCGTGATTTCCAGCCAAGGGTGGCAGGTTATCGACCAGGAGTGGGTCAGCGGAAAGACCATCGATATTCAGTTCATTCTCTTCCGGTCCCTGCTCTGGTTCGGCTACCACAACCGCACCGTGCTCGGCCGGTTTTTTTCGGCCCAGACCGGACTGCGAACCGTTGCGGATTTTGTTGTCTGGTCATTTTCCGCCCTGCAGCTTGGCCTCAGAGAACGGCTGGAAGAGTTTCTCGCCCTGGAAGAGGCCCTGCACAGGGAAATCGCCACTGGTCCCCTTGCTGCCCGGGTGCTCTGGGAGGCCCCCCTGGCAGACGACGACCGCCCGGGGGAAAGACCTGAACAGCAGGAACCTGCCGCCTCTGCTCCGGAAGGCTCTGGTGACGGTCCGCAACCTTTCACCGTACCGGACAGCCCCTGGGACCGGTTTTCCCTCGTTCTCAAGCGGCGCCTGAAGACCTGCAGATCCCTGGTCCTGGACAGCCATTACCGGGCTGTCCACCGATCCGGCCTGTTCGACAGCCGATTTTACCTGGAGCTGGATCCAGACCTGGATCCCCGTTATGTGGACCCCCTGCTCCATTACATCCAGACCGGCTGGCAGGAGGGGCGCAATCCCAACGGTATTTTCGACGCGGCCTGGTACCGGGAACAGTATGCCGGGGCCAGGGATGGTGATCCCCTGCTTCATTACATCGAACAGGGGTGGAGGCAGGGCAATGATCCCAGTCCGCTCTTCTGGACCGGCTGGTACATGGAGCAGTATCCGGAATGGAAGAAAAAGGCCAATCCCCTGGCCCACTACCTGCACTTGGGCTGGGCCTCGGGATGCAGACCGCTCCCCTTTTTCGACAGTGCCTATTATCTCCGCTGCCACGCCGACCGCATTCCCGCCGGCATGAATCCCCTGGTCCACTATCTGCATCACGGACTGGAGGAAGCCTTCGATGAAACAGGGCTCTTCGATCCGGCCTACTACCTTGAAGACAATCCCTCCCTGTTCCGGATACGAATCCCTCCCCTGCTGCATTATCTCCGGTTCGGCGCCCGGGAGGGCAGGAGCCCCAACAGACTCTTCGACCCGGCCTGGTATGCGGAACGTCATGCCATCGGTGCGGAACCGCCCCATGCCCCCTTCCTCCACTATTACACCACTGGATGCCGAGAGGATCTTCGGCCGTGGAAGCTCTTCGATCCGGTATTCTACAGGCAGCAGTATCCGGACTGCGGCGAGGGGAGATTGCCCCTGGTCCATTACCTGCAAGAGGGGATCGGGAAGGGATACTATCCCTGCCGGGAGGTAGCCGACCTTGAACGCAAGCCGCTCGTCTCGGTGATCGTCCCCCTCTACAACACCGATGGCCGCCTGCTCAGGCGATGCATCCATTCTGTCCTCTACCAGGCCTATCCCCACTGGGAGCTCTGCCTGGTCGACGATGGCAGCAGCCGGGAGGAGGTTCGGAAGATCGTCGAGGAGTATGGCCGCCGGGATCAGCGGATCAGGTACCGTTTTCTGGAGTACAACCAGGGGATAAGTGCAGCCTCCAACGAGGCGGTCGCCCTGGCCCGGGGAGAATATTTGGCCTTCCTGGACCATGACGACGAACTGACTCTGGACGCCCTCTATGTGGTGGTCCGGGCCATCAACGATCATGATCCGGACCTGCTGTACAGCGATGAGGCCCTGGTCGACCTGGAAAGCAGGATCCAGGATAGATTCTACAAGCCGGATTTCAATGCAGAGCTGCTGCTCAGTCATAACTACATCACCCACCTGGTGGTGGTGCGGCGGGAGCTGTTTCTCCAGGTGGGCGGTTTCTCCAGGGAGTATGACGGTGCCCAGGATTTCGATCTCCTGCTGAAGTTGAGCGAGCAGTGCACCGCAATCCACCATGTTCCGTCCATCCTCTATCACTGGCGCGCCCACGGTACATCCACCAGTATCAATCACACCCAGAAGGACTATGCCGACGAGGCAGGCAGAAAGGCCCTGGAGGCTGCGGTGTTCCGGCGTACCATCCAGGCCACGGTCCATGGGGCCACCTGGAAATATTATTACCGGGTCAGACGACGGCTTGCCGGGCGGCCCACGGTGTCGCTGCTTCTTCGTTTCCAGGACCCTGCCCAGGTGCGGAGCTGGTATGCCCGGCGGCAAGCCATGCTGGGCTACCCGGAACTGGAGATCCTCTGTGCGGTTCCGGCCGGCGAAGAGGGCGGCGAAGAGGAACCATTGGCCGGGCAAGTCCGCCTGGTTGGTGTGCGGGACGGGCAGCCTGCTGCGGCCGTGTACAATCTCCTGGTCTCCAGGGCAGGGGGAGAGCACCTTCTTTTCCTCGATCCCGGTCTTGAGCCGGAACACGGTGACTGGATAGAGGCACTGCTGGAATATTCCTGCCAGCAGGAGGTGGGCACCGTTTCCGGGCAAGTGCCCCTGGCTCCGGGAATGGAGGAGTCGTTCTTCCTGCCGGCCTGCGGGGAGCCGGACTGGAAGCTGTACCGGGAATGTTTCGTCTTTGCCTCCCGCCATCTGAACGGACTCCAGTGCCCGCAAAACGTGGTGGCCAACAGCATCGCCCTGTTCATGGTCCGCCGGCGCCTGTTCACACGGCTGAATGGTTTTGCCGACCAGGAGGGCGGCCGGTTCTTCTTTGACCTGGACTTCTGTCTCCTTCTGCGCAGGGAAGGGCTGGAAAATATCTTCACTCCCTATTGCAGAGTGACTGGAACCCGTTCTCCCTATCCGGAAGACGGATCGTCTGGCCGGCAGGAACTGCTCTGGTTTCAGAAGAAGTGGCAGCGGGAGTTGTGTAAAGGCGATCCATACTACAACCCAGGCCGGCTGTTCCAGGAACGCGGCGTCAGGCCGGACCAGTGGCTGGCCTGGTATGCCGGCAGCGGGTAATGCCTAGGGAATTCTGCAGTGGTACGTAGTCTCTCATGAAAACGTTTGTTCAGGGCGTTCTGTCCCTGCTCTTCTATCTGACCGTGTCCTTTCTGGTCACTCTCACCACCACGAGTCTGGACAACGTCACGGTCACCGCCATGGCGGATCAGGACATGGTGGTACGGGTATATTACTGGAATGGCGTATCCGGAAAACGGTTTGTCGAGAAAAGATCCTTTGGTTCCATCCTGCGCCGCAGCGATCAACCGGCAACGGTGAAGATCAGTCTCAACAACAGCCCGGTTAAGGCAGTTCGCATCGATTTCGGAGAACGGCCCTGCCGGGTGCGGATCTTCCGGATCGGCCTGTACAGCCATTTCTTTCCCGGCAGGGAGTACGGACCGGAAGAGATCGCCGCGCATTTCACGGCCAACGGGGCGGTGAGCCGTTTCGAGCAGCAGGGTGACCATGTTTTGCTCCTGGCCGGAGAGAACGATCCCCAGATTCTGCTCCAGGATAGCCTTGGCAGGGCCTCCCGTATGGTTCGGTATGTCCTTCCGGCCATCCTGGCCGGGGTATTTTTTCTCATTCTCCGTGCTGTCAGGCCGGGTAATCTCGCCGCTCTTCGTCTGCTGCAGGCCAAACCGGTGGCCACGGGGCGCAATTATGACTGCCTGGACGGGCTGCGCGGCTTTGCCGCCCTCCTGGTGGTGGCGGATCATACCATGGGAAGATTCACCGGCATGGGACTGATGGGGGTGTGGATATTTTTCACGCTCAGCGGCTTCCTCCTGGCCAGATCCTTTGTCCGGCAGCCAGGAATGGTCCTCGATCCACAGTATATGCAGACATACTGCCTGCGACGCATGCAGCGTATCCTGCCCATGTATTTCAGCTACATCGTGATCTTCTTCCTCCTCGCCGGCAGGTTCAACAGCGGCCTGCGGCACCTGTTTTTTCTCGAGGGTGCCGGCCACCTGTGGACCATCCCCCAGGAGATGTTCTTCTACCTGCTTCTGCCCGGGGTCCTCATCTTCAACTACCTGGTTCTCGCCGGCAGGAGCAGACTGATCGTCATCGTGCTGCTGGTAGCGAGTTTCTGCTGTTCACAATTCCTCAGCCGTGATATTGTACGACTCTACGGATTGGGAAAGGATCTCAAAGCCTACGTGGAGGCATTTCTGATCGGCATAGCTGCCTCCTATTTCTATTTTGGTGTGATGGAGGAACAGGTGATCACTGCAACATGGCTGCGTCGCATCCTGGGCTGGACCGGCCTGGTTCTGCTCTGTTCCATCCCGCTCTGGCCGTTCAGGCCGGTTGCCGGGATAAACAGTTTCCTGGCTCACAATTTTCCCCTCCTCACCATGATGCTGGCTGCCGTCCTGATTCTCCTCCCGCTGTTGACCGGTGAATCCGTGTTGAGCAGGCTGCTGTCCCTGTCCTGGCTCCGGGCCATCGGGATAGTCGGTTTCAGCTATTACCTCCTCCATCCGAAAGTCATCACCCTGTTCAAACGGACCGCAGACTATTATCTGGATCGGGTTGTCACCGGCCTGCCGCTCTTTCTGGCCACCGGGGTGATGACCTACCTGCTGGCCGTGCTGACGTTCTCATACATCGAGTATCCCTTTATCCGGCCGCAGGGTACTGCTGGCAAACAATCGTGACCTACAACACTTG
>Ga0256914_1003488_pt1 | contig 12359 bp, 13 predicted proteins | sample HulkmetaG_FD_191571 | JGI IMG/M metagenome (GOLD analysis project Ga0256914, IMG submission 191571) | Hydrothermal chimney microbial communities from Main Endeavour vent field at the Juan de Fuca Ridge, Pacific Ocean - Hulk | ecosystem: Environmental > Aquatic > Marine > Hydrothermal vents ...
TTAACCATATTTAGGAGATCAAGGAGATAAATGCCCTCTCCCCTCAACATTGCCATGCTTATTTCTTTAATAAATGAGACATTCACCACTCTTAGACCACAGCGCCTCGCCATCTCATCAATGGCAACAATCCCCTCCACATCTGTGGCAGTAGTGATTACAGGAATTGCACCAATAATAGAGGCAACCTTTCTACACAACTCATTTGCCCCTCCAAGATGTCCAGAGATAAGACTAATAGCGAATGTACCACTCTCATCCACCACAACCACTGCAGGGTCCAGATGCTTTCCCCTTAAAAAAGGGGCAATGCTCCTTACCACTATCCCTGTAGCACATATAAATATATGTCCCTGATATCTAAAAAAGGTGGAGGATATGAGAGAGGAAAGGGAAGCAAACCCCTCCACAGGAGCATCCTTCCATTCTCCTTTCAAAAAGATGTCAGCACAAAGATGTTTCTTTAACAAAGAGGCCAACATGGCACCCTTAGGGGTAAATGCATATACTGCATATATCCCCTCTCTCATCTATCCCCTTTCCTCCGCCTTTCTAAATCCATGGGAAAAAGAGGGGTCATATAATCTGGAATAGGTCTCTTGGGATTGTTCTGGAAGGATGAGAAACACCGCCTGCCTCTTTATCTCTTCTCTCTCCACCACCACATCCACCTCTTTCAGGGAGGAACATATTATCTTTTCATCCTCCCATCCCACCCTATATCCCACCACCACCATAGTATCAGGTGGGTATCCCGACTCCAGCAGGGTTTTCTGCATCTGTTTCACATAAGAGGCAGAAAGATATATTGCCAGGGCAGTGTTATGGGAGGCCAGGGAAGAGAGTTCCTCTCCTGGTGGCATAGGGGTCCTCCCTGCAAGACGGGTTATTATAAGGGATTGCACCTTCTCGGGTACAGTAAAAGAGACCCCCACCCTACAGGCAGTGGCAAAGGCCGCAGTAACCCCTGGAATCACCTCATACTCAATGTGATCTTTTTCCAAAAGTCTTATTTGTTCATGGATAGCCCCATAGAGGGATGGTTCCCCTGTATGAACCCGTGCCACATCCCTTCCCAGAGAGGTGGCCTGCTTAATGAGTCGGTGGGTATCCTCCAGGGTAAGAGAGGAAGAATCTATTATCCACGTATCCTCAGATACGTATTTTTTCACCAGAGAATAAGGCACCAATGAGCCTGCATAGATGACCAGCGGTACCCTGGAGAGTATCCTGGCCCCTTTAACAGTAATAAGCTCTTCTTCTCCTGGACCTGCGCCTATAAAATATACCTTTCCACTCATCCTATGCCTTCTTTTCCATGCTAAAGATTATTACAGGATTCAAAGGGACGAATCTCATCCCCCTTCCAAGGGGCTCTCCCCTATCCAGATGGAGGGCCTTTACCTGAAAGGATATATCCCTTTTTTCACAAAATTCCATACACCTATAGAGGGTCTGCATGAGAACCAGAGAGATCACCACCTTTCCACCTTGCAACAACCTCTCCCATGCCATCTCCAGTATCTCTATACCATCTGAGAGACCTCCCCCTATAAATATCCTATGGGGAGAGGGAAGAGAGGGTATCACCTCAATTATATCCCCCCATATCACCTCCAGAGAATAGAGTCCAAAACGTCTCCTGTTCTCTTTTATCATCTCCACCCGTGTCTTCTCTTTTTCCACTGCATACACCCTGGCATTATTGGAGATGGCCATAATCTCCACAGAGACTGAACCACATCCCGCCCCCAGGTCCCATATTACCTTGTTATCCAGAGGAGAGAGGGTGGCCACACACAGGCTCCTCACCTCACTCTTGGTTATCTGTCCCCCGTCAGACACAAAGAGCCCCTCTTCCATACCCAGATGAGGCATCTCAGGAGGGGGCCAAGGGGTGCGCTCCAGTATAACAAAATTTGGCTCCTTAAATGCCCTATTGAGGCATTGGGAAGGCAAATACACCTCATAAGACTCTCCTTTCCATCCCAGACGCTCAAACACATGCATCTTTACATCCCCTCCAGATATGCCCTTATCTAAAACAAGCCCTGCAATAAAAGAGGGGGAATGGATGTGGTCAGTATATACCCCTGTCCACTGGTTCTTGCTAATGGAGTTTAACAAGGGGAATACATCCTCTCTGCCGTGGAGGGAGACCAATTCCATCTCCTTCACGGAAATTCCCAGATATGCACCTGCCCTCTGGGGGATAGAGACATTGGGGAGTATCCAGAGACAAGAAGGGGGAAATTCCCTCACAAGCCTATTTCCAAGACCAAAGAGGAGGGGGTCTCCATCGCACAAAACCACCACCTTTTTCCCATCCTCTATAAGTCCTTTTATAAGGGAAATACTGGATGATAGAGGAGGAGCAAGGACCATCTTGCTCGCAGACATCTCCCCCATCTGGGCAAGAAGCCTCCTTCCACCTATCACCACATCTGCACCTGTCAAAATGGATCTATAGGAAGAGGGGACATCTTCCTTGGACTGTCCCATACCCATGACCACCAAAGGGGCCTTCCACCTCATCCCTGATTCCATAGGGGACCCTCTCCAAACCTGTTTTTCCACCATTCTTCATCGCTCAAATATTTCTCCACCTCTGAGGGGGAAAAGGAGATACGATACCTATAGCAATATTCCTTTAATACCTTATATGCCCATATTATATCCCTGGTCCTCTCCTCACACCTCCCCCTTTCGCACGGAGGGGATGAGTCAGGGTGCCACATCTTGAGGAGCCTCAGATAACTCTCCCGTATCTCTGAAAGAGAGGCCTCCTCTTCTATTCCCAGTATCTCCCTGGCCCTTTTTATCTTTTCATAGGTGTTCATCTCCCACCTTTAAGATAAAATTTTCATCATAGTCAAACACATAGTAGGTAATGGAGAGAGTTGCATCCCCCACAAATCCCTGGGCCACACGCCAGCTCCTGTATGTAAGATCCTCAAGAAAGACCTCTCTTAAAGGCTCTTCCCTTATTATCTCCATGACCTCCCTGGCAGTATTTGCTCTGGAGATGAGAAGGCATCTCTCAGGGGAGATACCTTTCTCCCTGGCCCAGGAGGAAAGGAGAGAAAAATCTATACGACTTTTTCTGGCATGGGTATAGGGATGTCCCTGGGCCATCTTTATCAACTTTCCAGGGAAGACACTAAAACATACCCCCCTAAATCCCTTTGCAATGGCCTCCTCAATGGAAAATCTGAAAAAATCAGCTATCTGCACAAAGGCCTCTTCTCGCCAGTGGCCCAACATCTCCCTCAAAAGTCTCTCACTTCTCCCCCCTGTGGAGAGACCAACATACTCCGCACCGCTATCGCGGGCCACCTGCATGGCAAGAGAGATGGTATCCTTATATGCCCTGGCGGAAAAGGGTATCACCGTTCCCCGGGTCCCAAGTATAGAAATACCTCCCAATATACCCAGCCGGGGATTAAGGGTCTTTCTAGCTATCTTCTCCCCATCTTCCACCTCTATGGTTATCCTTACCCTGAGGTCCTCCCTATCCACTTCTTTGAAGGCCTCTAGTGCGGCGTCCATTATCTGTCTGCGAGGATGAGGATTTATAGCTGGCTCTCCAATGGAAACAGGTAGCCCCCGCCTTGTGACTATCCCCACCCCCCTTCCTCCCCTGATATCTATCCTTTTTTCCCCTGCAACCTCCCTCATGAGTTCCACAATCACCTTTATACACGCCCCATGAGTAGCATCTGGATCGTCTCCTCCATCCTTTATCACTTTAACCACGGCCTTATGGGGAGATATACCACAAATAGAATCAATGGGTATCACAAGCCTCTTCCCCACAGGAGTAGGGATATCCACCTCCTTTACTACTTTCCCCTTAATCAAAAATATAATCCCCGCCTTTGCCCCTGCAGCAGAGGCAGACCCAGTGGTAAAGCCAACCCGCAGCCGTGTTTTTCTCATCTTTTAGCTGCCATATCTAACAGGGCATTTAATGTGGCAGCCACCAGGGTGGAGCCCCCTTTCCTTCCCTTGAGGACCAGATAAGGCACAGGGGAGCGTGCAATAATCTCTTCTTTGGCCTCTGCGGCCCCCACAAAACCCACCACAAGACCTATTATCACTGGTGGCGTCACTTTGCCCTGCTCCATAAGTTCTAACAGACGATATATGGCGGTAGGGGCATTTCCAATAGCAAATAGGGCCCTATCTCCCAGCATCTCCACTGCCATGTCCACTGCAACCATTGACCTGGTACATCCCATTTCCTCTGCCCTCCTGCCCACTTGCTCATCGCTTACAAAACAATACACCTTATTGCCAAAGGCACTAAGCCTCCTTTCACTTATACCCATAGAGGCCATCTTGGTGTCTGTAACAATGGGACACCCCTTCCTTATGGCGCGCAGGGCAGAGGGGATAAAGTGAGGATGAAACAGGATATTGTCAAGTATATCAAAGTCTGCAGTGGTATGAATAAGACGTCGTACAATGCTCCACTGGGCAAGGTCAAAAGGGATATCTCCCTTTCTCTGGAGGGTCTCTTCTTCTATTATTTCAAAGGACCTTTTCTCAATAACAAAAGGGTCTATAATAATCTTCCCCATATATGCTCCTTGACTCTCCACTTAGGTGGAGGACCTTTTGGATATTATAAGGGTCCAGTAAAGTGGTTTATTATTGAGCAATTCTTCCAGATTGTAAATAACCTTCTGATCATCAAAGCCACATCTGGAGACTGCAAGACTTGATTCCATGCGTCCAGTCTCTTTTAAAGATGCCACAATATCCTTGATATGTTTGTACGCCTTTAAAAAGACAATATTGTCAGATAGTTCAGACAGACGTCTGAGATGGTCCCCTCCCTTTGCCCCGGAGAGCAACAAAAGAGACTCTTCCCCTTCCACTAACACTGTCCTGGTTGCCGCGGCTGCAGCCTGGTAAGAGGTTATGCCAGGCACCACCTCCACCTTTATATGAGGAGCTATCATCTCAATCCTCTTCAAAAGATAACCAAAGGTGGAGTAGGTTAGGGGATCACCAAGGGTAAGAAAGGCGGCACTCTTCCCTTTCTCAATTTCCTCTATCACTGTCCTGGCATGTCTGACCCATGACTCTTCTGCCTTTTTCCTGTTCATGGTCATGGGGAAAGACAAAAGCACACAGGGGGTGGTCTCTGGGATATACCTTGAGACGATGTCAAGGGCAAGGGAATGGTCATTTTTGGAGGAAGAGGCAGAGAATATCACATCCACTTCCTCAAGTATCCTCACTGCCTTTATGGGGATAAGTTCAGGATCTCCAGGGCCAACACCTATTCCGTACAAAATTCCCTTCTTTATCATATAACATCTCTCGTGGATTTGTAGTTAGTTACACTCATAGTATTCATTAATAAGGTGGTCTATCTTTCTCTTTAATGAAACGGGATATTTTTTAGGATATAAAACATGTCCTATTTCATATATTCCCAACAACAATCTAAGTGATGGACGAGAGGTTAATTGCTCATCCACAATATATATCTGATTATTCTTTACTGCTTTTATCAAAGAAAATCCTGGCTCATCCTTTATCTGAGAAATATCTACCCTATTCATACGTCCACGCTGAGCAATATATACATCTATCTCATTTGCCTTTGAAAGGATTTTTTCCTTACCATAAGATGCAATATTGCTTCCATGAATACTCTTTGCATCCTGAGCAATATTTATACCTCCTGCTACATGTAGTACAAATACAGGCAGAGAATGTGGAGTAAAGGTCTTCATTTTTCTATGAATAGATTCAAAATAGACCCTCTTTTTATGGGGGATGGACTCTCCTATCCTTTGCAACTGGTATAAAAATCTCTTAAAATCCCTTATAAGTCTGTTGGCTCGTTCTACTTTTCCTGTAAGTAGGCCCAGGATCCTCCAATACACATAGAGGTCTTTTATTGTCTTTGGTTGTAGTGAAATAACTGTTATGCCGGAACGTTCCAGTTTCTCCATAAGTGCGTGGTGACCAAAGTCTATCATGGGCCTCACCAGGACAAGGTCTGGAGATACCGCCACAAACCTCTCCACCCCGAAATGATAAGAAAACCTCTGTTTCTTCTTTACACAGGGAGGATATGTCTCATCCATGGATACCCCTATAAGGGAGTTATATGCCCCCAGGGCAACCAGGTTTTCAGTATGTGCAGGATACAAGGATATTATACGGGTAAAGGGATGGGTAACCACAATTCTCCTGTGACCATCATCTATTATTACATTTCCCTTAAGGGAAAAGGCAGGAGCCCAGGAGGTCCACCCTGTTAAGATAACCATCACCCCTAAAAAGAGTATTATCCTTTTCATGACTTATCCCCCTTTCCTTTAAAGATTACCTGAAAACACCCAAGTTCTTTCTCAAAATATACTTTGGCATCCACCTCAAACACCTCTCCCAGGGTATCTCGGTTCAAGACCTCTTCCACAGGGCCAAAGGCACATATCCTGCCCTCTTTTAAAAAGAGGAGGTGGTCGCAAAATGAGGCGGCCTCATTTATGTTGTGGAACACACACACCACTGTCTTTTCCCCTCCATCTACCATTTCTCTAAACAGGGATAGGACCCGAAGGGAATGTTTTACATCTAGGGAAGAGGTAGGCTCATCCAATAAAACCACTGGTGTGTCCTGGGCCATTGCCCGTGCTATCATAACCCGTTGTTTTTCTCCTCCAGAGAGCTCTGTAATCAGCCTCTCTGACAGAGACCTAAGCTCCATTTCTCTCAAGACCCTCTCAATCATCATCTCATCCTCAGGGGACAGGAATGAAAAACGCCTTAGATAGGGATAACGTCCCATACTCACCACATCCCTCACTGCAAAGGGAAAGTTTATATGATATTGCTGGGGCACAAAGGCAACCTCTCTGGCTATCTCCTTCTTTTTATAGTGGACAATGGGTCTTCCCTTAAGATATATTTCTCCCTTTATGGCCCGTTTATATCCCAGTAGCAGTTCCAGAAAGGTGGATTTTCCACTTCCATTGGGTCCCAGGACTCCATAGAAAACTCCGGGCATAAACTCTCCCCTCAGGCCAGAGAGGACCTCTCTACCATGGTCTCCAGGATACGCAAAAGAGACATCCTTCAGGGAATAAACAGCCTTATCCTCCATCTAGAAACCCACCTGTCTCTTTCTAAATATGTAACAGAAAAAAGGTCCTCCAATAAGGGCAGTTAGTACCCCTATGGGCACCTCTGCAGGGAGCACTGCCCGGGCTGTGGTATCTGCAATCACCATCAATATGGCCCCCACCAAAAGAGACAGGGGTATGAGCTTCAGATGGTCGGGGCCAGTAATAGACCTCACCATGTGGGGAATGAGGAGACCCACAAATCCAATTATTCCTGAAAAAGAGACACACACTCCTGTGAGTAATGACGCCACTGTAAGGAGTAATATTCTCACCTGTTGTGGATTTATCCCGAGAGAGGAAGCCGTCTTTCCGCCGAGACACAGTACATTTAATTCCCTGTAATAAAATATAAATACCACAGTGGAACCAGTGAGACACACTGCCAGGATAAGGGCATTCATCCAGGTGGAGGAAGCAAAGCTCCCCAATAACCAGAAGATAATAATGGCAACCCGTTCCTGGGCCAGATATTTACAAAAACTTATTCCTGCAGAAAGTATAGCAGAGACTATCACCCCTGAGAGGATAAGATTATTAGAAGATATTCCCCCAGAGGAGGTGGATGAGAGGTAAATAACCACCAGTAAAGTAAGGATACCTCCAATAAAGGCAAACAAGGAAACCGTATATATCCCTAAAAAGGAGAACCCAAAGAGCAGGGCAATAGAGGCACCAAATGCCGCTCCAGCAGAGATCCCAAGGGTATAGGGATCTGCCAAGGGGTTTAGAAGGATCCCTTGAAAGACCACCCCACAAATGGCCAGTCCCCCTCCCACCAGTGAGGCACACAATATTCTGGGGAGTCTTATATCCATCACCACAGAGGCGTGAAGGGGTGAAATCCCGGAGAACTTTATACCGAGACAATGGGAGAAAACAATCTTTATCACCTCCCAGGTGGGTATCTTCACAAACCCCATGGAGGAAGATACAAAGATAGTGAGGGCAAGAAGCACGCCCATGCCAAGGAGTTCAACACTAAATCTTTTCATATAACTCCCTTAAAATAAAAAAATCCTGGTCTGTCACCACGACAAACCAGGATGTCCCATTTTCATCCAGGTTTTTTTAACGCATTATCCCCCCCTTTCCCCAACAGGCAGGTCTTCTGACTCCCGGTTCCCTCTACTCACCGCCCCTTCCCGCCACAGACTAAAATGGCAGTGGGCAGATGCGGTTTTCGTCCCCGGTCACAGCGGTGGGTCCGTTCCCGATTCTCACGGGATTCCCTTTTAAGCCATTTATGGCACCTGAAGGGAAAATCTTCCAGTGAGGGTTTATACTCCAAAGAAAAAAAATCTTCAAGTCTGGATAAACCCTTTCCTTTTTACCTCTTCTTTCTCCTCTTTTTGTCCCCAATCACCTCATTGGAAATAACTATCTTTTGTATTTGAGAGGTCCCTTCATATATAGTAAACACCCTCGCATCCCTGTAGAGTCTTTCCACAGTAAACTCCTTAGTATATCCATATCCTCCGTGGATCTGAAGGGCCGAGGCAGTCACCCTGTTGGCCATCTCAGAGGCATAGAGTTTGGCCATTGATGCCTCCTTGGAACACTTCTCCCCCCTATCCTTTTTAGAGGCAGCATTGAGTACCAGCAACCTCGCCGCCTCCACATCCACTGCCATATCCGCAATCATCCATCTAAGGCCCTGATTTTCACAAATAGGCCTGCCAAACTGTATCCTCTCCTTAGAATATTTCACTGCCAGGTCCAGGGCCGCCCATCCAACCCCCAGGGACTGGGCTGCAATACCTATTCTCCCAGCATCCAGACCTGACATAGCCACATAAAAACCCTCCCCTTCCTTTCCCAGCAGGTTTTCCACAGGGACCTTACAATTATCAAAGATGATGTCAGTGGTATCTGAAGCGCGCAGCCCCATCTTGTCCTCTTTTCTCCCTGTGACAAATCCCTCCATGTCCCTGGTTACTATAAAGGCACTCACTCCCTTGTGCCTTTCCTCTGGGTTGGTCTTGGCAAGAACAATAAAGAGATAAGAAGTGGCTCCCCCTGTTATCCACCGTTTGGTCCCATTTAATACATAATAATCTCCTTCTCGTCTGGCAGTGGTGGTCATACTTGCAGGGTCAGAGCCTGCCTCTGGCTCAGATAGGGCAAAAGACCCTATAAAATCACCATTTGCCAGGGGAACGAGATACTTTTGTTTTTGTTCCTCTGTCCCATGATTTAAAATGCATCCACATGCCAGAGAATTGTGCACAGACATTATTACTGCCGTGGAGGCACATGCATATGCGATCTCTGTGAGGGCCAGGGCATAAGAGACTGTATCTACATCCATGCCCCCATATTTCTCAGGAACCAGCATCCCTAGAAAACCTAGCTCTCCCATCAACTTCAAGCTGTCCTTTGGATATTCCTGATTCTGGTCTCGCTCCGCCGCCTTGGGCATAAGTTCCTTTCTGGCAAATTCCCTTGCCATCTTCTGAATCAAAAGCTGCTCCTTGGTAAGAGAAAAACTCATGTGGCATCTCCTTAAACTTATTTGATTTTTTCATAAACCCTGTTTGCACAAACAACTGCGGTATCATAATGATTTCATCTGACCTTGACAAGTACCAATTGAGAAAGGATATTTGATCCTTGTGCCTATGGGGGGATGAAGGAGGAGAGGAAAAATAGGAGGCGCATATGGAACTCCACAGGATATATGAGACCATAAGACCCATCATAGAAAATAGATTAGAGGAATTTAGAGACAACTATGAAAAAGGGGATGCCACTATATTGTGGGAACTGGTATTTTGTCTTCTCACTCCCCAATCTAGGGCCAAAACATGCTGGAGGGCCACGGAGAGATTAAAAGAGATGGAGGTAGAGAGGGGAGCAAAGGCAGAGGATATAGTAATTGCCCTACAAGGGGTAAGATTCAAATACAAAAAGGCTCAATATGTTGAGCAGGCACTACAGAAATTTTCTCCAATAGGGGGACATTCCCTCCAGGGATTTCTTCAAAGACACAGGAACAGCAAAGAGAAACGCAAGGCCCTGGTGAAGGAAATCAAAGGAATGGGGATGAAGGAAGCCAGCCATTTTTTAAGGAATATTGGAATGGGAGAAGACCTGGCCATCCTTGACAGACATATACTGAAAAACCTCGTGAGCCACGGTGTAATCAATGAGATACCACCTTCGCTTAACCCCAGAAGATACCAGGAAATAGAAGATAAAATGATGGAATTTTCCTCTAGAATTAAAATCCCCCTTTCTCACCTGGACCTGGTATTCTGGTATAAGGAGACAGGGGAGGTATTTAAATAATGAAACTCCTCAACATCCCCTACAGTCATAAGGCCATATTCCTGGATAGACCCAATAGATTCCTGGGAGTGGTTAGAATGAATAAGGGAGAAGGAGAGGAAGAGGTTCATATCCACGACCCTGGGAGGCTAAAAGAGCTCCTCTATAGGGGCAATGAGGTCCTTATCCGCACCGCCAAGGGGAAAAACAGAAGGACCAGATGGGATATGCTTGCCGCAAGAAAAAAGAAGGAATGGATATTTATCCATTCTGGATATCATAGCAAAATAGCTCATAGGTTGTTTGAATTATCCCTTATAAAGGCCCTAAATAGAGTGGAAGATATAAGGCCAGAGGTAAAGGTCCCAGATGGCCGTCTAGATTTCCAAGTAAAAATGGATGGTATCTCTATATGGATAGAGACCAAGGGATGCACTCTAATTGATAGAGGGATAGCGTTCTTTCCTGATGCACCCACTAAACGAGGACGTAAGCACCTGCAGTCCCTTATGGAACTAAAGGCCAAGGGAGAGAGAGCAGCCTTGTTAATACTTATATTCTCAAAGAACGTCCTGTGCTTTTCTCCAAATAAAGACACAGATCCCCTATTTGCAGAAGCCTTTTTCTCTGCCATAGAAAGGGGAGTTGAAGTCTACCCTGTATCCCTCTCCTATAATGGAACAGATATATATTTTTACCGGGAGATACCCCTATGCAGGAGGTAGAGATTATGAAGAGGTTAGCTATAGGGATATTTCAAATGAAGGGAAGAGAGGACCCTGAGATAAATCTAAAAATTATTGAACATGCCTTGGTGGAAGCTAAAAGCAGGTCTGCAGATATAGTGGTGTTTCCAGAGATGTCAATGGGTGTATTTTCCAGGGAAAAAACCCCTTCCATGTTTTCGCCTTGTTATACCAACTTTGTGGCCACCATATCTAAACTGGCTCAAACCTACTCTATAGATGTGGTGAGTACAGCTTGGGAACCTGGGAGAGAAAAGGAACACCCCTATAACACTTCCCTATTCATCTCCCGAGAGGGTCTGATTATATCCTCTTACCGAAAACTCCATCTCTTTGATAGCCTAGGATTTTCGGAATCTTCTTATATAAAGGCAGGGGAAGAACCTCCGGAAGCCATTGAATACAACGGGATAAAACTTGGTCTCTCCATCTGCTATGATGTGAGATTTCCTGAGCTATATCGTTATCAGGCCCAGAAAGGAGTGGAGGTGAGTATTGTTTCTGCCGCCTGGTACCAGGGGACCCTAAAGGAAAGACACCTCCATACCCTCCTCCAGGCCAGGGCAATAGAAAATACCATGTTCGTAGTTTGTGCAGATCTATGTGGCAGGGGCTTTTGTGGAAGGAGCTGTGCCTTTGATCCCTATGGGGTAAAAATCCTGGAGATGGGAGAAGAAGAAGGTATGGGAATGGTTTATATAGAAAAAACCAGGCTGAATGAAGTTAGGAAAAAACTACCCTGTCTGAGCCATATAAAGAAAAAGATCTTTTTCAGCTCTTCCACCTTTAATAATGAAAAACTAATTGTTGATGCCCCTTGAAAGGGAAAAATTGGAAAATTAGGATAATGTTTGACAGTAAGTTGCTTTTGCCCCTGTGTTATAATAGAAAACTAAGGGAATTTTCATGCAGTATGATATAGCCTCAAAGGTGATTTTGACTCATTGCCGGGGTCCGGTGTTAAGGGAGTTGTGTGGACTTGATGTTGTGGACTCTGAGTTAATAGATGTCCGCCCCCAGGAGACAGCATCTCTCAGGAGATCAGATTTTGTATTAAGGGCACTTTTTGAGGACAATAAAGAAAGGCTGGTGCTCTTAGAGTTTATAACCTCGTGGAAGAGGTATCTGCCCTTAAGGACACTGGAGAGCAGATGCCGTCACATCCTGGAAGAGGACTTAGATATAATAACAGTGA
>Ga0256914_1003489_pt1 | contig 12355 bp, 7 predicted proteins | sample HulkmetaG_FD_191571 | JGI IMG/M metagenome (GOLD analysis project Ga0256914, IMG submission 191571) | Hydrothermal chimney microbial communities from Main Endeavour vent field at the Juan de Fuca Ridge, Pacific Ocean - Hulk | ecosystem: Environmental > Aquatic > Marine > Hydrothermal vents ...
CAGGCGGCTGGGATCAACCGGCTGGTTGCCCGGCTGCGGCCGCTGGCGGTGATTAAGGGTTAGCCTGGCGATGCGAGAACGCGCGGGAGCTCTCAACGATCGCCCGCGCCAGCTTCTTCGGATCGTGCTTGATGGTCAGCTTCCCCTCGAGCTGTGCCGTACCGATGAGATCGGCGCGGATCACGGTCAACCCGTATTCGTTGTCGTCTCTGAGATCGTCCTTAACCAAATCCGCTTTTTCCTCCCGATAGCCACTCAGAATCTCCTCCGGTGGGCGGGCGCTGTTTATTAGGATGCTGTCGAAGGAGCGGACTGACACGTACTGATCGAGGACGCGTAGGTGGTCACACAGGGAAAACTCATCTGTTTCCCCGGGCTGGGTCATCAAGTTGGCCACGAGCATCTTCTCCGCTGGTGACTTTTCTATCTCCTCGGATATCCCTTCCACCAACAGGTTCGGGATAATGCTCGTGAACAAGCTGCCCGGTCCGAGGAGGATCAGGTCGGCACGGGAGATCGCTTCCAACACTCTATCGTACGGCTTGACCTTTTCGGCAGTGAGGGCAATTTTCTCAATCTTCCTCGGATCAGCACTGATTCTGCTCTCGCCTTCCAACCATTCCCCGTCCTCCATGCGCGCGACGAGGTGCGTCTTGGTGAGGGTGGCGGGTAGTACCTCTCCGCGAATAGCGAGGACCTGGCTCATCGCTTCAATCGCCCGATCGAATCCTCCGGTCGCCTGTTCTAACCCCACCAGAAGCAGGTTGCCCAGGGAATGACCTTCGAGTTCTCCTCCTCCTTTGAACCTATGCTGGAGGAGCTCGGCCATCCGTTCCTCATCAGCGGCCAAGGCGAGGATGCAGTTTCGCACGTCGCCGGGCGGAAGGACGTCAAGCTCGGCGCGCAGCCTCCCCGAGCTTCCCCCGTCATCCATCACCGTGACCACAGCGGTGATGTTCGCTGTCTTCTCCTTCAGCCCGCGCAGCAGGGTGGAGAGTCCTGTTCCGCCTCCAAGGGCAACGACCCGTGGACCTTTTTCGAGGAGCCGGGTGCGGAATATCATGTCAGCTGGCTTTTCGTGTCTCCCCGGAGCTACCCCGCGGGCGATCGAGCGCACGAGTCGGTTCAACCCAAGGCCGAACCCGAATAGCCCGATGAGCATGGCAAGAGAGATGATCACTCCGCGGGCAGCCTGTCCTTTAGGAAGAAACTCGTAGAGCTGCCGCACCCGCTCCGCGCCGATCACCTCCAACAATCCGAGGACGAAGATCCCCATCGACGCGAGGGAAAGGAGGATCCATCTCTTAATCTGCATTCCGGGATAGAACCAGCGTAGCCATCCCCGGAGCCTCAGTTTCATCCTGTCATCGCCCCGTTCACAAGTTCCACCCGTCCTTCACCCAGGATCCTCTCCAGTTCTTCCCGCAGGCTCTCCGATCCGGAGACGCGGAACCGCTCGGCGGCGATAACCTCGATCCCTGTACCGTCATCACCCTCGATCCGGAAGAGAACCGGCAGATCTCCTTTATCCTTCACAAGCCGCTCCGACAGGGCATTCAGCCGGTCAGGTACGATCTCCTCCTCCCGCAGTCTGATCACCAACAGCGCCCGTCCCTTACGCGACAGATCGGCGATGGGGAACACCTCCTGAACGACGAGGTTGGGAGTCCCGTTCCTTACCCCGGAAAGAACCCGCATCCCGACGAGCTCGTCTACCGTGATGAGCCCTCCGGCTGTCTCCAGAACGCGGGGAAATACCGTCACTTCGACCTCACCACGTCCGTCCTCGAGCGTGACAAACGCCATCGGATCGCCGTTCCTCGTTGCGATCCTCCGCAGGGCCTTTATCCTCCCCCCGATGAGCGCCTCGCTCCCCTCATCGAGCGATGCCGCATCAGGAAGCGGGGTTGCGTATACAGAGAGCAGATCGCGATAGCGATCGAGGGGATGGGCACTGACATAAAGCCCGAGGAGCTCGCGTTCGAACGTAAGCAGCTCCTGTTGAGAGAACTCCTCACTCGGTACCTCGGGATCGACCGGGACAGTATCCACCGCGTCGAAGAACGACCGTTGACCACTCACCCGCTCGCGGCGGGAGATCTGCATCAGCTCAAGACCCTCGGACAACCGTGACAGCAAGCCCTTGCGCGTGTGCCCCAGGGAGTCGAACGCGCCCGCTTTGATCAACGCCTCCAACGCCTCGCGGTCGACACCGTCCCCATCGACCCTCCGACACAGGTCGAAGAACGACTTGAACCCATCACCACGGACGGCGATGATCCGCTCGATCGCTCCGGATCCCACATGCTTGATCGCCCCAAGCCCGAACCGGATCCGCCTCTCCGCCACTGGGGTGAAGTCGTGCTCGCTCTCGTTTATGTCCGGCGGTAGGACTTCTATGCCCATCTCTTTGCATTCGCCTATGTACTCGGCGACCTTGTCCGTGTCCCCCTGTACACTTGTGAGCAGGCTCGCCATGAAGTGCGTGGGGTAGTTCGCCTTGAGATAGGCGGTCCAGTAGGAGACAAAGGCATAGGCGGTAGTGTGTGATTTGTTGAACCCGTAGCGGGAGAATTTCTCCATCTCGGCGAATGTCTGGGTCGCCTTGTCCCGCGGAATCCCGTTCGCAACACACCCCTCGATGAACTTCTCCCGCAGACTCTCCATGATATCTTTCTTTTTCTTCCCCATCGCCTTGCGCAGGATGTCTGCCTCGGCGAGCGAAAATCCAGCGAGGTGCTGGGCGATCAGCATCAACTGGTCCTGGTAGATGGGGAGCCCGTAGGTTTCAGCAAGTACCTCCTTCAGGTTCGGGTGGGGGTAGGTGACCGGACGGCGGCCATGGCGGCGCTCTACGTACTCATCGGTCATTCCACTTTCGAGAGGGCCGGGACGGTAGAGAGCGAGGAGCGCGATCAGATCCTCGAATCGGTCCGGTTTCATCCGCTTGATCAATCCGGTCATCCCCGAACTTTCGAGCTGGAAAATCCCGGCTGTCTTCCCCTCTCGAATGAGGGCGAACGTCTTCTCGTCGTCGAGCGGGATCTTGTCCAGGTCGATTTCGACCCCGGCCCGGTCGCGCAGCGACCGACAGGTGTCGTCGATCAGGGTGAGGTTGCGCAGTCCAAGAAAGTCGAATTTTAGCAGCCCTACTGCCTCGACGTCGGTCATGTCGTACTGGGTGACGCACTCCCCGTCGGTCAACCGCAGGAGCGGAACGTGATTTATCAAGGCATCAGGGGCGATTACCACGCCGGCGGCGTGGGTAGAGGTGTTGCGGGAAAGACCCTCGAGGCGCAAGCCGATGTCGATGATCTCCCGCACCTTATCATCGGTTTCGTACAGCTCCTTCAGTTCCGCGACTTTCTCCACTGCAACCTTGAGCTGGTAACCGAACGGGATCAATTTCGCCAGCCGGTCGGTGACCGAGTACGGAACCCCTAGAACCCGTCCCACGTCGCGCACCACGCTCCGAGCGGCCATGCGATCGTATGTTGCGATCTGGGCCATCTTCTCCTTGCCGTATTTGTCCTGTACGTACTGGATCACCCGGTCGCGGCCGCGTACGCAGAAATCGATATCGAAGTCCGGCATGCTGATTCGCTCCGGGTTGAGGAACCGCTCGAAGATCAGGTTGTACTTGAGGGGGTCGACGCGGGTAATCCCCAGGGCATAGGCAACCAAGCTGCCTGCAGCTGAGCCTCTCCCCGGCCCGACCGGGATCCCCTCGTCCCGAGCAAACCGGACGAAGTCCCACACGATCAGAAAATAAGTGGCGTAGTTCATCCGCTCGATCACAGAGAGCTCGTACTCGAGCCGCTCCTTCACCTTTCCGTCCACACTCCCGTACCGTTCCTTAGCCCCTTGATACGCGAGCCTACGCAGATAAGCATCGGGGTCGGATTCTCCCTCGGGCAGGGTGAATGGGGGGATCATCGTCTTCCCGAACGGGATCTCGAGGTTGCACCGCTCGGCGATCACCCGGGTATTCTCGATTGCCTCCGGAACATCGGCGAACAGTTCCTCCATCTCGTCCCCGCAACGGAAGTGGTATCCATCCCCGTCGAAGGTGCGGTGGTCGGGATCCGATAGGGTCTTGTTCGCGCGGATGTTGAGCAGGACCTCATGGGCGAGGCGGTCGTCCGGAGTCAGGTAGTGAACGTCGTTTGTCGCCACAAGGGGGAGGGAAAGGTCCCGCGCCAGTTTTATGAGCTTTTCCCGCAGGATCTTACCCCGGTCCGTTCCGTGATCCTGGAGTTCTATGTAAAAGTTCCCCTCTCCGAAGATCTCGGCGTACTCGCGCGCCGCAGCCGCAGCTTCCCTCTCCTTTCCAGCAGCAAGGAGTCGGGGTATCTCCCCGCTTTCGCATGCCGAAAGGGCGATCAGCCCGGTGTTGTACTGGCGAAGAAGCTCCTTGTCCGCGCGCGGCTTGTAGTAGAATCCCTCGGTGTGGGCGCGGCTGACGATCGCTATCAGATTACGATAGCCGACTTCATTCTCCGCGAGGAGGACAAGATGATAGTAGCGCGAGCCCTGCTGCGGGGTGCGATCGTGCCGATCGCCCGGCGCGAGGTAGATCTCACACCCGATAATCGGTTTTATCCCCTTTTTCTTCGCAGCACGGTAGAACTTGATTGCCCCACTCATTACACCATGATCGGTGAGCGCAAGGGCATCCATCCCGCAGGCGGCAGCGCGGTCGAGAAGCCCTGAGATCTTACAGGACGAATCGAGCAGGCTGTACTCGGAGTGCGTGTGTAGATGGACGAACTGCGACGTCATCGGTTCTCCTTGATGAATATGACTTTTTCCTCGCCCGGCTTCACCAGCCCGAGCTCCTTGCGAGCGAGGTATTCGATCGTCGCCGGATCATCGGCTTGCGCAAGTTTGTCACGAAGTTCCTGTTGGACCGCCAGTGCAGTCCGCTCTTCTTGAGTGATACTGGCGATCTCAGCATGGAGACGCCTGATCTCGAGGAACCGATCGATGTAGAGGAAGGAGAGGAGACCGACGGTAAGCAGCACGGCGATGAGGACGGTCCTCTTTCTCCACCGCGGTCGTTCTGCTTTCGTCGGCGCCAGCCCGCCTTCCTCTCCCCCTCTCATCTTTTCCCCGTTTAACTACGGTCGGAATCGCGCTGGCCAATCCGCCAGTCTGAGTTCATACTCCTCTTCGATCCTGATCAATCGGTTGTACTTGGCCACCCGCTCCGAGCGCGATATCGAACCACTTTTCAGCTGCCCACATGCCGTGCCGGTGGCGAGATCGGCGATCGACGTGTCCTCCGTCTCTCCAGAGCGGTGGGAGACGACGCAGGTGTAGCCGGCAGAGTGGGCGAGATCCATCGTCTCCAGAGTCTCGGTCACTGTACCAATCTGATTCAGCTTGATCAGGATCGAATTGGCGATCCCCATGTCGATCCCCCGCTGGAGGAGCTTGGGGTTGGTAACGAAGTTATCGTCCCCTACGATCTGAATCTTGCTCCCAAGGCGCTTGGTGATCAGCTGCCAACCGGCGTCATCGCTCTCCGCTAGACCGTCTTCGATCGAAATGATCGGATATTCATCGACCCATTTTTCATAGATAGCGACGAGATCCTCAGCGGGAAGCATCTCCACCTGTCCGGAAACGGTGAACCGGTACTTGCCGTCCTGGAAGAAGCTCGACGCAGCGGAGTCGAACGCAAGGGCTACGTCTTCACCGGGGCGGTAGCCCGTCTTCTCAATTGCCTCTACGAGGAGCTTGAGCGCCTCCTCATTCTCATTCAAGTTCGGGGCGAATCCTCCCTCGTCTCCCACCGCAGTGGAAAGTCCTCGCTCCTTGAGGATTCCCTTTAACGTATGGAAAACCTCAGAACAGGCCCGAATCGCATCCTTGATTGTGTTCGGCCCGATCGGCACGATCATAAATTCTTGAACGTCGACGTTGTTATCCGCATGCTCCCCGCCGTTCAACACATTCATCATCGGCCGGGGGAGGAGCGGTTCCCGTGCTCCCGCGATGTAGCGGAAGAGAGGAATTCCCAAACTGTCCGCGGCAGCGCGCGCCACCGCTAGGGAAGCGCCGAGGATCGCATTTGCCCCCAGCATGCTCTTGTTCTCCGTTCCGTCCAATTTAAGGAGAAGACGGTCGATCTCCGCCTGCGCGAGGGCATCCTGTCCGATGAGAGCGGGAGCAATCTCGTCAATTACATTCTTTACCGCTTTCTGCACACCCTTTCCATGAAACCTCTTCGGATCTCCATCGCGCAGTTCGAGCGCCTCGCGTGTCCCCTTGGACGCGCCGGAAGGGATCGCCGCCCGTCCGAACGCCCCGTCCTCGAGTAATACATCCACCTCGATCGTCGGATTGCCGCGCGAGTCGAGGATTTCACGTGCTGTTATGTCTTCGATCAGTACCATGAAGTACCTCCTTATTTTGCTGAAGGGAGTATAAACCTCTGCCCTCCATCCCGGCAAGGACAGCCGATACGTTTATTTACTCTGGACATTTGTTCCATCGAATGATAAAAGCTAGCTTCAAGCTAGCTTTTAATAACTACAAGGTAGTGAAAGAAAAAAACCGGGGCCGAAAACCGGCCCCGGCAGAGTTAAATTCGTCCCTACTCCTTATAGATCTGATCGATGTGAATATCGTTGATCGCGATATCTACTGCCGCTCCATGCACGTTGGGTAGAGTGGCGACTGCCAGCTGGAAGTTGTTCGCCCACAGCGGGATCCACGGTACGTCCTGCGCACTCAGGATCTGAATCGCCTGGTACAGCTTCGCCCGTTTTGTCGTATCGACAGTGCTCGTCGCCACCTCAAGGATGTCCTTGTACGCCTGATAGTTGGGATGTTTGTTGAAGAACGTCCCCAAGCTCACCGGCGACTCGGTTGTCCACGGTGCGAGGAAGTTGGACGGCTCAGTGTAGTCAGGATACCAACCGAGGAGGAACATTCCGAACGTTCCCTTGGACATCGCGTCGGTGTATGCACCCCACTCCAGCGACTGAAGCGTAACTTTGATCACGCCGGTCTCTTCCAGGCTGCCCTTGATAACCGTTGCCACATCGGATTCAGTTGAGCCGTAATGCTTCGGAGTATACCACAGGTTGACCTCCAACGGATGGTCCTTGGTATAGCCTACTTCCTTCAGCAAGGCTACAGCCTTGGCGAGATCACGATGCGGGAAGCTCGGATAGGAACCGAAGTACGGCGGATTGATATCCGGAACCATGGAGTAGATCGGTTTGTTGATCCCGCTGAACACCTGATTGCAGATCGCGTCACGATCGACCGCATAGGAGATCGCTTGACGCACAATCTGGTTGTCAAACGGCGGATGCGTCACGTTGAATAGCATGTAGCGGATCGAGGAGCTCGGGCCGTACAGCTTGAGAACGACGTTCTTCTCCTTTTCCATGCTGATAATGTCCTGCGGGTTAAACGTGCGGAACGCTACGTCCACGTCCCCCGCTTCGATCGCCGCACGCAGGGCAGCACCATCGGAGTAGAACTTCTCAATGACATACTTCGACTTCGGCGCCGGACCGTAGTAGCCATCGTACGCCTCGTATTTCACGTACTGATCGGGCACGTACGCGAGGAGCTTGTACGGACCGGTACCGGCATACTTACCCTTGGCGAACGTATCGGCTGGGGTGCTCTTCGGCGAATAGATCAACGACGCCCCAATCTGGTTGGATACGCGCAGCAAGAACACCGCATCCGGCATCGTCAGCGTGATCTTAACCGTCAACGGATCGACAACCTCGATCTTCTTGATGTACGGCTTGATCAGCATTACGCCGCCCTTGGGACCATCGAGCCGCATCGTGCGTTCCAGCGCCCACTTGACCGCAGATGCATCGCACGGCGCTCCGTCCCAGAACTTAAGGTTCGGGCGGAGATGGAACGTGTACACCAAGCCATCCGACGAGATATCCCACGACTTCGCCAGGTCACCAACCACCTCATGTGTGACTGGATCGAGTTTGGTCAATGCGCCGGTGGTGTTGCGCAGTACATGCCAGCTGAAGAAATCGTAACTATTCGCGAATGACAGCTCATCTACACGGTCAGTAGTCCCAATGATAATCGGATTCTGCGCTACAGCAACCAACGAGCCAGTAACTAACAGCCCGACTACCATAAAAATAACTAACAGCTTTTTCATTACGTTTACCCTCCTTTCTTGATCTTACAGTTTCCTATGCTCTCCCTACAGAAGATATTCCCTGGATACATCACCTCCTTGAAGATGGAATTCAAAATCACTCTAGCACAGACTTTTTTAAAAGTCAAACCCGTTTCCGTTTGCGCTTTGGATTGACCAAATCGCTGATTCCCTCACCGATCAGCCCGAACCCGAGCGACAGGGCGATGATCATCACTCCCGGGAATGTGATCAACCACCACGACCCGGATTGCAGGAATTTCTGTCCGTTCTGAATGTCGAACCCCCAGTCGGGCGCCGGCGGTGGCAGTCCAAATCCGAGGAACGACAGGGCAGCGACAGTGAGAATGGCGTCGGCGAGGTTAAACGACGATACTGCCATGATCGCGTTGACCGTGTTAGGAGCGACATGACGAAGGATTATCCGAGAGTTGCTCGCCCCCAGGGCCCGCACCGCCTCGACGTAGGTGGACTCCCGCACCTGAAGGGCCTCGGCGCGGGTGACACGGAAGTAAGTAGGGATATATACCACCCCCACCGCGATGATCATCGGACCGATTCCCGCGCCGAACATAGCAACGAGAACGATGGCAAGGATCATTGACGGAAACGAATAGATGGCGTCCATGGTGAGCGACAGCGCCCGGTCGAGCATCCCGCCAAAATAACCAGAGATCCAGCCGAGCGCCGACCCGATTGTCATGCTGAGCATCACTGCTCCGAACGCAACGATGATCGACGCCTTGCCGCCAGCGAGCACACGACTGAACACATCGCGTTGCAGCTGATCGGTCCCCATCCAATGGTGGATCGACGGGCCCTGCAGCCGCGGTGCGCTCCGATAATACACCGGATCGTACGGGGTGAACCCCGGGACCGTGTTCGCCAGGATTGTCACCACGATGAACGTGATCACGATCGCCAGTCCGATCTTGAGAATCGTCTGGTGGCGAAGGGCGTGTCGCCCCCGGGTCAATCTGGTCAACACCGAGTCAATAATACGGGCAAACAGAAAACTGCGGGGAACTTTGCTCGGCATATCAATACCTCACTCGCGGGTCGATCACCGAATAAAAGATATCCACGATCAAATTAATCACTGAAATAAAGATCGCAATAAACACTACGCTCCCCTGGATCTGGGGAAAATCGCGCGCCTCGATCGAGCGCACGAGGAACTGCGCCACACCGGGCCAGGAGAACACTGTCTCCGTCAGTACGGCTCCTCCCATCAAGATAGCAAATTGTAATCCAAATACGGTGATGATCGGAATGAGTGCGTTGCGCAGTGCGTGTATCAGGATTACCACCCGTTCCAGCACTCCCTTGGCGCGGGCAGTGGTGATGTAATCGGCGTCCAGCACCTCGAGCATACTTGCCCGCGTCATCCGCCCGAGCAGCCCGGCCTGGGCGAATCCGAGGGTAACGGCAGGCAGTACAAGATGTTTGGCCACGTCAGCGATAATCTTCGGATCTCGGCTCAGAAACGCATCGATTAGGTAAAACCCGGTCACCGGGTGGAACGAGAACGCCAACCGTCCCCCGATTCGACTCGCCACCGGAAACCAGTGTAGCTTCACTGCAAAGAACACCTGCAACATCAGTCCGAGCCAGAATAACGGGGTAGCGAACGAGCCAATGTGAAACACCCGTACCGCATGATCGATCGGGGTATCAGCGCGGATAGCGGCGATTAACCCGGTACCAAACCCGAAGATGAACGCGAACATCATCCCCCAAAATGCAAGTTCAAGGGTAGCGGGGAAATGAGCGAACAGCGCGGTCAGCACCGGTTGTGAAGTACGGAATGACGTACCGAAATCCCCGTGAATAATCCCCCACAGGTAGCTGGTGTACTGAACATACAATGGCCGATCCAGCCCGAGCTTATGTGCCATTTCCTGTTTCTGTTCCTGAGAGACGTTGCGACCGCCGAGCATCGCCTCCACCGGCCCGCCGGGCACGATGCGCAGGATCAAGAACACGAACGTGAGCAGGATCAATAACATAGGGACAGTAAGAGCCAACCGTTGGATGATGTATCGAGTTATGCCTCCCATTACCGCCTCATTCCACGAATGTTGTAACTGGAACCGAAAATCAAACAGCAGTATAGCAAAGGTAGCGCCGAAATACAACTGAAGCGACGTTCACCTTTGACTTTCCGCCAACAAGCCGCTAGAATCCGGGCTAATAAAGGAGAGCCGCAATGCATACCGACAGGATTCGCACCCTTTTTCTGGAATACTTTGAACGCAACGGGCACAAGCGACTGCCCAGTTCCTCCCTTGTTCCTAACGATCCCACCTTACTGTTCACCGCCGCCGGGATGGTGCAGTTCAAGGAGATCTTCTGGGGGCGGAGGAATCCCGACTACCCGCGCGTCACCACGTGTCAGAAGTGCTTCCGCACCACTGACATCGAAAACGTGGGGGTAACCGCGTTCCATCACACTTTCTTCGAAATGCTCGGTAACTTCTCGTTCGGGGATTACTTCAAGCAAGGAGCGATTGAGCTCGCATGGAAGTTCGTTACTGAGGAGCTTGGAATTCCCAAGGGAAAACTATGGGTATCAGTGTACAAGGAAGACGAGGAGGCATACGCGATCTGGAAAGACGTTATCGGGATCCCGCCGGAGCGGATAGCAAGGTTGGGAAAGGACCACAACTGGTGGGGGCCGGTGGGCAACTCCGGCCCGTGTGGCCCGGACTCGGAGATCTTTTACGACACCGGCGTAGAGAATGCGTGCGGCCCGGATTGCCGCGGGGTGGCGTGCGACTGCGATCGGTTCTCCGAGATTTGGAACCTCGTTTTCATGCAGTATGAGGCAAAGGAGGACGGCAGCCTTGTCCCGCTCGCCCGCAAGAACATCGACACCGGGATGGGGCTTGAGCGAACCGCGGCTGTGCTCCAGGGAGTTAAAACCGACTTTGATATCGACCTTTTTGCTCCAATCATTGAAGCGATCGAGGGAATGGCGCAGGTGAAAGACGACCGCGTCTCCCGCAACATCATCGCCGATCACATCCGGGGGGCACTCTTCCTCATCGCCGACGGGGTTCTCCCGGGAAACGAAAAACAGGGTTACGTCCTGCGGCGAATCCTACGGCGGGCGATCCGTGCGGCAGAGCGGCTCGGGATTCCACCGGGAAGCCTTGCTGGGTTCATCGACCCGGTGATCGAAGCGATGGGTAGAATTTACCCCGAGATCGTCTCCGCGCGTGCGTTGGCCGCGCAGGTGATAAAAAGCGAGGAGGGCTCGTTCCGCCGCACTCTCAGAGCAGGAGAGAGGCGTTTAGAGGAGAAGCTCGCCGACCTTGCCGAACGGGGAGAGGCCGTGCTCCCGGGAGAGGTCGCGTTCGAACTCTACGATACGTACGGGTTCCCCCTGGAGATGACTGCCGAGATTGCACACGAGCGTGGGATCGAGATCGACCGCAATGGGTTCGACCGGGCGATGGCGGGGCAGCGGGCGCGGTCAAAAAAGGAGGCGGCAGTAGTCGACTCAAGATTCGCAGGTAGTGGGGATAACCTCTCCCCAACCGAATTTCTCGGCTATGAGCATCTCGAAGCGGAGGCGGAACTCCTGCGAAAGATCTCCGATGACGAATCCCTCACCTTCGTGTTCGACCGCACTCCGTTCTACGCCGAGTCCGGGGGTCAACTCGGGGATACGGGTTTAATCGAAAACCTCAACCGACCAGGAAAGGCAGAGGTGACCGACGTGCAGAAGACGCCGGCAGGAGCGTTCCTGCATCGGGTGCGGATCGTCTCCGGTGAGTTCACAGCTGGGGACCGCTGCCGACTGGCGGTGGATCCTGACCGCCGGGCGCGGATCGCTCGTCATCATACCGCCACTCATCTCCTCCACGCCGCCCTGCGCAAGGTGCTGGGGGAGCACGTGATCCAGGCCGGTTCGCTCGTCGCTCCGGAGGAGTTGAGGTTCGACTTCTCGCATTTCTCCCGCATGACGGACGAAGAGATCGCTCAGGTGGAGGAGCTCGTCAATCGGGTTACCCTCTCCGATGTTCCGGTAGAGACGCGTGAGATGCCGCTGGATGAGGCGAAGAAGACCGGGGCGATGGCCCACTTCGAGGAGGAGTACAAGGGAAAGGCCCGGGTGCGGGTGGTATCGATCAGTGATTTCAGCCGCGAGCTGTGCGGTGGCACACACGTCTCCCGCAGCGGGGAGATCGG
>Ga0256914_1003490_pt1 | contig 12355 bp, 11 predicted proteins | sample HulkmetaG_FD_191571 | JGI IMG/M metagenome (GOLD analysis project Ga0256914, IMG submission 191571) | Hydrothermal chimney microbial communities from Main Endeavour vent field at the Juan de Fuca Ridge, Pacific Ocean - Hulk | ecosystem: Environmental > Aquatic > Marine > Hydrothermal vents ...
CCATCTTCTCGGAGAGCTGGGAGACCTTGTAGCAGGTGTCGGCGGAGTCGCCGCCTCCGTTGTAGAAGAAGTAGCCGATGTTGTGGGCCTTGAACACTTCGATCAGCCGCTCGTATTCGCGCTGGTTCTCCTCCAGGCTCTTGAGCTTGTAGCGGCAGGAGCCGAAGGCGCCGGAGGGGGTGTGGCGCAGGGCGGCGATGGCCTCGTCCGACTCCTGGCTGGTGTCGATGAGGTCCTCGGTGAGCGCCCCGATGATGCCGTTGCGGCCGGCGTAGACGTTGGCGATCTTGTCGGAATGCTTGCGGCAGGCTTCGATGACGCCACAGGCGGAGGCGTTGATCACGGCGGTGACGCCGCCGGACTGGGCGTAGAAGGCGTTCTTGGCTGTCATGGGATCTCCTTTTCTGCTTGCAAAATCGGGTTGTGGATGCTGGTTGAAAATTCTGTTCCGGTCTGCCGGTGGCCGTCGGGATCGGCGCGCCAACCCGCAGGAGGCCCGCCCCCGGGCCGAATGTTCGCGGCGGGGGCGCCGCAGCCGCTTGGATCGGAAACGGGCTCTCCCTGCCCGTTTCCTCATCGGCGGCAGAAAACGCGGTTTCCCGCCGCCTCCGCTGCGCGCCGCACATCCTTGTGCGGGATTCGCGGCGGGGGCGCCGCTCCTACTTGATGTCTCCCCGCTCGCGGGCTTCGTGGTCCGCCTGCGCCTGCAGCAGCGACACCATGCACTCGCTCAAATCGTCGTATTCGTGCACCCCGGTGCCATACTGCTGGTAGCCCCGGTAGAAGAACTGGCAGCGGTAACGCCGGTCGCCGGTCTTGAAAACCACGAAGTTGCAGCCCTCGTGGTTCCAGTAGACCACGGGGCAGGTGGTCAGCTCACGGTCCGCCGGCGAGAGGCGGATCTCGGCGTCGGCCAGCTCGTAGGGCTTCTCCTCGCCGTAGCGCTCCTTGAGAGTGGTCCTGATGATCCACTCCTCGCTCTTGCCGAAATCTGGAATCGTTGCCATGGGACAGGTGAACCAGGATCAAAAATCACTGAAAATCAGACACTTTGGCGCAGTTTCATTTGACATCTGCGCCTATCTGCGATTAGCTTACAAGAATATGCCGACAATCCGGTCAATCCGCCAATTATACAGAAAAATGGCGGGCGGGATATTTTCAGAAGGGACCAGGTAGCGATGAGAATCATACTGATGGGGCCGCCGGGCTCCGGAAAATCCGTGATCTCCCGGAAAATTGCCGAGAAATACGGGTTTCCGGTAATCAGCATGGAAGAGGTTGCGGAAGAACTCTCTGCCATGGCGGGCCGGGAGGATGAGGAAGGACGCCTGGCCCGCGACGCCATCGCCATGGGCCGGGTCTCGGACGAGGTGTGTAACCTGGTGCTCAAGCGGGTGCTCTCCCGCGACGAGCTGGCCGGCGGATACGTGCTGCTGGGCTACCCCAAGGACGCCGCCCAGGCAGAGGTGCTGCACACCGCCATGCGCCAGGCGGGGCGGCCCATCGACCTGGTCCTCATGATCGACATCGACCGGGACGAGCTGATGGAGCGCCGGGTGGGGCGCATCGACTGCGACTCCTGTGGGGCCCAGTACAACCTCTACGTCAACCCGCCCATGGTGGAAGGGGTGTGCGACCTGTGTGGCGGCCGACTCACCCGGCGGCCCCGCGGCTATGAGGAGAACATCTCCAACCAGCTGCGCGAGTACGACGTGGCCGTGCAACCCATCCTCGACTATTTCGACAAGCAGGGAATCCTGCGCTACGTGGATGGCAACGGGACCGAGGAGGAACTCTGGCTGAATGTGCAGCAGGCCATCGACTCCACCGCCCCGGCCGAGGTCGAGGTGCCCAGGGCGCCGGCCAAGCCGGTTGCCAGGAAGCCAGTGAAGAAAAGGCCGCTGAAGAAGAAGGCGGAAGAGAAGAAGGCCGAAACCGCGAAAAAACCGGCTGTGAAAAAGAAGGCCGAGGCACCGAAGAAGACGACCGCCAAGAAAGCTGCTGCCAGGAAAGCGACCACGAAGAAAGTGGCTGCCAAAAAGGCGGTGGTGAAGAAGGCGGCAACGAAAAAGGCCGTCAAGAAGAAGGCCGCGCCGAAGAAGGCGGTGAAAAAGGCTGCCGCCAAGAAGGCCGCAGCGAAGAAGAAAGCCGTGGCCACCAAGGCCACGAAGAAGAAGGTCGCCAAGAAAGTCGCCAAGAAGGTGGTAAAGAAAACGGCGGTGAAAAAGGCTGCTGCCAAGAAAGTGGCGAAAAAGAAGGTGGCCTCCAAAGCGGCCAAGAAGGTGGCGAAGAAAAAGGTCGTCAAGAAGGTTGCCGCCAGGAAAACCGCGGTCAAGAAGAAGGCCGTGAAAAAGACGGCGAAGAAAAAGGCCGCCAAGAAACGCAGCGCCAGGCGCTGACACGGAGATGCGCCTCACCGAGGACCAGGTTCGTGCCATCCGGGAGGAGGCCGAGCGGTTGTTCGGCGGCTCTGTCCGCGTGCTGCTGTTCGGTTCGCGAGTGGACGAGCGGGCCAGGGGCGGGGATATCGACCTTTATGTGGAAACGGATCAGCTGCAGGAGAATCGCGCTTCCGCTGCCGCACGCCTGGCCGCCCGCCTGCAGCGGCGCTTGGGGGAGCGGCGCATCGATGTGATCCTGGTGGATCCCGCGACGCCCCACCTTCCCATTCATGATGTGGCCAGGAAAGAGGGGGTTCGGTTGTGAATGGCCGGAATCTGACTCGGCAGGCTCCAGGACACCCTCGCCGACAAGCTGGTTCCCGAGCTCATGCGGCAGATGCTGGAGACGCCGGGAAGCGCCATCGACAACCTGGACCGGATGGAAAAGCTGGGCCTGATCCACTCCGTGGACGAGTGGCTGGAAGCCCGAAATCTGCGCAACCGGCTGATTCACGAGTACATGCGGGATCCGGCCGAGTTCGTGGAAGCCCTGAACCGGGCAGGGGAATTGGTTCCCCGGCTGATCGGCGCTTTCCGGTCGATGAAGGCGTATGCGCTGGAGCACTGGGGAGAAGGGCTCTCTTTGGTCACTCCAACATGAGCTACGGGGCGGGCGAGATCCGGTAGATTGCCAGCTCCTTGCCTTTTCCCCGGGGAATGGATGCGATTTTCTCCGCCCCCTGCGCTTCAAGCGCCCTCGCCAGCGGGCCGGCGGGATCCTTCACGAAAGCGTGGCTGAAATTCTCCAGGCGGCTCTGGCCGGGCTGGTACGGCTCCACCGCTCGGCTGCCCGGTTTTCGGTCGTTGACGTAGTACTGGATGCGGAGCGCATTGTCGTCCGTGAGGCTCCGGCTGTTCGCCGGAAGGTGTGCGGCAGCCCAGTCTCCCGTTTCCACGAAATATCCCTTGTGGCCTGGAGACTCGATGATACTGTCGGCCAGCAGGCCCAGAACTGCCAGTGCCGTCACGGCCGGCAGTGCGGGGCCGATCTCCTTTTCGCGGTAGCGCTGCCACAGTTCGTCCAGGGCGAAGACCACCACCGGCAGCAGCATCAGCGCCAGCGCCATGGTGTAGCGTGAGACCATGATGAAGGTGCGCAACTCCTGAACCGCCAGTACCAGTGCGCTCACCACCAAGTAGGGGAGCAGTGCCCGGCGGTATACGTCGGGCAGGGCGGGTGCGGGGAACCAGCGCCTCAGCACCAGGATGAGGAGAAAGGGCCACGAGAGAGCCTTCACCAGGTCCTTCAGGGTGTCCACCAGGGCAGCGAACAGGATGACCAACACGGCGGTTCCATGGGAATAGTAGGGAGAGAGGATCTGCTGCAATGCAGCGGCCTTGTCCGGCAATCCCTGGAAAAAGATCCCGTCGAACAGGGTCTGGATATTTCGTAGCTCGGTCATGAGCCGGTTGTTGCCCAGCTGGTGGTGTGCCAGGCCGAACAGCAGCCCCGCGGCTGCCACCAAGGGCAGGTAAGCCTTGATGGTGTCGGTGGACTTCTGGCGGAGCGGAACCGGCTTGGCCAGCAGGCCCAGCGGCATGAGCGCCACGAAAGCGGCGCCCTCCACTCGGAAAAGGGTGGCCAGCCCCATGGCAAGATACCAGGCGAGCAGTGTGCGCCAGGAGAATTTTCTGAACAGCCTCACGTAGAAAATCATGGCCACCACGCTGAAGGCCCAGTAGCCGTGGTCGCGGATGATCTCCGCGCGGTTGTCGTTGAGGTAGGGCAGCACCAGCACCGCCATGGCACCGATGGCCAGCGCACGCCGGCTGGCGCCCAGTGTCTCCAGCAACCGCAGGAAGGCGAGCACCAGCAGCAGGTCGAGCAGCGTGTTGACCACCTGGGCTGCCACCTCTGTGGAGAGGCTGGTGAGGAGGGTGGTTCCCTGGATCAGCTTCGAGTAGAAGATCCAGTTGCCTAACGAGGTGGCAGAGTGCTGGTCGCCCTGGGCGGCCAGCAGGTAGAGCACGCCGTCGCTGTTGACCACTTCGCTCAGGTGGACGTACCAGGAGGAGAGCAGCAGGCTGCCGAGCGCCGCGGCGAGGTAGACGAGAGATCGGTTCGGTGGCTGCACTTGGGCTTCCCGGGAATCGTTCATTGGCCTGCTGCCCGAATCCGCGAACCATACCGGAGCACGGCCCCCGAAATCAAATGTGATGCCCGCCCCCGTGCCCGGGATATAATCCCCGGCATGAACACCAGCAAGCACCATGTCCGGGTGGCGGTGGAGACCGCCTACCTGCCCGATCAGTCCCGTCCCGAGAGCAACCGCTACGTCTTCGCCTACACCATCACCATTTCCAACGAGGGCACGGTGGGCGCGCGGCTGCTGAACCGCCACTGGATCATCACCGACGCCAACGGCCAGACCCAGGAGGTGCGCGGCGAGGGGGTGGTGGGCCAGCAGCCCCATCTCGCGCCCGGCGAGAGCTACCGCTACACCAGCGGCACCGCCCTGGAGACGCCGGTGGGCGCCATGGAGGGCGAGTATGAGATGGTGGACGACGAGGGCCATCGTTTCCTGGCGCCCATTGCGCCCTTCTCCCTGCGGACGCCCCACAGCATCAACTGACATGGCCACCTGGGTCATCGGCGACATCCAGGGTTGCTACGATGAGCTGCGCGCACTGCTCGACCGCCTGGACTTCGACCCGGCGGCGGACCGCCTCTGGTTCGTGGGCGACCTGGTGAATCGCGGCCCCCGCTCGCTGGAGACCCTGCGCTTCGTCCGCGGGCTGGGAGACCTGGCCACCGTGGTGCTGGGCAACCACGACCTGCACCTGCTGGCGCTGGCCTGTGGCGACGGCCGCTCGCAGCCGGACGAGGAGCTGGAGGCGGTGCTGCGCGCCCCCGACCGCGACGAGTTGATCCACTGGCTGCGCCACCGGCCCCTCCTGCACCACGATGCCGCGCTGGACTTCACCCTGATCCACGCCGGCCTGCCGCCCCAGTGGGACCTGCAGACCGCCATCGCCTGCGCCCGCGAGGTGGAGGCGGTGCTGCGCGGCGAGGCGCACCGCGACTTCTTCCTCCAGATGTACGGCAACAAGCCCAACCGCTGGGACCCGGAGCTGACCGGCATGGATCGCTGGCGCTTCATCACCAACTGCTTTACCCGGTTGCGCTTCGTCACCCGCAAGGGCAAGCTGAAACTCAAGCTCAAGGGGCCGCCGGCAGGGCAGAAGAAGAAGTACGTTCCGTGGTTCCTGCACCCGGAACGGCGCACCCGGGGAGAACGCATCGTCTTCGGCCACTGGTCCACCCTGGGCTACAGCGTGGCCGAGAACACCTGGGGCATCGACACCGGCTGTCTCTGGGGCGGCAAGCTCACCGCCCTGCGCATCGACCTGCCCGAGCCGGGACCGCTGCAGCTGCCCTGCGCGGGGGCGAAGGATCCCATGGCCTACGCGTAGGCGCGGCGCCCCCGCCGCGAACCCTGTATCAGCAGGTAGACCACCGGCAGCAGTACCAGACTCACCAGCATGGAGAAGCCCAGCCCCCAGCTCAGGGTGATGGCCAGCGGCTGCAGCATCTCCGAGCCCTCGCCCACCGCCAGGGCAAGGGGCAGCATGCCCGCCACCGTGGTGAAGGTGGTCATGAGGATGGGGCGCAGGCGCAGGCGTCCCGCCTCGATCACCGCCTCGCGCACGGCCAGCCCCTCCGCCCGCTTCAGTTCGATGTATTCCACCAGGATGATGGCGTTGTTCACCACGATGCCGGCAAGCATGATCATCCCCAGCCACACCGGCATGGAGAGGGGCGTTCCGGTCCACTTGAGCCCCAGGGCGACGCCGATGGCGCTGAAGGCGAGGCTGAAGAGGATGATCAGGGGATTGCGCAGCGACTCGTACTGCACCGCCATCACCACCAGCACCAGGAAGAGCGCCAACCCCAGCAGCCACAGGCCCGTCTCCCGGCTCTGCTGCAGAGTCTTGTAGCTGCCCCCCTCGTAGAGGGTGTAGCCCTCGGGGAGCTCCAGTTCCTGCAGCCGCCGCTGCGCCTCGGCCACCACTTCCGAGAGGCTGGCGCCCGCCGCCAGGGTGGCAGTCACCTCCACGATGCGCTGCTGCTGCTCGCGCAGGATGGTGGCCGGTGCGGGGGTGAGGCGGATGCGCGCCACCTCGCCCAGGCGCACGGGCGTGTGCCCGTCGGGGCCGCCCATGACCACCAGCTCCTCGAGCCGCGGCGGGAAGTTCTCTTCCGGCTCCAGGCGCAGCAGGATGGCGATGCTGCGGTCGCCCGCGATGAAACGGCCCACCTCGCGCCCTTCCAGGGCGTAGCGCACCGCCTTGCCGATGCGCTCGGTGTCCAGCCCCAGCTCGGCCGCCTTCTGCCGGTCCAGGTCGATGGAGAGCTGCATGGTGGTCTCCTCGTTGGAGCGCTTGACGTTGTGCAGCCCCTCTACCTGCGCCAGCAGTTCCGCCATGCGCTGTCCGATCTCGTCGAGGGCGTCGAGGTCGGGGCCCTGCACCTGGAAGCTGATGTCGTCGTTGCCCCTGCCCAGCCGCAGGCCGCGGATGCCGCGCGGCCGCACGCGAACGCGCACGCCCGCCAGGCCGGCCTTTGCGATCTCCTTGCGCAGCCCGCGGATCCACTCCCCGATGGGGGGGCGCTGGCCGGACGGGGCGAGCTGCACCTGGATGTTGGCGCGGTTGGCGCTCTCGTAGCTGGAGCGGCCGAAGACGTAGCCGCCCACGGTGGTGAAGAGCGTCTCCACCCCGGGCCGTGCCAGCACCAGCGCCTCCACCCGGCGGGTGATGCGGTCCATCTCCTCCACGCCGGTGCCGCGGTCGGCGGTGAGGTAGATCCCCACCCGTCCGTCGTCGATCCTGGGCAGGAACTGGGCCAACGGCTTCAACAGGTCCGGGGCGGTGGTGGCCAGCGCCACCAGAAAGAGCCCCAGTACCGCCCAGCGCAACTTGAGCAGCAGCCCCAGCAGGCGGGCGTAGCCGTTCTGCAGGGCCTCGGTGGCCGCGTTGACGGCGCGGCGCAGGGGACCTTCCCTGCCGGCGGGAATGCGCCCCGCCAGGGCGGGCACCAGGGTCAGGGCCACCACCAGGGCGGCGACGATGGCGGCGGAGATGGTGACGATCAGCTCGCGGAAGAGCAGCCCCACCAGGCCGCCGATGAAGAGGAAGGGGAGCACCGCCGCCAGGTTGGTGGTGGTGGAGGCGACGATGGCGGAGGTCACCTCGCCTGCCGCCCGCCGCGAGGCCTCCACGGGTGCCTCGCCCAGGCGCTGGTGGCGGTAGATGTTCTCCAGCATGACGATGGTGCTGTCCACCAGCATGCCCACCCCCAGCGCCAGGCCGCCCAGGGTCATGAGGTTGAGGGTGAGGCCGCCCGCCGCCATCAGGGTGACGGTGACCAGGATGGCGATGGGGATGGCGCTGCCGATGACCAGGGTGCGGCGCAGGCTGCCCAGGAAGAGCCAGACCACCACCATGGCCAGGAGGGCGCCGCTCAGTGCCGCACCCAGGGCGTTGTTCAGGGCGCGGCGGATGTGGTGCGCCTCGTCGTTCACCCGTACCACCTCGATCTCCCCGGGAATGAGGCCGCGCGCCTTCAGGTCGGCGAGCTGTCGGTTCACCCTGTCCACCACCGCCACCGTGTTGGCCTGGGGTTGCTTCTGGATGGAGAGCTTGATGGCGGGCGAATGGTCCAGGCGGATGCGCAGGCGCGGCTCCTGGTGGCTGTCGTGTATTCGCGCCACCGCCTCCAGTGGCAGCGCCACTTCAGTGCCGTCTTCCTCTTCCAGCGGCAGGGGCAGTTGTGCGAGGGCTTCGACCCGCTGCAGGCGGCCCCGGATCTGCACCGGGATCTCGCTGCGCGGCAGGCGCAGGCGGCCGCCGGCCAGGTTGCGGTTCTCCGTCTCCAGCAGCGATTCGAGGTCGAAGACGTCCAGCCGGCGGGCGGCCAGTGCCTCGGGGTCGGCCAGCACCTGGATCTCGCGCCTCAGTCCGCCGGCCACCTCGGCGGCGGCCACGCCGGGCAGGTTGACCAGCCACTTGCTCAGGGTGTAGTCCACCCACTCCCGCAGCTCCACGGGGTCGAGGCGGCTGGAGCGGATGGCGAACTCGGCGGCCGGCAGCTGGGAGGGATCGCGCTTGTAGATCACCGGGGGCTCGATGGTGTCGGGCAGGAAGCGGCGCGCGCGGTCGAGGCGGGTGGCAGCGTCGCGCAGGGCCACGTCGATGTCCTTGCCGTAGGCGAAGTCGAGGTCCACGGCGGAACGTCCCTCGCGGGTGGCGGAACGGATGTGGATGGCGTCCTCGGTGATGGCCAGCTGCTCTTCCAGCTGGCGGGTCACCTCGTCCTCCATGATACGCGCCGGCACGCCGGGATCGTTGATGCGCACGGCGATGCTGGGGTAGATGATGTGGGGCAGCAGGTCGATCTTGAGCCCACCCAGGGAGAAGAGCCCCAGCACCACCGCCGCCAGGGTGAGCATGACCACGGCGATGGGGTGACGGAGCGACCAGGCGGCGATGCCGCCTCCGCGCGGAGAAGGAATGCTCTGCTTGCCGGTGTTCACGGCACCGATTGTACCGTTCCCGCCTGTAGGAGGCGCGCCCTCGGCCGATGCGCCCGCGTTTTGGCGGGCCTACGTTGACCCTGTTCGTAGGCCGGGCGAGGCCGCGACGCGGCCGACCCCGGCAGACACGGCTGTTCCTTTATTTGAGAATGGCGGCGTAGAGCGCGGTGATGTAGTTCATCTGTCCCAGGATCTTCTCCATGGAGCGCATCACCAGCGAGGGAATGTAGTTGCCGCGCTTGACCCGCTTGCTCAACTCGAAGGTGTTCCAGTCCTTCTCCACCTTGGCCAGTGCGTCGTTGATCTCGGAAGTGTTCTCGGGAGCGTTCTTGAGGAAGTCGAGCGCGCTGCGGAACTCGGTCATCGCCTTGCTCATCTCCTTGTCGTACTGGGGATCGTCGAATCCCCAGCTCTTGTAGGCGTAGTACTTGGCGATGCGCTGGGAGAGCATGCGCTGCCGGCCGGAGACGTTGACCAGCTTGCCCGTGCTGGTACCGGAACGATCCTGCAGCAGCAGCACGAACTCGTGGGCCTTTGCCAATACCTTTTCGGACAGCTCCATCACCTCTCTGGCCTTCTCCCGGTCCGGCTTGCCGGTGACCAGCTTGCGGTACTGCTTCCAGAGCCGGGTCACCTCGGCGATGACCTCCTTCTCTTTCTTGGTCTTGGCGAACTTGGTGAGCTCGTCCAGCTGCTTCTGGAACAGGTTCACGGCGTCCTGCAGCTGGATCCTGGCGCTGAGCACGTTCTTGGCGCCCACCATGGCATAGGCCTTGGCGATGCGCTGGGAGAGCATGCGCTGCCGCCCCGCCTTGTTGATGGCCTCGCCCATGGTGAGCGGTGCGGCCGGCAGTTCGCCGGCCACGAACAGGAGCACGAGCAGGACGGAAAAGAACTTCAAGGGTTTGCCAAGCATGTCTTCTGGCCCGGATGAAAGTGTGGAGGAGAGGGCTGAGTGCACAGTATTTTGAATTTCTTCCCGCTTTTCAAGGAGTGGTGACGCGATTTTGGCGCCCCCGTTCCAAAACTGTGATTGATGCGCCATTTTTCAGGCCGAGAAAGCCGCGGGTGATCACCCGCTGCCCCGGCTGCAGGCCTTCCAGGATCTCCACCTCCGTGCCGATGCGGCGGCCGCTTCTCACCTGCTGCCGCCTGGCCCTTTCTCCGTCCACCAGGTAGACGTGTTCGCCGCGGCGGTCCACGCGAAGCGCGGAGGAGGGTACGAGAAGCCGGGGGCGGGGCCGGGTGGTGATTCGCACGCGCACGAAATCGCCGCTGCGTGCCTGGTCCGGGATCCGGTCGAAGACGGCTTCCGCCCGGCCCAGGCGGCTGACCGGGTCCACCGCCGGAAAGAGTCGGACGAGGGTGGCGTCGTGCTCCCGGCCGGCATGACGGACGCTCAATTTCTGCTGTGGTGCGATCTCGGCCAGCAGTTCCCCTTCCAGCCGGAAGCGGATCACCAGGGAACCGGGGTCGGCCAGGGTGAGCAGGTGGCTGTTACGGGACTTGACGTCGCCGGGCTCGGCCAACCGTTCCAGCACGACGCCGTCGAAGGGGGCCGTCACCCGGGTGTAGCCCAGGCGGGTGCGGAGGATCTCCAGCTCCGCCCTGGCCACCTCGAGCTCGGTGCGGGCCTCGGCCACCTCGTCGGTGGAAGCGGCGTTCTGGCGTGCCAGCTTTTCCAGCCGCGTGAGGCGCCGCTGCTTCAGGCGCAGGTCCGCCTCGGCCTTGCGGATCTCCGACTGCAGCATGCGGGTGTCCAGCTCCATCAGCAGCTGGCCCTTCTTCACCTGGTCGCCCTCGAACCAGGGAAGCTGTTTCAGGCGTCCCTCCTCCTGGTTGTAGACCCTCAGGATGTGTCGGTGCACCAGGGTTCCCGGCCGTTCCAGGGTGAGGGAGACGGGTTTCCGTTCCACGGTGGCGGCCTCCACCACGATGCGCTCGGCGGCTACGGCCGGTTCGACAAGGGCGAGGAGCAAAAGCCACAGAAGGCAGCGGACAGCGTCCGGGACAGGGATCCTTGTCGAACTGAAGCCCGACCCACGGGGTTGTGCGGCGCCCGGCATCTTCAGTCGTACCGGTAGTGCTTCACCTTGCGCTTGATGTTGCGCTGGTAGCAGACGGCCTCCACCTGCCAGTCGAGCCCCTCCAGCGGGATCTCCGGGTAGCGCTCGTTGAGGGCCACCAGCCGCTCGCCCTTCTCGTCCTTGCGGTACTGGCGGAACCAGCGGGTCCCTTCCACCATGGCCATGATGTACATGCCGTCCTTGCACACCTCGGAGCGCTCGAGAATGATGATGCACTGGTCGGGAAACTCGGGCTCCATGCTGTCGCCCAGCACCATGAGCGCGAAGGGCTCGTTGTAGCTGCAGTCGCTCATGGACTGCTCGAGGGCTTCTCTCACCTCATCTTCGGTCTGCATCTGCTATCATCCGCTTTCTGCTCGGGGATGGGAAATCCCTGAATTTCAAAGAGTTATTTCGCCACGAATTATAGCATGGTTCACCACCACTCGGTGCCGCCGCAGGTCCACAAGAACCGGCGGGACTGGCACAACCTGCGCAGCATGCTGCCCTACCTGTGGGAGTTCCGCGGGCGCGCGCTCTTCGCCCTGGCCTGCCTGGTGCTGGCCAAGGTGGCCAACGTGGGCGTGCCGCTGGCGCTGAAGGAGATCGTGGACGCCCTGGAGAACCGTCCCGGCCAGGTGCTGGTGCTGCCGGTGGCGCTGCTGGCCGGCTACGGCCTGCTCAAGCTCTTCGCCAGCCTCTTCAACGAGCTGCGCGATATCGTCTTCGCCAAGGTGCGCTACCGCGCCATGCGCCGCCTCTCCACCCGGGTGCTGGCCCACCTCCACGAGCTCTCGCTGCGTTACCACCTGGAACGGAAGACCGGCGCCATCAGCCGCGACCTGGAGCGGGGCACCCGCTCGGTCTCCCAGATCCTCAACTACATGGCCTTCAGCATCCTGCCCATCCTGGTGGAGTTCTCCCTGGTGGGCGGCGTGCTGGTGACGAAGTACGACCCCGTATTCACCTTCATCACCTTCGGCACCGTAGTGGTCTACGCCCTGGTCACCTTCGCCATCACCGAGTGGCGCATGGACTTCCGCCACCACATGAACCGGCTGGAATCGGAGGCCAACAGCCGTGCCCTGGACAGCCTCATCAACTACGAGACGGTGAAGTACTTCGGCAATGAAAAACTGGAGGTGGAACGCTTCGACCGCATGCTGGGCGACTGGGAACACTGGGCGGTGAAGAGCCAGACCTCCATGTCCCTGCTCAACTTCGCCCAGGGGGCGGTGATCGCCGCCGGGGTGACGGTGATCATGTTCTTCGCCGCCCACCAGGTCACTGCCGGCGCCATGTCCATCGG